>Ga0070741_10000435_pt1 | contig 154884 bp, 121 predicted proteins | sample Coa_R1_4_FD_66440 | JGI IMG/M metagenome (GOLD analysis project Ga0070741, IMG submission 66440) | Surface soil microbial communities from Centralia Pennsylvania, which are recovering from an underground coalmine fire - Coalmine... | ecosystem: Environmental > Terrestrial > Soil >... | reverse complement strand
GTCCAATATATGAAAGAGCAGCCTGCCGTGCCTCATCTGTTAAGGATGTTCAATAAGATTTGCGAAGCGGTTGCGTTCGCCAATTCAAGAGGAGTGATTCATCGCGATCTTAAGCCGGAAAATATTATGGTCGGCGCGTTCGGCGAGGTTTTGGTGATGGATTGGGGTATTGCAAAAACCTTAAGCGAAGCCTCGAAGTCAGAAAAAGACGACCTGCAGTCGGCGTCACAAACAGTAGAGCTCAGCGATAATGAAACACAAAACCTGACTGCGGATGGAACTGTTATGGGGACAAAGTATTATATGTCGCCAGAGCAGGCCGGCGGTCATTCTGATCAGGTCGATCAGCGCGCTGATGTTTATTCCCTGGGCGCCATACTCTACTTTCTGTTGACAGCAAGGCACCCTGACAAGTTTCAAAAACGACCTGATTCGGACGAGTCGATGAACGCAAATTCTGAAGCGCCCACAAAAAAGATCAAAAGCGAGTTGATTGACGAGCAGGCAGTTTTGCGCCCGCGCAAAGTCAATCGCGGAATTCATAAGGCGCTGGACGCTATCTGCGCAAAGGCAATGTCTGAACGTCCCGAAAACAGATACTCGAATGCCATCGAAATTGGAAATGACATCACCAGCTTTCTGGACGGCCAGCCCGTAACGGCTTATCGCGAGAATCTTTTTGAGCAGGCAAGCCGATGGATCGGAAACAATCGTTTCGTTTTTATCCTGATTCTGACTTATATCGTGATGCGATTTTTTATCTTTTTGCTGGTTCGTCGTTAAAGATTCGTGCCGCAAAGTTTAATACTGATATCAGAGAACAATTCATCACAGGAGTGACAAATATGTCGAAGCCAATATTCGGGCTCTTACTCGGAGGATTCTTGGGAATTCTGGACGGACTAACCGCCTGGTTTACGCCTGCGGTACGCGATCAACTGCTGGGCATAGTGATCGGGTCCACCATCAAAGGGCTGATAGCAGGTATATTGATTGGCCTTTTCGCGCGGTGGTTTAAATCTTTACCGCTGGGAATATTATTTGGACTGGCTGTCGGCGCGTTGTTGGCTTTCATTGTAGCGGCCATGACTCCTCAACATTACTATTTCGAGATTATGCTGCCTGGCTCACTGGTAGGATTAATCGTCGGCTTTGCTACACAGAAATATGGCAAAGCTCCCGATTCGGCAAGAGCCTGAACCAGGCCAGTAGCAGATATATGAAACGGTTATTCGGGGCACAGGACCGATCTTTATTCTGCTGCTTTTTTTGAAGGTAAAAACATGTTGCGCAGGAGGTCCGCAATACGTCTTACGTCACTAAAAATAAGGTAGAAGGTTTCGTCCTTAAGTGACAATTACAGACCTTACCACCATCTGCGGCGCTTTTGATCTGAGTTTGAATACCGCTCGTCATACTCTGACTGTTGTTCGGAGTTCGCGCGACGGTCACCCCGCGACTTTCGATAGGACGCGATGGCCTCGCGCGCCAATCGGCGATTTTCCTGCTCGGAGTGTACCAGACGAAGGTGATCCTTTTTCATGACTGTGCGCCCTCCTGATGTCAGTTCCTATTTCCTTCTTCTAATCGGCCGATGGAACAAGTTGCAAAAGCGGAAAATCGGGTTCCTTTTTTGCGGCTACAACCCCGACGCTGGTTTGACGTACGCTTTCCGAACGCCACGATCAGCAGACCAGCCATATGATTTTGGTCGGTTTGCTGAGTAGTGGTATCATTCGATTTCGGCTTAGCTTGGCTTCCCAATTTTCTGAGAGATCTCAAATCGCTATGGCAAAAGTAGTCTTCACCTCCAACCTTCAGCGCTTTATAGATTGTCCTTCTCAGGAAGCAGCGGGCGGTACGGTTCGTGAAGTTCTGGATCGTGTTTTCGAAGGCGCACCTCGCCTGCGTGGTTACATTCTGGATGACCAGGACCAGTTGAGAACACACGTCCACATCTTTGTAGATGGCGAACTAATTGTAGACCGCGTAAGACTGAGCGATGCCGTTCGTGATTCCAGCGAACTATATGTTATGCAGGCTTTGTCCGGAGGATGAAGTCGCAGGCCCTGCATAGACATCCCAACCATTGAGGTAATTATATGAGCAACCGAATATACGTAGCTTCACGCAAGGGGCTATTAACACTCGATAAAACCGGCAGCGGCGACTGGAAAGTGACGCGAACTGCTTTTCTGGGCGATCCCGTCTCGGCAATTCTTCCGGACAGCAGAGATAATTCCGTTTACGCCGCGCTTGACCTGGGGCATTTTGGAGTCAAGCTGCATCGCTCGCGCGACGGCGGCGACACGTGGGAAGAATGTGCTGTGCCGTTATACCCCAAGGATGCTGGTTTGGAAGAGCCAGTCTGGACTGGAGATGGTCCGCCGCCGGCCTCTAATAAAACCTTAAAACTGATTTGGATTTTGGAGACCGGCGGCAAGAACGAGCCCGGAGTCATTTATGCCGGCACGAATCCCGGCGGACTGTTTCGCTCGACGGACGGGGGATCGTCATGGGCGTTGATTGAGGCGCTGTGGGATCAACCTGAGCGCGAAAAATGGATGGGCGCCGTTTATAATGCTCCCGGAATTCACTCAATCTGCGTTCATCCCACCGACAGTAAACAAATTTCGGTTGCCGTTTCCTCCGGTGGTGTATGGCAAACCAAAGATGGAGGCGAAACATGGGCGAGCCGTGCAAAAGGAATGCGCGCGGCCTACATGCCGCCTGATTTGGCCTATAGCGAGATCTATCAGGATCCTCATAGAATGGTGCAGTGCCAAAACGATCCAACGGTATTCTGGGCTCAGCACCACAATGGGATTTTCCGCTCGACTGACGGAGCTAACTCCTGGCAGGAGTTGACTGATGTTCCGCCTTCGGTATTTGGCTTTGCGGTCGCGGTCCATCCAAACGATCCCGACACCGCATGGTTTGTCCCGGCAATTAAGGACGAGAAGCGATTCCCGGTCAACGCTCAAGTCGTTGTGTCGCGCACCCGCGATGGTGGCAAGACATTCGATGTGCTGCGCAATGGACTGCCGCAGGAGCACGCTTATGATCTGGTCTATCGACATTCGCTCGATATAGATCCGACTGGAAATTCTCTTGTGATGGGTTCTACAACAGGAAGCCTGTGGGTTACTGAAGACCAGGGCGACAATTGGAAGATAATCAACGCACACCTTCCACCTATCTACGCAGTGAGGTTTGCTTAATTCGACTGACCTGAACAAAGAAGGCGAGAATGAGATCAAACTCATCCTCGCCTTTTAGTTTGCCTGTTTAAAATTTAGAAGCTGATTCTCAGACCAAGCTGGAATTCTCGGCCAGGCAAAGCAGACGTAAAGCCAAGCGGCTGACTTGGCGAAGCGGCCGTTGTTCCGCTGAGATTAAACGGAGGAGCGATATTTCCCACCGTGTTGTTGATGCTGAGGAAGTTCGTCCTGTTGAACAGATCGAACGCTTCGATGGTTGCGTCAAGTTTGACTTTCTCGTTTATTGAGAATTGACGGGCAAGACGGGCATCAAACGTCCAGTAATTAGGACCGATGCCAGTATTACGACCCGCGCCAGCCGGCCTATCGGTGGTCGGATGGTGGTCGCCGTTGATATCTGTTCCGGCCAGAAGGTTGAACGGACGGGCACTGCTAGCCCTGAAAATTGGCGAGAAGGTGAAACCTGAGAATATCTTCTCTGTCGTCGTGGCGTTGCTGCCACCAGTCCATGGACTCTCGAAAACACCGGCGAATACGAACTTATGGCGCTGATCGAATGCCGATAGAGCGCGCTCTGCGGGCAGATTCAGTTGGTTCGCGGCTTCGTAATCGCTGTTGTAATCAGTGGTGTCATCGATCGCTTTGCTGTAAGTGTAATTGGCCAGAAGGCTGAAATGTCTTGAGAACCGCTTGGTTACTTCGATGATTCCAGCGTTGTAAACGGCATTGGCCGTGGATTCATACAGGTTGTTTTGCAGAAGCAATGGGTTCACAAAACAAGCAAATGGATTCGCAGTGCAGGCAGAAGCTCCCCAGTTTTGAATCGGTATACCTGCTGGACCCGACGGAGTAAACGGCGCCGGCAATAAATTGATGTCACGCGCGCGCGCAATTCGCATTGTGTGAGAATAGATATAACTGCCTGAGATTGCCAGGCCAGGAGCGATCTCTCGTTCAATGGAGATATCGGCCTGCTCGCTATATGGATTCTGGAAATCACTGGCGCCGCCAAAGATCACCGAGAGAGGAGGAATTGCTCCCGTGTGAGTAATATTGATGCCGAACTGGGTCAAATCTGCGGGAGTTATACAAGCGTCTTGATTGAACGACGCGAACTGGCATTGAACTTTTCCTTGCGCAAAAAGCGTCTGGAATATCGCAGCGGAGGTCAGAGCCGGATTACCCGGAGCTCCCGTCAACGGCACAAATACCTGCGCTATTTGCCTAACACCATTCACGACGCCCAAAGCCTGAACGACGTAATCTATCTGATAATTGACTGGCGCGTAGAAAATGCCGAATCCGCCGCGGATGGCAGTCTTGTGATCTTTGAAAGGTTCATAAGCAAACGAGAAACGCGGAGCGAAATTGTTTCCGTCGGAATGAAGTGGCTTGCGACGTCGGTCATACTCGTACCTGAGTCCAAGATTCAGGGTCAGGTTGCTCTTAATGTGATAGGCATCTTCAACATACAATCCGTAATATGGATTTGTGCTGGAGACTACCGGGTCACCAAACCCCTGCTGATAGAATTGGGGCAATCCCAGTGTAAACGCTTGCAATGAATCGATTGTCGAAGGCGCGACGTTAATACCGCATGCGGCAGGAACCTGCAAACATGGGCTGAGAATACCCCCTGGTAATTCGCCAAAGCTGAATCTTCCGGCAAAGAAGGTATGGGATTCCGTATTGTTGCCGCGCAGCAAAACATCAAATCCCATCTTAAGAGTGTGATTGCCGACTATCGTTGTCAGGTTATCCGCGAAATCCTCGCGATGCATAGTACTGAAGCTGGGAAGAAAGATGTCACGTCCGAATGACCCGAACCCGGCGATATCCAAACCGACGCCCTGCGGATCGTTTGGGACGACATCTGTCTTCGACAGATTCCATTGCAGGCGCAGCTCGTTCTGTGTCGTGGCGCTGAATTGGTGATACCAACCCGCCTGTGCGGTGTTGTCTACGGATTGGTAGAGATTACCGCGTGATTCACCATTCAAAGCTTGAACATTTGGATCTCTTTCGCGGTCTCTGCCGAAACTGAACCGCAGGTATGCTTGATTCTTTTCATTAAACTGATGATCCAGCCGCGCTGAAAACAAGTCTGATTTTGAGGTGAATGGGAACAACCCACCGTTCTGTTCAAAGATGTTAACGGCAAACGAGCTCAAGGGTGAGGCGGCCGGATTAACTGTCAGTATGTTCTGAAGAATGCCGGCGCATATGTTGGACGGCAGCGCGGGTTGACCCGTCAAGCATGGCACCGGCGTCGCTCCCTGGGCGGCCAGTCCATTAAGAATTGTCTGCTGCCCCCCCGTCGGCCGGAAAATCGAGGTGGTCGTTAATAACGGCACAGAATTCTCTGCATTTCGGCGCAAACCCTCGTAGGCGACGAAGAAGAATGTTTTGTCTTTCTTGATCGGGAAACTAAATGTGCCGCCGAACTGGCCTCTGGTTAACAGGTTCTTAACTGGCGTGGCCACGTGATCCGGCTGAGCTGGATTAAACACTTGTCCAGGGGCCAAAGCTTGATTGAACGAAAACGGATTTCTAGCATCTAATCTCTGGTTGCGGAAATAACCGAACGCCGATCCGTGAATGAGGTTGGTACCAGTTTTTGAGATGATGTTTATCGAAGCACCGCTGGCATAACCAAGCTCTGCTGTATAGTTGCTGCGGTTCACCTGAAATTCCTGAACGGCATCCTGGCTCAAGGTTAATCGAACGCCACCGGCGTCGTCGTTAGCTTCACCGCCGTCGACGGTAATGCCATTGCCGCGGCCATTGCTTCCGTAAAATGAAAGCCCGCTTTGCGGAGTCTGTTTTACTCGAAAGTCCTGATTGTCGACGACATTTCGTGAATCGCTGACGCCAGGCAATAACAGAGAAAATGTCAGGTAATCGCGACGATCGATCGGCAATTGCTGGATGAACTTCTGCGTTATGGACTCAGCCTGTCCACCTTTTTCGGTTTCTATTACGGCCGACTCTCCGGTCACGTTTACGTCGGCAGATACGGCTGTTACGCCAAGCCGAACGTCGGCGACCACCGTCTCACCGACATGTACAAGCAGTGCTTTCTTCGCGGGTTGAAAGCCTGGACCTTCAACACTGATGATATAAGTACCAGGTTGAATGCTGGTCAACCTGTATTGACCGTCTTTGTCGGTGCCGACGGTGCGCTTTGTCCCCTTGTCGGCATCAGTAAGGGTAACTGTGGCATTGGCGACAACAGCGCCGTTCTGATCGGTCACCGTTCCTTTGATATCGCCGGAAGATCCGACGCCCTGGCCATATCCAACGCTCACACAGGCCAGTGCGAATAAGATTAGAAATGTAGATACTCTAATGAGTCTCACGTGTCCTCCTAGAAGCTTAAGATTCTTTCACCAGATCTGGTGTTTTATTGCGCTCTGAACGAACTTTTCTCGGCTGAAGCACCTGGATTATCAAGACCGATGCAACTCAATCCAGGATCGACAGATCCGTCGTGTCCCCGTGGACCCGAAAATTGACTGCAAATCTTCTAATTCAGGTCAATTCAGCAGCTTCGATTTGGACTCTAACCTGGCTGCTTGTTATAAGAGGCGCAAGCCTCCTTTACGGATATGACCTCTTAGAAGTTCTGGTTGACTTTGATGGATCTCCCGAGTCAGTACCGCGCAACGGTTCTGTTCAAGGCAATTGCCTGTTTTTTATATACGGCGTATCTTAGACCTGTTTACGTCGGTTTAACAAGAAAAAACGACGCCCGAGAATCAAATAATAAACAACAGCGGGCTATCAGTATGATACGATATTCAGCCTGAACTCACAACAGATAAATTCTGTAATAAATGAGTTTATTTGAATTCGCAAATCTGGAAGGTAAACACAGTGACCCCTACGGCCGTGGACCAAACTGATCGACGAACAGTGCAAATTCGGCACATTTGTTCAATCAGCCTGGTGCTTTTCAATTTTTTGAGTTTCCTTTGAATCCAGGATCGCTCTTGTCCCGGTTTGCGATATCAGGTAAATATAAAGGCAGACTAACACCTGCACTGCCGCGCGGGTTATAAATTCTGAAACACAAGTTTTAGTTGCAATCTTTCAAGGAGGCGTGGGCTACCTGGATGCGAGCTCAGTATTGGCTGATGAAATCTGAACCGACATCTTTCTCCATTGACGATTTGGAAAAAAGGCCAAATCAAACCACGTGCTGGGACGGAGTTCGGAATTATCAGGCCAGGAACTATATGCGCGCTATGAGGACAGGCGATCAGGTCCTCTTTTATCACAGCAATGCCGATCCTCCTGGCATTGCTGGAGTTGCTGAAATCGTGCGAAAAGCATACCCGGATCACACTGCGTTTGATCCGGACAATAAGCATTATGATCCAAAGAGTAATCCTGCGAAGCCGACCTGGGATATGGTTGATGTCAGGTTTGTTCGTAAATTGAAAAACTTTCTTCCCCTTGAAAGACTGCGCGAAGTCAAAGCGCTGCAGGGAATGGAGCTTTTAAGAAAAGCCTCGCGACTTTCGGTTCAACCTGTCACGCCTGCGCAGTGGAAAGTGATATTGAAATTGGCCGACAAATAGAATTCTGCGTTCCACCTTCTGGTGGCCGCTCGTTGTAAGTTTTGATGCCGCAACAGGAATGATTGAGAGATAACAAAAAGTGGAGGTCCTGTATTACGATGTCTTCGACAATCAAACCTGAGCCAAATCGTGGCCGCGGCGCGCTTTCAAGTCCACCCAATCGTTTCTTTAAGCTGACGGTTCATCGCGACCCTGAGGCCGGCATCGATGAAATCTCGCCGAAAACGGAGTTCCTGCGAGATTCAACTAAAACGATCATCGCCCACAACGACAGCCCTGATGTCGGATTTGCAACCAGCGTTAATCCTTATCGAGGGTGCGAGCACGGTTGTATCTACTGTTTTGCCCGTCCGACACACGAGTATCTGGATTTTTCCGTCGGGCTGGATTTTGAAACGAAGATTCTGGTCAAAGAAGACGCGCCACAATTGCTAAGGGCAGAATTGTCATCGAAAAAATGGAAGCCGCAACTTCTCGCTTTCAGCGGAGTGACCGATTGTTATCAACCGATAGAACGCAAATTGACTCTGACCAGACAGTGCCTTGAGGTATGCCTGGATTATAGAAATCCTATAATTATCATCACGAAAAACAACCTTGTAACACGAGATACAGATATTCTGATTGAAATGGCGAAGTTCCATTGTGCGGCCGTTTTTGTCTCTGTTACTACGCTGAATCCGGATTTGGCCAGAATTATGGAGCCAAGAGCCTCCATTCCGGAAAGAAGACTCGCCGCAATCGAAACTCTGTCTGCGGCCGGTATACCTGTCGGAGTCATGGTTGCTCCTGTTATTCCAGGTTTGACCGATCACGAGATTCCCAATATCGTCGAAGCTGCGGCAAAAGCCGGGGCGCAGCACGCCGGATTGACAATCGTGCGGCTGCCTTACGCTGTTAAAGAGATCTTTGAACAATGGTTGGACGAGCATTTTCCCGAACGAAAAGACAAAGTCCTCAACCACCTTCGTGATATGCGTGGCGGAAAGTTGAACAACAACAATTTCGGCGAGAGAATGGGCGGCGATGGGCCGTTTGCAGAACAGATCGAATCACTTTTCAGGATATCGTGCCGAAAGTCCGGAATTACAAATCCCGAGTTGAATCTGTCTACAGATTCATTCCGCCGACCAGACGACAAGCAGTTGCAGTTATTTTAAGACACTCCGACCAGGTCTTGTTTGATTCTGATTAATCATATATGAATATCCTCAACCCAGAGGAGCGAAACCTATGAGCGAATTTATCAGAGTGCTCGGAGTAAACGAATTACAACCCGGCGGATGTACTATCGTTGTTGCCAATAGTAAGGAAATAGCCTTGTTCAATGTAAATGGAACATTTCACGCTATTGAAAACTCATGCACTCATCGCGGCGGCCCATTAGGACAAGGAGACCTGGAAGGTTGTGTTGTTAGTTGCCCCTGGCACGGCTGGACGTTTGATGTCACTTCGGGAACATCTCTGATCAACGAGGAATTCAGCGTTCCAAAATACGATGTTCAGGTTCAGGGGGAAGACGTTCTGGTCAAAGTTTAAAATTTAATTTCTAAATAATACTTACTTGGCCGATTCCTTCTATAACGCGACCGATTTCATAGAATGTCTGATTAAACTTGGTGAAGTGTGACTTAACCAACTCCAAATGATCGGCACTGACCACCACGACCATGCCGATTCCCATATTGAAAGTCCGGTACATCTCCGCCATTTCCACATTGCCGATCTTCTGCATCAGAGTGAAGAGAGGTAAAACCGGCCACGAGCCTTCCTTGATCTCAACTCCAGTACCTTCGGGCAGAATCCGTGGAATGTTTTCAAGCAAGCCTCCGCCTGTAATGTGGGCCAGTCCGGCGATATGGCCTGCGTTGATCAGGCCCTCAAGCGATTCGAGATAGCTGATGTGTCCTTTCAACAGTGCCGCTCCCGCAGTGCAATTGAGTTCCGGGATCAGCGAATCGACTTTGTAGCTGGCGATTTCAAATAGAAGCTTTCGCGCAAGACTATAGCCATTCGTATGAAGGCCTATGGATGGTAGTCCCAGGACGATGTCGCCGATTTTGATCTTCGATCCGTCGATCACTTTCGACTTATCTACTATTCCAACGATTACACCGGCGACGTCATATTCGCCTTCGGCATAAAAACCCGGCATTTCCGCCGTCTCACCACCCAGCAGAGCGCATCCCGAAGCTTTGCATGCGCGAGCCAGTCCTTCGACGACCTGCGCGATAACAATCGGCTCGATCTTTCCAGCAGCGATATAGTCCAGGAAGAACAGAGGTCTTGCTCCCTGAACCAGAATATCGTTGATGCAGTGGTTGACCAGATCTTCGCCAATTGTGTTGTGGATACCAGTCATAAACGCGACGCGCAGCTTTGTTCCTACTCCGTCAGCGCTGGCAACCAATATAGGTTCGGACATTGGACCAAAGTCAGCGCGGAACATTCCGCCAAAGCTGCCGATATCGGTCATCACATTCTTTGTGAAAGTTTCGCGAGCCAGTTTCCTGATTCGAGCCTTTGCGTCGTTCGCGGCATCGATATCGACGCCGGCATCGCTGTACGAGATTCTTTGACTCATCTTTTTTTATTTAACTACTAGACTCCGATTATGCGTACCAGTTCTTTTTCTCGTTCTGTCTTTGTTTTTGCGCGATCACCAATGGCAGTCGGGTATTTGCCCGTATAACACGCAGTACAGAAACGGCTATCTTCCGGATCGCCACAGGCATCCAGCAAGCCTTCAAGATTGAGGTAACCAAGAGAATCTGCGCCAATAAAATCGCGTATGTCTTCGACGCCCTGGTTTGCCCCGATAAGCTCATCTCTTGTCGGAGTATCGACTCCGTAAAAACAAGGAGCAATTGTCGGTGGGCAGGCAATCCGCACGTGAACTTCCTGGGCGCCAGCCTGACGCACCATCTGCACTATCTTCCGGCTGGTTGTACCGCGAACGATCGAGTCGTCGATCAGGATCACGCGTTTGCCCGCGATAAGATCGCGCACGGGGTTCAGCTTTATCTTCACGCCAAAATTGCGAATCGACTGACGCGGCTCGATAAAAGTTCGGCCAATATAATGATTACGGACCAGCCCGAATCGAAAACTTATCCCGGATTCCGCGGAATATCCGATTGCGGCCGCTACGCCCGAGTCCGGGACTGGTACGACTATGTCTGCATCGATGGGGTGCTGTCGCGCCAGGCGTTTTCCCATTAGGTGCCGGCTTTGATTAACGCTGCGCCCAAAAATGATCGAATCCGGTCGCGCAAAATAGACGTGTTCGAAAATGCAGTTCGAGGTCGGCTTTGGCGGCAGCGGAAAACTGCTGTGCAGACCTGCCTCATCCAGAATTACGATCTCGCCCGGTTCAACCTCGCGAAGATAGGTCGCACCGATCAAATCGAAAGCGCACGTTTCTGACGCAAATACGTACGCGCCGTCCAGTTGCCCTATCGACAGCGGGCGAAAACCGTGGGGATCACGAACCGCGATGACGCTGTCAGGTGTCATCAACAGCATCGAATAGGCGCCGTCAATGTTGCGGAAAGTCTCAACCAGCGCATCGAACAGTGTCGGCTCCTTTGATCGAGCCGCCATGTGCAGCACGACTTCAGTATCTGATGTTGAGGAAAATATTGCGCCTTCCGCTTCAAGCTGGTTGCGCATCTGTTCTGCATCCGGCAGATTGCCGTTGTGGCAAAGCGCTATCTGCCCACGATGGCAGTTAATAACAAATGGTTGCGCTTCCCGCAGACTTACCGAGCCAGCGGTCGAATACCGTACGTGTCCGATGGCGGATCGACCAGGCAGCCTCTTCAGGGTCTCCTGGTTATTAAATATGTCGCTGACATATCCCATTCCGCGCTCTGCATACAGTCGCAAACCGTCGGACGAAACCATTCCCGCCGATTCCTGTCCGCGATGTTGCAGCGCGTAAAGCCCAAGGTAGGTCAGATGCGCAGCATCCAGGTGATTGAAAACACCAAAGACACCGCATTCCTCATGTAACTCGTCAAACAATTTTTATTCTCGCTGTTGTCTGCTTGTTGCCGGATTTCTTTAACATATAACTTTATCATGAACCGGTGGTCCGGCAAATCAAGAGCACAACAAAGTAACATTCCTTCACTACATTTTGCCTGAATAATCTATAAATCCTTGTTGCCAGGAGTTTTGCATCGGTCAGACCCCGTAAAAAGCCACGGACAGCTTGACCGAATTACGGTAATCCATGATTGGCAAAACCATACAGCAAAAGAACTAATCCTTTGATTTATAAAGGATTACCACAGTAATGCCATGATGGCATAACCCTTGCGCAGTAGGCATCGAGCAGATCAAAACATGTAGGGAGTTTTGTAAAACGAAATGCTGAAGTCGACCGTCAAACTTAAGGCTATTGCAATTGCCGTGGCGGCCATCGGTTTCGCTCTGTGGCTCTATACGGGCGTCCGCATGCTGGCGACCGTACAAGGAAACTACCGGGAATGGATGTTATTAGCCGGAGCAGCCCTCGCAGTCGGACCCTTTGACGCTATAAAACTCAACTATTTGAAAATGCGCTTTCGCCTTGGCGACGCATTTGTCATCATAATCGCGCTTCTTTACGGAGTACCACAGGCAACGTTGACGGCCGCGCTTTTAGGTTGCATCGTAGCCATCAGAGACCAAAAGGAAGAGAACCAGCCCTGGAACCTGGTTCTGGCGCCAGCGGCATCTGCGTCCGCAATATTTATCTCGGTATCGGTTCTCTCAAAGCTCCCGCTCACCGGCAGCTACTATATGGCGATGGTCGGGCTTGTGGCAATGACCTATTACTTGCTGTTCAGCGGTCTGCTCTCACTGGGAATCGTGGGATACAGCGGTAGATCGTTCAAAGCCATCTGGCAAGAGCGATGGGCACAAACCTTTCTGTCATTGTTCTTCACCAGCCTGGGGGCAATAGCCGTTTACGGGGCAATCAAAAATGTCGGGTTTTATGCGTTCGTCATCATCACCCCGATACTGTTTGTAGCTTATTTCACGTACAAAACTTATCTTGATAAAGTTGAAGCATCGAACCAGCATGTGACTCGACTGGCCGAGCTTTATCTCTCTACCATCGAATCGTTGACAATGGCTATCGACGCCAAAGACCAGATCACGCATGGTCACGTCAGAAGGGTTCAGGTATATGCCATCGAACTTGCCGTAGAGCTCCATCTCAACGAAAACGAAATTGAGGGGCTTAAGGCTGCAGCCCTGCTGCACGACATTGGAAAACTGGCCATTCCGGAGTATATCTTAAACAAGCCCGGCCGACTGACTGCCGCCGAGTTTAACAAGATGAGCCAGCATCCCACCGTCGCGGCAGAACTGCTGAAGAACGTCGAGTTTCCTTATCCTGTCGTTCCACTGGTGCTGCATCACCACGAAAAATGGAATGGCTCTGGCTATCCTGCCGGATTAAAAGGAGATCAGATCCCGCTGGGCGCACGCATACTGTCGATAGTAGATTGTTACGACGCACTGCGATCTAATCGGCCATATCGACACGGTTTCTCGATGGACAAAACGCTCGGAATTATGGCCAACGAGTCAGGCACATCCTTTGACCCCGACTTGCTCCAGCGTTTCTTCAAAATAGTAAAACACGCTGAAGACAAGATAAAATTGTTGGATGTCCCGCACGAAGTTGCCTGTGAATCCGATGAGCTAATGTTAGAGACAGAAGTTGCGTACGGTAGACCGACTTTGGCGCCTACCGCTCAACAATCAGTCTACGAAGACATTGCGGCAGCACATAAAGAGGTCCTGTCGCTGTACGATATGTCGCAGACGTTCAGCAGCACGCTGAACCTGGCGGAGATTCTTTCTCTGATCGCTTCGAAATTAAGTCAGTTAGTCAAATTCAGCACTTGCGTGGTCTATCTCGCTGATCCGGACGAAGGTGTATTGCGCGCCACGCATATAATCGGTGAAAACAACAATCTGCTGGCCAGGCACACGATTCGATTCGGGGACGGCATCAGCGGATGGGTGGCTTCCAATCGTGAGCCAATCGCTGGAGCTCACCCGCAAGGCGATTTCAATGGCATTCATCATGAAGCGCTTGCGAGCTACACTAATTCTCTCGTCTTTCCGTTGGTGGAAGAGGGAGAAGTTCTGGGTGTACTCTCTCTGTACGCCACGGCCGACATTTGCTTCGCTGATGATCAAGTGAGATTAATGGAGCTGGTAGCACGAAACGCCGCATCGGCATTGCGGAACGCGCGTAAGTTCGAAGAGACTCAGGAATCCGCTCTGACCGATCGTCTGACCGGACTACCTAACTCTCGCTATATGTACCTGTTTATCGAGCAGGAGCTGAACAAGGCTGCGGTTCACGGCTATCCGGTCACTCTGCTGATGCTGGATCTGGATGGATTCAAGCGAGTCAACGATCAATATGGTCATCAGACGGGTGATGAAATGCTCCGCGACATCGCCAAAGTTTTGAACGGGCAGATTCGACGCGACGACATATTGGTAAGATATGCCGGCGACGAATTTGTCGCGGTTCTGATCGGCACCACGATGGAACAGACGCAGGACGTCATCTCCCGAATGCAGCGAGCCGTTGAAGAACATACAATGGTTATCCGCGGCAAGGCCGTATCGGTCGGCGTCAGCATCGGACAAGCTCTATTTCCGGACAGCGGACGAACTCTTGAGGAGCTGCTGATGATCGCCGATGCCAATATGTATAGAAATAAGGACGAGCATAGAGAGCGCGATATTACTCTGACTCAACTGCGCGCGAGCCGATAACGATCGTCTGAACAATTACTTCATTTGCGATATCTGCCGAGGTCGAACAAAAGTATTTTGTTCGACCTTTTTCGTTTTTGCTAATGAAAATGCACCGCCGGCCGTAAAGCCTAAAGAAGACAGTTCGAAAAACATCAAGCAGTGCTCGCAAGATCACATATAGATAAACCGGCAAATGAAAAACATCGCATCATCTCATTACAGTTGTCCCAACTGCGGGCGTTTCACCTATAAAAATGTCTGGGTATGTGTGTGGTGTCGACAGCCGATCGCCAAATCCGGCAACGCTGCTTCCAAAGAAGAAGCCAAAACCGAAAAACCCCGTCGCACGCGCACAGGCAAGGTTAACTCCTGCTGAGCTTCAAGGCCTAGTCAACTCCGTTGTGACGCTTCCCGCAAACCGTGACACTCCCGGTGTCACAGCGTAACCTATTGCGGTAACAGCGGATAATTAGACGTGTGACAGTGTGACACCGATGTGCATAAATTAAGGCTAACCTGTCGCTAACCATTATTAACGCCTATCTGCGCAAGTAGCTGATAAAGCTGAATATAACCGAATTCGACCAGTTCCCCAGACTTCCGTGACCTCGGCCAAACCGCAGGCAGAATTATTCCCGGACATATCTGCGGAACTTTGTATCTGATTCCATTAAAAGAAGTTGTACTTTAGAATGCCGCGTGACATCACTTGGCCAACTACTAAAGCTCTAGGAGATGAACGCTAAACGCACGGGGACGTCGGTTGAACCGAAGACGCGATATTATCGTTTAGATATTTCTGAGAACGTTATGCATCCGAACCTGAAAGTAAATCGTTGAGGCGATCTATGTAATGGCAATCGCTGGATCTAATGGGACACGAAGAAATCAGACAGTATATATTGGAAGCTGCTGGTAAAGCCGAGAGAAGGATCAAGTCGGCTTATCGTAATCCTCTGACTGGACAGTGGCATATTGATCTTGATGAATTGCCGAACCAACTCCTTTTCACGCCGCCACTTGGCGTCACTCCTGACGAAATGGTCGACAAATTGAAAGAGATGATGCGGCCTACTTTTAATCCCTTCACCGTTGTGCCAGAAGACGAGATCGAAAAGCTGCGAAAGGGAGACCGTGACAAAATCTTTGGCGCAATGCAACGGCTGCAAAATATCGGCGACAGAGCAATTCAACCTTTGATCGAAACTCTGACCAACAAACACGAGACCACGACTCTTCGCGCACGAGTCGCGTATACTCTGGGAATTATAGGGGATCCTATTGCCATGGAGCCACTCATAGAAACTCTCAGCGATCCTTCCAAAGAGGTCCGTTTGTCCGCGATCGAAGCGCTGGAGAAAATCGGCGATGAAAGGGCTTTGTCTGAATTGAAACGGATATCTGAAACTGATGATTCCGCGATTCCGGCCTCCAACGATGTCACAATCTATCTTCGAAATGTAGCTCAAAGGGCGATAAGGCAAATCGAAGGCAGGTTCGGCTAACCCAGTCTCTGTCTTGCAACCGCTTCCTTCGAAGCGAACTCATACTAAACGAAATTTGGAACTCTCTGTTCTTTTTCCCATCTATTTTTACTAGTATGTTTGCTATAATTCGCTAAATTTTGAAGGAAACTGGTTCGTTCATTTCAGAGAGTTCAGCGCGTTTAAATTCCAGTCAGGTTTAAATGAACCTGTTGTTTTTACCATTTAAAGGTATTTTCCAACCGTCTTTGAACTGACGGAGTCTTTTCGGAACCGATCTGTTGGACAGGGTGTCACCCAGCAGGTCTCAACGCTAATTCGGAGATAGCCGCGGAGATAATCATGGATCAGGAGAAAGAGTCCCAATCCCAGGAAACTAAGCCACGAGCCACCGCCGATTCCGGCGGCGACATAGTCAATCTGCTCTCTCAAAAAGTGGTCGGACAAGCGGCCGTTATGAAGTCAATCGTCCCCTACATTCACATGTGGAAAGCGGGACTGGCGCCCGAAGGGAGACCGGCAGGCGTCTTTCTTCTGCTGGGGCCAACTGGCACAGGCAAGACGAAAACAGTCGAGGCCATTGCCGAAGTCTTGCACGGCAGTCCAAAGAAAGTGTTGAAGGTCGATTGCGGCGAATTCCAGATGGAGCACGAAGTGTCGAAACTGATCGGGTCGCCTCCCGGGTATCTTGGTCACCGTGAAACGCCCGCAAGGTTGACTCAGCAACAGTTGACCGATGCGACAACTCCGCAGTGCGATCTTGCTCTTGTTCTCTTTGACGAGATTGAAAAGGCGGCTCCCTCGATGACCCGATTGCTGCTGGGCATCCTGGACAAGGCCATATTGAGGCTCGGTGACAACACCACAGTTAATTTTGAAAAGACGTTGATCTTTTTTACCAGCAACCTGGGCGCGGCCGAGATGATGAAGGAGATTCAGCCTGATTTTGGTTTTCAGGCCGCAATTCCACGCAAGCGAGACGAAGTCGCGACCAAGGTCGAAAACGTGGCGCTGTCCGCCGTGCGTAAGCGATTCTCGCCTGAGTTTGTTAATCGAATCGATGCAATCGTGACCTATCAACCTCTGGACGAAAACTCTTTGATGGTGATTCTGGATCAGAACATCGACGAACTCCAAAAACACGTCAACACCAGGCTGGCGGACCGCTGTTTCACGATGGAGCTTACAGACGCCAGCAGACAGTATCTGCTGAAGCACGGTACCAGTGCGGAATACGGCGCAAGAGAGTTGAAGCGAACTATTCACCGTCAGATAACTCAGCCACTGGCAACGATGGTCGCTTCCGGTGGCATCGCACCAGGCGCGGTAGTACAGGTTGATCTGGCGGAAGACGGAGACGGTTTGACCTTAAAAGCCACCGCCGTCGCCGAGAGACTCGAGCCTGTCTCGCAGAAGGTTCTGATTGTTGACGACAATATTCAGCTTTTGGGCTTTATCGAATATTTGCTGAAAGACTCCGGATTCGATGTTTCGACAGCAAAGTCCGGCGAGCAGGCACGAATAGTTTTTGCAAAAGAGAAACCGCATACAGTTCTGATGGATTATATGCTGGGTGATGACGATGGGATCTCACTGGGATTACAGCTTCAACTTGACGATCCGAAAACATCGCTCATCTTAATGACTGGAGGCGAGCTGACACCCGAAGAAGAGGGTATTTGCCATGAATTGAGTATTCCGATTCTTAGAAAGCCTTTCCTTGCTGTCGACGTTCTGAATATAGTTCGATCGCGTTTTAGCAGGGCTTCGGCAGCACAGGTAGCTGGGTAATTCGATCTGGATGCGTCTGACTTGCTTAATATTGCCGTGCGACCTGGCACGTACGCCTCTATACTTTAGCGGATGAGCTTCATCCGAATTATCAGAAACACAATCATACTAGGCCTTGCGCTGGCGCTCGGACTTGGCTTGTGGGCGTTTGCGATAGAGCCGTCCAGGCTAACGATCCATCCGGTCTCGCTTCAGGTTCCGAACTGGACGCACGATCAAAACGGATTAAAAATAGGAATGTTGTCCGATCTTCACGTCGGGGCACCGTACATCGGATTAGACAAGTTAAGAAAAATCGTTAATACAACTAACGCAGAGCACCCTGAGATGGTTGTTATTCTCGGGGATTTTGTAATCCAGGATGTCGTTGGCGGTCATTTTGTCGAACCCGAGCAAATTGCTGAGGTTCTGAAAGATCTGACAGCGCCGCTGGGTGTAATAGCTGTACTGGGAAACCACGACTACTGGTACAGCGGTGATCGGGTGAAGAACGCGCTGGTCCAGCAGGGCATAAAAGTCCTGACGAACGAAGCTTACCGGATCGATTACAAAGGAAAACCGATCTGGATTGCCGGCATTGGCGATCTTTGGGAAGGTCATCCGGATATCCAGGGAACGTTGAAGCAAATACCCGAGAGTGATTCGGTAATTCTGATTACTCACAATCCCGACCTCTTCCCGGATGTGCCTTCAAGAGTCAGTTTAACGCTAGCCGGTCATACTCACGGCGGTCAGGTAAACCTTCCATTCTACGGTCGCAAGATAATCCCATCAAAATACGGCGAACGGTTTGCTGCGGGACACATCGTTGAAGGCGGGAGACATTTGTTCGTGACGACTGGAATCGGCACCAGCAGTTTGCCTGTTCGTTTTCGTGTTCCGCCAGAGATCGTGATCCTCACGCTATCGTCCCAGGACTAGACCTGACTTTGATGGGGCTGTAAAGTTAAATGAAAGATTAATACAGAGTCAGGCAAAAAAATTTGGCATCGAAGTCACCACTTACAGTTTATACAATCGGTCACGGGCGACACCCGTTCGATTATTTCCTGGCACTTCTTAATCGATACAATATCAAAGTGATTTGCGATGTACGTAGCGCTCCGCGCTCTCGTTGGCCGCAGTTTAATGAGAGGGTTCTGGCTGAAGCGTTAAGGCAACACAACATCGGGTACGAACATTTACCGGAATGCGGCGGCAAGGTCCCGGTTGCACCGGCGGATCGTGCGCGAGGTATCGATAGAATTATCGATCTTGCTCACGATGCAAATGTTGCGATTTTGTGTTCAGAATCCCAGCCGATCACGAAACATAAACAGCCACACGCGAATTGTCACAGATTTGGAATGTTGGCTCCGTTGCTTAAGGTCAAAGGCGCGGAAGTTGTACACATACTTCCCGATGGACTATCGATGCAGTGCGACGAATCATCATTTCCTTCTGTGTGGTAATCAGTCTTATGTAGCGTAGGCTTCCAGCCTGCGTATCGCCGTCCTGCGCGACGTAACTTGATACCTTGCAACTTATTATGACGTAAGCAGGCTGGAAGCCTACGCTGGATTTTGTCACTTGACTCTATATCGCCGGCCATTGATGATATGAGCTGTCCCGAGCGGTAACAAGAACCTATGACAAAACGTTATCCCAATCGTCTATTCTTCCTGGTCGTTTTCTGTCTTGGTATTTTTGCTTGCGGTCAATCACAAAAAAAGCCGGCCACGAACGGGCAAAGCGAGAGCGACCTGCCCGCTCCCTACTCCACGTCATCCGCGGATAACGGTCCCCGAGTCGTTTCTCGGCCTAAAGGCGCCGAACTGCACCTTCCGCCAGGTTTTAAGATCGAAGAATTTGCTTCGGATTTCAACGTTCCCCGCTGGATGATTCAGGGTCCGAATGGCGATATCTTCGTTTCCGAGGTAGGCGCGAATAGAATCACGGTATTGCGCGGCATTAAAGACGGAAAACCAGAGTCACGGTCTGTATTCGCGAGCGGGTTGACTTTACCCTTTGGCATGGCAATCCACAATGGCTATTTCTACATAGCAAACACAAATTCTGTAATCAGATATCATTACACGCCTGGACAAACCGAGGCCCAGGGCGCTTCTGAAAAGATTATCGACTTGCCTGGGCGCGGATACAACCAGCATTGGACGCGAAATATTCTATTCAGTCCCGATGGCAGCAAACTTTATGTCACGGTAGGCTCGCAGACCAATGTAAGCGTGGAACCTGACGAACGTCGCGCCGCGATTTCTGTCTACGATCCCGATGGCGGTTCGCATCGAGTATTCGCCAGTGGCATCCGCAATCCAGTTGGACTCGACTTCTACCCCGGAACCGATACGCTCTGGGCGGCGGTAAACGAGCGCGATGAGCTCGGCGACGATCTTGTGCCGGACTATGTCACTTCGGTTAAAGACGGCGGATTCTACGGCTGGCCCTATTACTACATCGGAAATCATCAGGATCCGCGCCACAAAGGTGAAAGACCCGATCTGGCAAGCAAAGTAATTGTGCCGGATGTCTTGTTGCGATCGCATGTAGCGGCGCTCGGACTGCATTTTTACCGAGGCGATCAGTTTCCCGCTGATTATAAAGGCGACGCTTTTGTCGCACTGCATGGATCCTGGAACAGGTCGTTAAGAGTTGGCTATAAGGTAATTCGCATTCATTTCAGAGATGGAAAACCCGATGGCGAGCCTCAAGACTTCCTGACCGGATGGCTTATCGACCCGGGCACTCACGATGTCTGGGGAAGACCTGTCGGATTGCTGGAGCTGAATGATGGCTCGTTACTGGTCACTGACGACGGCGCCAATAAAATCTGGCGCATAACTTATTCCAGGCAGTAATTGATTGCTGGTATATAGGATCGGAATCACTATGAGAAATCGCAGAAATCATTTGGTTATCGCTGGCGCATTGATGCTGTTCATTTCCAGTATAGCGGCCCGCCAGACCGCAGCGCCGCCGGCGACAAACATATTTGTCGCGGAGCTCAGCGTCCAAAACGGTAAGTGGAAGGTCGTGAATCCGATCAATATCACGGACCGCGACGGATACAACAACCAGCCATTTTTCACGCCGAATGGTAAAAGCATCCTTTACACGTCGATTCGGGAAGACAAACAGGCCGATATTTACCGCTATGATCTGGTTAGTAAAACTGACGCTCGTGTGACAAACACGAAAGAGAGCGAGTACTCTCCGACCCTTACACCAGATGGCAAAGGTATTTCGGTTATACGTGTTGAGCCAGATAATACTCAACGACTGTGGAGATTTAATTTAAACGGCGATGACCCTTCAGTCATTCTTGAGAATATAAAACCGGTTGGTTACCACGCATGGATCGACGGAAATACTCTTGCGTTATTTGTCCTTGGTAGCCCATCGACTCTTCAAATAGTCGATGTAAAGACTCAGCACGCGGAAACGGTTGCCAGCGACATTGGAAGATCTCTCTTCAAAATTCCACATCAGGAGAAGGTCAGTTTTACTCATAAAATCTCAAATAACATGTGGGAGATCGATGAATACGATCTGAAGAGCCGCAAAACAAGTATCGTGGCTAAAAGTCAGCCGGGCAATGAATACTATGCGTGGTCTCCGTCAGGCGTTCTGGTTACCGCGAATGATGCTAAACTGTTCAAGCTTCAGCCTGGAAAAGATTCGGACTGGGTAGAGATCGCCGATCTATCTTCATCCGGGATAAAAAGCATCACCAGGATCGCGATCAGTCCTTCAAATGATCGCATTGCCTTCGTAACAAGCCGCGGTAAGTAAAGGGTTACCGGAAGTATCGCGCTGATTGACGGCTAGTTGAGAGTAATTGCTAAATTCTCTCTCGCTTTCAACTTAAATGTGTTATTCGTTTGCGCAGTAAAAAAATCATCACATTCGTAACTTTTATTGAACTTTCAGTGAATGTTTTCGTGTCAAAAAACCGAATAATAAATAGAGAATATTAACGAAGGACGGAAATTCGAGGATGCCTGAAAAGATCCTTATCGTAGACGACGAGACGCACATACGCGACCTGCTGGCTCAAAAGCTGGTCAGCTCGGGATTCGAGACAGATACGGCTAAAGACGGATTCGACGCGTTAAAGCTGATCCATCAAAATGGCTATCGTCTGGTGCTTTCGGATGTGAACATGCCTGGACTGAGCGGTCTGCAGATGCTGGAATATCTGAAACGGCTTAACCCAGACCTCCCGGTTGTGATGCTGTCCGCAGTAAAAGATATCACGACGCTGCGACACGCGGTTAGAGAGGGCGCATACGATTACCTGCTGAAGCCGTGCGATTTCGATGAGCTTCTAAAAACCGTAAAGCGCGGTCTTGAACGGGCGAGACTCCTGAGGGAAAACAAAGACTATCAGCAAAAGCTGGAAGAAAAAGTCGCCGATCAGAATGTGCAGCTGGCAAATCTGTATGTCGATACGGTGACTGCTCTGGTCACCGCACTGGATTCCAGAGAGCACGAAACTGCGAATCACTCTCTTCGAGTTACCCTTTATACCCTGGCAATAGCCGAACAGATGAAAGTTTCTCAGGATGAACTTCCGGATATTATCAAAGGCGCATTGCTTCACGACGTCGGCAAAATCGGCGTACCCGATCATATTCTTTTGAAACCCGGCAAGCTTACCCCGGAAGAATGGGTCGAAATGAAGAAGCACCCGCAGACCGGTTATGACATGCTGAAACGCATTAAGTTCCTGGAATCAGCGACAAATATCGTTTATTGCCACCAGGAAAAATACGATGGTACTGGTTATCCGCGCGGGTTAGCGGGCGAGGATATACCGCTCGGCGCCAGAATCTTTGCCGTAGCAGACACTCTCGACGCCATGACCAGCGACCGCGTTTACCGCAAGGCACTACCATACGATCGGGCTCGCGATGAAATGATCAAATTCTCGGGCACTCAATTCGACCCAAAGGTAGTTGAGGCGTTCCTTGAGATACCACCGCAACGCTGGGACGAAATAAAAGAATCGTCGGCGGATTCTGATGCTCTGGACTGGCACAGATTCTTTTAATATGAACTCGCCAGCGGCGTTCGACTGACGGTTGCCTGCTGGCTGAGGACTTCGCCGGGAACGTCGTCGATTTGATTTGATACCGCAAAGTTGACAGCCTGCAGCAGCTCATCGACCGCAAACGGTTTTGGAATATATCGATTGCCGGTTCGCCGCAGGAATTCGTTCGTTTCGGTATTGATCATATCTCCAGTCATGAAGATCATTCGCTCTGCCAGTCTGTCATCTTTATCTTTAACTCTTTCATACAACGCATAACCGGAAAGCTCCGGCATCTTGATATCACTCAGGATCAGGTCGTAACTTCCCTGATCCAATAGATCCAGCGCAACCCTGCCGTTGTTGGCGGTGGTGATATGGTGTCCTTCCCTCTCCAGAACGCCACGGACGATGTCCGCGATGAAATCTTCATCGTCAACAACCAATATATTCTTCGGTGAAACTACGGTAGGCTCGACCTCGACCGCGGCCTGCGCTGCCTCTGGCGCCCTCATAACTGCAGGTAATTCGATGAAGAAGGTTGCACCTTCACCGGGCTTGCTCTTCACGCGAAGCTTACCGCCGTGTTCCTGAACGATACCATAGCAGATCGAGAGCCCTAACCCGGTTCCCTTACCAACTTCTTTAGTCGTGAAGAACGGGTCGAATATCTTGTTAATATCTTCGGGAGGGATTCCTGGACCGTCGTCCTGAATCGTCACCATTATGTGCCCGTCGGCCATGCGAGATTTGACAGACAGATTTCCGCGTCCATGCGATTCCAGCATAGCCTGTTCGGCGTTGATTATTATGTTCAGAAAGACCTGTTGTAACTGAGGTCCGTCGCACATTATTGCCGGCATGGGCTCGATATCGGTATCGATGTTAATCGAGTGGACTCGCATTTCGTAGGCTCTCAACTCGACAACGCGCTCGAGTATAGAGCGGACATCGGTCAGGTTCTTTTCGGGTTTATGTTGTCTGGCAAACGTCAGCAGATTCTGGACGATTTTTCTGGCGCGCATAGATTCGTGAACAACGGTGTTCAGGTGCTTACGCGTGGATTCCTCAAGGTGAGAATCCATTTGTGCCAGCTCAGAGTATCCAATGATTGACGTCAACGGATTGTTGAGCTCGTGCGCAACACCGGATACCAGTTGACCGACCGCGGACATTTTCTCGGATTGCATCAGTTGCTCGCGCAATCTCTTCTGCTCGGTGATGTCCTTTAAAATGAAAACAACGCCTTGAACAGTCAATTGCTCGTCGATCAACGGATCGGCCGTTACCATGAAGGTTCGATCGTACCGCTCAATTTCGTTGTTTCCTGGTTTTCCCGTTTCCAAGGCCTCTTTGACGCGACAAAGATCTGGCTCGCAGGTAATGCCCAGCTCGCAGCAGTGACGATGCTGTAATTGCTCTAATGAATCAGCTTTTTCGAAGATCAGTCCGGCGTTGTTAATTCGATTTAACTTTCCCTCGCAATCGTACAACAGAATAACGTCGGACATCGCGTTAAAGGTGGATTCCCACTCCGCCTTGGCAGTGGAAACCTGATTATACAGAGAAGAGAGCTCAGCCAGATGCCTGGTTGAACTTTCGACCTTCTCACTGTAGATCTTATAGGTAAAAAAGATAACGCAAATGATGGGCGCGGCAATTAAGATCACATAAAAATGCACGTACTTGATCAGCAAACAAACGATGCCCGCGGTCGATCCATTAGCGAGATAACCCAGTCCAACCATCTGAAAGCTTTCCCGCCATATTCTGAGCACGTTTTCCCGCTGACGAACGGCCATCAGCATGGTCAAAAGGGCATAATCCGTGCAGTAATAGATCAATGCCGCCAAACCCAGAGGGCCAGCCAGTCGAGATGCATCAAAATTCAGCCCTGATCTACCAAATGCGCCAGGAAATATCAGTCCCGCTATATATGAAGCGACGAATATTGAAATAACGATGGTTGCAATGTTATAGGTGTGAGTAGAAATCTTTTTCGCCGTCTTGAGCGAATGAAACAGAGCGTCGGTAGAAGCAAGAATTACGGCCGGCTGAACGCCGAACAATATTAATCCTACCAGAATTGCAGTGTCGGAAATGCTGATGGAGACCTTCGAGCCAGGTATATTGACCCTGCCGAAATAAGCAAGACCTATAACCACCGGGATTAACGGAAGCCATCCGACATTCCCTCGTAATCCAGCGCTAAACACAGACACGACCGAGACTCCCAATATCGGCAATCCGACCAACACCACCGGCGTGGTCAGAAGACTAGGCTTTAACCGGGTTTCTCTCAACGCGTCCATTAAGCTACACCATACAAACTGATCTACTCTCACGGGGACGAGAGCCGTCCGGCGAGACATTCCTCAAAAGATATGCCACTGACCAAATTCAGGGATTTTTGAAGAAAAATAAGTCGGAATTGATCTGAAAATCTCTAGTGTTCGGGTTTACGCGAGACACGATAAACCGTCCATTATCAATAATTAGCAAGCGTTCTTAACGCGACCGATGAAAGGTAAAGGAATATGCGTCCGAGATGTTTGAATTCAAAGAGCGTGGTTAATTTAAACGGCTGAAATTACGGTCATTGACTCTTTGTCCGTCATAATTACCGAACCTGAGTCAATCGAAGGCTGTATTGACTTAACTTATTGCGGTTATTGGATTTCGGCGCTGATTAGCTTCGGCATCATGGATTACAGATACTCGGAAATCGGATCTACTCGGGTAGGAGGAGTTTAGAAGAGATGCGCACTGCCGGGCGCACAAAAAAAAGGGGTAGTTGTCTTATCGACAACTACCCAAAGGAGCTCAGGAAGGACCCACAAAAGGATATCGAGGCGATATTTGTCCTGCTTGGCCCTAATCACTCAGGACAATTCCATCACTGAGCACCACAGCTTTTGCGACGACCCTAACGTGTGTGCTTCACCAGAAACCGGGTCATCGTCTGCAATTCGTCAATTCTGCGACTCAGTCGGCGAGCACCATGCCATCTGCCAGTGCTAATCCATCGCCGAGCACCATCCCATCGGCAAGAGCAAGTCCGTCGGCAAGGGCAAGTCCGTCTCCCAGCACCATCCCGTCACCGAGGACCATGCCATCGGCCAAGGCCAGGCCATCTCCCAGCACCATTCCATCACCGAGGACCATTCCATCAGCCAGGGCCAGGCCATCTCCGAGCACCATTCCATCGCCAAGGACCATGCCGTCCCCGAGAACCATACCGTCCCCAAGCACCATGCCATCGCCGAGAACCATTCCGTCACCGAGCACCATGCCATCGGCAAGGGCCAGTCCATCGCTGAGCGCCAGCCCGTCGCCAAGCACTAGTCCATCTCCGAGAACCATGCCATCTGCGAGGGCTAGTCCGTCGCCGAGTACCATGCCATCGCCCAGCACAAGCCCTTGACTGCCTGGTCCCTGACCAGACAATCTGAAGCCAGCGACTTTTTCGAATGTGCTGTTTAGCAGGATCCCATCCGAGTAGATCAAATCGGTTTCGCGGCTAACCTTCTGGCCACCGATAACGTTAGCCGTATTGAAAATGCTCTGGGCCGTCTGGTTCTTTGCCAGTAAACTGCCGCCTACTTTTACGTTGCCGACGTTCTTAACTGTTCCTTGAGCTAGCTTTACCGCCGCCGCGGAGTTAATTTCGCCAGACCCTTCAACTAAATGTTGCAGAATGAAATTCTGATTGAAGGGATTACCAACGTGCTGGGAGCTCCAGCTTAAATAGGCCTTTATTATTTGTGGTGTCAGTGATGAGTTCGCCTCGAGCATTAGAGCGGCCGTTCCGGCTACAACCGGAGTCGCCATCGAAGTGCCGCTCCATACTAAATAGCGTCCGCCAGCGACTGCGTTCTCTGGGTGCTCAGTCAATAACTTACTGCCGGGAGCCGCGACGGAGATGATCTTGTTTCCGGGGGCAACCACATCGGGCTTTGCGTGGTGATCGATTGCGGTCGGCCCCTTTGAACTATACGTGTCGATTGTATCGTCGCTACGGAAAACCGTGTCATTGTGCTTTACCGCACCGACCGTGATCACCATTGGATCATTGCCGGGTGAGTGAATGCCGCCGAACAACGGAGTTCCATCCTGCAATTTTCCGAGATTGCCGGCTGCGGCGACCACTACGATTCCCGCTGCAACGGCGCGCTCGACCGCCTGACATACCGGATCATCCTTGTAGGATTCAGTTACCGGCATTCCCAGGCTCAGGTTGATTACGCGAATATTGAACTTATCTTTATTGGCGATTGTCCAATCGATGCCCTGGATAACTGCGCTGGACTGACCGACTCCATCGGCATTCAGCACTTTCACATTTATCAGGTTGGCATCGGTGGCAATGCCGGCATAGCTGGTGTTCTGATAACTGCCGTTGCCAGCAGCGATACCGGCTACGTGTGTTCCGTGACCGTTGTAATCGTAGGTTCCTTCACCGGTGAAATCGACGCTGCCGATTATGCGATCCTGGAAATCGCTTGTTTCTGCTATGCCGCTGTCCAGAATCGCAATCCCGATTCCGTTACCGTCTACCTTGGCGCTCCCGTGTCCCAGCACCTGGTCGGCACCGACCGTCTGCTCTAGAAAGCTGCTCTTTGCATTCGCAGGCGTCTGACCGTTATTGTCATCAGATCTGGTCTTGCTTTCCTTGGGTAACGAAACCGCAGTGGCGAACATCGTATCGTTGCTGGATACGTGTTTAATGGACGGGCGATTGGCAAAACTGGAAACCGCGCTCGCTGGCAGTTCCGCTGAAAAACCGTTGATTGACTGTAGATCCGCTTTGATCGTTCCGCCTAGCGCCAGTACCTGTGCGCGCTCTGCGTCAATATTTCCGTTTGTTTGAATCAGGACGTTTACTGTCGAATTTCCGTTATTAATTTTTCTTTGTAAGGAGGCTCCGACTTTGGTTCTCTTAACGTGATTTCTATTAACTTGCTTGCTGGTTCGCGCCAGCGTAATTGGACTTAACGCTAAGCCGACAATTAACATCCATGTGATAGGTTTAGCTATAATTCTGCCTAGGGGCTTCATGATTAAACTACTTCCTTCCATCCGTGTGAGTCTTGGGCTTCCTCGACCTTTACAATTACAACAGTCGTGCCATCCGGGCGGTTCCAGCTTGGCCTTAAACATCTTTCAAATCAACAACTTACAGAATCGCTAAAATCGGTCAAAAGCGCCTTTAAATCGAGAATTGAATACCAGATATACAGCTGTAAGCGCATTCGGGTGGCTTCCAATCGCCATGTTCCGTTATGTTAACAGGCCAGGTAGCTAACGCTGCGGATTCGGATGATCGGCTGTTCCTAAAAACTATCTGAAGTAAACAGTTTATAGGCGTTACGAACCTGTGATTTGTTTCCAGGGAGAGAAAGAGGTGGGCTTAGACAGGCCGAAAAGGGGACATGGATACCAAATACCCCGCTGCATACTTAATATCCAGCAAATGCGCATTAAAAAAGCCGGGCGTGACCCGGCTTTTTTAACGGATTCTGGTTTTAAATCTATCGATAGACGGTGAATTTGACGGTCCCCTGGCCGCCCAGTGTCAGAACATCTCTGTCCTTCAATTCAACTTCGGTTATCCGCTGATTCATTAAACCATTCAGGTAGGTTCCGTTAGTGGAGCCGTTGTCGCGGGCAATTACTCTGCCGTTGACGACTCCAATCCAGAGATGCTGTCCGGAAACCTGCGGATCCGATACTACTATCTGAGAACGCGACGCATCGCGCCCAATGTAGATCCCTTGGCCAACCGGGAATTCCTGTCCCTGCAACGGTCCTTGAGTACAGGCAATTCTCGGCGAGGACGCGGTGGAGAACAGTTCGGTTTCCTGCGCATTGCCCAGCCGGACGGTCGGTTGATATCCAGCGGCCGCCCCTGAGCTTGCCTGACTGGCCGCTTGCTGTTGTTGCCAAGCATCCATCGGTCTGTAGTTCTGTTGCGGAGTATATGCCTGAGGCTGTTGGCCCATACCTGGGCTGGCTGCGGGAAGAGGAGCACGCGATTTCTTTCGTTTGCTTATTACAACAACAATGATTATGGCGCCGACGACGATTACGAGAAAAACTACAACTATTATTCCAATAACCACCATTCCCACCATGGCAGCACCGGATTTATCCTCACCTTTAACAATGTGTTCCTGAGATTCCTGATAGAGCTTTGCCGCTTCCGTGTGGTCGGGGAAGAGAGCTGTTACCTGGACAAAATCTCGCTGAGCGCTGCTATATTCCTGGTTCCAAAAGTGCTCAAGACCTTCGCGCCATTTGGCGTCAACCTCACTGCTCTTGTTTTCGGTACCCGCCTGCTTTACGAACTCCATGGCAGTGTTACTCGGTACCAGAAAGTTGAATCCCTGAACTTCCTGTCCATTAACAGTGTTACCTCTAAAGGTTGTCAGCCCAATAACCTCTCCCTTTTCGTTAATCGCCGGACCACCTGAATTACCGTGTGTGATACTGGTATCAGTCTGCAGGATCGGAGCGCCATCAGCAGAGTTCTTCTTGGCTGATATCTTGCCAGTATTGGTGGTCGGTTCCAGCAATGATTTTTCGTCAAGCAGGTCTGAATCCGCTGCTCCGGGATATCCGATAGCCCACATCTGATCGCCGACTTGCATATCGTCGGAATTTCCCAATTGCAAAGTTGGCGCGTTTTTAATCTCGATTTTTATGACAGCAACGTCCTTACCAGTCGCCAGGTCTTTTCCTTCTCCACTTGGCGCTCCATATGACTTAATTTCGTAAGGGAATCGTTTTCCGCTCTGAAGAAATACGTAGTTGATTCGCTGAAGATTAGTTAGCTGCGCGCCGGTGCTTTGTAAATACTGAATGGCGCTTTGAACGTTTTGCTCAGTGACTGCCATATTTCTTGAACGCAGGACTTCTACAGCGAAGGCAATGATCAGTCCCTGGCGTCCAGCGTCGTCGCCATCCTTGATCGCGGATACCACATGAGCGTTTGTCAGGATATAGCCATTTGGATTAATGATGAACCCCGAGCCGCTGGACAGGCTGTTCCGATCGAAAGTCCTTCCCTGCCAACTCCATCTGCCGGTATAACCGGAGATTATTCGAACAACAGCAGGTTTTGAATACTCGTGAATTCTTTGAGTGTCATTCACTTGCCTTTGCGCCATTGCTGATAGCGAGGCGCCTACCATAAGAGCCAAAGCCACCATTCCGCCAAAGATTCGGTTCGTTTTCATAAAAGGACTCCCTGAACGGGCAATAATTCGGATTGCCATAAATTGAATGGCGCGATCAAGCACTTGCCTAGCTTCAATGTGAAACAATTAGATACCCATCCGCAAATGACGTCAAGCGCTTATCTCAATCAAAATTCAGATCGATCGTTAGAGATTGTTTATTCCAACGGGAACAATGAGCCCTATCTTATTTAACGTCTCTTTCGACTGCCGATTTAGACCAGATTCATCAAGGCTCATCGCTCTCTGCACTTGTGAGGAGTGTAAGGAGGATTCTGTGAATCTGCAATCAAATCTTTCCTATTTACGATCCAAAAACAATTATAGTTCACGGAAATGATTCAGCAAGTTTTTTAACCAAATCGGTCGCTTCGGCAATGACCGCCGGATCATTGCCAAACCCGTTAAGCCACGTCGGTTGCGCCTGGTTGCGCCACCAGGTTAACTGGCGCTTGGCGTAATGGCGGGTATCCAGCCTGGTCTGCTCGATGCATTGTTCCAGCGTGATTTTGGACTGCAGATACTCTATCACTCGGCGATAGCCGTGCGCGCCAAACGCTTTTGCGTCCGCGGGCACACCCGAGTCAAGCAGCGCGCGAACTTCGTCAACAAGACCTGCGGCAAACATAGCGTCCGCGCGGCGATTGATCTTGTCATACAGGGCCTCTCTCGGCGGGTTCAGCACAAACATATGTATGCGGCGCGCAAAATCGGGTGGCCCGGGCATTCTATGCTGCTGCGCCGATAGACGCTGTCCCGTTTGAAAATAGACTTCCAGGGCTCTTGTAGTTCTCGACCAGTCATTTGGGCTGAGTCGTTCTGCCGTTTGGGGGTCAACGCGCCGGAGCATTTTGTGAAGATGCGCAGCACCACGACGATCCAGGATTTTTCGAACCCGGGACCGGAACGACTGATCGGTAGGAGCGCCTTCAAACAGTCCCCCAAGCAACGCTTTTAAATAGAAGCCCGTACCCCCAACGAGGAAAGCAAGATGATTACGGGATTCGATCTCTTCGATTTTCTGGCCGGCCAATCGAGCGAAATCTCCGGCAGTGAAATTCTGAACCGGGTCGACAACATCAATTAGATGATGCGAGATGCCCCGCTGTTCCGCGACTGGAACTTTCGCGGTCGCCACATACAGACCTTTATATACCTGAACGGAATCGGAATTGATTATCTCGCCATTAAAGCGAAGGGACAGCTCGATTCCCAGGTCGCTCTTTCCGGAAGCGGTCGGTCCGGCAATAACAATTATCGGTGGTCCCGTGGTCGGCATTACCCCGGCAGTTTAAGCCAGCGATACAGAGCCAGCAATAGCAGTCCAAGCAGGAGAATAATCAATCCCAGTTGTTGCGATCGGCTAATCTCAATGCGTTTCTTCGCCATAGGCAATCAGACTTATTTCCGCTCTGGCAATCTGACCAACAAGCGTCATCATAATCCATTGATTGCAAAATGAAAGTCCGACTGTTGAAATCGCCGGGAGAAAAGGGCTATTCTGGTTTCTGCATCATCGCATGCTCGGTTGTGCATAGATACTTGCTATAAGCGCAAAGCTCGTTTAACAGATCTTTGGATTCCTCAACGATCTTCGCTTTTTCGGCTTCGCCCACCAGCATAATAATGTAGTCGTCGCGACCCGGGCTCATGCTGAGAACAAAGGGATAATTGCCAAGCGGGTTTCCGCCAATGTCCGAATTCTTCACATTCGGAGCATAAAACATGTAATGCGGCATGTTCATCGTCAACGGAACATCTGAGCTTCCAAAAGTGCGCATGATCGGCTCGATCATATAGGCGACGCCTGTACGACGGGGATTTGTATAATCGGACGTCTTGAATTTCTTTGTGAGGAAATCGTAAACCTGTTTCGAGTCCATTCCTTTTGCCCTTAGCTCCGCCGTGGTTAAGTAATCCTGTAACAATGTCTTCGAGCCTTCAGCATCAAAGCAAACCGGCCAGAATATATCGTCGCGAAACTTTTGGGTTGGAAACTGCCAATCGGATCGGACCACTATGCACGAAAATCCGTTCGTCCCGTTGCGGCTCATTACGTAGCCCTTATCCGGGTCCAGCAAATAGACAGTAGCGTTATCACGCATTCGTGAAGGAATAGCGCTCAACGCGTAACGAGTCTCTAAAGACTCCGGCATCCGCTGTAGCTTCACAGCCGGGGAATCAGTACTTTTATCGACAGTCCTGGTTTGTGAAAGGCAGGTAGCGACAGTCAGAATTGCAACGACTATGATGCTTGGCGAAAATCTCATTATTGGCCTCGATACTATTAGTCTAAAAGCTTCGTGACGGATTCATTGAACCAAGGCATCAAAATATGATCAAGGTAATATTTTGCTTGGCCGGCCTTAAACTTCTCAAAAGAATAACTTTAGTTCAAGGCTTATTTAATGTCCCGTTTTCTCGATTTTTTGGTCTTCGACCCTTTGTCCTCGTTCCAGCTTCCAAGCTTTAGAGCTGCCGTCAGAGAAGCCTGGCGCAATTCGTCAGCATAGGCTCGATCCTCAAGAGATCTGGCCACGACCATCCCGCCAACGCACAGTGCAGCGATGGCCTGCGCCGCCGGGCGTTTATTGCTGTTGCCGTTTCTAAAACCACGTTCCAGCAAATCGACCATTGCTTTGAAAGCAGTTTCGAACGCATGTTTCGCGTTCTTGTCGCTACGAGCAACATCGCTCGGCAATGCGACCATAGGGCAGGAATTCTCGATGTCTTCAAAATGCTGATTGGAAAGATAGGCCCGGACTATCTCCGGCGCGGCATTGGCAGCCGCTAAATCGATATTGACGCCTTCCCAGCAATTTTTCCAGTCCGGATCAGTAAAAAAACAATCGAGCACTTCCGCATAAAGGTCGCTTTTGCTTTTGAAGTACCCATAAAAAGCGCCGTGCGTCAGATTAGCGTCCGACATTATCTGGTTGATCGAGACCCGCTCGAAACCATAACGGTTGAACAGCTTTCGGGCGCTCTGGACGATACGCTTTCGAACTCGCTCGCGATGACCAGGAGGATATGGCATTGGTCTCTCCTACAGCTTTTCGTTCCTGACCGATTCTACCCTATGGCCGGCGGTTTCAGAATATGATCTTGATCATATTTTAACGAAGTGGCCGAATATCTCCCGCTAGATCTGCACATGGCCTGAAACGTATAAACGATTTAGACAGAAAAAGGGAGAAGTTCTGATGTCCATTCACCAGGAAGTCAATTTCAATGCGCAGCCTGAACGTATTTATGAAGCGCTGTTAAGCTCCGCAACTTTCAGCAAAGCTACAGGCGCTCCTTCAGAAATCAGCGATGACGCTGGCGGCGGTTTTTCGTGTTTTGGCGGTCAAATCACCGGTAGAAATATAGAGTTGGTTCCGAATCAACGAATAGTTCAGGCCTGGAGAGTAGGAGCGTGGCCGGAAGGTTTGTATTCAATCGTTCGATTCGAGTTTAAAAAAGAAGGATCGGGAACCCGATTGGTTTTGGACCATACAGGTTTTCCCGAAGATAACCGCCAGCATCTGGAACCGGGCTGGCATAAGATGTATTGGGAACCGCTTCGGAATTTTCTGGCCTAGATTTGTAAGGGCAAGGCTCGTCCCTGCCCGGATTGCCGCAGGCAATTAAGCGTTACGTAACAGAACCATTTCATCGTGCTCCGCACGATCCGGGCAGGGACGAGCCCTGCCCCTACAGTGGGTCCACTGCGTTTGGTTTTCAATAAGCCTGCTTCAATGTAATCCCTGTGTAGTAGTGCCGCAGAATCTGCTCGTAGGTGTAGCCTTCTAGCGCCAGACCATAAGCTCCAAACTGGCACATCCCAACGCCATGTCCCCAGCCGCGACCGACAAAACGAAATACCTTAACCTGATGGTCATTATCGTATTCGCGCTCAACTACGAAAAGAGAGTCGCGCAGCCCCAGACCATTTCTTATTTTGTTTGCGCTGGATAAATCAACAGTCTGATGCCGACCGATGATCTTCAGTTCAGTAACTCGATGCGAATCGCCTGATTGCTCGATCTGAATATCTACCAGGTCACCGACATCAACCTTCGACTTGCGCAGTCGCGCCTGCAACTCTGCTCGCGAAACCTCTTCCGTCCAATGCGAAAACTGCGAATACCGGTCGCTGCTGGCGCCGCTTTCATTTGGCTCAACTGAAAGATAGTCAACCTCGCCCGATCGGTTCTTATGGTATCGGACCTTTTCGCCTCCGATCAATTCAACACTTGGAGTCGGATAGAGATTTGCACCGACCTGCCGGAAAAGATAGACATTGTCGTTGATCGGAATAGACGAAGTCGTTTTTTGATCGGAGCGGAGAGCCAGCATATGCCCGCTTGACGCCTTCGCTGTGCCACTTTCAAACACGTTTGAGGAGGGCCGTTCCAGCAATCGAGAAAACGCAATCAACGCCCGCTCGCGTGTGACAGGCCTTTCAGAATGTAACAAACCGTCGCCTCCCGGTTGCAAAACACCTTCGCGCAGCAGGATAGCAACTTCAACACGATGTTCAGACGTTATCTGTTTGCTGTCGCGATCTCCGATTATGTAACTGGCATCTGCCGGCGACAAAAGCACAGCGGGGCTTGCATCGCCGTAAAAAATTTGAACCAGCCAATGCGAAAACCAGCCGAGGTTGGTCAGGTCATCCTTTATGTCACGACCGATTCTTCTCGGTCGTATACGTCGACCGGTTTCGTCATCCACCAGCTCCGATGATGAAATCGTCGAAGCCTGATCGAACCAATCGTGCAGGTCGTTTTTTAAGGCAGGTTGATCCAGGTAATCTTTGGTTAAAGAATGCTTGATATCAAATCCGGCCAGTTTCAACGTTATCGCTTCGCGCAGGTGCAATCCATTGTAGTCGCTGGGCTCTTCCAGCAGGCGCTGATGCGTGCTGATGGTAAACTTGCTCAGGTCCTCTTTTTCGATAGAGCAACTGACTCCGCGAAGATAAGGAAGCGCCGGTCCGCCAAACACCTTCTCGACATCTTCAGTATGCCCGCCGCACGTCGATGAATAAAGCGCATTGATTGGCTCGCCATCATAGTAGGCAACAAGGCCGCGCGTTTCATCGACTGCTCGATTTGTCAGATCGGTCTCTTTGCTCAGGCCTCCATACACCTGCGACTGAGGGGTCGGAAGAAGGTCGAAGCCTTCATTTTTGAACTGTCCGCGATTTCGCAGCGCGTAAGTGCGCGCGGCGACGGCCTGCGCCTTGACTGCCTCGATCTGCGAAACGTTCAATTCCATTGGTACAACACCGCGGATGTAATCTTCCATCGGCAGAACGTTTACGACCGTAAGTTGCTGTTTGTCGTTAAGGAGGACTTCGAATCGTCCGCGATAAGGAATCTGATTAAACGTCAAAGGAGAATGTGATTTCGTATTCGCGGAGACAATAACTGTTCTTTTCGCCGACAGAACTTCCGATCCGTTGCTGTAAAAGACGCGAACACCAGGATTATCTTTCGGGACTGTAGCGGAGTTCTCCGGCACTACTTCGGCGTCACGGTAACCGTCTTCGCTCAGCTGTCGCTGCAACGCTTTAGCATTCTTTTCATCCGAAAATGTGCCCGCGTGTACATCGTACGTTTTATTTCTGCTGTTGTATTCGGTGCCGACGGAATCGCCGTATTTCTTTTCAAGTTTCGACGCCAGTCGATCCGCCGATGATCTATCCATCATCGAGGCAACGTGAACGTGATAAGTCGATCTGCCTGGTCCGCGCGCAATAATCGTTTGCGGAGACTGGACTCGGAACTTTAGCGTGTCAGCATCTACCGTCCACCCGGAATCGGTCGGACCATCCTGCAAATCGATTTCGCCCGTCGATCCGATACTCACGTTAGTTGCGTCCGTCGCGAGCGCAATCCTCATTTCCGGCCCGAGGTCGGGATACGACTTGATCGTCGTTGGCTGATCCGACTTCGTTTTTTCCGGCGATTTTTCTTGCTTATCGGTCGGCTGGCTGTTCTTAACAGATGGTCGCTTAGTTTGGCCTGACGATGAACCCGCAAGCGAAAGGTTTACTAACAGCCATACAATCGACAGACAAATAGTTACGCGGAAATGCCGCATAGCTTTTTCCTCCGAGCGTCTCTGCCTGCCTTATAAATCGAAACCCACTACCGCGAGAAGCTGGCGACTAGATAAATGCTAATAAGTGAACGTTGCGTTCAAATGAATAACGTTCAATGTAATCTCTTTTGGAATTGGATAGAACGGACTAGCATTTTGTACCGCATTTCGGGCCTCATTATCAAGGGCCGCGTTGCCGGTTCGTGTTCCAAAGCCGGTAAAAACCAGGTGACCATCGCGATACCAGTCAAAATAGACCACTACCGCTCGCCCGGCGCGCTGCATATCGGTGTATTCGGATTTAGTCTTTTGCCAGGCCGTCCACATTCTTTTCTCAAGCAAAGCCTTGTTGCTGCCCAGATCAACGCCAGCGCCGCCATCCAGCCGCATTCCTTTTTGTCCGGACGAACCGGTAGCAGACGGATCCGTCATTGATGAATGGCGAATTCGGGACCTGACATCGTTAACAAGTCCGGTATCCGATTGGGCCGGCTGTTCTTCCTTTTGCGGCGGTGGAGGTGGCGGAGGCGCGGATGGAATCTCTGCTGAACTTGTAATAACAGCAGGCCCACCGCTGTTCGGACCGGGTGCTGGAACATTCGTCATATTTATGCCGGGCGGTGGTGGCTGTCCAGGTTTGTTCGGAGCCTGCTCGTCGCGTCGGTCAGCGTCTACTCTCGCGTTTGAAGTAACGATTTCCCGCTCGACCATGGCGTTTCCCGCCGGATGGCTGCTCGACTCTCTGAGGGTTCGCGGTGTCGGCGGCAGTGGCGCAACCCGGGTGAGCTCAACCAACTCTCCACTTCCCTTTCTATCGTATGAGACCGGCTCGCCCAGGACGGGCTTGAACATCGAAGCAATAACGCAAAGTATGCTGACAATCGTCCAACAGGCAACCGCAACTACGCCACCAATTGCAAGGCGTTTGCGCTCGGCAGCGTAATCAATATTGGTCAGCTCTTCAATCGATTCAAACACAGCGGTATAAGCCCGTTAAATATAAGCCTTAATTATACATTAACGACAAAGTAGAGCCGACCTCTTTGCCTGCTGAGAGCGCACGCGGCTGGCGTGCCATCGGTGAAACTAAGGTGCGATTGCTTGTCCGCAGGTTGCTCGCGAACCGCTTCCACTCCTGGGTTATTTAGCTAAATAACCGGATCGCAGAAGTCTTGGACGCGCGTCCTTTCTTTGTACGGTCAAACTGATCCGATGATAGTGCCCGTCTTTCGGATTCGGCGGATAATAGCTTATATAATACTGGCTTCGTAACTCGCTGATTATCTTTTGAAAAATGGGCGAAAGATCAACGTATTGACTTACCGACAGCGCTGTCTGGACATCGCCGGCAGTGAAAAGCTCGCCTCCCGTCAATTCGGCCACGCTATTGAATCCTGGCGTTGTAGGTCTGGGTTCAAGATGCCCGCTCGGTCCCGGCCAGTAAATCGGAATGTGAATCACATAAAAGCTGACTTCCGCATCCTGAGCTTTTTTACAGACGTCGTTGTATTTTTTATGGCTTGCGCTGTCCAGTCCATCTGTAATCAGAATGACTACTTTGCGCCTTAACGCGTCCTTTCCCGGCAAACTGCTGAGTCGGTCGACCGCAAAATCCAGCGCGTCGAATATCGCCGTTTCACCGCCGATCACTTCGTGCTCCGCAAAAGTACCGGCGATTTTCTGCTTATCAGTTGTGAAATCGGTCATTAATTCCGGCTGATCGCTGAATCTTGCGATGGCAACAAGCTGCTGATCGCTCAACTGCTGCAAAAAAGCCTGTGTAGCCACGCGTTGTTGTTTTATTGTTTGCGCGGTACTGCCGGAAGCATCCAGCAAAAACATAACCGCGAGCGGTCTGGATACAAGCTCCTGAAGCTCTGTGGAAAAGAAGGCTATCTGCTGCGGTTTGCCGTCTTCGTAGATAGTGAAGTCCGAGCTTTTCAGGTCGGTGATGAAGTTCTTTTTCTTGTCCGTCACCATTACAGGAACCGTGACTACCTGTGTTTCAAGTTTCAGCGTGTCGTCTTCAGACGGTTTCTGTTGTGCGGATGCTGGTAATGCAACGGCGAGAGCGCAAATCAGGAATAACAAAAAACGAGTTCTAAACGGCAGACTCAATTTTAACTCCTGGGGAGCGCACGCGCACGGTGCGCCCACCTTTATAACCCTTGAATTAGTTCTCGCCCTTGAAGTCGATTCCGTGTGATTGGCGCGCGGAGCCGCGCGTCCCCAGCTTAATAACCGCGCACGAATTCGGCCATAACCGGCGCATGATCGGACGGTTTATCTTTCTCTCGCTCCGTCTTTTCAATTGTCACCTCGACACAAAGTCTATCGAGCGGCGACGTCACCCATATATGGTCTATCCTGTAACCTTGATTGCGTTGCAGTGCCCCAGCGCGATAGTCCCACCAGCTATAGATGCCTTTTGCTTCGGGATTCAGTACTCGGAACGTGTCGATAAACCCTAACTTGCGGAAATAATCCAGGTGTTTGTGCTCTTCCGAATGAAACATTACCGTCTCCCGCAATTTATCCGGAGCGAACACGTCTTCATCAGCCGGAGCTATATTGAAATCACCGCAAACCAGGGCTGGCTCTTTGCCTTTCACGATGAATTCGAGATAAGCGTCAAGCTTTGTCAGAAAATCCAGTTTGTAAGGAAATTTCGGAGAGCTCAGCGATTCGCCATTTGGAATGTAGACGTTCACTATTCTGATCCCCGCGATTGTCGCCACGATGACCCTTCGCTGTGATTCCTCGTTATCATCGGGCAGACCTTTCACCACATCGGTCATAGGGAGCAGCGACGATATCGCAACGCCGTTGTACGACTTCTGACCGTAGTTGACGGTTTCATATCCCAGAGATTTAAACAATTCGTGCGGAAATTCAGAATCCTGAACTTTCGTCTCCTGCATGCACAGCACATCCGGCCGCACTCGCGACAGCCAGTCGTAAACCAGCGCCTGTCTTGCTCTGAGAGAGTTTACATTCCACGAAGCTACAATTATGTGTTTGGGCATTGTCGTTCGAAGTAGCGCAAGCTGCCAGCCTGCGCTAATTAAGAAATCAAAGCTGGAGCCAGCATGCTCAACTGGCAATCTATAGGTTTCTCGTTTTGTAATATCGGTCTTATGTATTTGCCGTCCGGTTGTAACCACCTGGTCCGGACATTGTCAGAGAGTTGCAGATCGATAAGGTCGCGACGAATTCTATCCTTTAATCTTTCGTCTTCTATTGGAAATAGAATTTCGACTCGACGGTCCATATTTCGATTCATCAAATCGGCGCTGCCCGAATAAATTTCTTCGTTCCCGCCGTTAAGGAATCGATAAACGCGGGCATGCTCTAAAAACCTGCCGACTATGCTGACGACCCTGATATTTTCGCTCAGCCCCGGAACTCCCGGTCGCAAACAGCATACGCCTCGGACTATCAGATCGATCGGAACACCTGCCGTCGATGCGGCATAGAGTTCCTGGATTAATTCGGAATCAGTAAGGCTGTTGAGCTTTGCCTGAATTCGAGCCGCCCGTCCGGCCTTGTGATGATTTATTTCGCGATGGATAAGCTTTGTTATGGACGGACGAAGATTGACCGGAGCGACCATCAGTTTTCGGTAGTGCTCCTGTTTCGAATAGCCGGTCAGGAAATTAAACAACTCGGAAACATCAGCGCCGAAATCCGGATTTGAAGTCAACAATCCCAGATCGGTATAGATTCGCGCGGTCGCCGGGTTGTAGTTCCCTGTTCCAAGGTGCACATAGCGCCGGACAGTTGTGCCTTCCTGCCGGATAACCAGGGCCATCTTTGCATGTGTCTTCAGCCCCAATACACCGTAAACAACGTGAACGCCGGCCTGTTCCATTCGCCTTGCCCAGAGGATATTGTTCTCTTCGTCAAAGCGAGCTTTCAATTCAACCAGCACCGCTACCTGTTTGCCCTGATTCGACGCTTCGATAAGCGCTTCAACAATCGGAGAGTCCGGTCCGACGCGATAGAGTGTCTGCTTGATCGCCAGAACGTTCGGATCTTTTGCGGCCGTGCGAAGGAATTCGACAACCGGACCGAACGATTCGTATGGATGATAAAGAAGAATATCCTGGTGCCTGAGCACATCAAATATCGACTCACCTGAACGCAGCACCTGAGGCACGGTCGGTGTAAACGGTTTGTCCTTCAATTCCGGCAGGTCCAGCTTGTACAACATCATCAAATCCGGAATGTTGAGCGGACCATCGACGGTGTACACATCCTGCTCTTCCAGATCGAGAGCAGTGCGCAGCATCTCAACAGTCGCCGGTGTCATGCCCGACGTGACCTCTAATCTTGCCGCAAAACCAAATCTGCGTTGGCGCAGTTGCCGCTCTACCGTTTTCAGCAAATCGTTTGCTTCATCTTCTTCTATTTCGATATCAGCGTCGCGGGTAATTCTGAACGGCTGGCATTCCAAAACCTGCATGCCGGGGAATAAACTTCCAATGTGGGCAGCAACCAGTTCTTCCAGCAAAACGAAGTTGTATCCGCCATCGACCGGGATAAGACGCGGCAATTTAGGCGGCATCTTGACGCGAGCGAAACGCGGCGACTCGTCCTCATCCGGATTCTCAGGAATCACCACAGTCCCAAGATTCAGGCTGATGTTCGAAATATAAGGAAACGGATGGCTGGGATCGACGGACAATGGAGTCAAGATCGGAAATATGCGGTCGTTATATAAGGTGCGAAGCTCGTCCCGTTGATCCTCGTTCAGCTCAGTATAAGAAACGATCTTTACTCCGTGCTCTTCCAGTCCCGGCAGCACCTGTTCCGTCAGGCAGCGCATGTGCAGATCGAGCAGCGGACGCAATCTTTCTGCTATCAATCTTAACTGGCTGGCTGGGCTTAGCCCGTCCGGTGATAGAGTCGGATTGTCGTCCAACTGCTCCTGGAGCCCGGAAACCCGAACCATAAAAAATTCGTCCAGATTTGTTGAAAAGATCGAGAGAAACTTTAATCTCTCAAGCAATGGATGGGCTGGAGAAAGCGCCTCCTCAAGGACCCTGCTGTTGAACTCGATCCAACTCAGCTCGCGGTTAATTAAAGTGCTTTCGTTCGAAACTATCGCGGAGCTTTCGATTCTTTTGGTGGCTTCTTCGAATTTTTTTATAACTTTTTCTTCTGCCCTCATACTGGGAATTAACGCACCTCCGGATTTTTCCTCGGCCCAATAGTATAACAGCTTTATCAGTCAGGCTGTAATGGGACGAAACAGGCAATCGCCTGCCTTTATATTATTTCGAATGAGGACGGGTCATTGAAATCCTAATGCATGAACTAAAACTATTTTAACTTTCAAATGATTACCAGACAAGACACTTATCGCCTGTAATGATAAAATCACGGCTGATGCGACGCACAAAGATCGTTTGTACTCTTGGCCCCGCCACCAGCACGCGCGAGCAATTGGACGCCCTGATTCGTAATGGAATGAACGTGGCGCGCTTCAATTTCTCTCACGGCGCCCACGAAGAGCACGCCGAACGAATGTCGCTGCTGCGGTCCGTCGCCAAGGAGCGTGGCGAATTCATAGCGATAATGCAAGACCTGCAGGGTCCAAAGATCCGAACGGGCACACTCCGTGATAAGCAGGTAACTCTCAAAACCGGCGACAGGCTGGTGATTACAACCAGAAACGTTCTGGGCGATGCGAACGTAATCTCGACAACATACCCTGACCTGCCTAAAGACGTCGCTGCCGGTGATCGAATATTGTTGTCCGACGGCTTAATCGAATTGCGCGTCGAATCTGCCACACCGCCGGATGTCGTTTGCACAATAATCAATGGCGGAATTTTAGGCGAGCATAAAGGAATAAATCTTCCTGGCGTAAAGGTGAGCGCGCCGTCCCTGACAGAAAAAGACAAACGGGACCTGGGATTCGGCATAAAACAGGATGTCGATTATGTTGCCCTGTCATTCGTTCGGAGCGCGGAAGACATTTGCGCATTACGACAAATCCTTGATCAGGCGGGGAGCCGAATCAAGATCATAGCTAAACTGGAAAAACCAGAAGCAATCGATAATCTGGAAGCAATTCTCAATATTTCAGACGCCGTTATGGTTGCCCGAGGCGATCTGGGAGTTGAACTGTCGCCTGAACGTGTTCCTGTAATTCAAAAACATATAATCAATCGAGCCAATCAAACCGGCACGATCGTCATTACCGCAACGCAGATGCTGGAGTCAATGATCAATAACCCGCGTCCGACACGCGCCGAAGCAAGCGATGTTGCCAATGCTATTCTGGACGGAACTGACGCGGTTATGCTGTCGGGTGAAACTTCGGTGGGAGCATATCCGGCGCAGGCGGTTCGCATGATGGCTGATATTGCGGTCGATGTTGAGAAAAGCGCCATCTACCGCAATTTCTGTAATACAGAGATTATGCCTTCGGTCCCGGATTTCGCTCGAACCATCAGCCGAGCAGTTCGACAAACCGCGGACAGCCTCAATGCAAAGGCGATAATGGCTTTCACGAGATCCGGTCGAACCGCGCGCCTGATGTCTAAATACAGACCGGTCGCTCCGATCATTGCTCTATCCACGAACGAATCGGTTTGTCGCCAGATGGCATTATTCTGGGGAGTTAATCCGACCTGCGTACGGGAAGTCGATAACACTGACGATCTCGTCAACGAGACTGAAGCGAAAGCTCGCGAAACTGGTTTGGTTGAAAGCAATGATGTGATAATTGTCACGGCGTCGGCTCCGGTAGCTTCGATCGGAGAAACAAACATCATGAAATTGCATCGCGTTAAATAGAGCGTTAATTAGAGAGGATTCGATGAACTATCGTGATTTCAACGCCATTGCCGCGGAACTGCGCGAGGGGGATAAACTCCTTCTGGAACTGTCCTCCGGTGAAAGCATAAAAGCAGAATTAACGGGTTCGGTCGTCCTTGGCTCACCAGCGAGGAATGGTGAAGTGACGGTAACAGCAGACGGTCAAGAGCGCCGATTTTCCCATAAGGATTTAAATCTGATCGATCTGACAATTGAATAATGTGTGTGTTTCATTGATGTTCAGTATGAATTACAGACATTATTATGACCGTATTCCCTGCATAGCAATCTAACTCACGAACCGTTTTTTAACCCAAACACTTCCCTGTTCGCACCTGCATTACTCCTATTGCTGCCAGCCTTTTCAACCATTTACGTCAGTTATTGATTAGTCCACCAATGATGGAACACCGGTTGCCAAAAGAAAATCGGGTTGCTCTCTGTGTCGGGCGATCAAGACCTTGTAATAACAGATGATTTGTAACGAACCGGTCACATCATTAACAACGACAACGACGACGCTCGATCGTCGGAAGACGCACATCGGGGCGTAGCGCTCCGCTCCCGCGCAAACCGGATATTGTTTTTGCAAGGAGGTACAAATGATCAGCAGTGCAATTATGTCTATAGCTGAACAGCATAGGGCAAAGTTGGATGTCATTTCAGAGCAAGTGCTTAATGACCGCAACCTGATCATTGCTTCCAATCGAGGTCCGGTTGAATATCACAAGAACGGCAAAGGCGAGATTGAAGGTCAAAGAGGTCCCGGCGGCGTTGTAACGGCGATGAGCGCCGTCAGCCAGTTCGCTAACCCCACCTGGATTGCCTCGGCAATTACAGACGGTGACCGGGAAATTGCGGACGGGGATAAGTCAGTTCAATGGACACGCGGTGATCAGCAGTTCCGCATTCGTTTTGTTTCAAGCGATCCCGAACAATACCATCAATTCTACAATGTTATCAGTAATCCTATCCTTTGGTTCCTGCAGCATTACATGTGGGATGCTCCGCGGACGCCCAATATCACCGAAGATACAAGAAAAGCCTGGCAAGCTTACGACGCAGTCAATTCATCTTTTGCGGATATTATCCTGGATGAAGTGAGCCGTTCGTCAAAGCCTTCGATCATAATGCTGCAGGATTATCAGTTATATCTCGTGGCTGAAAAGCTGCGACCACAATTGCCGAACGATGCGGTTCTCAGCCACTTTATTCATATTCCGTGGCCCGGTCCTGACTATTGGTCTTTGCTGCCGAATCCAATGCGCCGGCAGATCATAAGCTCGCTTTGCAACTGCGACATTCTCGGTTTTCACACTCGTCTTTACCAAAGGAATTTTCTTCGTGTTTGTCAGGAGTTTCTGCCCGAAGCAACAATCAACATGCGCGAAAAGACTGTGACTTTAAATGATCATACCGTTCAAACCGCCGCTTATCCGATTTCGATTGATGTCGGTGGAATTCTCGAGCTTGCCGATTCTGACGAAGTTCGCAATTACCGGCAGCGCCTGCGTGCATTCATTGGCGATCAGACGATAGTTCGAATCGATCGTGTCGAGCCATCAAAGAATATAGTTCGCGGATTTCAGGCTTTTGAAACTCTGCTGGAAAAATATCCGGAATATCGCGGGCGGGTTAAGTTCCTGGCGTTTCTTGTCCCATCGCGGCTTGGAGTCGAGCAGTATCAGCGTTATCTGGAAGAAATCATGATCGCCGTAGGGTGGATAAACACCAAATATGGAGATAGTGACTGGCAACCGGTGGAACTTTTTGTTGGTGACAATTATCAGCGAGGCATCGCGGCAATGCAGATAGCAGATATCCTGCTGGTGAACCCGATCATCGACGGAATGAACCTGGTTGCAAAGGAAGGTGTAACCGTCAGTCAGAATAATGCGGTCTTGATTTTATCGGAACGCGCGGGAGCGGTGGAGCAATTAGGCGACGGTGCACTGGTTGTGTCGCCGAGCGACGTTGTCGGAACAATGGAGTCTCTTCACGAGGCATTGCAAATGCCGCTGGACGAACGACAACGCCGCGCCGAATGGCTGAGACAAGTGGTGGTGCGAGAGGATGTAACGATGTGGCTGTTTGATCAATTGTACGATATCCAGAGATTGCTGACGAAACGACAGGAAGAATCAAAAGATTCGTTGACTCTCGATAATGATTTACAAAACGACCGGGTTGACAACGGCGTAGCCGCAGATTGAAAAACCCGTTTACACAGCAGTTTGTAAAAACCGTTTATCCAAACGATTCTTGATTTCGATTCATTTGAACTTGAGATATCAGACTAATAACGGTTCATACTTTGCTTAATTTCTAAACGTCCAGATTTTCTTGGTAGTTCGAGAAGGAGAGGGTAATGAAGATTGGTATGTTAGCTCCGTTGTGGGAACGGGTTCCACCTGAGAAATATGGCGGAACTGAGTTGGTTGTCTACAATTTGACCGAGGAATTGGTCAGGCGTGGGCATGATGTCACCTTGTTTGCGTCTGGTGATTCGATTACTTCCGCAAAGCTGCATTCGATACGGCTGAGATCGCTGAGAGCGCATCCCGATCAGTTGAATCCGAACTGCTATACGATGCTGCATTCAGCTGAATGTTTTCGAAACGCCGACCAGTTCGATCTAATCCATAACCACACAGGTTGGAATTCTGTTCCGATGTCGTCGATGGTTGATACACCAACAGTGACGACTCTTCACGACAGAGTTAATAAAGAAGGAGCGCTGATCTTCCGCACTTATCAGGATCATAATGTAATTTCCATCAGCGATTCTTATCGCAAATGCGCTCCGAATCTGAACTATCTTGCCACGGTCTATAATGGAATTGACGTTGACGGTTTTCCGTTTCAGGAAAAGCCCGCCGACCAGCCGTATCTGGCTTTCCTCGGCAGATTCTCGTTTGAAAAAGCGCCGCACCTGGCAATCAAGGTCGCTAAAGCTACCGGGTCGCGACTGAAAATCGGAGCAAAACTGCCGGACAACCCGAATGATGAAAAATATTATAAAGAGATGATCGAGCCTCAAGTCGATGGCGATCAAATACAATACGTGGGAGAGCTGGGTTTCGAGCAGAAGGTGGAACTGCTTGCCAACGCTCAAGCTCTGTTATTCCCGATTCAGTGGGACGAACCATTCGGGCTGGTTTCTGTCGAAGCTTTGGCTTGCGGAACTCCGGTGATTGCCTGCGCCAGAGGTGCGGTTACGGAAATATTGGAGGAAGGTAAAGTCGGATTCCTATGCAAAGATGAAAATGATCTGATCAATGCTGTTTCACGAATTGACAAGATCGATCGCGCAATTTGCAGGTCATACGTCGAGGAGCGGTTCGATGTCACCGCAATGACTGACGGGTATTTGAAGGCTTACTCCAAAATTCTTAAGCAGCCGGTAGTCCAGGTTGCTTGATCAACTGTGGCGCAGACACTGCAGTCTGCGCAGGTGGGCAAACCAAACGATTCGTTATAACCGGTGTTTTGGATAATTCATCTGCACAGACTGCAATGTCTGCGCCACCGGTTTTTCTAAGGCTCCGGCACAACCATAACAGCGCAGGATGACTTTGTAACAATGTGGTCCAATGCGCGTCCAAAAAGAAGATGTTCCAAACGCCATTCGGGACGGTGTCCCAGTACCAGCAGGTTGACGTTATGTCGTTTAATCTCTTTGTCGATTATGACTTCGGGTTTGCCGCGCAGAACATGAGTTGTCACCATCATCGTTTTTCGCAGCTTCCGTAACGTTCGGTCAATCAGGCGTCCCAGCTTTGCCTCCATATTCTTTAGCTGCGTTTTGTCGTCATCGCCGAGCGGATACACGTATTTTTCCGCCTCAACCAACGGGTCGTGTATCACATTGATAACTGTCAACTGCGCGTCGTATTGTTCTGCGAGGGAGATTGCCAGCTCAAGACTTGCGGATTTGCTATCCAGCTCAACTGCTACCAAGATGCTCTTGATCTTCATAGGCCTCCTCTAGTTCCTCTAACAATTTTAGCAAAATCCGTGCTAACTGTTCAGAGAAGGCCAATCAAAACCTGGCAAGTGAAACGAACTGCTTGCGATCACATTCCGGCGGCGTTCAAACCGTAAGATTGAATCTTTCGATAGAGCGTCTTCGGTGAAATCCCAAGTATCTTTGCAGCCTTGCCGCGATGCCAGCGAACTTTATCCAGAGCCGTGATGATCTGCTCGCGCTCCATCTCGTCCAGTGACAATTCTGCCTCGTGATTGGACGGAGATGCGTCGCTGTGAACCGGTATCGGTCGGCGAATTTCCAGCGGCAGGTCATTAGGTCTGATAGTGGTTCCGTTGCTCAGCAGCACTGCGCGTTCAATTACATTCTTGAGCTCGCGAACATTGCCGGGCCAGTAATAATGCTGTAATAGGTTGATCGCATCGTCAGAAAAAACTTTCTTGGCTTTAATGGAATAAACCGCCAGAAAATGATGCGCCAGCAACACGACATCATCGCCGCGTTCGCGCAGCGGTGGCAATTCAACGCATATTGTATTGATTCTGTGATAAAGGTCGCGGCGGAATTTTCCGTCTTCGACCATCTCGATCAGGTTTCGGTTCGATGCCGCAACGACGCGAACGTCTACCTGTACTTTCTTGGTGCCGCCGACTCGGAAAAACGTCTTTGTCTCAATTGCGCGCAGCAATTTTGATTGAAGGCTCGGCGAAAGCTCTCCGATTTCGTCCATAAACAGAGTCCCGCGATGCGCCAGTTCCATCAAACCCAGCTTTCGATTTCGCGCGCTGGTGAATGCGCCCTCTTCGTGACCGAACAACTCCGATTCCATTAACGTGTCCTGAATAGCAGCGCAGTTAACGTCGATAAATGGACCGCCCTTGCGTGTTGAAAGATGATGTATGGCATTGGCCACCAGCTCCTTGCCCGTTCCCGATTCGCCGGCGACCAGAATCGATGAATCACTGGGCGCAACCTTTTTTATCATCTCCAGAACGGAATTCATCCTGGGGCTCTCGGTAATTATTCCCTGGAACTGTTCGCGCAACGAAAGCCGGGTATGCAGAACTATATTCTCGTGCGTCAGGTTGTGCTTTTCGTAGGCCTTCGCAATCAGGGCATCCAGTTCAGAGATACGGCACGGTTTTGTCAGATAATCATAGGCGCCCAGCTTCATCGCAGTGATGGCCGTTTCAACGCTGGCTTGACCGGTCATCATGATGACCTCTGGCGGACGCGCCGATTGTTCCTGAACAGACCGCAACAGATCGATTCCGCTCATGCCTGGCATAAGGATATCGAACAGAGCTACATCGAAATCCTGATGCTCCATTATTGAAAGAGCCGTTTTTGCATCCGGGGCCACGGTTACTTCATATCCCAGGTGCTGTAGCTCTCTTTGCAATACCGCGCCAAGATTTTTTTCATCCTCAGCGATTAGTAATCGTATGCCGCTTCTGTCGATCATGACACTTGTCCTTTTGTGGTCATCTTCTCCCGGTTTTGTTCGTCAGGGCCTTTTCTCGCATCGCGCGAGATGGGGAGTAAGACGCGAAATGTTGAGCCTAGACCAACCGTCGATGTGACGGTGATTTCGCCTCCGTGCTCTGTGATAATTCCGTAACAAATCGATAATCCCAGGCCCGTACCGCAACGAGGCGATTTCGTGGTGAAGAATGGGTCAAAGATCTTTGCCATATGATCAGGATCGATTCCACAACCCGTGTCTTTGAATTCGACTATTACCTGCGTGTGCGCGCCAGAGCTTATCTGGTCGGACGTGATAAATAGTTCGCCGCCGCTGGCCATTGCGTCGGCAGAGTTAATGATCAGCGCCATAAAGGCCTGTTTTAACTGTCCGTCATTTCCCCAGACGCGGTCGATCTCGTGGCTGAGATTGCAGGAAACTGTTACCTGTCTGAGTTGCTTGGAATGTTTCAACAGAAACAGGGTTTGGTCGATTATCAGGTTAATATCCAGCGACTCTTTGTTCGAAGATTGGGTGCGGCTGAAATCAAGCAGGCTGTTTGTGATCTTCTTGCAGCGATAAGCTTCGGTCTCAATAATCGTCAGGTATTCCTGAAATGCGTCACGGATTGCGGCTGGTAAATTCCCGGCTTCGTTTAAACGACTGCTCAGCGCTTCCGCGCATACGGCGATTGTTGCCAGGGGATTATTGATCTCGTGTACGACTCCGGCAGCAAGTTGACCGATTGCAGCCAGCTTTTCTGAAGCCGAAGCTTTTTCCAGCATCTGTTTACGCTCGGTTATGTCTTCCGCTACCGTGATGACGTGCGAGGTTGAATCATCGCCAGCAAGTTTCATCGGAATCTTGCTGATGAGAAAATGTCTGCGAAGACCGTCGATCACCGTTGACGCTTCCATGCGGTCTATCTGACCGGTTTCGAAGACCCGTTCGAACTCTTCTTCTATCTTTTCTCTTGGTTGTTTACGCAGGACGTCGAATATGGATTTGCCAAGAGCGTCCTGGCGTTTGATTCCGTAAACACCGTCTTCGCGGTTACGGTTCCAGGCAACAATATTATAATCGCGGTCTACTACGTGGAGTCCGACAGGGAGACTGTTTACAATGCCTTCCAAAAGGGCCTGTTGGCGGGCCAACTGATCGGATGGGTCAATAATCCCTTTGCTGGTTTTAAGGGCTTCGGGCGCACTTATAAACGACCTATTGGATTGTAAACCACTATCGACCACAACCTTCTCCCTCAACTAAGACTGTTATCGTTAATCGAAGCCCAAAGTTTAGGACAAAACGACCGATACAGGTCCAACCTGGGAGCTATAATGCGAAGATTAGTCCCGGAATTGTAACAGCGCTCACAATCGTATATCGGCTATGTCGAAGAGAGATTTAGTGTCAGACGTGTAATAGATAGAAAATCTACAAAGGGCGGGACGTTTTACTGGAATCTCCCGGCGCCTGGTCAACCGGCAGTTTGAGTTTTCGTCGATCATCAGACCGACGGGCGTGCTGGCGGCGATCCGTGCCGCTGCGACGACTGGCCGATCCATTAAGGATCAAGCTGATGCTGAAGCTGATCGCGCTTCGGCGGTCACTTCGGCGGCGATCGCCGCCGCTTCGTCGCTCAACTCCATTCCATTCCATTGAAGTGCTCCAATAACCTGAACGTTCTGAAATCAACTCTAATCCACAGACCTCCTTGGATTGGATTTGTTCTAGTTCGTTCCTTCAACCTTGCTTAAGGCAATCAAGCCGCCCGGTTGACCGCCGGCAGTAGCAATTTTCTTGGTTTCCGTTTCGTTAAATAATGCGCGAGCGCTGGCCGGACTGGCCGCTTTATGTTGAGAAAGCTTCGTCGGTTGGTGGTTAGACGAAGCGGGTTGTTCAGGATGCGACACAACCGGATTCGCCGTGTTTGCCGTCACCCCGGGTCTGAACTGGTCGAAACTGACAACGGTGATCGCGGTAAAAATAACGATCACTAACAATGCGGGGAATTTATGCCTTTTCATATTTACTGGGGCGGTCCGATCTTTCGATTAATATGCCTTTATTTTTCCTCGTCACGAACCAATCGAAGATTTGGCCGTTTATTCTCGGGCTTTCCGGCGAGCTTTCCGACCGTCTTGAGTCTTATTTCTCGCCACTTTTTATTTTCATCAAAATCTGAATCCACAGGTTGCGAAACCGATTGTCGATCAGCAGCGCGCCGTACCTGTTTGCGCTGGTTGGTCGAGCCGAGGGTCGAACTAACGGTCTGGCTCAGCTTGCCGCGGCGCTCGACAACTCTTTTGTCTTTTCCGGATCGTCGTTCCTTGCCATCCCACACGATCTTGTCCCCTATTTATTTTAAATTTACATTTCCCAATCGATTTCAATCTTCACTCGCTCGGGCTCGATAGCCGCAAAATTGAATTGAGGGAAAAGCTCGCGCAATTGATAAGCAATGCGATCTGAATGTCGGCGGACAAATTGCCGACGATCGCGGCTCTTCTTTCGCAAAGCAAGGCTTTTCAACAATGGCGATATAGATAAAGATGAGCGCTGCCTGCGCTCGCCCAGTCTACGGTCGCCTCCAGAGCGTCGTTCTACTCCATTCCAATCCACAGGCGCTTCTCCTTGTATTTTGCAGTTAACTTTAGGCCCAAAGTCGCGGTTGCAAGGATCGAATGGCGCTTTGGGCGCCAGTTCTATGTCAATCCCTATGCCAATCCGGAAATGAAGCAAATTGCGCCTGGTAAGGCTTTACGGGCGTTGAGGGCAATGGCGAAACTACACATATTACGTCAGAGTGACTGAAGTTCAGTCATTAATGTCTGACTGTAAATATGCTCGCTATCAATGGATAATTCGCAGGCAAACATTCGTCCTAATTGTAACTTTCCAATCTGTGTAAGAACGAAACAGATTGGGGAACAAGTTAGAGTAGATTTGAACCAGGTGTCGTTCGGATATATTTGTAGGGGCAGGGCTCGTCCCTGCCCGAATCGTGCGAAGCGCGATGGAATGTTTGGTTAATGATCGTTTAATTGCCTTTCGGCAATCCGGGCAGGGACGAGCCCTGCCCCTACATCGTTTCGATGTAACCGACGTCAAGTATGTGTTCAGACAATTGCGAAATCAAACTGTTCCTGATGGACATTCGGGTCGCCTTTGATCGTGACCGGAACACCGAGGTAGTCCTCGATCTCGCGAAAGACCTGAGACTCAGGCCCACGCAAAGCTTTGGCAACCTCGGGACTGACGCGCAAGGTCACATCGGCGGCGGAATCGACTTCAGTAGAGACGCGCTTTGCATCAGCCAGGATCTCATAGCAAACCGTCTGCGCTGATTTGACCAGCCCTGAACCACCGCAGTACTGGCAAGGACTGCCCAAGGTCCGTTCCAGACTCTGCCGCACGCGCTTACGGGTGATCGCTACCAGGCCAAACTCGTTGAATTGAAGAACTTTTGACGGAGAGCGATCCTGCTTTAACTCTTCCTGTAAAGCTTCCATGACACGGTGGCGGTTCTTTCGTTCTTCCATGTCGATCAAATCAAGAATGATAATTCCACCCAGATCGCGCAAACGGATCTGACGGACAATCTCCTTGACTGCGTCGAGATTGGTCTTCACGATCGTGTCTTCCAGGCGATTCGACTTACCGACAAATTTGCCGGTGTTAACGTCGATTGCGACCAGAGCCTCCGTTTGATTAATTACGATGTAACCGCCGGACTTCAGCCATACGCGCGGCTTCAGAGCCTTGTCGACTTCTTCCTGTACTCCGAATTCCTCGAATATCGGAGTGTTGCGAGTGTGAAGCTTCACGCGACGCACGAATTTCGGTTGCACTCGATTTATGAATTCTACTATCCGTGCATATTCGACTTCGTTGTCAACGCGGATCGCGCTGAAATCAGACGAAAGCTGATCTCTTAATATGCGTTGAACCAGATCCAGATCGCGATGCACAACGGCAGGTGATTTCACGCGGTCCGCGCCTTTCTTAATATCGGCCGCTGTTCGCAGCAGATATCGCATGTCGTCGCGAATCTCTTCTTCAGTGTGACCTTCTCCGGCGGTCCTGACAATGAAGCCGCCCGGAGCGCCTTCTTCGCGCTTGAGCGACTGCATAATGCGTTTCAGGCGCAGCCGCTCTTCGTCGGATGGGATCTTTCGCGAAACTCCGACGTGCTCTACTGTCGGCATATATACCAGGTAGCGTCCGGGCAACGCGACGTGCGATGTGATTCGCGCGCCTTTGCTGGCAATCGGTTCCTTTGCGATCTGGACAATGATCTCCTGTCCTTCGCGAAGCAAATCAGTGATTGTCGGGGGTCCCGAGCGACCGTCCGGGGCCTCTTCGCGCGGACGCGATTCAGAACCACCGCCGTTTTGCCCGGCAGGACGCCTGCCGCCACCACCGCTGGGACGAGGACGCCGGCCGCCGCGACGCGCGAATTCGCCATCGCGTTTGGGCCCTTTTAGCGAGGCGTTGCGGTCTTCGTTGAAATCGTATTTTTCTTCCTCGCCGTCCTTGGTTTTGGGCTCGAGCAGGTAGTCCGGATCAACCACCAGAACACCGCCTTCGTTTGGTTCTGGTTTCAACCCTTCGACAGCGTTGGGCAGAATCTCGCTGATAGAGGTCATCTGCGACTCTTCTTCGATCAATACCGATGCCGGCGCAGGCGATTCGTCGATCACGCGTTCGAGAGAAGGATCGGCCGGAAACGATAGCGATCCGACAGGAACATCCGGCGCAGGTTCGATCTCGCGGTGAGTTTCTTCTACTTCAACTGGCTCGGGACTAAAAATGATTGCGGGGCGCTCGGCCGGAGGAAGATCTTCATCGGTGACTCGTTCGAGGTCCTCCTTCGATTCGCTTAGGTAAGAGAGTAGCGAACCGACTACAACTTCGTTTGATTCCTGTTCCTCAGGTCTTGGCGATCTCTTCCGGGCATTTCCGCGACCACCGCGCTGATCGACGGATTTACCGCGCCTGCCGCGTTTGGCCGGTTCGACGGCTTCTGCCTCAGCTTCCGTTTCAACTTCGGCGGATGCGGCCGCGATCTCTTCTTCAGTTGTCTCAGGAATTTCAACCGGAGCTTCGTCGCGCCGACCACGACGACCGCGCCGACGCGCAGGCGCTTCTGGTTCGGCTACCTCCACCAGGCCCTCTTCGACTGGCTCTTCGTCGGATATTCTCTCAAAAGGTTCACCTGCTTCCTCCGCCCTCTCTTCGTCTGTCGGAGCGGCGATAAAAGCGTCGATGTGCGCTTCCTCGATATCGGCAGCAGTGAAACCCATCGTTTCGCCATCACCTGCCTCTTCTCCGCTTTCCTCGATCGCCGCTGCGGCGGCTTCAGCATCGGCCTGGGCTTGTCGATGCTGGGCGCGCTGGCGATCTCGCTGTTCGTTGCGTTCGCGCTCGCGATCTCGCTGTTCGGCCTCGCTGCGACCCTCTATTATCGCGCCTTCAATGTCGTCATCTTCGGCATAAAAATCCGATACGTAGAGGAACGCGTCGCGTTCCAGTCCGATGTCGACAAACGCGGATTGCATACCAGGCAGGACTTTCATCACCCGGCCTTTATATATATTGCCTACGATTCCCTGGTTTTCGTTACCTCGTTCAACGTAAAATTCGGTAACAACTCCATTTTCAAGAATCGCAATTTTTTTCTCGTGCGCATTGGCACTGATAATCAGCTCTTTGGCCATCATTTTCTCCTGATTGCAGGATAAGCGATCTTGCGCATTTCAGATCTAATAGAACGAATATGGCTTAAGATTTCACCGCAGAAGGTTGCAGAGGAAAAACCATTAAATTCCCCGTGTCCTTTGTGGTTAATTTCCGTCCTTCTTATCCCTGCAATAGATGTCTTTTCAATTTTTAATAACGTTTCTAATTCAAAGAGAGCGGCGATACATCCTTGCCGTCTCTGATAGCAAACAACCGGGTGCGCCTGACCCGGCTGGACAGAACGGCCTGTTGACCGCTGTCTATGCTGTAAATGGCGCCGATAATTTCTGTCGGTTTAGCTCCGCCGTTGTTGGTGATTTCCAATCTCAAGCGCAGTTGCAGACCATTCGGAGTATTTTCAACCCAAACGTGATCCACGTACCGTTTTAAATCGACAGACTGGCGCCGATCCTTCCTGCGGCGCTCAACTACGAAATTATCTTTGGCGAGAAACTCGCCAACCAGCAAATTGTGAAATTCGATTTCCGAACCATCGCTCGGTTCGTTGTGATCAGCGCGAAGCTTCGAAACAACATCCCGGATTTCCGATTCACTTAGCAAAATCGAATATTCCGCCCGGTCAATCGACCTCGATAGCGGAGAGGCTGTTTCACTCAAACGAGTCAATCCGGTAAAGCGTAGCCCTTCCGGAAGAGCAAAGTTCATTCGCCGAACGAAAGAGGCTGGGTCGAGCATCTCAGGCGAATCGAAATCAATAAATTCTTCTTCCCCCACCACGCCCACGGCCAACGCGGGACCAAAAGCGATCAGCGGCATCGGATGATATCCCTTGCTGTAGCCGAGCTCAATTCCTGCACGGCGAAACGCTCGCGGAAGCGTCCGCGCCAAATCGAGATGCCCAAGATATTTCACCGCATCGAGCTTCGCAAAGCTTGCGCGATAATGATTCATCCTGTCGGTTACGACAACGGATTCATCAGCACTATCTGTTTCCGGTTCGGCTTGCGCGCTCGACGGAATGAAATCGGTTGCCTCTTCGTGCCAGGTCCGAGCCTCTTTCAAATGATCGCGCTCCCGGTTCAAATCGCAATCCAGACCGCAATCGAAACAAAGCAGTGCTTTATCAACGTACGCCCTAAAAGCAGGATCGTTCGGCGGAACTACCGTTAAACGTCCATCGACTTTCCTGACTGGAAGCATGCATGGTGGCGAAATACGTTCTTTTGTTGCTTTCTCCCATTCAATGGCCAGGTAACGCTTGGTGACCAAGGTATCAATGTGATCCCACGGCATCGGCGCGTAGTCATTGCCTTTGGCCACGAATGTCGGCGCTCCCATCGCACCGCCCAGAACAGGAAGCGGAATCGATCTTGGGCCGTCGGCATCGTTGACTGGATATTTGTAAACAGGAAGCTCGCACAAATATTGACCTATGTCGATTCCTTCCAGCTTGAACGCTTCCATCCATTTGTTGTAGTCGAAAGTCTCGTTCCAGCCGTCGAAACGGCAGCCCATCAGCCATGCCCGTTCCACAACACGGCTCAGACGTCGATCCCCCCGCGAAATGATTCCTTCAAGACGGGAAACCTCGGCGTGATGATGCTTCAACGTCAATCGGTAACGACGACAAAGGTCGCGCAGGAAATGTTGTTTCCGTTTGATCTCTTCGGGTGTGTTCATCTCGCACCACTGGAAAGCAGTATGCGGTTTCGGCACAAATGAAGAGACAGAAACCGTCACCGTCACGTTGCGTCCCATTTTGCGGCCGAGCTCTTTGACCTTGCGCCCAAGTTCCGCTATTCCCGCAACATCATCGTCTGTCTCTGTCGGCAAGCCGATCATAAAATAGAGCTTGATCGCATCCCAGCCTTGCGAGAAAGCGGCTTCGCAACTTGTCAGAACGTCTTCTTCAGTCACGTTCTTATTGATGATGTCACGCATTCGCTGGGTACCGGCTTCTGGGGCGATGGTAAAACCAGTGCGTCGAACTTTAGATATCTCCTGCGCAAGATCCTTGTGCAAACCGGAAGCGCGAAGGCTTGAAACCGACATTGAGACGCTGCGGCGCTCTAACTCTTTGCCCAACTCCTTGACCAGAGGCGTCAGGCAGGTGTAATCGGCCGTTGAAAGCGAAGTGAGGCTCGCTTCGTCATAGCCGCCCGTGGCGATGCTGTCGATGATTGTTTTTGCGACTTCTTTCGGAGTGCGCTCTCGCACTGGGCGGTAAATGGTACCCGCCTGGCAAAATCGACATCCGTCGACGCATCCACGAGCTATTTCGACAGCGATGCGGTCATGGACGACTTCAGTCAAGGGCACCGGAGCGTTAACCGGGAAAGGGTATTTATTTATATCCTCTATATATTGTCGCTTGATCGGGAAATGAACCGATTGATCATCGGGTGACGTTACAACTTCAAGCCCGTGATAGGCTGATACTGCAACTGGATAGAGCGCAGGCACATACAGTCCTTCCAGTTGCGCCAATCGCTTTATTATCTGTTTGCGAACCTGCGATGAGAGTTCGCAATCGCCGAGCATTATTCGTTCACGCTCATCTGCGCTTAACGATGCGATAGCGTCCTGTTTCAACCGCTGGTATTCATCAACCAGGCGAAGAAACATCTCTTCGCCATCGCCAATTTGAAATACATCAATGAAATCGGCGACAGGTTCCGGGCTGAATGCAACAGGACCGCCCGCGATAATTAGCGGATGATCGAGTGTTCGTTCAACGCTCCGCAGAGGGACCCGAGCCAAATCCAGCATCGTCAGGATATTGGTGAATGAAAGCTCGTACTGAAGCGAAAATCCTACAACATCGAACTCTCCAAGCGGAGTAGTCGACTCCAGCGACGTCAGCGGCAAGCCCTCGCGCCGCAGTGCCTGCTCCATATCCGTCCAGGGACAATAGATGCGTTCGGCCGCGATGTCTTCCCGTGAATTCAGGAGCGTATAGAGGATCTTGTACCCGAGATGGGACATTCCAATCTCGTAGGTGTCGGGAAACGCCAGAGCAATGCGGGTTTTGACTTGAGCGGGATCCTTATGAACGGAGTTCCATTCGCCTCCGACATAACGGATAGGCTTCTCGACAGACGGCAGAATACGGTCAAGCGCCGCCCGGTAATTCACCTGGGTCATTAGGAAACCTTCTGCGGGCATTCGGCAAAGACAATCAGTTTGATCTTTGTCTCGGTAAAGCTGCGCCGAACGCCAAAGCGCGGGCGGCAACGAACTGGGTCGGCCGCCAAATCAATTTCTTAAATCGGTGACCGGAAGTGTGACCATAGGGAAAGCTCCGTCTTTTAGAGCTACTCGAACTTGTAATGGCCTAACTTACGAGAACTTGTCACCGAAAACCGCCGACCGCTAATTTACAAAGCGGTGCAGGCGAACATTAAGTATCAGTCCAATCGCAATAAATGTCGAGAACATCGAAGAGCCGCCATAGCTCATCAACGGCAGTGGAATGCCCAGAACCGGCATTAAACCCACCACCATGCCCAGGTTCGTGACCACGTGGGCAAAGAACAACGTCACAAACCCCATGATCAACAGCATCCCAATTCGATCCCGCGCCAGGTGGGCGATCTGGATCGCCCGCATTAACCATAGAAAGATCAACGTAAGGACAACCAGGATGCCGACAAATCCCATCTCTTCGCCGAAAGCGGCCGCAATGAAATCGGTCTGCGGAAACGGTAAAAATCGAAGCTGGCTCTGTGTGCCGTGTTTCAGACCTTTGCCGAATAAACCACCCGAACCGATGGCGACTTTCGACTGGATTGTATGATAACCGAAACCCTTCGGGTCGACTTTATCGGGGAAGAGTATAGCGTCGATACGCTGTTTTTGGTAGCCCTTAAGCACATACTTGTAGGCACCGACCAGGCCGACCACTCCGATTACTACCGCCAGGGCTATCATCCACCATCGGAGACCACTCAGAAACAATAGAACGAACAGGAATGGAATGAAAGTCATGGCGCTTCCCGTATCGTTCATCGCCAGAACCACCAGGATCGGAATGCCGACAATGATCCCGCTGATTATGATCTCTTTTATAGAAACTGCCGCCTGCCCATCTTTTTTCTGTTTACTGAGATAAAAGGTGAGCATCATGATGGTCGAGATTTTTGCCAGTTCAGTAGGCTGAAATCCGAAGCCACCGACGGAAAGCCACGAGTTCGCGCCGTTGATCACCTTGCCATGAGCAATCACTGCGCCCATCATCAGAATTGTCGCTGCGTAAAAGGCCGGAGCGTAACGAATCAGCTTATGGTAGTCGTAAAGGGCCAGTATCATCAGAAAGAGCCCACCGCCTACCCACATTACCTGTTTAATCCATAGACCTTTGTCGCCGACGCTATAGATAGCCAGTGTTCCACAGGCGGCGATTGCCAGAGAATTGAACAGAAAGAGCCAATCAAAGTCGTGAAGGATTCGACGACTGAGTATTTTCATATTAACACCTGGGAACTCACGCGCGAGGCGCGCTTATCCCCTTTAACAGTCAGCTGGATTTTGATGCGCCCTTTCCTTTCGGGAGTCACGCACGCGAGACGCGTGCGCTCCCAGGAGACTATCTGACCACCGCAACTTGCTGCGGTTCCATCTTTTGCTCTGGAATTACCGGATGGCCAAATTTCTTCATGAAGTAAGTGCCCATTAGCATCCTGGTAACGGGCGCGGCGTTCGCTCCACCGAAGCCTGAATTCTCTACCAGCACAACCGAGGAAATCTCCGGAGCGTCTTTCGGAGCGAAAGACACAAACCAGGCATGGTCTTTGTGTTTACCGCTCGCTTTGCGATCCGCAATAACCTGAGCCGTTCCCGTCTTTCCGCAAATATCTATACCATCAATATGTGCCGCGTGTGCCGTTCCTCCGGGACCGTTCACTGCGCCCCACATTCCATCTTTAATGATCTGAAGGTAATTCGGTTTAAGGTCGAATTTGTATTCTTTGGAATCCTGATAAAGAGCCTTATCGCCCGTCACGCCTCTCACTTCCTTAAGAAGATGAGGCGTGTGGAAATCGCCCCCCATAATCAACCCGTCAATACCGTGAATCAATTGAATCGGCGGTACGGCGACAGACCCCTGCCCGATTCCGCACCACGCTGTATCGACATCTTTCCATTCAGGATCTCTGGGATTGACCCGGCGTTTCCAGGCTCGATCCGGAATAATTCCCGATACCTCGCGCAGATCTATACCGGTAGGTTTTCCCATACCGAAATCGCTGACGTATTCGTGGATCTTATCAACGCCGAGTTTCAAAGCCAGTCGGTAGAAATATCCGTCGCACGAAACCGTAATGGCAGTCCTTATATCAGGTGTTCCATGGAACCTGTCGCAATGAATAAATCTATTACCCAGTTGAATGCCGCCGCCACAGGGCAGACTTGAGTTCTTCTCAGTAATTACACCGGCATCCAGTCCAGCGGCCGTCATGAGAATCTTCCACGTTGAACCGGTCGGATATATACCTTGAGTGCCACGATTGATTAGTGGCGTTGACGGGTCGAGCAGAAGCTCCTGGTACTGTTTCTTGGTCTCGGGGCTGCTGATTCGAAGCGCCAAATCGGAAAAGATATTCGGATCAAACGATGGCTTGCTGACCATCGCCAGAATCTCGCCGTTGCGCGGATCCATCATTATGGCAACACCGCGTTTCCCTTCCATTTCCTTTTCAGCTTCTTCCTGAAGATCCAGATCGATCGTGGTCACCAGGTCGTGTCCGGGAGTGGGCGGTATCGTGTCCAGTTCACCTCTGACGCGATTCAAACGGTCGACTATCACTCGACGCTTGCCGTCAACGCCCATCAAAACGTCGTTGTGAGACTGCTCGATGCCCGACTGTCCGATAATATCGCCGCGCTTGAATCCTTTATATTTGTCCATCTTCAACTGATCCGGCGATATTTCACCGACAAATCCAAGCGCATGCGCCGCCAGTTCCCCGTATATGTACCGTCGTTTTGGCTGCGGCTCTAACTGAATCTCCGGATGCTCGTAGTCGTGAGCGGCGATCCAGGCGCGGTCGGCTTCGTTAGCGTCGCGTTTTACAATAATAGGTTGTGCTTTGGGAACGCTGGTATCGTGAAGTTGCTCGATCAGCGAATCGCGGTCAACTCTGAAATTGTCAACCAGTGCTTTGATCGTTTCATTCTCATCCTGAATATCTTCGCGCAGAACAATAACGTTCATTGACGGACGTGAATCGACCAGAACGCGTCCATAACGGTCCAGGATATTTCCCCGAGGCGCACGGATGGTTATTTCGCGGATGCGGTTGTTTTCGGATTGCGCAAAGTAGACGTTATGATCGAGCACCTGCAAAGTCCAGAAACGTATCCCCAGACCGACCAGGCACACCAGAATCGCGTACCGAAGCAGGTGAAACCGCACTGGAAATGCCACTGCGTCCTCGCGAGGCTGCCTCGACGACTGAGAATCCCTATCAAAATTAAAGTTGATTCGCTCGCCTCTTTCGCTCATATCGATACCAATTATTTACCCTGTATTTAATCCTCGCTCCCGCAGGCGACGATCAAACAGCAACTAACGGTAATATTTCGTGCGGACTGTCTCTACTTTACCTGGGTCGGGGCGTCCGACAAGTTTGTCCAATATAACAAAGATGAAAAATCCCACAACGAGGTTGACTCCCGCTTGAATTCCGACGGTTTTCCACATCACACGATTCTGCATTTCAACGAATTCAGGGACGCCGACAACCTTGTTGATTCCAATAAATAAAAGCGAGTTTATTCCGCCCGCAATTCCTAATGTCAGCAGACGCATCAGGAAATTGTCGAGCTCAACTCTGATGCTGATGGTTGCTATGATGTAGCCGATGATCGTCTTGGTCAGTCCACCTATCCCCATATAACTATGCGACAACGCATCCTGCATCAAACCAGATGCCATTCCCGTCACCATTCCAAGTAACTGAGATCGTCGCAGAGAGAAATACACGGTTATTATCAAAGGCAGATCAACGTAATTGAAACGGGTGCTGCCCGTGACTGTGGGGACGGCGACTTGAATCACGACCGCCAGTATGATGGCGATGACTATCTTGGTGGGGTACACGTTGCTTGACGCTCTCCAGCACGCCCGAAGCGGCTTTTATCTTGTTTTCTTCTTCGTATCCGCTTTCTTGTTATTATCTGCAGCCGGTTTTTGACTCGCCTTGGTACTCTTCCCGCTCGGTTTCTTCTCGCCCTTGGTCTGCGTCGGCGGAGGCTTTAAGGCCTCTTCAATTTGCGAGTGCAATTCCGTAGGATCAACCTGCAGGATGATCACTTCCTCAAAACCGGAAAGATGCGCGGCGGGTTGTATCTGAATTCTCTGCGATATGTCGTCAGTCCGTTTTTGCGCCGACAGCACAGTCCCGATCAGCAGCCCTTGCGGATAAATTCCATCCAGACCCGAGGTAACAACCTCTTCACCAACGGGGACGTCTTCCAGATTCGCGATATTTCTTAGTTCCGGATAGGGGCCGTTTGTTCCGCGAATTTCACCGAGAGTCCTGGAGGTTTTCAGCCTTGCGCCTGCTCCGGCTCGTTCATCGGTGATCAATTGAACCTGAGCCGCGTTTGGCGATACTGCGACGACGTGCCCGACGACGCCCTCGGGTGTAATAACAGGGTAATTTTTCTGGACGCCGCTCAAAGTGCCTTTGTCGATGCTTATCCGGTCCACCCACAGGCTTGTGTTTCGGGTGATTACGTGACCCACAACGGAATTGTATGGAAGAGTTGTCTGCAGGTTCAGGATTTTACGCAGACGGTCTGCTTCGGCGATGCTTTCGTCAGCCTGAAGGCTTTTCTGCTGTAAGCGAGTGTTTTCTTCTCGAAGCTGATCGTTCTCTTCTTTTGCGTGTCGCAGCGCCGCATAGTTATGCCAGACATAACTGACGTTGCCGCCTGCCCAGGAGGTCACGTACATAACCGGAGCAAAGATCGTTAAGACGGCACTGCGTAACAGGGATTGCTGATCGGTTCTGCCGGGGCGCGATTGCGCTGAGATCAGCAGGACTTGTAATAAGACCAGTGCAACGAAAATGATTGGCGCTTTTTTCTTGGCCTCGGCGGTAGTCATTTCTTCAAGGAACGGGGAAATGGGGAGGACCTATTGGGGACCAGCAGCTTAACCCCCAATTCCCACTAACTTCATCCTCTATTACTATATGCGCCCACACTCAAACGCTCCACGTAGCGCGAGCTGGCAGCTTGCGCCACGATCAGAAACTAATTTCTTATCGTGTTGTCCCACGTTACGCGCGACAGCAGGTCGAAATCACCCAGCATCTTCCCGGTCCCTATTGCCACGGAAGATAATGGGTTTTCGGCGAGAAGAACGGGCACTCCTGTCTCGTTCATCAACCGTTTGTCCAGATTCTTTAGCAAGGCGCCGCCGCCGGTCAGCACTATTCCGCGGTCGACAATGTCAGCCGACAGTTCCGGCGGAGTTCGCTCCAGAGCAACACGAACAGCATTCACAATCGTGTTCACTGCGTCTGAAAGAGCTTCCCGGACCTCCTCATCTGTAATCGTAATCGTCTTCGGCACGCCTTCTATCAGGTTACGTCCGCGAACTTCCATCGACAACGGAGTTTCCAGCGGGTAGGCGGATCCGAGCTCGATCTTTATCTGCTCTGCCGTGCGTTCGCCGATCAGCAAATTGTACTTTCGTTTGATGTACTGGATGATTGCCTCGTCCAGCTCGTTGCCGGCGACGCGGACGGCTCGCGAATAAACAATACCCGAAAGACTGATGACGGCTATATCGGTTGTGCCGCCGCCGATGTCGACGATCATATTTCCGTAAGGTTCCGTTATCGGGAGTCCGGCGCCAATCGCGGCTGCCATCGCTTCTTCGACCAGGTAAACCTTGCTTGCCTTGGCTCGATAGGCCGCATCCTCAACGGCGCGGCGCTCAACCTGGGTAATTTCACCGGGCACTCCGATCACAACTCTTGGCGATATCCAGGACTTCCCGTTATGTGCCTTGCGAATGAAGTGCTGAAGCATCTTTTCCGTTACTTCAAAGTCGGCGATTACTCCGTCTTTCATCGGTCGGATTGCAACGATATTGCCTGGGGTACGTCCCAGCATCTCTTTGGCCTCTTTACCGACTGCTTCGACCTTCTGCGTATTTCGATTAATCGCCACAATGGAAGGTTCGCTGACCACAATGCCACGTCCGCGCGCGTAGATCAGTGTGTTCGCAGTTCCCAAATCGATTGCCAAATCGCTGGAAAAGAAATTGAAGACGGGTCGCAAAAACTTCATTTTAGTCCTACTTTAACCTCTCGATATAGCTTCTAGCCCGGTAACTCTTATTTTGAGGCGTCTCCCTACAGACTCCTCATGTAAGAAATATTGTTCGGCGCTGCTTGTTGCGGATTAGAACCCACTACTAATTCCGAGGGGGCCGGTACGCCATCCGGTCGACCTTTGCCCGGTTCGGACAGTCACGGTGTCGGGGATACGGCTTTCACGTGCTGTTTGCGTTCATTATTTCGAGGCCGGGTTAACACAGCATAGTAACAGAACGCTAATTGAAAGCAATATCCTTATGACACCGAAAATCATCTTTTTTATAAAAAATATCACTAGCTGAAAAATCCACCGCTCTGAACCTGGAAACCTGAGGGCCGTTCAGAAAATCATCAATCCAGTGACAGGGGAGAAATCCAACAAGCCGCGCGATCAAAATGCCAGGGCCACAGCATTCTTGCTCGCTTCTTTCGCCGTATACATTGCTGCATCTGCTCGCTGAATCAATTCCTGAGAAGTCATCCCATGCTCAGGATATGCAGCGACGCCAAAGCTCGCCGTCAATCGAAACTGCTCAGCGTTCGTTGCGCTGAATCCGTACTCTTGAATACCTTGTCGGATTCGCTCAGCAATCTGTGCAGCTTTTTGTGCTGAAGTTTCCGGCAAAATGATGACAAATTCGTCTCCACCGTATCGCGCCACGAAATCCGTGTCGCGCACCATCGAATAAATTATACGCGCGGTTTCAACCAGGGTAGCGCTGCCTATAAGATGGCCGTGGGCGTCGTTGACTCTCTTAAATCCATCCAGATCCAGGAAAATCAATGCGACTGAAGAGTGATAACGTTTTGCCCTGCGGATTTCGGCTTCCAGCGATTGCCGCAGGAATCTGATGTTGTAAAGTCGCGTCAGATCGTCGATCAAACAGAGATGCTCGACGTCGGCATAGAGCGTTGCGTTGTGCAGCGAGGTCGCTATCAAATCCGCCGCCCGCTGTGCGAAATTGATCCTGATCTCTTTCAGACCCGCAGACTGCTGCCGACCAAAGGTAGCCTCGATTACACCCATCGCGTGACCTCTGCTCATCAAAGGCAGGCACAACACGCTGGCGATATTCTTTTTGTCGTATCTGGCTTCACGTACTTTCAGACGTGACACGTCCTTTATAAAAGTCGACTTTCCGCTTCTTAGAGTTTGCCCCAGTAATGATTCAGCCGGAAACGCGGAAGTCTGTGTTTGTATATGCTGGCCGGAATCCAGGCGATTCAACTCGGTTCGGCGATGCTCGGTCTCTGTCAAAAAGATGGTCCAGGAATCCGCTTTTAAGAACCGTTTTAATTGAATCAGACCGGTTTGAATGATTGTATTGTGATCCAGAGACGAGTTTATCGTTTCGGCGATCTCAAAGATCGGTTCGAGACTTTTCGAGAGTTCCGACAGTTTGAAGTAAGGCTGCGGCGACTGATCCGCTTCCCGGACGCGCACGGAATCGAGCCGCACCGAGCCTCTTGTTGCTGCCATTGCCCTGACTTTGGTTACGTTTCTTGCCATCAGATCACAAAGGTCTGTGTATGACCATTTTTCAAACGATCACGTTACGTACCGAAGTTTTAGATCGAACCTACCCTAACTTCAGACTTTTCGGACCACCCTGCCATGATTGCCGGACTGGTCTTCTGCCTCTACGACTATCTCTCTTGAATCTGTTACTTTAATCAAGGCAGTGAACCGTCCATCCCCATCAACTTGATTAACTTTAACACCGTTTATTCTCACCTGCGCCCCGGCTACAGTTCTGCCCTTTACCTCATATAAGTAAGGTCCGAGTCCCGTAACCTCGTCCAGATACACTTCTATCCCATGCGCGCCATCGGACGACTTCCCAATCACGGTAAATTGGAATGGGTCACTGAACACGCTGCTTCTGCCAGTGCCATCGAACGCTTTAACCTGCCAGAAATATCTTCCGGGCTCCATCCTTTCGACAACCAGTCGTGCTGATCGGACATCCTGCGATTCCGCTACGATCTTAGTAAAGAACCGGGAGGTCGAGACCGCCACGTGATAGCGAACAGCGCCCGAAACCGGAGTCCAGCTAAGAGTGACTGTGGCGGTGTCGCCGTTAGACCTGATTACAAAGGCATCCGAAGGTTCCGCAAGTCTCGGTGACGGCAACAATTTTTCGTGACTGATTATCTTTCCACTGGACGCGACTTCTAATCGTTCATCGGCCTCGACCCGCGTCTTGACGCCGTCCTGTGTAGTTACACGCGCGGCGCCTTCAGTGACGTCGATCTTGGTGTCACCTTCGCGAGACGCGGCCACGACCGCTTTGGTATTGGGATCGAATTCTGAGGACGCTCCCGTTGTTTGCACTTCGTTGATCGATTCGTTATGTCCGCTCGTCGCTACCTTTACCTGACCTGAGCCAACCGCAACGTTGACTGTCGAGGTGCCGCTCTTGGTGTCAAAGACATGCAGTCGGATCACCATCGTCGAATCCGGCCCAAGAGAATAAGAACTGCCGTCGATAAATTGTATTTTTGCCTGTCCGTCGGTATCTGTCTGGACCGTATCCCCGGTTTCCAGTGGCGTGGACCTGTTGACGGCCACGAAATAGCTGGTGCTGGTACGTTTGACCTTTACGTTTCCTTCAATCGAAACGAAGTGGGCAATCTGCTTGTCGCCCTTCACATCGGCTGGCCCCGCCGCTTTTGTCAGGTAGAGATATGCCGAGGTACCGCCGCCCACCAAAAACAGGGCCAGGGTTATGAAAACGAAGGCTGACCGCCGTGAAATGAAATACCAATCAAGTCGTGGCATATACCTGCTCGAGCACAAACAAATGACCTTTGCTTTTATTTGCCTGATCCGGTTAGACTTAGCGAAAAAGCTCTGGTCCCTTTAATACAATCACTCCCAAGGACTTATTTCGGCTGAAATGTTAGTTATAATTATGGACTTTGACAGCGCCCCGATATTTATCGGTGGATTTTTTGAGTTCATGGTTTCGGATTTTTCCATTTGCCTTTAAACTCTATGTTTAGCGTCGCCAGGCTGGACTTCCGCAATGCAAGCTGAACATACAATTCCTCAAGGAACCGCTGAGCCGACATACGGCCCAATAACGACAACCATCGCTTTTTTAAAGCGAGTAAAACCGGCGATCTCCGATCTGCGGGAAGATCAGGTTCAGATTCTGGCATCCGCAATCGCATTCAACGCTTTGCTCTCGTTTTTACCATTTCTTGTGCTCCTTTTAACTATCTGCAAAGACATTCTTCAATGGAATGCGGGATACGAGGCGGTCTTTTCGATTTTGCGGGATTATTTGCCGGTTGCGAGAATTACAGCAGATTTCATCGAAAGAAACTTGAGGGCATTGACGACCTCGCATCCAGGCGGGCCGATGGCGATCATCTCGTTGATTTCACTGTGGATAACCAGCGCTGGAACTCTTATTCCGATTGAAGTCGCGCTCAATCGCGCGTGGGGCGTCAAAGAAGGACGGCCCTTTATCAAGCGCTACACGATGGTACTGCTTCTGGTGCTGATTTCCGGGCTACTGATGCTTGGCGCAGTTTTTATCTCCGCGGAAACGCATACGTTTCTAGCGTCAGTAACCGGAGAACTGTCAACCAGCCTGCCGGTCAAGCTGGCAATCTGGATCGTGGAAAAGCTGGCAACGGTTCCGATCTCCGTTTTGATATTCCTGTTGATCTATTATTTCCTGCCAAATACCAGGGTCAGCTTTCGCCAAGTGTTGCCAGCCGCGATCTTTATGGGGTTGACCTGGGAAATCTCGAAATATCTCTTTGCTCATATTGCGCCAAGAATTACTGAGGGTTACGGAGCATTTCATGTTACTGTAAGCTTGGTTTTGTGGGCTTTCGTTTCGGCACTGCTGATGCTGCTGTGCGCGAATCTGTCGGCTCAGAATCTGTTTCCGACCTTCAGAAGGAGGTAGTCCCGCCGGTCCACCGTTCCTTCTAGCCAATCACTGGATTTGGATAGTGAAACACGGTCAACTGCGATTTTCCATCGCTCAATTCACCACCTTTTGTTTCTTTAGCTTCTTCGGCGGTTATCTCCTTTTTGCGAGAAAGGTCCTGAACTTTGGTTCGGCGCTTTTGGGTTTTAATCTTTTTCTTTGCCATAAGATGCTCCTTTTGATCCCATACGGTTATTTCTCAGAGTTCGGATGTCTCGAAGCGCCTTTGAAATCAGTTTTTTGATACGAACCTGCACTCATGCACCGATACGAATTATGTCATCATTTCTGAATTTTATGTGTTAATTTAGCGCTTGTAACTGAGAACTGCTTTTATTTCTGTCAGTTGCAGCCTATTGGCTCTATCGCTGGACCAAGGGATAAGATCGTGATTCTTAGATACGTCGGTTAGTTCGCTTGTGGAAATCTCTTGGAAATTAGCGTGTCCAATGATAAAAGTCATATGCAATATTTGACTTAACCTTATCTTTTCGGTCGATGATTCAAAATCACTGTGAGTCCAGGCGCAGCCAGAAGTCACGGCCAGATCATTAGGCAGTTTGTTATAGTCGATGAACAGTAAGCCACAAAGATACAGATCCGCTGTGGTAGTTGCCGTATCGTAGCCGACGGCGGAGGCATAACAGTGAGGGACGCATTGCGAGTTCTGCTGGTTGAAGACAATCCCGACCACGCTCAGTTAGAAAAAGACGCCTTGTTGGAGGCTTACCCTGAGGCAGTTATTGATATTGTCGATAACGGGACAGAAGCCTGCCAGAAGTCCCTTGAAAACGAATACACAATAATTTTTCTTGATTATCACATTCGAGGCGGAAACGGATTAATGGTCCTGAAGGAGGTTCAGCCTCGCCGTCCGGATACACCCATAGTGATGGTGACTGCAATGGGACAGCAGCAGCTGGCCGTTCAGGCGCTGCGCGCCGGAGCCAGCGACTATCTGTTCAAGACGACTGATTTTTTCGCTCACCTGCCCCGTTTGATTGAGACAAACCTGGAACGACATCGATTACGCCGCGAGCGAGACGGCCTTTTACGAAAAGCTCAGGAAGTAGCAGCCCGCACAGCAATCATCAACGAAATAGCCAAAGCAGTCAGAAGCAGCCTCGACCTCAGCAATGTGATCCAGACTTTGACCGAGAAACTTGGCGAGACCCTCCAGGTAAGTCGGTGTTTAGTCCTGCAGAAAGTAACCGATCCGACTCGCGTTCCGGCCGTTCACGAATATTCTACGACGGACCTGATTGCCAGCTCCGCCGTGCCGTTACTGTCGGCCACGCGGCCAATCGAACGGTCAAAGCTCGCTCGCCTGGCCGTCGAAACCAAACAACTGGTCCTTTCGGACGATGTGTTCAATGACGATCGTCTGGCGGGTGAAGATGTCAGTCGGTACGAGGCGAGAGCCGTAGTTTTCTCTCCAATAACGCTTGCGCAACAGGTTTTGGGTCTGCTGGTGCTCCACCAGTGCGATAAGCCCCGGAGATGGCAATCAAGCGAGCTGGAACTCGTGCGCGAATTGACGGATCAGGTCGCGGTGGCGATGCGACAGGCGCAGTTGTTCGATGAAATCTCGCACGCAAAAAAGCTCTGGGAAAAGACGTTCGATTCGATGAACGATGCCGTTACTGTTCATGATAGCGACGGATTTATCAAACGGCTCAATGTAGCCGCGATGCGCCTGAATAACTCCAACTACTCAGAGATGATGGGACGAACCTGTTGCGAGCTGGAATTTCCGGTCCCTCACTCCGCTCAGGAATGCCTGCTGCGCAAGTCAATAAGAACCGGCCAAAAAGAGGCTGTCGAGATGATCGATCAAGACCGCCGCACCATTTACACGGCGATTAACCCGGTTCTGGATGGCAACGATAATGTGATCGGCGCCGTTATGGTCACCCAGGACATTACCGAGCAAAAGAAGCTGCAGGATCAGTTGATGCGGTCGAAGAAAATGCGCGCCCTGGGCGAGATGGCTTCGAGCGTTGCGCACGACTTCAATAACATTCTGGCTGTAATTCTGGGCCGCGCGCAGTTGTTACAGGCTCGGGCGGGCGACGACGATCTGCTGATGCGCGGGCTGGAAATAATCGTCACATCGGCCAAAGACGGTGGACGAACCGTCAAACGCATTCAGGATTTCGCTCGAGTAAGAACCGATCACGATTTCGCTCCGTTAAATTTCTCGCAGCTTTTGCGCGAAACCGCAGAGATAACATCCACGAGATGGAAAGATGAAGCCCAGCTTGCCGGTAAGTCGATCAATTTCTCGATTGATGGGCCGGACGAAGTAATGGTTCTGGGCGATTCAGCAGAGCTGCGCGAGGTGTTTGTAAATTTGATCTTTAATGCAATCGACGCAATGCCGGACGGTGGAAACCTGGCGGTCAGGTTACGCGTCGATGACGGCAGAGCCATTGCCCAGGTGCGCGACAGCGGATCCGGAATATCCGAAGATATCCGCGAGCGCATCTTCGATCCTTTCTTCACGACCAAAGGTTTGTCAGGAATGGGTCTGGGACTGAGTATTTCTTACAGCATCATCAGCCGACACGGCGGAGTGATCGAATTCGAAAGCAAGCCAGGTCACGGCTCCTGTTTTACAGTCGTCCTTGATACATTTGCGGAAACTGCTGACAGCAATGAAGACGAGCACCCGAAAAACGCAATACCGGCTCGTATACTGGTCGTTGACGATGAGGCCGAAGTGCGTCAATTGCTGCACGACATTCTGGTTTCGGCCGGCCATATAGTAACTATGGCTGACGACGGTGTTTCCGCCATTGCCCTCTTTGAAGCCGGTGTTTACGATATGGTGCTGACCGATCTTGGTATGCCTGGGATGAGCGGGTGGGAAGTGGCCGAGGCCATCAAATCGCGCCGTCCTTACGTCCCGGTCGGTCTGATTACAGGATGGGCCGGTATCATGGAAGACGCCGACCTGGACAAACGCGGTATCGATGTTATTGTTAACAAACCATTCGACATGAACCAGATTCTAAATATTGTTGCCGACATTACACCTGCCTGGAAGATTAGTCAGGTGATGTAGTTCCTCCTTAGCAAAATTAATGTCCGCGCCAAACAAACAGGAAATTATAGAAACCGTCGCGATTGAATCCGAGTTTTCTGATCCTGTGGTGGTCAAGCTGGTTGAATTCGTCCGCTCGATCGGCATTCCTGTACACGCGGCGTCGATTCCCGACTCACCCTTTTTCCCGGGTCTCAAAACCGAATACGGCGCGGTTCTGGTGGATGAAACTGAGTTGCTTCATCCGGGAAACATCCTGCACGAAGCTGGACATCTTGCCGTGACCGATCCCGCTTTGCGCAACGAGAAAGATATTTTTCCGACGAACGGTCAAGAGATAGCAGCGCTGGCCTGGTCGTACGCGGCGACGCGCTATCTTGGGTTACCATCCGATCTGGTCTTCTATCAAGGAAGCTATCGCGGCTGGGATACTGCTCTGGTTGAGAATTTCGCCGAAGGTCGTTATCTGGGCGTTCCTTTACTTCAACTATACAAAATGTCCTTCGAGCCAGGACCGGCCGCGGCGCGAGGTGTCGAGCCATTTCCACGTATGCAGCGCTGGCTCCGCTAACGCCCCTGCACGTCCAACAAATATTTAGCGAGGTTCCCAATGCGATTTTGAGTATCAGCAGTTATTTGATTTGCCCAGTTGACAGCCGATTCTAAATCTCGACGAATAAAAGCTCCCTGGATCGACCGCCGTGGTCGCGAAGTCGTGTTCGCACCATGGCCATGCCATGCAGAGCCGTTATAGATAATCATCGAACCGGCCGGTCCACAGGCCGGCACTGTCGTAGAATCAACAGACGGCCCCTTTATCGCATCAGTCCGCAGATGCGAGCCAGGTACAAACCTGGTCGCTCCATTTTCCGGTCGAAACTCATCGATCATAACGATGAATCCGATCAACGGCCATCCATCATCTTGTTTGATATCTGTATGGATAGTCTGGGCGATCGAATATGGCTTCAAAGTCCGCGCATGAAAGCTGCTAAGCTTAAAAGGTTGCCGAATTACACTGCAGCATGCGGCCAACAGCGGGCCACAGGTGTAGAGTCCGTCGAATTCCGGCCCGCGATTGACGAAGTCCACAACGCGGATACTGGTGCTTCCAATATGAACATCATCAGGTTCAGCATTGGAAACAGCCAAATCATAGGCGGCCGAAAGAGAGGGAAAGTCACTATTCGCAATCGTGCCCGGTAGTACCACGAACCCGGTTTCATATAATTCTTTCTCCAGGTCCGTGGGTAATTTGTAATCCGTGGGGATTTTCTCGAACCAGGAATCCAAACGGCTACTCCTGATCTTTTAAGTACCTTGTGGTAAGAGTTCGAGCCCAGTATCTGGGAACGTTATGTTCTTTCTGTAAATGAGCGACTACATCATTCGATTTCTTGTTGGCGGCATCGAATTGCTTCAACACCTTTTCCCAATGCTTCAGAGGTTTGCCGGTTTTTTCGATTACCTGGGCATCATCAACATTCCAATAATCCGATTTCATTTATGCGTCTCCTGATATTTTAAGAATTACTGGAAAGTATTTACCACGACAAAAAGTGGCGGCCAAACGTCCGGCAGAAATTCAGCGGCCAAGCAGTTCCTTGAAACGAATGTGGGTCAGGGTTGGACTATATTGGCGTGTCTGGCAACCAGCTGCCATCTGCCATCTTGCTTAAGCCATACTTCTGTATAACGTCGATTGATCGTGCGTCCATCGTCGACCACCGTTTCGCGTCCCATAACGACCGCCGAGTCTGTATACGTTCGCAAATATTCGATCTCTCTTTCAAAAGCTGAGTGGTTTATTCTGCCCGCCTCGACCGCCTGCAGAACTTGTTGTAAAGGCACGACCTGATTGAATGGGTTAGTTACGACGAAATCTTCCGAACATAAGTGTTTCAATGCCTGAATATCTTTTTGAAGCATTGCCATGCGCACCTGATCATCTAATCGTCTTATCTCCGCATCCATAAAGTTTTCCCACATGTTAAAGATCTATTCAGCCCGACCATTGTTCAGACTGCAACACCTCAACCATCACCCCAGACCTGGTAAAAATATGATAACCACAATGTTCGGTGAAGACAGCCACCTCGTCCAAGTCTTCGTCGGAAAGAAAAAAAGCATACCGAAAAAAGGCAACCGACCCATCCTCAAAATTTATTTTTACGTTTTGATTAACCTTGAAATCCATAGCGGACAGCCGGTCTATGTCAGAGCCATGGATTTCTCGCAAATGAGCCTGGAGTCTTTGAATCCATCGCTTGGGCAAGTCATTATGTCTCATAACGATTGGCGCGCATTATGCGAACTGCGCTAAATTTTGGTTCAAGATCATCAACTGTAAGTACGTATCTCTATCAGATGTTTATTCGGGTCGTTCATATAGAGCGTCGGCGCGAATCCCTTAGCTCCACTCTCGCTGCCGGGGCCCGTGTTTGTACCTACTGAATCGAATGAATCCCCGTATGGAATTCCCTTTGCCTTAATCGTGGCGAACACCTTATCGAAATCATCTCGGGAAAGTGCAAAGGCATAATGCTCGTTTCCGCCGGTACCCCAGGGCGCTAACTGCAAAGTAAAATCGTCACTTACTCTTATAACAGTAAACGGCCCGTCTTTACCCTCGAGTTTGAAACCGAGAATATCGACATAGAACCCTACGCTCGCCGTAATATCATTGACGTTAAGAATCAAATGATCGATGGTGGCCATAAAAATCCTTTATCGTTGTGCAGTCATTGCGCGTCGCGCGAATGGCGCAAGCGCCCCATCACGTACGAATCCGCATATTTACCATCACGGAATGCGTCCATTCGTAAAGTGCCCTCGCGTTCGAACCCGAATCGTTCGTAAAGTCTAATAGCAGGCTCGTTGTCGGTATAGACCTCTAATTGAAGCCGCACCAGATTAAGCCAGTTGTCAGCAAGGTCGAGGCCGGCCTGCATCAGAGCAGTGCCGACCCCTTTTGCTTGCCATTGTTCGTGGATGGCTATAGCGATTGAACCGACATGTGCTTTGCGAGGTTTGTGCGGAAATGTGTGAACACTGAAAAATCCGACGACCTGCCCGTCTACAACAGCCACTATCGTATGCACTCCCTCGGTTTGACCAATCCTCTGCCGCCATTGTTCGCGTGACGGGTACGGCAGTTGGAGCGTGCCCAGATACACTTTTGGGGAGCTGAATATTTCGTAGAAAGCTGAACAGTCATCGGGTTCAGCCAGACGTATTTTTAAACCCTCAACGGACAATTGTTTGACACTCCTATTCCTACACGTGTTGATCGACCAGGATCATATTCCCATCCGGATCGGAAATCATAAAGCTCGCAGGACCGGCCGTTGTCTCATCGGCTTCGGCGATCATCGTTATTCCATGAGCCTTCAGCTGCTTTTGCAGCTCTCGGACATCGGTAAATTCTGCCATTGGCTGATTATTCCTGTCCCAACCGGGATTAAAGGTCATAATATTCTTTTCGAACATACCTTGAAAGAGTCCGATAGTGGTATCACCATTTCGCATAATCAACCAGTTCTGGACCTGATTACCCATAACAATTGTAAAACCAAGTTTTTCGTAAAACTGCTTTGACGCCTCAATGTCTTTTACAGCCAGGCTGACTGAGAAAGCTCCAAGTTTCATTTTTTCCTCCCATTGTCGTAGTAACCCACAACGATTAAGTTAATTCCCTGGTCCAAAGGCCTCACCTATGCTCGGACAATCAACGCTGGTTGCCGGACCAGACGAGGCCCTCACCCGTCTTCACAATTTGAATCCGTCCTTTATGGTTTTTCCAATTGATAAGTAATCAGGAACAGTTGAGTGCCTTTCTGCGTGGCAAATCCAGTTGGTCTGCCATTGCCGGTAAGGTCGTAACAAATTCGCAAGGTGTTACCGTTCCGCTCATAAATAGCGTGAATTGTCTTTCCTTGATTGGGGCCTTCCGTACCGGTGATGTCCAGTTCCTTTGGACTCGCCGTGGGATTCAGCCTTATTTCCCCCCGATCAACTGCCTGAAAAGCCGTTACGATATATTTGTCATCCTTTACCACCAGTTTGATTGTCTTACGAATTTCCTCGGGGAATGGGTTCCCGGCGAGCTCCGCTGCCGACGGCAACCAGGTGCCCTGAATATTGTCACTATTGTTAATGTCGCCACCCATGCCGATCATCGAGAATGAAATTCCCAGGGTGACCAACGCCATTGACGTAAACAAAACTCCGATTGCCTTGCCGAACCGATTGTTGACGATTACTTTCTTCATTGAAGTCTCCTTCGCTCGAAAATTTTCGTCAAACTACGGTTTTCGCCCGCAAAAAGCATCACCCGAAGGTATGATTTCGCCGAAATCGCCCTAAAATCACCCAAAAGTCGGTAGTAAGCTCTCATCCTGGTGTATTGACTACGTACGAAATGGCCGCAACTCAGGTTGTGCCAGGCGCTTTCAACTATTCATCCAGCTCTCTGATTTCAATCCGATTACCGGTGTTTCGGATCGCATCTATATCGTTCATCTCTTGATCGCAGAGAGGAATGCTGTGGATCACAAACCGGGAGCTGATCTTCCGCAAATGCACAGGGATGATCTCAGTTGATATATCCCAGGTGATGCCGCCATCGGCAAGACCTTTTCCTTCAGTGCGCTCGAGCAGAACTTTGGTATAGCCATTTAAATAGAACAGTATGCGGGTAGGTTCTTTGATGATTGGGGCGTCCTTTTAAATTTCGTCATGAAACAATGGCTTTCCGCATAGCATATCGCTGGAATGTGACACCGCGAAAAGAAACAGTCTGTTCTTCGACTATACAAAAATTATGCTTAAGGAAGAACGGCTTTGCGACTAGGCTCGCCTCGGTAAACAGCTCAATACCTTCAAGTATCTGTTCCACATAAAGCAGCAATCGAGTTGCAACACCCCGCCGCTGAAAAATCGGATCAGTATAAAGCAAATCGATGTGGCCATTCTCTTCGTATGAAATGAACCCCGCTAGCTTACTTTCATCAGTAGCGACAATCAGGTGCACGCCTAATAAACGCTTTCGCCAAAATTCAATCTCTGGCGGATGAGGAGCCCAAGCGTTGAGCTGCTCTGGACCGTATAACGGTGCGCCGAGAACATGAACTGACGAGGTAAAGAGCGCAACCAAATCTTCAAGATCAGGATCATTGTATGGGCGTATCTCCACAACTAGAAGCCTTCGTTATCCATCGAAATCCGGTAAAAATACCTCTGAAGCCTTGGGGTCATAAACGACTCCGTCAACCTTCACCTTTGAACACCAAAAACAATGAAGAATGTCCTTGCCTGGCATCAATATTGTTAAATCCAATCGACGCCATCGATGCAAGCCCAAACGGCACAGCAACCCACATATGCTGTTAGCCTCGTGCTCCCGATTGGGCCATAGCTTTGCAGCGCGAACCGCCACGTCATGGTTGGTTCTTGAATGTTCTGTAATTTTCATTGAGACCTTCCCGTGCACATATGATGGATCTTTGATTAATAAATAAAATTCCTCTTTGAATTTGTAAAGAATTAACGTTTAGTTCGATTCGAGACTGCATATGATTAATCAGAATCAAATCTCTCTCACTGCCGTAATCGGAATAAAGAATTCTCTTGTTATTTTCTTCGCGGGGCATCCCACGCCCCATTTGGCAGATAATGAAATCGAACCAAATAGATATTGTCGCCGCTCCCGTGTTTTGCGATTTGCATCAGGCTATCGACGTTGTCGAACCCCGACTCCTGGGCAAGATCGTCGGTGATGTCCTCCATCGTGATCGGCTCAATCGATTCCACCACTATGTGACCATCATCCAATGGATAACGCCCGCCCACTTTCACACGTAGATTCTTCCAAATGCGAATGCTGCATTTGATTCTGCCGAGCTTCACTCCCATACGAAGTTTTTTGGTGAACGTCATACTTAACCAATACTAATTCGTCTGCGCCGCAAGCGATGTTGCACCTTGAATAAATGGTTCGACGTGGCCAAGAGCGCGGTCGGTATAAACTTCCTCCTCACCGTGAGGCAGCGCGTACGACAGAGCATTAACTGCCGCTTGTCGTCCCCCGCCTACCCATATCAGCCACGTCGCCAGGTAATGCGAGGCCAGACAGCCTCCCGCCGTTGCCACTCGTCCGCTGGCATGGAAGGGTTGATCCAAAACTTGAAGCCCAGCGGCCTCGACCCATTCTTGAGTTTTGCGGTCGGTGCACACCGGCACCCCGTGCACGAGTCCAAGTCGAATCAGCACCAACGCTCCAGAACATTGCGATGCAATCAACTGACGCTGCGGGTCCAACTGCAGTCGCGACATCAGCGCCTCGTCCTGAACTACTTCGCGCGTCCTGCGGCCGCTGCCAATGATGACAGCGTCAGCTTGCGACGCGAATTCGAGCGGCTGCTGAGCGTGGACTACAACTCCATTCATTGACGTAATGACTTCTGACGGGCCGGTAATTTCAGCGCGCCAACCGGGCAGATCCACCCGGTTGATGATGTGAGCGGCGACCAGCGAATCGATTTCATTGAATCCGTCGAATGTTACAATAGCTACTCTCATTTTTCTTCACTCCGAAAACCACGCGTTCCTCAAGAACCGATTGTTAAGGCATCGTAACCAAGGGCAGCTCAATAAAACTCGCTTGACCTGGCGCGTGATAAATTCGTTGCGTGGCTTTGCGATAGTCTCCTGCCTTCGCCCAAAATATATTAGGAACAAACGTTTGGGGATTACGATCATACAGTGGGAACCAGCTGGATTGGATCTGCACCATCAGTCGATGTCCCGGCAGAAAAACGTGATTGGCATTCGGAAGAGCAAAACGATAAAGCAACGGCTTGCCTGATTCGATAGGTTTGGGAAATTCAAGGCTCTCGCGATAACGACCTCGGAAAATGTCGGCAGAGATCATCAGTTGATAACCACCCATGTCGGGTTGCGACGCAACTTCGTCCGGATAGACATCAATCACCTTTACGACCCAGTCGGAATCTGTGCCGCTGGTCGATGCAATTAAGTTGACAATCGGTTGACCACTGATTTTCGTTGGGCTGGTGATGACATCGCTGACAAACGTTAAAACGTCCGTACGACCGGAAGCCTCTCGCTGATCGTCGACCAGCCATCGCCACCAGGTCAGCTCGTTGGTATAACCCGTGGGCCTGGTCGGACGCGCGCGGAACGGAACCGGCTTGGCCGGATCCGAAATGTATTCGTCGAACGCCTGACCACCCGATTTTGGCGCATCAAAACCCAATTTTGAATCCGCCTCAAGATAGAGCGGAGTCGGTTTAACAGTGCAACCTTCCGCACAACCAGCCGGCCACGCAGGCAGCCGACGCCATCTATTTGTACCGGTCTCAAATGCGGTAACCGGAGCGATGTCCATCTTCGGCGCATCATCTTTTAAGAAATGATCCAGAAACGGGCGCAATATCTCCTGACGAAATTGTGTTCCTGTGTCTGCTCCCCACCTCAGCGCGCCCAGCGTGTCGGCATTCTGGATTTCCTGACCGTGATGCCATGGACCCAATACCATATAGACCATGTTGTTATTTTTGTCTTTGGGCTTGATAGCTTTGTAAACCGCCGTAGCGCCGTAGATGTCTTCCTGATCCCAAAGGCTGTGAACCAGCATTACCGGGACTTTTAGCGGTTGCTTGGCGAGTATTTTGTCCATCGCCTGCTCTTGCCAAAACGAGTCATAGCTTGGATGTTCTAAAATCTTTCGCCAAAAACCTACTTGTTCAAGTCCTCGTTGCTGCCCCAGTTCACCCGCAGACACGGCTTGCATAAACATATCGTAGTCGTCGAAATTGGACGTCCACCATTTGGCCGAATTATCGCGAGTCCCCTCTTGCTCGTAAATATACGGCATATTCTGCTGGCGGAACGCGCCGTTGTGAAACCAGTCATCACCCATCCATCCGTCGACCATCGGATTCATCGGCACGGAAACCTTCAAGGCCGGGTGCGGATTTACCAGCGCCATCAACGGTAAAAAGCCGTCATACGAAATTCCCAGGATTCCGACTTTGCCATTGGTCTCAGGAATGTTTTTGATCAGCCAGTCGATCGTATCGTAGGTATCTGTCGCGTGATCGACCTCGGTCGGATTCAGCGGCCCATGAAGCGGCCGGTTCATGACATAGTCACCTTCAGACCCGTACTTGCCGCGCACGTCCTGGACCACGCGAATGTAGCCGCCCTCAACGATTACGTCGGTGGCGTTGTCGTAGCCAGTCAGAATCGGCCCGAGGTGAGAGCTTGCCGAATGGCTGGTAAGATCGGTGGCGTTGTATGGCGTGCGAGTCAAAAGAATCGGTGCGCGTTTTGCGCCTTTCGGCACCAGAATGACAGTATGCAGTTTAACGCCGTCCCGCATCGGAATCATGACTTCGCGCCTGTCGTAATCGAAGCCATAATTAGAAGAGACGAGTTTGTCCGGCGTTTCGCTTGGTAAACCCTGCGAGCCATTCTTCTGACCTGATGATTGAGAGAAAACTGTGCCCATTCCCAGAATCAAAGACAATAAGCACAGAACTGTAATCATTTGCGCACGCTTCATTGATGTTCCTCCAGTAGATTCTGCTTCGTTATACCACGTTCATCGCAACGAAGTCTTTCACGATCCTCAACGTTGATTGTCGAATGTAATGTTAAATAGAACGTTTCTGAAGAGCCGCCGATATCCGTTCGCTCGTCGCCCAATCAATCGCGCTGCGGCCGCGGCTGTCTTTTACGGCAGGATCAGCGCCATATTGAAGGAGCATTTCAATTATTTCCAGTTGTTCTGCAACTGCGCCTGCTGTTCCGCCTGCGCCGGTGGATTGGACTGCAAGATGCAGTGGCGTAGAGCGCTGTTTAGTGGGTGCATCAACTCTTGCGCCTTCCTTAAGAAGCTGACGAACAGCTTCGGGACTTCGCGCTCGCACTGCTCGATGCAAAGCGGACACGCCTCCCATATCGACATGGTCAAGTCGCGCTCCGTGGCTAACCAGCAGGGCGATGAGTTCAGATTGCTTTTCCGGATCCCAAACGCCGTCTGATTTTGGCCGCGGGTCACAGGCGTAATGAAGCGGAGTAGCCCGTCGCCGATTTTGAGCGTTCACGTCTGCTCCGTTTTCGATAAGAAGTTTTGCTGCCGCAGGCCGAAGCGCAGCGGCTGCCAAATGTAAAGCAGTGTCGCCCATATAAAGCCAGTGTGGTATTGATTCGACCAGGTAATCTTGCTCGATTCGAGCTTTTGATAAGTCGGGCGTCGTTTCCAAAAGGCGAGCTACAGCCTTGTCGCTCTCGAGGATCGCCTCAAAAATTTGATCCATTCGCTGGTCTCCCGCGGCCATCGGGACGCTGATCTGGTTCAATCAATTCTCCCGCGGACAACTAATATATATTCTTTGCATTCTTCGGCAAGAGGTGTACGTGTTTCAAATGAGCCCTGACCTTCTCATCATCGTCTTGCGGGTAATCAAAACCGAAATGACCCGCAACCTGATTGCCGGCGGTTCTAAACAGATCACATGTGGCGAAGAGAGCGTTCCAGGTATTCTCACGGTCCGCATCGGAATACGTTTTCTCAAACATAACCCATAATTCAGGCTCAAGATACTGTTTGAGATTTTTTCCAAAGCTGCCCATATTTTGCGAGAAACGAGACTTCACGCCAACTCGCCAGGCCAGCATTTTTGTCAACTGCTCTCGCACAACCACGTCCAACATATATTTGGCATAAATTATTTCTTCTCTCCACAATCCCTTGGCGACATTCGTGCAAACCCACCAGAATTCGTTGCAGCAATCATAAAAAGCCCTGGCAGTGGCTGGTTCAGGAAGATAGTGACGTTCGCTCGGAGTCGGAAGGCGTTCGAAAATACCATCCTTATCCAGGAGCGACAAACTCAGGCTGTCTGTCGGTATAGTATGATGTTTTGAAACGGGATAAAGCGTGAGATCAATTCTGTTACCATCAGTAAACTGCATCAGATAAACAAACCGCCCGTCGTTAACAGGAGGCGGCTCCTCCATTGCCTCGGGCAGTTGCAAGATCATCAACTCGCCAAATCGATTTATCCAGGTGCGGTCATTCCTGAAAGAATCAACATTCGTAACAAAGTATGCGATATCGAAATCCTGAAAAATATCGCGTCGGGCGTTTGGATTGACGCGAGAGCCGCTCATAATCACCGCGCGAATGCGGTCATCGCTCCTGGCTGTATCTATTATGAGTTCAAGAATCTCTTGTTCGCTGCGCATGATTTTAGGATATGTCATTCGTTAGGCTTCGTCAGTTAAGCCTTTGTCGAGGTCTTCAAATCCACCTTCGGATCAATTCGCTTCACGATGATACCATTATTGGCAAAATCGATTCACATTCGCGGACACGCACAGCGATCCTGTCAAAGAGCCAATCGATGTTTTGGTCTTCAGATACAAAGAACTTCGTTGTCCGAACAATTAGCAGATAGCTATAAAATAATAATCGCAAGTTACCTATCTACCTACGTTCCCTTATTGTCGTCAATCAAGCGCGCTATTTTTGTTCCGGCCGTTTAGGAGGGATGAAGTGAGAACGCTCCTTTCTATATGTCTTCTCTTTTCCATAGCGCAACCGGTTTCAATGGGCTACCGCGAAACACAAGTAGGCCATACGCACGATATCCTTAAAGTCAAATTCAACCAGGATGGCACTAAACTGATATCGTATTCAGCAGGCGATGGATGGCTGTGCCTTTGGGATGTTAAGAGCGGGAACCAACTATGGAGGTCGAAAACTGAATTCATTCAGAAAGGCGATGAATATTACACGCTCACAAGCTTTGCATTCAGTTCGGATGACAGCTTGATTGTTTCAGGCAGTGGAAACGGAACGGTTCAGTTATGGGATGCAAAAATCGGCAAGATATTGTGGCGAAGCGACGCACATAAAGACAGCGTCACAGCAGTTCAATTCAGTCCAGACGACAAAACCATAATTTCCGCAGCTTCACCAAAGGATGGTGAAAATGAAATTAAAGCGTTAGACGCTCGAACCGGAGATGTTCTCAAAACGTTGGAAGGAAAACCTTGCACGATAATTTCGATGAGCTTTGAAGATAACGGAAAGCTGTTGAAAACCGGCAACCTGGACGCACACGTTTCAGAGTGGAATTTGGAAACGGGAAAACAAATCAATCCAGATTCTGGCCTACCTTGTAGGATGCGTCGTACATACGAGTGGGAGGTATCCTTTAGCTCAGATTTGAAAACAACTGCAATACGAACTGGTGACAAAGAGCTTACGATTAAAACCACTAAGACGGGTGCCGTGGAAAAAACCCTCGAGGCCGAAGCATATAGAGTTTATTCGAGGCTCAGCGCCGACGGCAAAAAAGTGATTGTCAGTAGTAATAGAGGATTCACTTTTTATAATCTCGCTACCGGTGAGGCTCTTAAAATTCCGGAATTATCCGGCACTGGTTCCACCATAGATTTGAGTCAGGACGGTAGTTTGTTTGCCGAAGGCGGAGGTTGGGGTAATGCCGCAATTAAAATCACGGACACAAAATCAGGGACATCCCATTTGATCGACGGACGATTGAACGGAGGTCAAGTCCCACCATACCAGCGATCTGAGTTGGAAGTCCGTTTAAATAACGAGAGAAAACTGAGACAAGCAGCATTAAGGGAAGCAAAGGCTAACCGCGATAGGCAGGCTGCGACTGATACCGCCCTTTACAGAAAACAGGTATATATAACTTTTGAACATTATGGCGATATGATAGATCCGGGCCAGCTACGAATAATGGAGTCAAGCGAACCGAACAAAAGCAACATTAAGAAGAATCTTCAAGATTCCAATGCTGTTTGGCTGCGGATCCACAACGATTCGCCTCTTCCCATCGAAGTTCCGACCCAAAGTATGTATTTTCCGAATGACAAATGCTTTTATCAAATATCGAATGGGAAGAAGATATTCGGGTTGTGTGATAATAAAGAGATTAGTATCTGGCATGGATTGGAGAACAAGGACGGCAAACCGATTCCATACGGTTTTGATTTTGGCTCAAGCGCGATTCTATTGCCAAAAACATCGGTTCTTTTTGCGATACCAAAGCAAATATTGAGAGATGGAAATGCAATCCGATTCACGTTTACGTTTCAGAAAGAGGACGATCAAAACAAGATCGAAAAATATGGCGAAGAACGATTGTTGCGATTCAGCGAATCCGACCTTCAAAAAGCAACAATATCGAAATAGAGTTTTTACTCGTAACGCAATGCCACCATTGGATCGACTTTCATCGCCCGTTTTGCGGGAATATAACAGGCCAGCAGCGACACAACCATCAGGACCAATGCTGCGCCGCCGAATGTTAAAAACTCCGCCGTTTTCACTCCGTAGACGAAACTGGATAATACCCAGCTTAAAAGGAAAGACCCTACCGAACCGACGCCGATACCCACGAGCGTCAACCGTAGACCCTGCCCAATTACCAGTCCTAACACGCTGGAAGATCGCGCCCCGAGCGCTACACGAATGCCGATCTCGCGCGTTCGCTGGCTCACCGAATACGACATCACTCCGTAGATTCCGACTGCGGCAAGGATGAGAGCCAGCCCTGCAAATGCGCCCAGCCACTGCGAACAAACCTGCAAAAAGAAGACTGATCCAAGCTCGACATCCGCCATGGTCTTTATATCGAAGACGGGTTGCTCTTTGTCTATCGCCAGCACTTCATCCCTGATGGAAGAAGCCATCGACATCGGCGCGACCCTTGTCCTGGCCACCAGCACACCGGTCGACCACGGGTCCTGCGCTTCAGGAAAGTAGAATTCAGGCGTGACGGGCATTTCCATGTCACGTTTTACGTCCGCAATAACGCCGACCACCGTCCTCCACGGATTTTCATTCAGCGGACCGTTAAGCCTGATGCGTCTCCCGATTGGATCCTGATTCGGCCAATAAGTTTTCGCCAGCGTGTTATTAACGATTGTTACCAGTTGAGTATCTGCTCTGTCCTGATCGGTAAAGGATCTTCCTTTAATCAACCGGATGCCCAGTGCCTGGAAATAATCAGGTGTGCACACACGATAACCGGTATCGAATTCCTGGCCGGGCGGCGGATCGGGTATGCCTTCAATCAGAATATTTGTGGAAGAATTAGTTCCGGCCAAAGGCAAATGGTTCACCACTCCGGCGCTTTCCACGCCGGGCAAAGATTCGACTTTTCGGATCAGTTCGTTGAAAAAGGCGGCGCGCATCGGCGCTTCACCGTATTTTGCAGTTGGCAGAACCAGATTCATCGTCAGAACGTTGTCCGGCTTCAGGCCAGGATCAGTTTTCATAATCGAGATGAAGCCTTTCAGCATCAACCCTGCTCCGACTAGTAATACCAGTGACAAAGCCATTTCAGAAACCACCAGCAAACCGCGCAATAAATGCCGGCCGCTTGTAAGTTTTCCGCCACTCTCTTTCAGTGCTTCATTCAGATCGGGGCGCGACATCTGAAGCGCAGGCGCAAGCCCAAACAGCGCGCCAGCAACGATTGAAACGCCGAGAGTAAACCCGAGAACAGGAAGATCGAGCGTGAAGCCCTGCCAATTTGAAATAAATGGGATCACATCGGAGGGCATCGAAGTCTTCATCAAGTTAATCGTCCAGTAAGCGACCAGAACTCCGACTGCTCCGCCGATCAAAGCGAGCATTATGCTTTCAACCAGCAGCTGACGGATGATTCGCCAGCGGCTTGCGCCAAGCGCCGCGCGGATCGCGATCTCTTTTACTCTGCCTGTCGCGCGAGCCAGCATCAAGTTGGCCACATTCGCGCAGCCGATCAGCAAAACGAACGCGACTGCAAACATCATTATTAGGATTCCGGGTCTGGCGATTCGGACTGTGTCATCCAACAGCGTGACTATTCTGGCGCTGCGACCGGTGTTAGTTTCCGGGTATTCTTTTTGAAGCCGGGCACTCAAATTATCCAGGTCGGCTTGCGCTCTTGCCATGGATACTCCGTGCTTAAGGCGCGCTACACAAAGATAACTATGATTGGCTCTATTGGCGGCCTGCTCCGGAGTAAACGCGATTGGGGCCAGGACCTGAGCACCCTGCGGAAAGTTATATTCTCGCGGCATCACGCCGACTATGGTTCGCTCGACGCTGTTCACCGCAATGGTCTTACCGATGATGTTTGGATCGCTGGCGAATCTCCTCTGCCATAGACCGTATGTCAATATCACGACGCGGTCATTGCCGGGCTGGTCTTCTTCGGGAACAAACCCGCGACCAAGCATCGGCTTCGTTTCCAGAACATCGAGCAAATTCGAAGTAACCAGGAAACCCTGGACTCTTTCTGGTGTACCGTGGTCGGTAAGATTCACTCCCCACCATCGGTAAAGACCAACGTTTTCGAACGAGGTGCTCTGGTTGCGCCAGTCCATGTAATTCGCGGGAGAAGCCTCGTTTCTATCCACCCCTTGGCTGGGGACGCGTTCGAAGATCGCGACGATGCGGTCCACATCAGAAAACGGCAATGGATTCAGCAACAAGGCGTTGACAGAGCTGAATACGCCCGCGTTCACTCCTATACCGAGCGCCAGAGCAAGCACGGCCGTCGCAGTAAAACCGGGCTTTTTCAGCAACATTTGAATACCGTAACGGATGTCTTGCCAAAGGGAGTTCATACGTTCTCCTTCTAATTGCCGGATCTGGTTGTGGGATGTGTAATGGATAACGAACCCGCAAGGCGAAGAGTTCCGTTAGATATGATAATTAACCGTCCGCCGGTACTTTGGCGGACGGTTTCACGATTCACTCGTACCGCAGCGCGACCATCGGATCTACCCTGGTTGCTTTGCGTGCCGGGACAAGGCACGCCACAACCGTCACGAACGAAAGGATGAAAGTAACTCCCACAAATGTCGCCAGGTCGGTCGCGCTTACTCCGTAAAGCACCGCGCCCAAAAATGGACCCACAAGAACTGCTCCGACAAGACTGATGATAAGACCCGACACCAGCCCAATGCTTGCCAGCAGGAATCCCTGTTTGATAACCATCAACAAGATCTTTCCTCGCCCAGCTCCCAGCGCCATGCGTATTCCGACTTCGCGGCGTCTTTGCGATACCGAATAAGCCATGACGCCGTAAATACCGATTGCCGCTAGAGTCAGTGCCAGTACGCCAAAACTGCCTACTATCCAGGCTCCTATGCGCATCGGGAACAAAGTGAGCCCCATGTGTTCGGTCAAGGTCTTGACGTCAAATACCGGAAGGTTCGGATCAAGCTGCTGAACTTCGTGACGAATAGCCCCAATCATTGCCTGAGGTTCTGCATTGGTTCTGACGATCAGCGATCCAGTGGAATCGTAACGCTGTTCCAGTGGCGCATATACGAATAGCTGCGGCGCTTCGCCAAGACTCCAATATTTTCCGTCTTTCGCAATTCCGACAACCTCGATTAAACGACCGGTGGGGGAGCCAAGCCTCAGTCGTTTACCGAGGGCGCTCTGTCCAGGCCAAAACCGGCGGGCAAATGTTTCATTAACGATAGCAACCGGTGGGCTCCCTTCCTTATCCTGAGCGGTGAAGTCACGGCCGGCCACAATGGGAATCTCCATCGTCTCGAAATATTTCAAAGCGACGTTAGCGCGATCCGCTTCAGGCGTATCTGCGCCGCGCGTTACCGGCTGACCTTCGATGAAAACCCAGTTCGAATTGTTGTTGAGACCCAGAGGCAGGAGATTGGAAATCGTAGCAGATTTTACGCCGGGAAGAACCTGGACGCGTTCTAACAACTGATGATAAAACTGCTTTCCCTTTTCATCACTGTAGCCCTGCAGTCCCAGATCGACCGACATAGTCAACGCGTGTTCCGGATTGAATCCGGGGCCGATCATCTGGACGTGTTGAAGGCTTCGCACAATTAATCCGGAGATAATCAGCAGAACCAGCGACAAACTGATCTGTGCTACAACCAGGATGCTCCTCCCGATCGAGCGCCGATATCCGCTGGCCGAACTATCGTCCTTTAGGGCAGAGACCAGATTGGTCTTTGTCGCCTGCAGTGCCGGCGCCAGACCGAATACGACTCCGGTGACGAACGATAACACCAACGCAAAGATCACAACACGCCAATCAAGTTTAATATCGATTGTAAGCGGAAACTCAATTGGCAACCTTGTAGCAGAAATCAGTCTGGTTAAAAACAATGCTAGGAATATTCCGCAGATCCCTCCGATTACGGAAAGAAGAACGCTTTCTGTGAGCAATTGACGAATCAGCCGAGTACGATTAGCGCCCAATGATAAACGGATTGCGATCTCTCTTCTTCTTCCCGTGGCCCTGGCAAGTAGCAAACTCGCCAGATTAACTGCGGCAATCAGCAGAACCAGAACAACAGTTCCCATCAAAACCCACGCAAAAGCAACTACGCCATTGCGCATCTGTGGTACAACCAGTCCTGGAGGTGACAACTCAATACCCGCACCCGAATCTGTATCCGGGTACTCTTTTCCCACCTGATCCATCAATATGTTCAACGAGCTCTGGGCCTGATTAGGGGTCACGCCTGGCTTAAGTCGTCCGCCGATGAAGAGCCCGCCGTTGCTGCGATTGTTCAAATTATCGTTTCCGGGTTCAACCTGGTCTTCCATCATGAACGGAACCCAGATGTCGGGCGTAAAGATGATCTCAGTGCCGATGAATCCTTTCGGTGCTACGCCGACAATATTGAATGGATGACCGTTGAAAAGAACCGTTTTACCTACAACAGACGGATCGGAACCAAACCGCGATTGCCAGCAGCCGTAGCTGATTACCGCTACGGGATTGGCGTCTGGAACCTGGTCTTCTGCCTGAGTAAACATTCTTCCGATGAAAGGTTTCACGCCCAGCAGATCAAAATAATTGCCGGAGACGACGTAGCTCCATACTCGTTCGTTGTTTCCGTTGCGGCTCAGACTAATAGGAGCAAATCGGTATGCGTATACCCCAGTCAAGACATCATTTCGGTCCCTGATGTCTTTGTATTTCGGATAGGAGAAAGCCGCAAGCTGATCCCTATGCTTTAGATTTATCAGGTTGAGCGAATAAACCTGCTGAGGGTTTTCAATCGGCAATGGTCGCAACAGGACAGTGTTGACCAGGCTGAATATCGCGGCGTTGGCGCCGATTCCAATAGCCAATGTCAAAATCGCTATGGTTGTGAAGCCTATGTTTTTGCGGAGTATGCGGATCGCATATTTAAGATCTTGAATCAACACCTCCAATGGCGGCAGTCCGCGTCGCCTGCGAAAACTTTCCTTCATTTGATCCGCGCCGCCGAATTTGCGCATTGCCGCACGGCGGGCTTCTTCGGAACTCATTCCCTGGTTTAGGTTGTCTTGCATTTGCATCTCCATATGGAATCGGACTTCGTCATGAAGCTCTCGTTCAAATCGTCGCTTCAGAAACTGCCCGCGTATGCGGTGGATCAGGACTCGCAGCCAATTCATAGGAACTACTCTGGATTTGTGATGACAGCATTAATCTGTACGCGCGGCTTGACAGATAATGTTCCAAGAAAAATCTGTTTATTCGTATCTCAACGCGATCATTGGGTCCACCTTTGTTGCGCGTCGCGCCGGCAGATAACAGGCAGCGAACGCGATGACCGACAGCGTCACAACCACAGCGCAAAGCGTCGCCGGATCGGTGGGCGTAACGCCGTATAGCAATCCTGCTATTAGTTTTGTCAGCCCGAGAGAGCCAAGAACTCCCGCGACAATTCCGACTGTCATAAGGAATAATCCCTGGGCGACGATCAGTTTTATAACGTCAAACTGACGTGCACCAAGAGCCATGCGAATGCCTACTTCGTTTGTTCGTTGGGCGACTACGTAAGACATCATTCCGTAGATGCCTATAGCCGTTAGGGTCAATGCCAGCACCCCGAACGCAGTGAGCATCAAAAGGTAAAAATGTGTTTCCGCCATTGATTGAGCTACGATCTGCGACATCGGCGCGATGTATTCAATTGGCTGGTCCTTGTCCATCGAGCGCAGTCGATCCTTTACTGCAGCTTCAATCTGAAGAGGATCCACTGAAGTGCGGAGCACAAGGCAAAAGTTGAGGTCAGGCAATCCCTCTGGGAGTGAATAGATTGCAGGCTCGGCCGGTTGGGCAAGACTCGCATTGCGAACATCGTTGACTAAACCGACAATTTCGATCTCATTATCAATATATATTTTCTTGCCGATGGGATCTTTGTCAGGAAAGAATGTTCGCGCAAATGACTGGTTCACAATACCAACTTTTGTTGCGTGGCTCAAATCTGCCGATGTGAACTGCCTACCGCGCAAAACTGTCATTCCCATCGCTTCAAAAAAATCGCCATCGACTGTGCGTATTACCGCCCTGCATATTTGGTCGGGACCTTTCATTCCCGTCAATGTGAACTGCGTGGTGTAGTCGATGCCATGCAGGAGAACGCTATTGGATGTACCGGCATGCGTTACGCCTGGTATAGAGCCGACTCTCTCATTCAACTCCCGTCTGAAGCTAGCCCATTGCGTTTCATCGCGATATTTTTGCAACGGCAGCCTTATAAACATCGCAAGGGCATTTTCCGGGTTGAACCCAAGCGGCGCGCGATTTAACCGCCAGGAACTGTTGACCAGCAAACCTGCTCCTGACAATAAAACAAGAGTGAGCCCGATTTCCAGAATCACGAACAACCCACGAATCTTGTGTGTTCGCAATCCCGCAATCTTGGTGCTGGCGCCGTCTTTCAATACCTCGTTCAGATTGAAGCGTGTGGCGAAGAAGGCTGGCACCAGTCCGAAAATCAGTCCGGCTGTAATCGAAACAATCAGAGAGTAGACTAGAACTTTGCTATCGATTCTAACTTCATCTCCTCGGGGAATCGTTGACGGTATCAAACGGCCAAAAACGCGTACGCTCCAGGCTGCCAGCAATATGCCAATAGCGCCGCCTGTCAAAGAAAGAACCAGGCTTTCAGTAATAAGTTGTCTGATCAGCCTAGCTCGACTTGCGCCCAGCGCTGCCCGCAAGCCGATCTCTTTTGCGCGATCTGTCGCGCGAGCCAGAAGCAAGCCGCTGACGTTAACGCAGGCAATCAATAACACAAATCCGACAGCGGCAAGCAGGGTCAGAAAAACAGGCCTCGTTGGACCAAAGACGTAATCATCAAGCGACTTTAAATCAAATATTACGTGCGAATCTGTCTCTGGATACTGCTGAGCCAGTTGGGTTGAAACAGAGGAGAGTCCCAGTCTGACCTGCTGAATTGTCAGGCCTGGCTTAATTCGAGCGATAATCCAATAGGAGACACGGTTGCGTTCTTTTCTTTCCCTGGCGTCATATGGTATTGGCGTCCACAGATCTATGGCCTGTGGATAGGCCAACTTAAAATCGGGCGGCATAACTCCGACTATGGTAAAGGTCTGTTGGTTCAAGGTAATTTCTCTGTTGATGATCTTGGGATCGGCCGCAAAGCTGCGGCGCCATAGTCCGTCACTTATTACTGCAATACGACTATTATCGTCAGAATCAACGAACGTTCGTCCTAGTTCTGCTCTCGCTCCCAATACCGAAAATAGATTGGCGGATGCTATCGCTCCCGATACCTCCAATGGCTCACCGGCGCCTGTAAGGAAAACCCTTGTCCTGTTCGTATGAGAGGTTTCCCTGTAGGCAGCAACATCGTCGAATACCTGGTTCTTTTCGCGCAGGTCTAGGAATTGGGGAATTGAAACCGGAAAGAGCTGCGAATGGTTAAGAAACGTATTACTAACGATTACGAGTCTGTCGGGCTGATAATAAGGAAGCGGCCGAAGAATTACGGAATTCACCGCCGAAAAGATCGCTGTGTTGGCGCCGATACCAAGCGCGAGCGCAATAATAGCCACTGCTGTAAATGTTGGATTTTTCGCCAGCGTTCTAATTGCGTATCGGATATCGCTCAGGGTTGTTTCCACAAAAGGCACGCCGCGACGGCTACGGTGCTGCTCTTTCACTACATCAACGCCGCCGAATTTCAGCATAGAGGCCCGGTGCGCTTCTTCTGAGCTCATTCCTTGACGGAGATTATCTTCCGTCTGCATTTCGATGTGAGACCGAATCTCGTCCTGAAGCTCGCGATCGTGTCTTTGTTTGAAGATTATTCCAAGAATTCGATGGATGAGAACTCTCAACTTGTCCATTGGTTCATCTCCTGACACCAGCGGCGATGGTGATAATCTAGATACCTATTCGAAATGAAGCGCGATCATTGGATCGACTTTACTAGCGCGTCGCGCTGGTAAATACGATGCTATAAGAGATATTGCCAGCAATAGGGCGGTGACTATGACGAATGTCGCCGGATCTGTGGCGCTGGTTCCGTATAGGATACTGGCCATTAGACGCGTCAACACAAATGCGCCGCCAAGCCCCCCCGCGATTCCTATCGCCGTAAGTACTAATCCCTGTTTTAGCACCAGTCGCAGCACATCCGAGGCTTGCGCTCCCAGCGCCATTCTTATGCCGACTTCCTGAGTTCGCTGGGCGACAGAGTAATGCATCAGTCCGAAAATTCCGATTGCGGACAGCAACAAGGCGACAAGTGAAAACGATCCTAAAAGCTCCGTCTGAAACTTTCGCTGACGCATCTGTTCGTTGACTTCTTCCTCCAGCGAACTTATTTTCGAAATGACGGCCGACGGACTAACTGAACGCACAACGGCGCGAAGATCGGAATTGATTTTCACCGGATCAGTGCTGGTCCGGACGATGATCGTATTCTCCGCCGATGAGTTTCCGTCCTGTTTGTACCATTCGAATATGTGGGGCGTTGTCTCTTTTTCTAGTCCCTGGCGGCGCAGGTTGCGAACCTCACCAATGACTGTCAGCCAGTCGTCGTTCTTGCCGCGCGGATCCTGGCCTTTGAAACGTTTTCCAATCGGATTCTCGTTCGGCCAATAACGTTTAGCTGTAGCCTCGTCAACAACTGCTACAAGGGGGGTGTCTGCTGTATCCTGGTCACTGAAGTATCTGCCCTTCAGGAGATCTGCGCCCATTGCCTGGAAAAATTTGTTCCCCACAGTGTCCCATTTCAGCGGCGTCCATTGATCCGGGGATTCGGGCTCGTGACCTTCAACTGTGCGCAGACCCAGATTGCGCACTTCCTCAAAATCGAACAAGTCACGTGTTGTGCCAACGGAAGTCACGCGCGAATCTGATGCGATTCTGGTAACCAGGTCATCATATAGCGCGGCATTTGGCAGTTTGACGCTCATAGTAATTGCGTGGTCCGGGCGGAAACCGAGATTAACCGACCGCACCGCGATAAGGCTTCGTATCATAAGCCCCGCGCCTGTTAACAGAACTAATGCAATTGTAAATTCGCCGATAACCAGAAAGTTCCGCACTCTTGTGAACGCGCTTCCTGAAGCAGCGCCTTTGTTGCCGCCTTTCAGTACCTCACCTGCATCCAGCCTTGAGGCTTTCCACGCCGGCGCCAAACTGAAAAACAAGGCCGCCAAAAAAGAGGCCATAACAGTGAAAAGCAACACGGTCGAATCAATGCGCGTTTCATCGAGTCGAGGAATATCTGCAGGACCATAGAGACCAAGGAGTTTTATACTCCAAACGGCCAGAATGGTTCCCAATATTGCCGAGACGAGCGAGAGCACAGCTCCCTCAGTTAGGATCTGTCGAAAGAGCCGTAGCCGACTTCCGCCGAGCGAGGACCTCACCGCAAATTCGCGCTCACGCGCGGCGCTTCGCGCGAGCATAAGGCTTCCGACGTTAGCGCAGGCGATAAACAAAACAAACAGTACTGCCCCGAATAATATATAAAGCGCACGCCGCGTTTCTGCCTTTAATCCAGATCCCAGCGGTGTCAGAACCACCTTCAGCTTTTGCGAATCACCCGACATCGCTTGCAGATTGCTCTCAACCGTGTTGAGTTCCGCTTCCGCCTGGCTGAGAGTAACGCCATCTCTTAACCTGCTGATGATTGACCAGTTGGAAAGTCGTTCTCTGTCTTCCAGCCAGCCGCTCTTCGAGTTTATTGGCAGCCATAACTGAGTTTCACGCGCAGGCATGTGGAATTCGGCCGGCATTACACCGATAACCCGATAATTATCTCTGTTAAGCTGAATCGTTTGCCCCAGAACTGTCGGAGAGGACGCGAAACGTCGTTGCCAAAGACTGTAACTTATTAGGGTCAGCTTTTGCCGCTGTGCATCTTCCTCTGCAGTAAAAAACCGACCGATTACCGGCTGTACACCCAGTAACGTGAAAAAATTTGCCGAGACTACGCCGGCCTTCACCGTCTGCGGATCCTGATCGCCGGTAAATGTGACATCTGAACGCGAGCTCTCATTAAGGTAATAAACGGCAAGATCCGCAAGAGTTTTGCTCTGCGAGCTTAAAGTCTGGAAATCGCTGCTGTATTGAAACTTCTGATTCCATTTCAGTTCATTGACCTTCGTTAAAGTCACCAGGCGATCCGCGTCTTTGTAAGGCAGCGGCCTGAGCACAACTGCCTGGAACACGCTGAAAATTGCCGTATTAGCGCCGATACCAATGGCCAGCGTTAGAACTGCAATAACTGTAAATCCTGGACTCTTTCGTGATAGGCGAAGCGCATAGCGCAAGTCTTGAAAAGTTGTTTCAACGAATGGCAGTCCTCGTCGCTGGCGGTGTTTCTCCCTGGTTTGCTCAATGCCACCAAATTTACGCATGGCTGAATACCTCGCTTCGGCGGCGCTCATTCCCTGACGGATGTTATCCGCTGTCTGCATTTCAATGTGGGAGCGGATTTCATCCTCAAGCTCACGTTCGAATCTTTTCTTCAGTAATACTCCGCAAATGCGATAAATGATGATTCGAAATCTTGTTGAAATACTCATTTCCGAATCCTTTTATCACTCGTATCGCAATGCGGTCATTGGATCGATTCTCGACGCGCGTCTGGCTGGAACATAGGTCGCCAGAAGAGACACGGAGACAAGCAGCAACGAAATGGCCCCGTACGTCAGCGGATCAATCGCGCTCACGCCAAAAAGAACTCCGGTCATCTGCTGCATTAGATAAGCGAGAGGCAAAGCGCATGCGAGACCTGCTATCACACCTATCGCTGTCAGAACCATTCCCTCGCTAAGGATTAGTTTCAATATATCGGTTTGCCGTCCGCCAAGAGCGACGCGGATGCCGATTTCGTTGGTCCGCTGACTTACCGAATAAGAGATAACTCCATAAAGACCAATTGCCGCGAGCAATAAAGCTGCAATGCCCAAGGCACCGATCAATATCAGGCTGTACCGCGTCTGAGCCATCGCATCAGCAACGTATTCGCTCATCGGGCGAACGTTAAACGCGGCCAATTGCGGATCAAGAGTATGAATCGCGTTGTTGATATCCGTCATCACTGCGCCAAAGTCGCGGTTCGTTCGGACGGCAAAGCTGATGGTAGTGTTCCCCATCTGTCGTTGCGCCACATAGATTTGTTCCTGAATATGCGACGTAAGCGAGTCGTTAAGCATATGTTCGACTACGCCGACGACTACTTTCCATCGCCTGTCCCTGCCTTCGTCTTTCATTCGCTTTCCGATTGCGCTCTGGCCAGGCCATATCTTTTTAGCCATCAAGTCATCAACGATCATGACGGGTTGACTATTGGCATCGTCGTGTTCGTCAAAGAAACGTCCCTCAAGCAATCGCGCGTGCATTGTCTTGAAATACCCAGGACTAACGTAGCGCCAATCGGCGGAGTAACTGGAAAGCCGCTGCTCCGAATCGTCGTCCCAGGCGTAACCGGTCTGAAATCCGCCAGCAGTCAGAGGCAATTGCGCAGCAGCGCCGACACTTTCAACGCCGGGAATGTCCGCGATTCTTGCTTCCAGGTCGCGCGAGAATTGCGGGTTAGTATTAGTGGTATCAGATCCAAACGTATATTTCAGAGGCGGAAGATAGAGACGAAACGTCAGGACGTTTTCAGGATCATAACCGGTATGAATGTTCTGCATTGAGATGAACGTCCGGATTAATAAACCAGCGCCGATCAGCAGGGTAAGCGATAAAGCGATTTCGACGATTACCAGCAATCCGCGGAGCTTTCGAATACCGGACGTACTGGAAACTCGGACACTCCTCAACACTTCTGATAAATTAGTCTTTGTCGAATGCAACGCAGGCGCAAGTCCGAAAAGTATCGGCGTCATAAGGCAAAGCCCGAGACTGAACACCAGAACTCGATAGTCGATTGCGACACTTTCCAGACGAGGCATCCCGGCCGGCTGCATTAGCACAAGCAGTTTCAATCCCCAGTACGCCAGCACCAACCCAATGATTCCCCCTGACAGAGAAAGCAACCCGCTTTCAGTCAGCATTTGGCGAATGACTCTGGCTCGATTCGCTCCAATTGCCAGACGAATTGCGATTTCGCGTTCTCTGCCGACGCTGCGGATCAGCATCAAATTCGCAAGGTTTGCGCAGGCAATAAGCAGTATGAAACAAACCGCCGCAAACAAGACAAGCAACGTAGGTCGAATACGTTTGACCAGGTCCTCTTGCAGAGGAACTGGCTTAATGATGATGCCGGAATTTTTGTGCTCGATATGCTCTGTGCGCAATCTGTCGGCGACGCCGTCCATATCGGATTGCGCTTGTGCGAGAGTAACGCCAGGTTTCAAGCGGCCAATTACTGTCATGATGTTGTTGGTCCTTGAACCTTCTGTTGGGGTAATTCGCAGTGGATCCCAAATATCAGCGTCAGCTATGCGAACCTCTGGCGGCGGATACCATCTGAAATCCTCAGGTAAAATTCCCACAATCGTAAATGAAACCGTGTTTATCTGGATCGTCTTACCGATAAGGCTCGGATCTGCGCCGAATCTTCGTTTCCAAAGGCGATAGGTCATTATCGCGACGTTAGGACCGTTGTCGGCAGTTTCCTCTGGAGTGAACTCCCGTCCTAAAAACATGCTCACGCCGAGCGCGGAAAAGAATTTGGCGGTGACATGCGCGCGCTCTACATGTTCTGGCTCTGTGTTACCGGTCAGGACAGCGGTTGATTCGATGGCCGCCGCGAACTGATCAAACGTTCTGGCATCTTGCTCGTAATCGAAGAAGTCGGGAATGGAAACTCTTGGCAGCCTCTGACCTCGTTCTCCATACTGATTCCACATAATCATTACGCGGTCAGGATCTTTATATGGCAGTGGCCGCAGAAGAATTGAATTGATGACACTAAACATCGCCACGTTCGCGCCGATACCAAGTGCCAACGTTAATATCGCGACCACGGTGAAGCCGGGGCTTTTAATCATTCGCCGCAGCCCATAACCAGCATCCTGCATTATGGTTTCTATAAGAGGCAAACTCCGCCGATTGCGATAAGTCTCTTTGACCTGATCGACTCCACCGAATTTTCGCAGAGCAGCGCGCCGCGCTTCATCGTCCGGCATTCCCATCGATTGGTTCTCCTCAATCTGCATCTGCACGTGAGAGTTGATTTCGTCATGGAGTTCCCGATCAAGCTTTCCCTTGCGAAACAATCCGCGAAGACGATGAAGAAATACGCGAAGGCTTGCCATAATCACGCGTTCCCTTCTGACGGTTCGAGGAAGCGGACCATGATCTCTGACGCTCGACGCCAGTTTTCTTCTTCCATCGCCAGCTGTTTCTTGCCTCGTTTAGTGATCGAATAGTACTTGGCCTTTCTGTTGTTTTCCGACGTTCCCCACTTTGACGAGATCCATCCCATCTGTTCAAGATGAAGCAACGCGGGATAAATCGTTCCCTGATTCATCTGCAGCAGATTGCCGCTGGTCTGTTCTATCCTTCGGGCAATACCGTATCCATGAAGGGTTCCCAATATATCGAGGGTCTTCAGAATCATTAGATTGAGCGTGCCCGGCAGGACTTCGTTCTTGTTCGGTTCCATATCTCTCCTGTTGTTGAGCAACAGAAGGATAGGCCGACTCCTGTGGGTAGTCAACAGAAAAGTTGGCTAGCGCATCAGTTTCGTGCAAATTGACGGGAATTGAGGTTTGGGGCGACGGTAATCGCCGCCCCGACGTTTCGTATAGGACTGCTTCTAGCGATCAACCATCCGCCTGACGCGGAGGTACATCGAAATTTGAATCATGGGCTCACTTACGACGGGGTTAATAACCAGGTCGTAAAGCCCGGGATCGCTGCCGTTGAAAAAAAACGTGGTGTTTTTCCGAGCCTGCGTAACACGATAAGTTTGAGAGTTACCGGGATCCACTTGCCCAGTCTCGAATGCGGTATATGAATCATACTGGTCTTTGGGATAGACGGTCTCGTACTTTTCCGTCGTCACCTCGACAGGCGATCGAAATTTCAGGCCAAACAGGTTTTCATAACTAGCCTCTTTCTCCCTGATGATCCTGGCGCCCTCCTTCAAAAGTCTTTCACGAATGGGAGCGGGGTTATCGATAACATAATCAACCTTGATCAGGTCGAAGATGTTTGCCTTGGCGGCGGCATTGGTCAAATTGTCCAGCAGACCCTTTTCCTTGTAATGGACAGCTATGTTCTTTTTGATCTCAAAACCCGACAGCTTCTCTGTCGCGGATCCAGAGTTAACCTGGTAATCATAAACTCGATTCTGAACGACGAAATCGACATCAATGTCTTCGTCCTTAATACCCACCGCCTTCAATTCGCCGGAAAATTCCTGAATTTGAGAGGCGAGCTTTTGATTGCATTCGTGTATCGTGCGTCCTTCCTGCGAGGCGCTGAAAGTGGCTACATATTCATCAGCCTTTCCGTTAAAGAGCACATAAGCCTCTATGTACACGCTGCCATCGGGGGTTTGGGTGGTACCTGACGGTGTTTCGTGAGGTCTTATTCTGGTCTTTTCAGAATACGCGACATTACCGCTGGTTTGGGCCTGGATTGAACCGACACACGCGACTATCGCAACAACTAACAGAAAAATTTTTTTCATCTTTTACCTCGTTCGAAGTCGATTTGATCGGAGCAGGCGGCATCACATCGGTTCTCTGGTTGATATGTGAACGGCCGGGAAGGGGGAAATTTGCAGAAAAAAGTCCTAATTAGTCAGGCGGGAGCACCGTGGGTTTCATCGTTCATGCAGGGTTTTGTTTATTAATTCCAAGTCAAACTCCGCTGGATTAAACGAGCCTCCAACCCACTCCAGCAGTTCTTTACCCTCTTTATTACTCGGGTCATTGATTAAATGTAGAAAATGATAATAGCCCCACATTCCCCCAATATCTTCGGGCGGGCATGCGAGTTTTCCGGCCAGACAAACAGGATATTCGACGGCAGGATCGGCCGGCAATACTTTCTCTACCAGGATTTCATGTCTCCAATCATCGCCAAAGTCATACTCATACGAGAATCGGGCTTTAGGTCCAGATACGACATCCCTTATCTTTACTTTCGTTTCGTCAAGAGCGTCTTCGATTTCCATTTCCGGGTCGCTGTAATATTCACCGTCGGCTTGGAACTGGTGCAGGTGAGAATTCGTCCAGGGCATAATTATTTGCAGAATCCAATGGAGATCCTGAAGCGTTGTATCGTCTGTGACCTGTATGCGACGCCAAATGGGCGGTTTGCTTTCACGGAGCGTGATTTTTAGCTGGTAGACGACTCTATTCGTTGATTTCCTGGTTGCTGGCATTCTGATTTCCTTGCGATTTTCGAGCCTTGCGGCTCACCTGCATTGTGATTCGGATACGCATTTATGGCAAGTGATATCTCAAATTCGGGTGTGGTTCGAGTTTTTTGGAGAGCGTTCAATAACTCATGTTCCAAAGCCTCGTTCACGAGGCTTCCCGAAGGGTTGCCAGATCGCTGTTTTACAGCTCGTCATTACCCAAATTCGTGCTAGTTACAAGATCGTTGCAGAATTGCCCGTAGGGCAATCAGTTAGTAGGCGCGGGGGTAAAGCGCCTTTGGCGCGTCACCCCCGTAACCAACCGTTGAGTCGATCCGACCCTGAAAGGGTCGCAGAATTATCTTCGAGCCTTTCAGGCTCGGAATTAAATACACGCTCATCCGGGGGTGGCGCTCTTCGAGCTTACCCCCGGCTATTAACTTTCTGCCTTTCAGGCAGTTATACGATTCGCTGCTGGTCCTTGCAAGTTCTATCAATTTGGGTAATGACAACCGAGTAACCACACCGTAAAACGGCGTGTCTAGTAACCGGTCGGGAAAGCCGCCTGGAAGGCGCTGCAAGAGTTTGTTGTCTATGGTTTCGCTGGAACTCGCGATTTGATCACGTCGCTCAAAATGTCTGGCTTGCTTTCGTCACGAACCAGATGCGGATAACGCTCGCCGCCGTGATAATCGATCTTGATCGTATGGAAATATTCGCCGCTTTCGACCAGAAGTTCGATCGGCTGCTGATCTGTTTTTGAACGCGCGACAACCTCGTGCAGACGGGCGGGCGAAAATTGCCGGCCATTTATTGCAATCACTTTCATTCCCTGACCCAAGCCCGCGCGGTCTGCCGCAGCTCCGGGTCTTACATCTCCGATAGTGCCGTTCCCATACAAGTAAAGCCCCAAGGAATATGTGAAGCCTGGCGGCGATACCATACCGGGCATCGCTGAATATTCCAGCCGCCAGCCGTCCGCCTCAATTCCGGCCATCGGCGGGTGTTCTGTTATTTTTTTGACCCTGGAATCCAGAAAGGTTCGCCAGTCGTAATGCACCGTTTGATCCAGCAAGGAAACTATGTCGTCGAATGTATATGGCCGAACGCTCGGTGCATGCTCGTCACCTGATAAAAACGCATGGGCAAAATCATCCAGCGTCTTAGCCCCTTTCGTCTCTCTGCGAATGATCGAATCGGCTTCGAGCCAGATCAACAACCCTTCTTCGTAATAATCAAGCCACCGTCGACGGGATCCCCACTCGTAGTTGGACGACTCTATAAGCTGCGAAGCGATTGCCGTGTCTTCAAGCGATCTCCATTTTCGTCCCCCGTTATTATCCAAATTTGCCGTACGATCGGCGATGAATTCACGAAACCATTCCGGACTGCCAAGTCCAATGCGGGCTCCAAGCACAACGCCATAGTATTCTGTCAGCCCTTCATAAACCCACAGCATATCGCTGCGCATAGGCTCCTGATAATCGGCGGTTGCCAGTCCCGCAGGACGGCGATACTTGCCATTCCAGGAATGCGTGAATTCATGCGGCAGCAGATCGGTAAAATCGATCGAAGCTGACTCGTCAATCAATGTTCGCTCGCCGACCCTATCGTCACTTGATTCGTGGTGCTCCAACCCGAAATAGACGATGTGATCCGACAGCGCCAGCAGAAAATTGTATTTTCGGTAATGACCGGGACCGAACACGGCTTGAGCTTCGTCGGGAAGGCGCTTGAGCGACTGCAGAATCTCAGGTCGGATGTTTAAGGCTTCGGGACTATCAGCGGCAAGGTTCAGAATATGATCGGGCGTGCGGCCAGGGGTCAAATCTATTGAGCGAAAGTAAGCGCCCATCATAACCGGCGAATCGACCAGAGTTTCCAGAGAAACCGGTTGAAACTCAATTGCGCCGTCGCTTTCGCGCTCGGCATCAAGCGCAGTCGCATACTTCCAACTATCTGGCACACGCAGGCTGGCCTGAACGGCGAGGTTCGAGGCTTTTGCTCCGAGCGGATAAAGCAACACCGTATTCCAGTTCAGCATCGCCAGTTTATCTGTCGCATTTACATTGTGCCCATTCACAAAACCGTTGGATGCTGTCAGGGGGGATACATAGTTAAATTCAACATCAATCGAATTCGCGCCGCTGGGCACCTGGAAATGAAACGCGTACATATCGGTCTCGTCTCGACGCCATGAAATGGGTTGTCCATGCGTCGAAATCGACAAATCGACCAGGTTATTTATCGGACCTGACGGTTCGTGCTCACCCGCAATCCATTTTGGATAGACCAGAGTCATGGCCCCCGGAATCGACGGTATCGTCTCATGAGCGTGAAACAGCTTTCTTCTTGCATCAGAGGCATCGACCGAAAGCCGAATCGTACCGCCAGTGGGCGCGTTAGCCGAGACTTTCTTTTCAATCGACCGCAAAGCGAAAGCCATTAAACCTATTAAAAACAATAAGGTAACGAACCGGATAACTCTCATCGAACCCTCCACTGGCGGTGTCTGCACGTTGAAGTCTTTATTGAGTAGGTAAATAAACCTCTAAAGTCCTGAAAAATATATTACGTAACCAGGGCACCTGTCAGATTTAACAGGTGGTTCGACTACTTATTGCGCGGATGCCGAAAACCCAATATCATTTCCCGGAATGCGTCTGCACTAATAAGCTAAAACTTGTCCCCTGTTTGAGCGATATTAATATAGTGTGGCCAGCAAAGACGAGTAGATATTGGCATGCCTAGACGCCTCCTGAACTTGATTTTTATCCTGTCGCTGCTGCTGTCAGTACCCCTGACAGGGCGGACTGTGGGACAGTCGCGAGACCGGCAGAATGCCATTCCGCCCGCGACGCTTTCGCGAACTATCGAGCGCGCCGAGGACCTGCGCAAGCACTGGAAACTGGACGAGGCGGAAATCGCCTACCATGACGTTCTGAACCACGACAAATTGAACGAGCCAGCGCTGATCGGTCTCGCCAATATTGAAGAGACGCATTTCAACTACACTGCAGCGCGAGCTTTGCTGGAGCGAGCCTACAATCCCGGACATCCCGATGCCGAAGTGCTGGTCGCATTTGGTGACCTTTATCTTAATGTCGAAGAACCTGAAAAAGCTGCTTCATACTTTAATCAGGCGATAAAGGTTTCGCCAAGTAACGCGGGAGCCGTCACCGGACTGGCTAGAGTTCAGTACCTGCACCGCGATTTTCCGCAGGCAAAAAAGACCATCGATTCGCTGCTGAACGGAAAAAACGATAACGAACAAGCAAGAGAGCTGCTGGCGCGAATAGAACTGGAAGAAAATCAGACATCGCAGGCATTAAAAGACGCCCAGCGGGTGATCCAGGCTGATTCGTACAATGCCAATGCATTGTTCACGCTCTGCCTGGCAAAAGTGGAAGAGCGCAATGTGAATGTGGCCGACGAGGTACGTCAACTTGCGCATCAGGTTCTGGACCTTAATCCGTACAACATTGGCGCTCGTCGCATCCTGTCGCAGTACATCAACAGCAAGCGCGGTTACGCGGTGAACGTGGAGCCTCCGGCTAAAGCAAGATTCGAGCGCGGACAGCAGTTGCGCGACGCGGGTAAACTTCCGGAATCAATCGAAGAGTTCAAGACCGCGCTGGAAATCGATCCTGAGTATTACAGGGCGCTGCTCGCCCTCGGAGCCGTTTACCTGATGCAGGGCGATTACCAGTCGGCGATTCCCATTGCCAGACGCGCAGCCGCAGTCGACCCCGATGGTTCGCTTCCCCAATTGCAATTGAGTCAGGCATACGCGCTTGAGCAGGAGTCGGAACGGCTGAAAATCGGCGCAACCAATTTCCGCACTTATTTTCTCAGTCAATCGTCTGCTAAAACCAAAGACGTTGCCGACGTATTCATCAACTACAACTCGCTGACTGCGGAGCAACAGCGAGTAATCGACATTTCGATTGCGCCGCTGGCGCAATATCTGCCGGAACTGCGTGAAAAAGGCGGTCGACATTATCTATTGCCAATGGATGAGAGATTGTCGGAAGTGAGACCTGAGCTCGAAGATCGACTGACATTCGATGGCAGGTTTTACTCCAGCGTGCGCGGCGTCGGCGGATTAGTTACAGCGTCAGGCATTGAGTATCTTGATAATGTGATACGCGGGGATTTCAATACGATTGCGCATGAATTCGCTCATCAAATCCACACAGCGGTCTTTGACGATAAGATGGTCAAAAAGATAAAGCTGCTGTTTACGCGGGCAGCGAATCGCGACCGAACCCTGGATTATTACGCGGCTTCGAACGAGTACGAGTATTTTGCGCAAGGGTACGAGGCTTACGTATCACCATTCAAACGACCCAATGCCGCAGTCACGGCCAGGCATACCCGGGACGAATTGCGACGTAAGGATCCCGAGCTTTATCAATTGATAGATGATCTGGCAAAGGCTTCACCGGTAAAGAACTTGCGTTGATGAAATCGTGGCGTGGACTTTAGCCCGCGCAAAATATGAATCATTCAAGATTAAAGAAAGAAGCCGACTTAACTTTATTTGATCGCTGCCTCTGAGATGGGAGTTCTATGACTTGCGCGGACTAAAGTCCACGCCACGATCTCCGTGCTACATGGTTTTCATCTGAAGCGATTTTACGAATTCGTCAAAACTGGCATTCCATTTCGTCACTGTTTTCGCCGGACCAAGCATTCTCAAATAAAAAGGATTTTTGCCGGTATCAATCACTGCCGCGCGCATTCGGAAATTGGGTTCGTGAAAACGGTTGGTCGAGCCGGGCGCCATCTCGGCTATATAAATGCCGGCCAGATCTATCTCGGTTACTTTCAAACCATTGACGTCCAGCTTGTCGATTTTGGCTTTGTCCTGCGATGACGAACCGTCGGGTTGTTGGAATTGGCTGACCCAGCGGTCCAGATTTGCCTGTACGCCACCTCCGCCGGTATTGAAATAATAGAGTATTACCGTGGCGTCCTCTTTATCGCCGCTGACGCGCGGCAAGGTAAATTGCGCGACACGCGACGCCGACTGCGGTTTTTCGCTCACCCATCCCGATGGAGCGTTGAACGATAATGGTGGAGGCGGTTGAGGTGTCTGCTGCTGGGCAATGTCCGAAGCCGCAATTATCGAGAGAATGCAAAGTGCGATCAGGAATCTGGTTGTATTTAGAGTTTTATGTTTCATTTCTTAACCTCACGCCTAAAAATCATTTTGCGCCGCCCAGCATTCCGGCCGCAACCTGCAGCGGATCGACCATTCGCAGTCGCCGGGCCGCGCTGGATGTTACCACAGGATAATGCGAAACCGTGTTAAGGTAATCGCCGATCAGATACAAATCCTGTTCGGTCGTCATCCAGTCGATTCGATCAAACCGGCTGATGTTAACAGGACGGGAATAGGCCCGGAGCGTCTTCTCGCCTTCGGGATTAAAGTAATCTTCGAAATACGACATCACCAGCTCGCGCACGCTGCGGTACAGTGGCTCGCGAAATTTCAGACCTGTATAGTTTGATTTTGCGATTGCTCCCCAGCATCCATTTAGTTTGAAAACCGCCAGAACGTGATCGTCATCGCGGTTGCGCTCTGCCACCAAATCAAGAAGCAAAGGCGCAAAACCGTTCACTCGCAACGCGGCCGCACCGAACAGAGCGCCTTCCATACAATGCGCAAGTCGATCGCGCAGCACGCGGCGAGGCGACCTGCAGGTTTCGCCATCTTTTTCTTTGTTATAGCCGACCTGCGTTTCGATAAAATCCTGAATCTTTGCCGGCGAATTCAGTTTCCTGAGAACGCTCAATTCCGAGCGTGTAAAACCAAAACTATTTTCCATTAACAATAGAAGTACAAGAATAATCAAAGGCTGGCCAGGAAAGTCTCTGACCAGCCTTGATTATACGACAGAAAACGAGATTTTCGAGCGATAAGAGTCAGCGCAAATGCCTGGCAAACGGCGGCAGGTTCCGGTACGCGTAATCCGCTTCTCGCAGATTCAGACCCGAATACGCTCTGTAGGCTCTGAACGTTGCGAACAGCGCTATCAGGACTCCAAAAAATGCAACAATCAAACCAACACTGAGGCTTGAAGTAACCTGGTCCACAACTGCTAGTCCGGCTTCATAGGTGTATGTGGCGCTTTCGGGTCGGGTATTCGCCTGGGCTGCAAGGGCTGTGTAATTGCTCCAGCTAAACACAAATCCAAGGACGAACGCACCGTAGCCAAATATCGCCATCATCAATGATTCGAAACTGCGACGGCTTTCGCTCACCGCCACCAGTGTCCTTCTGAAAAAATAAGCGCTGAGGATTGTGAGCAACATTAATATAGTGGCGATCAGCAGGCTCATCGGGATGCTGTTGCCATAAAAGATCAGATCGTTTTTCAGGTTAAAGGCGTATCGGTCATACCACTTCATGTTGTCGATTTCATCCTTCTTCTTCACTTCCATTGAAGAAGCTGAGAGTGGACGGCCGAGGAAGGTCTCAACACCAGGAAGCCTGGACAGTCTTTCGCTGGTCGCCTGATCGCGAATTTGACCTATCGTTGAGATCGTGTTGTACGTCGCCAGGGCAAAGCTGACAAGCAGCGCTATCGCCAGCAACGTCAGACATGTGAGGTAAATGCCTTTCCAAGTGCTCATCTGTGGTCTCCTCCTTGAAAATTGGTGCAATTATAACACCTTCAGTGAAATTATGGTCAATAATATAATTGTGCCAACTAGTCGATTTGCGCGAACTAATGGGCAAATTTGACACAATTGTCAGCTACTTCGTCCAATTTGTTAAAGCAAGTTGTGGACAGCAGGAAGGCTCAGGCGTTGCCAGTTTTTGATATCACACCCAAGTTCAATGGATAAGCGTTTTAGAAGATTTATTGGCAGACCGACAACGTTAAAATAGTTTCCTTTAACCTTGTCTACGATCAATGAGCCGTATCCTTGTATGGCATACGCGCCGGCCTTATCGTACGGCTCGTTTGTATTCAGGTACCACTCCAGGTCGTCGTCGTTCAGGTTTTGAAATAGTACGTCGGTTGATTCGACGCCGCTGACTACTTTGGCCGTCTGGCAATCGATCAGGCATACTCCGGTCAGGACCGTATGCCAGCGGCCGCTCAACGCGCTCAGCATCCGCCTGGCATCATCGCGATCGACTGGTTTTTCCAGAACCTGGTTGTCGATCACGACTGTAGTGTCAGCGCCAATCACGATTGCGTCATTAAGATTATTAGCGACGGCCACGGCTTTTTCGCGCGCTAGTCGCTCAACATAGGCAGCGGGACTTTCATCGTCACCTATTTGTTCAGGAACGCTGCTAGGTTTTACTTCGAAATTTATGCCGAGACCGGCCAGCAGTTCGCGTCTGCGCGGTGATCCCGATGCCAGTATTATTCTTGCCATAGGCGCTCCCGACGATTCCTTGTTGCCCTTTTGTTTTTAGCCTATTATTGACGTGGTTTTGGAGAATGCGCAAGCGAGAGCGCAGTTACAGATTGCAGTTACCCATTATGGACAGCATCCTGAAATTAATACCGGAGATTATAAAGTTGTCGGGCAATCAGGAAGAAGTCTGCGAGAAAGCGATCTATGCGACGTGGAACGCTCTCGTGGGTGAGCAGGTAAGAAGAAACTGCGCGCCCGTCAGACTCTTTAAAAAAACTCTGTATGTTGCCGCGAAAGACGCGATCTGGCGCAAACAGTTAGAGCAGATGAGCGGTCAGATTTTGTTCAAGCTGAATTCTGTTCTGGGCGCGGCATACATTACGCGATTGGAATTTCGCGTCAATCCGAAGCTGATCAAAGATATCAGCACGGAATCATCGTCCGTTGAATTCGGGGATCTTTCGACGCGCGAAGCGGAACTCGCGCCCGCGGCCGCTGAAATCAAAGACGACGAATTGCGGAACATTTTTGTCCGCGCCGCCGGTAAATGTATGGAACGTGCTGCACGTTAATCGATAGCAGATTGAGAGTTGTTGAACGATGCCGATCACAGAAAAAGATGTCGAGAAGATAGCCATACTTGCGAACCTGGAATTAACGCCCGAAGAAAAACAGGCGTTCACGTCGCAGCTTTCCGCGATAGTCAGCCATATCGACAAGCTTAACGAGCTGGACACCACCAGTATCGAACCAATGTCGCACTGCACTGTTGCACAAAGCGGTCCTGGTTACGCGGAACGGGACGATACAGTACTTCCCTGTCTTGGTCAGCAGGCAGCCCTGAAGAACGCGCCGGATGCGGAGCGCGGCTATTTCAAAGTGCCAAAAGTCATTGGTTGACACCTTTTATTGAGGTTCGAATAGAGGAATCCCGCTTGGATATCTCCAATTTAACAATTGACGAGCTGCATGATCTGTACAAACGACGCCAGGTCACGGTCAGCGAAGTTACGAAATCTTCGCTTGAAAAAGCTGAAAAGCTGAATCCGCAACTTAACGCATTCCTTGCAATGAACAGTACAGCCGCAATGGAACGCGCGGCAGATATCGATGCTGAGTTGTCGTCCGGAAAAGAGTTGAATGCGCTGACAGGGATTCCAGTCGCGCTGAAGGATAATATTTGCACGCTGGATCTGCGGACGACCGCAGGATCGAAAATCCTTGGCAACTACAAGCCAGTCTACAATGCGACTGTTGTTGAAAGACTGAATGCGGCCGGAGCGATAATCATCGGCAAAACAAATTGCGATGAATTCGCGATGGGATCTTCGAACGAGAATTCCGCATTTGGGCCAGTTCGAAATCCGTGGAATATAGATTATGTTCCGGGAGGTTCCAGCGGTGGCTCGGCCGTTGCCGTCGCCGCTGGAATTGCGCCTATCGCATTCGGATCCGACACAGGAGGATCGATTCGTCAACCCGCTGCTCTGTCGGGAATCGTTGGATTGAAACCGACCTACGGAAGGGTTTCGAGGTACGGGTTGATTGCGTTCGGTTCGTCGCTGGACCAGATCGGTCCGTTCTCAAGATCGGTTCGCGACACAGCACGAGCGCTTGGTGTCATTGCCGGTCGCGATCGCTGCGATTCAACATCGAGCGATTTCTCCGTTCCTGATTATTTGAAAGCCCTGAATGGGCAAGTTGAAGGATTGCGAATTGGCGTAGCGCCTGAATTTTTCGCCGCGGGAATCGATTCGGAAGTTAAAGCTTCGGTCGAAGCCGCAATACAGAAATTGGTAGAGATGGGCGCAAAGACCGTTGATATTTCTCTTCCACACACTGAATACGCGGTCGCCGTCTATTACATTATCGCGACGGCTGAGGCCAGCTCTAACCTGGCAAGATATGATGGAGTGCGATACGGTTTCAGAGCTGAAGATGCCACCACTCTTTCGAATATGTATCGCCAAACGCGAGAGCTTGGGTTTGGAACGGAAGTAAAGCGGCGAATAATGCTGGGGACGTATGCGCTGTCGTCGGGATATTACGATGCGTATTATAAAAAAGCTCAGCAGGTTCGCGCTCTGATTGAAGCCGATTTCCGTCACGCGTTCGAGAAATGCGATATCATCGCGACGCCAACATCGCCGACTCCGGCGTTCCGAATCGGCGAAAAATCCGACGATCCGCTGGCAATGTATTTGTCAGACATATACACGATAACAGTGAACCTGGCCGGGGTTCCCGGCATAAGCGTGCCCTGCGGAGTGTCAAAAACGGGATTGCCCATCGGACTGCAATTAATCGCTCGTCATTTCGATGAATCCACATTGTTAAACGCCGCGCACGCGTATCAGCAGGCAGCACCATTAACCGAAAAGCCGGTCATTAGCCAATGACCTTTTCACTACTGAGACTGCAGACTGTTGCGCATCGGTAGCCGCGCTAAAGCGCCCTCGCAGTCTTCATGTTTGCGTTACCAGAGTTTCAACCTTGCGACTAATCTATTATTCTAACTTCCATGCCAGTCTCGCAGAATATTCTCAGCTTCATTGATCAGTTACCTGATCCTCCAGGAGCGGAAAGATTTATCGAACGCCTGTTCGAAGATCTGCCTTCACGCGCCGACAACTGGGCAAAAGATGCGCGGTTCTTCAGCAACCTGCTCACACTTGCCGCATATAGTCCCTGGCTTGCCCAGACAATGCTGCAGCAACCTGATGATATCGACTGGCTGAAGCGAGAACGCAATCTACAAAGCGTAAAGACTAAGGAGCAAATGCTGGAAGAGCTCGCCCGTTTCGTCTCCCGCCAGTTTCAGTTGAGCGAGCAGGTGGCGCTGGCAAGATTCAAACGGCGAGAGCTGCTGCGAATATATCTACGCGATTGCCTGCGATTTGCAACACTGACTGAACTGACAGAAGACCTGTCTAATCTTGCCGACACGTTTCTTGAACACGCGTTGAATGTGTGTCATCAGCGATTGTCTAAGAGATTTGGTCTTCCACTGGTAACTGACGCTCGCGGCAGGGCAACAACGGCGGAGTTCGCGATTATTGCCCTGGGGAAACTTGGCAGCCGCGAGCTCAATTACGCCTCTGACATCGACCTGATGTTCATCTATTCCGAAGAAGGTAGGACGGCCGGTGACGGACATGATCCTGAATCCTCAATAACCAACCGCGAATTCTTCGTGAAGCTCTCTGAAAACATCGCCCAGTTAATCGGGCAGGCAAGCGGCGAAGGCGCGGTTTATAGAACGGATTTCAGGCTGCGACCGAATGGCGGCATCGGGCTGCTGGCTTATTCGCTTTCTGAGTTCATCCGCTATTACGAAGGTCCGGCGCAAAACTGGGAACGGCAGGCTCTGATAAAAGCGAGATGCGCCGCAGGCAGCGTCGGACTGGTCGCCAATTTCCTGTCGACAGTGTCACCAGCTATTTATAAGACCGAACCGCTCGCGGAAGCGCTGCGCGATGTTCGAATCGCGAAAGATAAGATCGATAATTTTCAGCAAAAGAATGTTAGAAGCGACCGTTACAACGTAAAACTTGGTCGCGGCGGAATACGCGAGATCGAATTCATCGTCCAGGCTCTGCAACTGGCGTATGGCGGACGCGAGCCCTGGCTTCGCGTTCCGCAAACCTTGATCGGATTGCAGCGATTGGCCGACAAATCATTGATCAACGATCGCGAACGAACCCAGCTCTCTGAAGCCTACACATTCCTGCGAACGGTAGAACACCGCTTACAGATGGAGCACGGCGTGCAGACTCATTCGCTGCCAGCCGACAGAAACACAACTGCGATTTTAGCGCGAAGAATGGGTTTTCGTGACAATCCGGAAAGCGGTCTGGATGCTAACGCTCAATTTCAGCAGGAGCTTGAACGACACCGAGCCAATGTCTCGCAGGTATACAACCGAGTGTTCAGCGATGCCGTCGAGCAACCATCCGTTCAGCGTCCATCTGTTCAGCCCCCATCAAAACCGAGCGAGCCATTGCCGAGGCAAACAACGGAGACTTCTCAGGCTATAGATGAGAGATTACAGGATGAATCCATTTCGGCCGCCGTCGGCGAAATTACTAGATTGGGCGTTGCGGAAACTACTGAAGGTCATCTGAAGGGTCATTTGATCAAAGCGCGCAATCCCGTTCGAGCTCTGAAAAACCTGAGATCGTTCATAGCCTCGCTTTCAACTTACGGTGACGATAACCGCGGTCCGCAGCTTACAGATGAAGAGCTGGGTTTCCTGATTCAGGTTCTCGGTTCTGGACAGTACTTCTCTCAGATGCTCGTTAACAATCCCCTGCTCGCGAGCGCCATTGTCTTAAAACAGTGGCGTGTCCGGCCGGTCGATGCTCCTACAATGGAAGCTGCGGCACAAGAGTTTGGCCTGTTACTTCACGCAAACCTGGACGAATCGGAAAGTGCCGCCGACAAACTGGAGAGCCAGCGTCGCGCGTGGCACCAGGAGATGGTTCGGATCGGAGTTTCTGATATCGTTCATCATCTGCCTCTTGTAGACGTAAATCGCGCGCAAACCGCCCTGGCTCTGGCTTCACTCGAGGCCGCGGTGGAGCAGGCGGCGTCGGAGCAACTGCAAAGATACGGTCTCGATCGAGCGCCATCTTCGTTTGCGGTTCTCGGACTTGGTCGAATCGCCCACTGGGGTATGGATTACGGGTCTGATTTGGACCTGCTTTTCGTTTATCGGGATACCGATTGGCAAAACGCGAAGTTTACGGTTCAACAGTATTTTGCTGAGCTGGCAGAACGCATCATCCAGATTTTATCGGTGGTCACTCGCGAAGGATACCTCTATCGCGTCGATATGCGCCTGCGACCTGACGGCAGCAAAGGAATGCTGGCGCAGAGCTCCAGCTTTCTCATCGATTATGTTCAACGACAAGCCGCGATTTGGGAACGACTTGCTTACCTCAGGGTTCGTCATGTCGCAGGAGATCCAGAGCTCGGATCCCAATTGCAGCAGCAGATTGTGGATTCGTGCCTTGAGAGTTCCGAAGATTCAAAGATGCTGGCCCAGGCGGTTTCCGGCATGCGCGAAAAACTAATAAGAGAGCACGTGCGCCGAGCAACCGAATCAAACGTCCGCTGGGGACGCGGAGGAATGATGGATGTTTATTTCATCACGCGTTTTCTTCAGATTAAACACAGAGTTCCAAATCCGTTAATACCTGGCACGCTTCCGTTGATCCAGCATCTGGTTGAGACCAATGTATTGACCAGCGAGTCGGGCAAGCAAATTTACGACGGATATAAGTTTTTAAGACAAATAGATCATGAGCTTCGTTTGTTGCACGATCGGCCGATAAAGGTCCTGCCGAAGAGCCAATCGCAACTAGAGGAATTCGCTAGAGCAATGGACTTCAGCAACTCTGAAGCTTTTACAGAAAGGTATATCGAGATTACGCGACAGATTGATGATGCTTTTGACCGCCTCGTTCATTAAGCGGCCTGCGGTTCCTGTCGTTGCTGGATCAGTCGACGCAGTTTCATGCGCGCCTTGTGAAGCTGGGACTTGGACGTGCCGACGTTGCAGCCCAGGATTTTGGCAATCTCTTCGTGCTCGTACCCCTCGACATCATGCAGCACAAACACGCTGCGATAACCCGGAGGCAATTCCGAGATGGCTGTTTCAAGCGCTATTCGGTCAATAATCGGCAGACTCGCCGGCTGCTCAGAACCAACCTCGGCCGTTTCCGGCATCTCGCCGTCTTCAGTAGTCAATTCCGATCTGACGCTCCGTTTGCGGAAATGCATCAGCACCTGGTTGACCGTCAGGCGATGAAGCCACGTCGTAAACGCCGATTCGCCACGAAAAGATTTGATCTTGCGATGAAGCTGGAGAAACACATCCTGAGCCAGATCTTCGGCTTCGCTCATATTCCCGGTCATACGCAGACATATAGAAAAAACGCGTCGATAATGCTGCTGGTACAGAGCGTCAAAGCCGCTCATATCCTCTTTCGTTATTGCCTTTGCAACGCCGAAATCTAATGTATTTGTTATTGTTTCAGCCGTCATTGCTTCACCTCTTTGGCATTTCGCCATTAATTCTGGGCTGTTAAGAATTCTCCAAGCGGTTTTGAGAAAAGCAATACGTGTTCCCTATTGTCGTCAAATCGGACAACCCGGTCTAAGTCTTGATAACCAAAGCTTTAACTAGCCGAAATATCAGACGAGCGGTGGATAGTGATGGCGGGTCCCTTGCACGGTCTCGGCAGCAATATACACCAATTGGTGCGAATACTTGCGGCAACCATTTACGTAAATTGGATCTTAACGGTTGTCGATTATTTCGATTCATTTTTCCAGATTTGGCTGTACATATTACAAACAATCGACGGCAGCTATTCGTATTTAAATGTGTGGCCGGATGTTTGCTACCGCGAACAAAGGACCCATATGACTTCACGCCGACAAAGGATAGTCCCGCGGAACCTGCCGTCTGGACCGCAACCGAGGTTTTGGTCGAGGTTTTTTGAGGAGCTTAGGGTCCAGCTATGGGTACACTTGTGTCTTCTCTTTATTTTTTGCTTATTAAGCCTGGTTACAACAGCGCAGAACCAACAGAAAACTACAAATGAGTTGCTTCATAGCTCGGACGCTGAGCAGAGACGTGACGCCGTCCTGCAGCTTGGCGCATCGGGAAAACAGGAAGCTATACCTTTTTTGATCGACGTTACGCAGCACGACTCTTCACCCGAGATCCGAGCCATCGCGGCATCCGAGCTTGGGCGCATGCGCGCGACGGCCGCGTTAGAAGTATTGACTGCCGCTTTGCAGGATAAGGACATTTTCGTTCGGCGGACTGCCGCTTATTCGCTTGGATCGATCGGCGATCCAACTGCAGCTCCAGCCCTTATCCGGTCCTTAAGCGATAAAGAACCGGCTGTCCGTTCGGCTGCGGCCTATTCATTAGGCCGAATCGGAAACCAGACTGCGGTTGGGCCGCTGATTAATAGCCTGGCGGATAAAGACGATTTTGTTCGGGCAAGAGCGGCCTGTTCGTTAGGCGAGTTGAAAAGTGTACAGGCCGTCGCTCCGCTTGTTTCCCTGCTGACTCGGGATCTGGACGCTGAAGTTCGCCGCCAGGCCGTTCAGGCTCTTGGCAAAATCGGAACACCTGAGGCGAAAAATGCGCTAGAGATGGCCCAGACTGATAATGATATGTTTGTCCGCCGATATGCCTGGGAAGCCCTGCATCCAGACCGGCCATAACCATTGGCCGCGTTAAAATCAGGTTTTTTCTCAAAAAAATGATTAATTTGGTGGTTTTTTACTTGCATTTTACAAATCAGTAGTAAGATATGCATCCACGATTCAGTTGCTGGCCCCAACAGGATCGGGGTCCCACACAATCCATAACAGCTTTGTGTTAGCTTTTACGTCAGCGGGTGAGGGGTTGACGGTTATCTAATTTACAGGAGCGCCAATATGGCAAGTTCATCCCCGCTTGTCCCAGCGCCAGCGTCAAAGACGCCAGTACTTGGTTTTTTGAAGCCACAGATTGATCTGATCAAAAGTTTTTTCACTCCGACTACTACACCTCCACCGATGTCTGAAAAAGATATTATGAGATACCTTTACCAGAGCGACAAAGGCATCCAGTCACGGCTGATCGACTCCGAATAAGCCGGTCTATTCGGATTGTTCCACTGATTCTTTGTATTAGGCTTTTAAAAAAGGCTTATTTAGGAATGTTCCGCTGCCGATACAATTCCTAAATCCCCAAAAAGATTTTCTGGTCAGGGAGCAGTATTATGGCAACCGTTTCTTCAGCTGTATTGGCTACGCATTCACAACCGACTCGTCAGGGTTTTTTGCGGTTGAAGCTCGGTATGCTGAAGAGTCTGTTCAGCCCCACGACCACGCCCGAGCCTATGAGTGAGACTGACGTACAAAAATACCTGTATCCCGACCGCCCATCTGACCTGGTGGATTGCAGGATTATCGACAGCAGCCGGAAACGCTAACCTATTCGGATCGCAACGCAATCGCCGGGTCGACCAGAAGCGCTCGAGTCGCCGGCATAACTGTAGCAATCATCGCAACCACACACAGCACAATTCCGGTAACAACGAAATTTGTGTAATCCGTTGGACGTACTCCGGAGATTAAGAAGGCGGATAGCGGCGGCAGCAGAGCCATTGACAACGCAACACCGATCACAATCCCCGTGATAACCAGCACTAAACCCTGACGAACCACCAGCCACAAGATACTTGCCGGTTTTGCGCCAAGAACAACTCGAAGTCCTATTTCCTGTCTTCGCCCGCTGACTGAGTAAGACAAGATTCCGTAAAGCCCGATAGCGACCAGGGCTAAAGCCAGCAATCCGACAGACCCCAGTATCGCCGCGCCGACGCGACTGGGCAGCAGAGCGAACACCAGCGCTCGGTTCATGGGCTTTGTCTCAATGGCCGCAGAAGAATCCATATCGCCTATGGCTTTGGTTATGATCGTAGAGTAATTGTCCGGGTTTCCTGCGACGCGGACCAGAAACTGTAGTTCCTCCGAGCCTTCCCATTGAGCGTATGGCTGGTAAAAAGCAAACGCGTTCTCCTCGCCCAGAGTGAAGTACTTGCTGTTTCTTACCACTCCGACAATCAGAATAGGATCTTCTTTTTCGAAATAGATCGCGTGCCCCGTTGGATCGGTACTTCCGAAAAGCTTGGTGGCCAGATTCTCGTTCAAAATCGCAACTCGCGGCGAGCCGCGTCTATCCGACGGCAGAAATTCTCTGCCCAGCAGTACTCGTATTCCGAGAGTCTTGAAATAACCGTCACCGACGTAATTTTCGTTGAACGTAACGTGCGCTACATTTGAATTCAGATCTGTGCGCATGCCGGTTCCGGTAGTCAAATGCCCATTTAATGGAACCACGCGAGCAATAGATGCGGATTCGATCCCAGGCAGAGTTCGCAAACGATCCAGAACCTGACTGATCAGGACTGTCCGCTTCTCTGCCTTCGGATAATTTTCAGGTACGAGTCGCACGCTGGACCAAATCGTGCGCTCCGTGTCAAATCCCGGATCCATGGTAGAGGCGCGTAGGAGATTGCGCGTAAACACCAGTCCCGCCGACAACAGGACAACCGATACAACGATCTGACCAACTACAAGAGTGTTTCGCAATACCAGATTGGTGCGCCCAACCTGACGCTCTCCTTGTTTTAAACTGGCATTGATTCCCCAGCGCGTGCTTTTAAACGCGGGAATCAAACCCGCCACAAGAGTGCAGACAATAGACACCGTAATCGCATAAGCCAGCAATCTGAAGTCCGGTTTTATAGTGAGTTGAAGCGGTAGTGGAAGCGGCAACTGGAAATTACTTAATGCCGATGAAAGAGCCAGGTTGAGAATCAATCCGGCCACAGTTCCGCAAAGCGCAAGGAGAAAGGTTTCAGTCAGCAACTGACGTATAATGCGCCCACGCCTTGCGCCCAAAGACATTCGGACCGCAAATTCGTGCGCACGATTCGCGCCTCTAGCCAGCAATAATCCCGCAACATTTGCACAGGCAATCAGCAGCACCAGCCACACAACAATCATCAGGACCGCAAAAAAGGCCGCAATCGCAATAAAATCGTCACTGTCAAATCGGTCTATTCCCGAGACAGACGAAATTCTTATTCCGCTGGCCCAGTTCTCCTGGGTATGAGGATATTGTCGATCCAGGTCCTCGCAAACGGACTTGAGCCGATCATGTGCAACCTGTCGCGTCATTCCTTCAGGCAATCGCGCATAGAGTGTTACCGAAGCCTCTTCGCCGGACACGGGCAGATATAAATCCGGAGAAAAACCAAATCCAGTGACCGTCCGATGATCCGCCGGCAGGACACCCGCAACCGTGTATGGCCGGCCATCCAGAATGATTTTGCGACCGATGACGTTCGCATCGCCGCCAAGCGATCGTTTCCAGAAACCATTTGTAACCACAACGGAATCTGCCTCGCCCGGCTCAATCGGTCTTCCCATCGCGACCGGTACTCCGATTACATCAAAGAAGTTGTCAGTGACGCGAACCGTATTAAGTCGCCGTGAATTTTCACCTTCTCGCCAGTTGACCTGTGTCTCTTCGTTCTCGCCCGCCAGTCCGTCGAAAATCCGCGCTTCTCGAATAAATCGGTAATCTCGCATCGACGAAACGCTGCCGCCGCCAACCCAGATTTGAGCCAGCCTTTGTGGATCGCGAGCCGAAGGCTTGCTAAACAGCATCTCTGTCGACAGGCTGAAGATCGTAGTATTTGCGCCGATTCCCAGCGCAAGGCAACTGATCGCGGTCAGCGCGAAAACAGGGCTGCGTCGAAAAGATCGCGCGGCGTAACGAAGATCCGAAGCCAGATCCTCAATCCATCGGAACTGCCAGGCGGAACGAGTGCTCTCGCGCATCCGCAGATCGGATCCGAATTCGCGCTTCGCCTGCGCAAGAGCTTCGGACTGCGACATGCCTTCTTGCTCGAGTTCCTCGGCCCGAGTTTCGATGTGGAAACGGATTTCCTGATCCAACTCCTTATCGAATCGCAACCGACGAAAGAGGTATCCAACCCGACGACCGATTCCGGCGATTAGTCCCATTGAATTTCCATGTGGCGCATTCGTCCCGATTGCGCCCCTTCAGTTGAGGTGAAATTGTTTTCGAACGTGAGCATCGGTAAACTAGCGCAATCGAGACGAATGCGCTTCATCATGCATTGCGCATCACAAGCTGGATCGATTTCACCATGCGCTCGAATCCTTCAGTCTCTTTCTCCAGTTGTTTGCGGCCTTCGGCGGTAAGGCGATAAAACCGAGCCTTCCGATTGTTCTCTGAAATCCCCCACTCTGACTTCAACCAACCCTTGATGATCATCCTATTGAGAGCGGGATAGAGCGATCCGTCTTCGATTACGATGCCCTCGCGCGACGCCTCTTTCACCCGCTTTGCTATCGCATAGCCATGCTTTGGCCCCGCGCTCAAAATGCGGAGAATCATCATATATAGCGTGCCGGGTAATAGTTCCTGCGATTCTTGTTTTCTCATGCTTCCTTGTCCAAACTATGTATAGCCTTGAAAAGGGAGTTGTGTCAAGAATTTTCCCATGTCCAAACTTGGTATTGTGAAGAAATGCAGTGAAAACGTGTTTATCGAGGGTCGGAAAGAGAAAACGGCGAAGGCCACTCTTTTGCTGCCGTTGTCATCGTTGCCTTTTCAGGCAAATAACGATCACAGCGGGATTCATAGTCAGGACTAAAGTTCTGACGTGTTGCCTTCGCCGATTCGGATACCAAAACATTAAAAGATCTTTGGAGCGGGAGACGGGATTTGAACCCGCGACTTCGACCTTGGCAAGGTCGCACTCTACCACTGAGTTACTCCCGCAAGAGAGATTGTCATTTTAATGGAGCCTTGTCGGTTGTCAAGCTTTCTTTGAACTCTGAATCGAGACTAGTTCTGCTCGTTATTTGATCGCCCGATTCCTTTCGATATCAGCACTGTCAAATCACAATACGCCTGAGCAGTTTTGTCAGGCTTCGCAGACACAATGAATTCATCAACCCGAGGGCTCATCGCCATTGCGTGAACCCACAGAAACCACATATCGCGCGCATCTGTCTTGAGCTCTTCCAAGGTGAGCCCGGAAACAACGTGATCGTTGATTACACTCTCTACCCAGACGAGATACTCCTTTTCGGCCTTTGCTTCGGTGGATTGCGACGCGACGTTACCCGTCCGACTCTCCTGCGACACCCTCCGTAGCGAAGGATACTGGGCCAGCCACTGTCGATAAGTATCAAATCTCTTGCCAACAGTGCGTGTAGCGACCTTGCGACCGCTCGGAAGGGTTATTAGTAGTATTTCCAGTTGAGGCATCTCGGCGCCACTTATTATAAGTGAGCCGGGATGCTTTTGTATCGAAGAAATGCTTGGAACGCTTGGTTGCGGTGACTAAACAATCTGAGACATCACTTCAATTAAGCCCGAAGGGCTTGCAGTTAATAGCCGGTCGCATCGCCACCGGAAAAATGCCAGCCACGGCTTCGACCCTGAAGAGGTCGCACGTTAGCTCAGGTACGACTCCTTCAGGCTCAAAGGCCTCTGGCACACCCTTAGCCGAACGGCATTTAGTCGCGGCCAGAGAATTAAGATCACCGCTTCTCCAGGTACTCTTCCAGTTTGTCCAGCGATCCGGTCCAGCCCTGCGTCATGCCGCCTCTGCTCTTGATGAAGGTCTCGATCTCCTCGGGCGTTGCGGCACCGTAAACTTCCCAGGTCACCGTAACGCGCGTCCGGTCCGGCCCCTCCTCAGTGAACTCGACCGTGGTCAACATAGTCTCAGGCCAAGTCGGAGCCATCGGATGACGCGAGGTCTTCTCGTTCTCGTCGCAGAACTGCTGGGTATAGATAATACGATTGGGCTTTTCTATAGCTACATACTCTGCTCTTCCGTACATCTTCATGCCGTTACCGCTCATGGAATAGAAAGAGCTTCCTCCCGGTCGAATGTCGGCCCTGATAAACTCCATCGTGAATCCTGTCGGCGCCAGCCATTGCGAAAGGTGCTTTGGATCGGCCCACATCTCAAACATTGTTTCCAGCGGAGCGTCAAAGGCTCGATTGATAACGAACTTATCTTTGCCCGATGACTCGTGCTCCAGGTATTCGGCCAATCGATCCCAGGTCGCATCGCCGCCGGCTTTCTTAATGAACTTTCGAGTATTATCCGCCGCCTCAGGCGTCGGCAGCGACATCGTCATATCCATCTTAGTCTTGCCATTAATTTCCGAGAAGAGGACGGTCACGCGAAACATCGGCGGGAGATCGGCATTCGCGCCGTGGTCGTAAACCATTTTTTTATGCTTTTCGACTTCCAGGTACTTCGTCGTATTAGGGTAATCCGTCCCATCCGGACCGTGCATTGTGTAGGTCCAATGACCACCCGGTCGCAAATCTTTACTGTGAGTAGTCAAAGTGAATCCGCGCGGCCCCCACCATTTGGCAGTCTGTTTCGGATCGGTCCAGGCATCCCAGACAGCTTTAATTGGGGCATCATAAATGCGGGTGATATTGATCTCGTTCGGCTTACCTTTTCCTGCCATGTTTCTTTCCTTTCGCTTTCTTCCTTGCAGTGACAATCTTCAAATAATCTTCGAGGCGGTCAAAACTTTGTTCCCAGAACACCCGGTACTGTTCCAGGAATGCGGCGGCGTCCTTGAAAGCTTCTCCGTTAAGGCGACAGGGACGCCATTGAGCTTCGCGGGTTTTTGTGATCAGTCCGGCCTTTTCCAGAACTTTAAGATGTTTGGTGACTGCTGGCAGGCTCATCTCTTTCAGAAACGGTTTCGCCAGGTCGGTCACGTTCGCCTCTCCCTTTGAAAGCTGAGCGAGCATAGCCCGTCTGGTGGGGTCTGCTAATGCGGCGAATGTCTGACTAAGGTGGTCCTGCATCGTATTCAACCAATTGGTTAATTAACTTTCAGGTTTAATATAAACACAGTCTCAGTCTCTGTCAAGGAATAATCAGATTGGAATGCACAACAGAAATCGGTGGAGATATGGAGCGAGCGGTAAGGAGAGTTATTACCGGTTTGATATGCGATTTGCCGTCCCATTAACCACGAAGTGGTTGAGGTTAATAGCAGGGGTTAAGTGCGAAGCACAACCCCCGGAACATCACATATCGGATTCCGACCTTGAAGGGGTCGCACGGCCTTTGCGACCGTGACCCTTTCAGCGTCGAAAAAGAAAACCACGAAGTGGTTGAAGTGAATAGCCGGGGGTTTAGTGCGAAGCACAACCCCCGGAACATCACACATCGAATTCCGACCCTGAAAGGGTCGCAGTTTCAAAGACAGTACGACCCTTTCAGGGTCGGAATCGTATTCTTATCTTTCCGGGGGCGACGCGCACTTCGCTGCGCTTGCCCCCGGCTATTAACTTCGAGCCCTTTGGGCTCGATCGGCAATCTTTGCGGCAGTTACCACTCTCGTTAACGAGGTCAAATTGCTTGACCTAGCGCCTCTTGCAACACAGCTTCCAGCAGGCGACGATTGTCTTCCTGCATAGTGATCAGGTGCGCTTCCAGCTGATCGCAAATCATCATTAATCCCTCAACCTTGTCTACAATTCGCTGCTGCTCAGATTCCGGCGGCAGTGCTATGGGAATGCTATTCATTTTGACCTGATTCATTTTCGGCTGAGCTGTGCCCGTCACGTAGGGCTTTAAGTCAATTGCGTTAATATGGAGCTCTATATATTTCAATAAAGATTCGCTCGCAGCGTCCAGGACATGAGCGTGATTGTTTACCCAATATTTACCCCGAGCGATAAAAGCAATTGGTGTGGAACGGTTCACAAGATTTGCGCCATCTTCGCCAATTAGCAATAGCGGCTTATCAAATATGTATTTATCGATTTTGTCAATTACACCTGAAGCGCCGTAATAGTCGTATATTTTGTCTCTTAGATTTCTTTCATCCTTCGATACTGGGATACGTTCTCCATCTCTGGAAATCATAATTTCGCCAAAAGAAACCCACACCCATGAGGACGGAACTTCGTAAGGACACTTATCCGGTTCGAGCGGTATGATAGTTTTATGATGTCGAGTTATGCCTCGGTTCTTCGTAGCCTGAATCCGTTTGAGTAGCTCTGATACGGGCTCGTCATCAGGATTTTGAGAAACTAGTTTACCCCTAATAGCTAGGTCGAGAATCGTCTGGCGCAGTTGCTTAATGTGTTCCCGGCGAGTCGTGAGGCTCGGCAAATGATTGATATAGAACTGTGCGTGCTCGCGGAAATCTGAGGCTTCTGAACCATTGTTCAAGCGACTCAGAGAGGCCGTCACCAGTCGGTCGCGCTGATTCTCGCGTTCCCTTTGCGCCGCCTCTAATTTGTCGCATAGTCCCATCAACTCATCTACTTTGGCTACAATACGGTGTTGCTCAGTTAACGGCGGAACAGCAATTGGAAGGCGCTTAAGTTTGGCGGCCTTTATTCCCTTGGCTGTTAGGCCGGTTGCTGTTTTATTCAAAATGAATTGGAAAGGCTGGGCTAATAGCTGCAGCACGAGAAATTCAGAATTGACACCGCCATAGGGCCTAAAATTAATGATCCGTTGAGCAATAGCAAAGCGATCTGTTAACTCAACAATCGCAGCATTTCCCATCGGAGCTTCTGTCGTGAACAAGATATCCCCGGTTCTTGGAATCCCTCTGGTCATCCAAGCGTTAAAATCATCTTCTGACAGGAATTCTTCGGGAAACAGATTTACAAATCCCTTTTTCACATTTTTTGCGGTGATAAGACGCACACCTTTTTTGACTTTTTTCGGCGTCTGTCCTCGATAATCAATAAACAACACGAGATCTGCCAACGCTCGCCAAGCCCAGGTTCGAGGCACCTGCCACCGATCTTCTATAGCTAACAAAGTTTGCACATTTGAGTCGGCCCGATGATCATTCTTCGATAGTGCTTGTCGTACCCGATCGCTATGCGCGAGTTGCCCTGTCACAGGGGTATCATTTGGATCTTGGTCTACCAACTTGCCGCGTACCGCCAAATCAAGGATAAAACGGCGCAAACGAGGAATGGCGTCGGGAGTGTCCGCAATTTGCTCGAAATATTGGAGCAGGCGTTCAGGATTCATCTCTGCAACGCCTCTACCAATATCGCTTTGAGCTGATCGCGCAAGGCCGCAGTCTGTTTTTCTGATTCCTGAAGTTTTATTAGCAATTCGTCAGGATCGTCGTTCTTCGCGTCTACGCTGTGCGGGTTTTTGAAATCCAGGTTGTAGTTCTTTGCTTTGATTTCTTCAAGGCTGACTTTCCAGGCAAATTCATTCTCTACGCGATTGTTCCACCAGGCCTTTTCCGTCTCAAACTCTTCAATGCGGATCGGCTTTGTCTTTGAATAGGACTTGTAGCCGGCCGGGTATGGGTGCTCGTAATACCAGACCTCTTTTGTCGGCTCGCCTTTGGTAAAGAACAACAGATTTGTTCTGATACCTGTATACGGATTAAAGACCCCATTCGGCAATCGAACAATGGTGTGCAGGTTACACTCTTCTGTCAGTTTTTCTTTGATGCGGGTCTTTACGCCTTCGCCAAAGAGCGTGCCGTCCGGTAAAACAACGGCGCTGCGGCCTCCATCACGGAGCAGATGCGTTATCAGCACAAGGAAAAGATCAGCCGTTTCCCTTGTTCGATACGCGGACGGAAAATTGTTTTCGATTCCATCTTCTTCCATTCCACCGAACGGAGGATTTGTGACAACGACATCGACGCGGTCCTTTGAACCGTAATCACGTAAAGGCCTTGCGAGCGTATTGTCGTGACGAATCATTGTGGGAACTTCGATATTGTGAAGCAGCATATTTGTGACGCACAGGAGATGTGGCAGCGGTTTTTTCTCCACGCCGAAAATTGTGCGTTCCAATGTGACTTCATCTTCAGACGATTTTACGTAATGCTTGCGGACATGTTCAATCGTAGCTGTCAGAAAGCCGCCCGTTCCACAGGCCGGATCCAGCACCCGTTCGCCGAGCTTTGGATCGACCATATCGACCATAAACTGCACTACCGCGCGCGGCGTGTAATATTCACCGGCATTACCCGCGTTCTGCAGGTCACGCAGAATCTGTTCGTAAATGTCGCCGAAATGCTGCCGATCTTTCAGGCTATTAAAGTCGATTTCATTAATCTTGTTAATGACCTGTCGCATCAGGGTGCCAGACTTCATATAGTTGTAGGCATCTTCGAAAACGCTGCGAACAAGCAGGCTGCGCGGATTGGCGTTACCATCAGCCGATAGGTCTTTTAGCGTTTTGAACAAATCATTATTTACGAAATCCAGCAACTCATCGCCGGTCATTCCTTCTTTGTTGGCAGCCCAATTGCGCCAGCGCAGGCGCTCTGGAATCGGCGAATAATACTCATCCTCTATGAGTTCGTACTCGTGTTCGCGGTCATCAAAGATTTTCAAAAAGAACATCCAGACAAGTTGGCTGATGCGCTGGGCGTCGCCGTCCACACCGGCATCTTTTCGCATTATGTCCTGGATGGTTTTTATCGCTGTGCCAACAGACATCTCTTATTCTTTCTATTCATGGAAACGTATGTAAATACGCCACACATAAATGGCGACGTGGTTGCAATTCTCCGGTTTCTATCAATCAACCACGAAGTGGTTGCAGTCAATAGCCGGGGGTTAGCGCCGACAGGCGCTTACCCCCGGAATAGATCCAAAAACCTTCCGACCCTGAAAGGGTCGCACATTGCCTGGTAACCTCGACCCTTTCAGGGTCGAAAATCCTATCAGTCCATTTCCGGGGGTTAGCGCCGCCAAGGCGCTTACCCCCGGAATAGATCAAAAAAACCTTTCGACCCTGAAAGGGTCGCACATTATCTCCACAAATATTTCTCGTTATATCGGATTTCGTATTTCTTCAGGAATTCCAGATATTCTTCCTGAAACGTAATCTTTCGGTGGTGATGTTTTTGTTTTGCTAAATACGATTTCACCTGAGGAATCTGGGACGCACCGATCGAAAAACCGCCGTAGCCATCCTGCCAATGAAATTTGGCAAACTCGCTTCCTTGTCCTTTAATCCATTGCGACGAACTCTTCTTTAATTCCTGTAACAGGTTTGCCAAGGCAACATTCTTGGATTGCGAAATCAATAGATGAACGTGGTTGGACGTGCCGCCGGCATCAATTAATCGTGAATCCATTTTCCGCGCAATCCCACCGAAATATGAAAACAATCGCGGTTCGATTTCCGGAGTAATAAGGTCTGCACGATCTTTGGTTGAAAATACCACGTGAACGAGAAGGCTGGTTAGTGTCTCTGCCATATTGCTTTCCGACTCCGTGCGACCCTTTCAGGGTCGAATCATGTTGGTGTCTGTTTCCGGGGGTTGCGCTTCGCTTAACCCCCGGCTATTAACTCTTTGCCCTCAGGGCAACTCAAACCCGCATAGAAAAGTCTCAGGTACAATCATCGACGCTGCGCAACTCGGGCCGGCATCAAAACGTCAACCACGAAGTGGTTGCAGTTAATAGCCGGGGGGTAGCGTCGCCAAGGCGCTTACCCCCGGAATAGATCAAAAAACCTTCCGACCCTGAAAGGGTCGCACTTCGCCGTTTCATTTCTATTATGCAACGCGATATAATTCCGATTCTAACTCGCGAACGGCCGCCAGATACCTGTCGCGACCGCCGAAGATTTTAATGATTTCCGTGACAGTGCCAAGCTGATTGATAGGTTGAACCTTTAAAACATTCAGGTTTTCTATTTCACCCAGGCCTTCGTCCGCGTATTTGTCCAGCAAAGCATCCAATATCGCGCGAGCCTGAGCACCGTATTTCGTAAAGTGATTTCGTTTACGAACGTTTTCGGCCCGCTCTCGTCTTGTAAGCGGCGGCTGATCGAACGCGAGATGACAGATTAAATCAAACGGATCAAGGTCACGCCCGACTTCTTCGGTAACTGCATCGACGAAAATACCATGTTCAGCCAGCTCATCGATTACGGCCTGCTTTCTGTCGGCCCCGTTCCACCGATTGATAAATGCGTCTAGCGAGGAAAATTCCTGCCGAATATTCTTTCGGGTGAAATCTTTCAACGATTCCGTTATCAATTTGCCATCTTTGCCGTAATACTGGACGCGCTCTGCGACAACAGAGACGGGAACGTCTTTTACATAATACTTCTGCCTGCGACCGCCGGGCTCGCTGGTAATAAAAACCTGCTCGGCCGGGTTCTGCTGGTCACCTTCCGCATTTTCGTTTCCCGGAGCTTCCCAGTCGTCCGGCGGAACAGGAGGATCGTCGGGTCCAGGTTCATAGATTTGAACTGGATCACCGTCAAAAGTGGGATCAGCAAAAAGCTCGGTCGCTTTTTTGAAATCCATTATGGTGAAGTAAAACTTGTCGTAATCTTCATTTATTCGCGTGCCACGCCCGATTATCTGTTTGAATTGCGTCATCGATTCGATGCGCTGGTCCAGAACAATCAATTTGCAGGTCTGCGCATCGACTCCGGTCGTCATTAGTTTTGATGTTGTGACAATTACCGGATAACGCGATTCAGGAAGGATAAAATTGTCGAGCTCTGCTTTGCCTTCCGGATTGTCGCCTGTAATCTGCATGACGTATTTACTGTTCTGGGCGACAAGGTCGCCGTTTTCGTTGATCACAGCCTGTCGCATACGTTCGGAGTGATCGATGTTTTCGCAAAAGACGATTGTTTTGTCGAAACGGTTTGTTGCCTTAAGGAATTCAGTTATTTTCTTTGCAACCAGTCGCGTGCGTTCCTCTAAGACTAGTGTCTGATCGTAATCGCGCTGGTTGTAAACACGATCTTCGATTTCTTTGCCGTATTTGTCCAGTTTGCCTTTCGGCGGCCGCCAACCGGTCAGGTCTTTATCGATATCAATTCTGACAACTTTATAGGGCGCGAGGAATCCGTCCTCGATTCCTTGTTTTAGTGAATAGGTAAAGATCGGCTCACCAAAATAATCAATGTTCGATATATCCCTGGTTTCGCGCGGTGTCGCAGTCATGCCTATCTGTGTGGCGGAAGAATAATATTCCAGGATTTCACGCCACGCGGAATCTTCGGCCGCGCTGCCGCGATGGCATTCGTCAACAACAATCAGGTCAAAGAAATCGCGCGAGAATTGTTTGTAGACGTTCCTATCTTCTTCAGTACCTGTGACAGCCTGATAAAGAGCAAGATATATCTCATAAGATGCGTCGGCCGTGCGTTTTGAAATCTTGGTCATCGCATTGCCGAACGGTTTAAAGTCGTTGGTTTTAGTCTGATCGACCAGAATGTTTCTGTCTGCGAGAAAAAGAATGCGTTTCTTTGCGCGCGATTTCCATAGGCGCCAGATAATCTGAAACGCCGTAAAAGTTTTTCCGGTGCCGGTTGCCATCACCAGCAGAATGCGGTTTTGACCTTTGGCTATTGCTTCAATCGTTCGGTTGATCGCCGTCAGTTGATAGTAACGTGGTGCTTTTTCATCGCCGCTTGTATAGTAATCCTGGCTGACGATTTTTTCCTGTTCGTCATCAATGCCTTTGCTGAGGCAATAGCGACGCCAAAGCTCTGACGGTGATGGAAATTCGGCAAGCGTAATCTCACGCTCAACTTCGCCCGACCTGACAGTCCTGTCGTGTTCGACAAACCCGTCCCCGTTTGATGTAAAGATAAACGGGATGTCCAATGTTTCGCCATATTCGATCGCCTGCTGCATACCTCCATTGACAGGATGGGTGTTATCCTTTGCCTCAACAATTGCGATTGGAATGTTAGGTTTGTAGTAAAGAATATAATCGGCCCGTTTGGCTTTCCCTCGACTGACTACCCTTCCTTTAACCTGAACACGGCCTTTTGTGAAATAGACCTCTTCGCGAACCTGGGTGAGGATATCCCATCCCGCCTCCTGTATCGCAGGTGTGATGAATTTTGTGCAGATGTCGCGTTCGCTTAGACTTTTCTTATTAATCGATTCCATTCGCAACGGCAGATATTCAGATTAAGGTGACAAGAGGTCGACGCAAGGAATTATACTATACGATTGATTACTTAAGAACTTCGTCAGGGATTGAACGAGGTTTTAGGACAGCATTTACGAATTCATTGGTGGCCAGGGACGGAGTTGAACCGCCGACACGCGGATTTTCAGTCCGCTGCTCTACCAACTGAGCTACCTGGCCATTTCCAAGCCTTCAGGGGCAAAGACCGCAAATATTAATGGACCCACTCCCGACTGTCAACCTAAACGCGGTGGTCGGGACCAGGGAAAAGCCGCCGTAAGTGAAAAGCACAAATGGAGACCTGAGTCGGGAATCAGCGAAAGCTGGTTTCTTAACCGATCACTGCCGACCGCCCCAGAGTTTGGCCAACTGCTGTCACACCCGTGACAACTGCATAAATGCTTCATTTTCAGGTCGTTACACCGTGACACCGCTTTTCATAACTCCAGTTTGTTGCAATCTGATGTCACACCTTTCGGAGATTGCCAGGAGCCAGTGATGCCAGCCATTCGCTCTGAACCGGAGACGACCGCGATGTGGCGGTTATATAGTTTTATGTCGGTTAAGTGCTTTATTTAGCGATCATACGGACATTACCATCCCCGCTGATATGTCACGTTACATTGCTATAGTTATAAGTCCGGTGGTTTAGCCAGCGCACCGCTACAACTTGACGATAAGTTAGAATTCGGCCAACTGCTGTCACACCTGTCACAGTACGGTAAGTTCTTTCCTGTCTATCACTACCGCTGTGACACATGCTGTGACACGATCGTCATCCGGCCCGAATTCGACCACTTGATGTCACAGTCGGGAATCGGTGAACACGATCTGCCATTGCGCGTGGACCAGAGCTTTTCGTTTTAGAGCTCACTAAAGCTCTTTACTTTTTAGTGACGTTTCAGCCAACATGTGCGTATAGATAGTTAGAAGACACCGTTACTGAATGTAACGGCCCTCTTTGAAAGAATTCGCAAAGGTCTGCAAATTCATCTAATGCGAGGAGGGCGGTACCCGCCAGGGCTCTACCGACATCAAAGTCTATGAGGATCTTGAATGATGCAGCAAGACCTGTACGTTTAGCATTCCACAAATTATTCATTGCGCTGATAGTACTTTCGATAAGTACAACGGGACTTACGGTCCTGAAAGCGCAATCAGCCGGTCCGAGCACGCCAGCCAGTCAGACCCCAGCTAATCAGACGGATGATGTGCGCGTTGCTCGAATCAGCCTTATTCAGTATTACGTCTCCATGATGCGCGGCGACGATCCTGACTGGTTCGACGCCACTGTGAACATGCCGGTGCAAACAGGAGATCGCCTTTACGTGGGAGATTCGGGGCTTTCCGAATTGCAGATCGGCAGTAACCTATTTGTCAGGCTTGAGGCAACAACGGGTCTGGACGTTCTGGATCTATCGAAAGAGCGATCGCAGTTTCGTATGTATTCTGGCTCTTTAACGGTAAATCTCCGCAGTCAGCCTACGCAAACAATAGAGATTGATACGCCAAGCGCCGCCGTAACGCTCAGCGACGCGGGGGAGTATCGTATTAATGTCCTTAGCGGCAAAAAGGCCGAAGTAGTTGTCTGGCGCGGCAACGCTGAAGTTTATGATGGTGATGAGATTCTGGTTCGAGCCGGACATCAAATGGTCTTACTGACAGACGAAAAGACTTCTTACATGATTACGGATGTGCCGGAACAAGACGCCTGGGATCAATGGAATCAAAAACGAGATGAACAGCTTGCGCAAGAAGCCGCCAGTTTGAATGACATTGCTGACAATCAATCAATTGAGGGAGTTGAAGACCTGACCGACAACGGCCAATGGATCAACACGGCCGATTATGGTGAAGTGTGGACTCCGAATGATGTCAGCGACGATTGGGCCCCTTACCAGGATGGTGGATGGGTCTGGCGCGATCCGTGTGGATGGACATGGGTATCTTCCGAATCGTGGGGATGGGCACCATACCACTATGGCACTTGGACGTGTATTAATGGTCGATGGTGCTGGGTGCCGGGAGGCGACAGAAACTATTCGCCAGCGCAGGTTGGTTTTATCGGATATGGCAATGGAAGGATCGGCTGGGTGCCTCTTGCTCCTGGCGAAAGATCAGTCAGGCGCGGATCTGCGATGGACCGCAATGGCGTTCGCTACGGCAACCAAAACAACCGTAATGCTGTTTCAGTTGCAACTAAGGATGGATTCAGCGGCGGCCCATTGATGCACCACAACCCGGTTGTTGCCAAAAAAGGTGATGCACCGGGCCGAGCTATCTCTGGTCCGAACGTAATGCCGACAAAGAATAGTCTTTCACCCACAATAGACGGAAAGGCCATTTTTGCGAGGCCGACGCCGACGTACTTCAACCGGGCTGTCGTCGTTCATAACAACAGTGTGCCCGTTGTGCGCTCGTTCGATGATAAGGTGGCGGAGATCAAAGCAAACGGAGGCGCTCCCGTTGCTGCCGTACAAAAAACACCGACTGGCGGCACGCAAACACAAATAGTCACATCGCAGCCTGGTGCGGCAAACAGATCTAACGGTGCTGCAACCACTATGCAGTCCCCGAACCGGCTCGTTCCGGCTGGCGCTATGGAGGGTGGCCAGCGAACGACCGTGCAGTCTCAGGGTAATAGCTATAGCCAGCAAAATACCGCCGACCGCGGCCCACGCAATGTTCAGCAACCGCAGGTCGCGGTCAAGCAGCAAAACGGCGAACAAGGGTCCAAACAAGTCACGCAGCCGCCCCGCGGAAACACGTATCAACCGCAACGAACCGCATCTACTCCTGAACGTAATAATCAGGATGTGCAACGGAACGCTCAGCAACAACAAGAGCAAGAACGGCAGGAGCAAGAACGGCAGGAGCAAGAGCGACAACGTGCCGTGCAACAACAGCAGGACCTTGAGCGTCAACGCCAGCATCAGGCAGACCAAGAGCGTCAGCGACAGCAGCAGGAACAACAACGGCAAGAACAGGCGCGCCAGCAGCAACAGCAAGATCAAGAGCGTCAACGTCGCGAACAAGAACAGCAACAACAGGAGCAAACGCGTCAACAACAGCAACGCCAACAAGAACAACAGCGACAGCAACAAGCTGAGCAGGAACATCAGCGGCAGCAACAGGAACAACAGCGCCAGCAACAAGAGCAGCAGCGCCAGCAACAAGAGCAGCAGCGCCAACAACAGGAACAGCAACGGCAGGAACAACAACGCCAGCAACAGGAACAACAGCGCCAGCAACAAGAGCAGCAGCGCCAGCAACAAGAACAACAACGCCAGCAGCAGGAACAGCAGCGGCAGCAACAACAAAAGAAACCTGGAGGCAACGTTTAAGAATCGCTTAGAAACCTCATCGAATTAAACACCTCTCGTAAGGTCTGACCAATTCAGGCGATGGACGTTCAGCATCCGAACGTCCATCGCCAAAAATATATTTTAAAATCGTTTCCTCAATTATGCGTCGGTCGCGCCAGAACATTTTTGCTTTGCCTGTCGAGATTCGGATGCGGTGCTCGGAACTGTATTGGTTAGAAAAGATTGATACTGACCAGCAGAAAACGAAGTGGCCGCCATTCTGTGGCATTTATGAGTTTCTCCCTTCATTTTTTGGCTGCTGAGGGTTGCGGGTAATCATTTTTCGCGATGAAATTCTGGCGACCGGTTTATTGCAATTCTCGATGTCAGCATGCCGAAGGCACGAGGGTTCGAAGTACTCGGTGAGAATCAGACTATCGAGTTTTAATTAAGGCTTTCGAAAAATTGATAGCGATGAACAGAAATATATCAACCGAACAATACAAAAGGGAGCTGGTCAGCTCCCTACGCTTAAGAAAAATATGGCTCCTGAGGTAGGACTCGAACCTACAACCCTTCGGTTAACAGCATAATTTACAGAAGCTATCTTACTGATTCTTCGTGCTTTTTTGGTTGGGTTGACTCACGGTTTTACAAGGTGTTTGGGAGGAAATTGTTCAGTAATTGTTCAGTGAACAATCGGTGAACAATTAACTGAACAAAAGCGCTTGAGATCGACAATTTTGGCCCTCAGTGCCATGCAAGTCGACATTTGGAACTGTCCTTATAGAATAGAAAGTTGTAGGCTTAAATACTTTCGAATGAGAGATGTGGCGCTTCGCGGAATGTCTCATTCTACATCAGGTTGTGCCAATCGGCTCTTTCACATCAGAATCTCGCCGGTTTCGCAGCCGACCTTCGGCTGGTTTATTCAGTATCAATTAATCTGATTGCGTACTCTGTTCCGTCCGTAACGCTTTGCCGGCGATCATTCTCGACGCTCTGACAGCAATGGATAGGGTGATGTGAACCTTCCTCGTTGGCGCCCGTAATTTCTCGCCCCGAAAAAGTCCAGCCCGGTTTTAGTAGCTCTCTCTTTTGCGGTGAATTTCTGTTTCGGGTCTCCTGAGCCGTTGAATTGTGTGATATTCGCCCTTGCTCCTGCATTGAGACTGGTCGAAGTTATCTCCTCCCCGAACGGCTGGTAATCGTGCCAGCTCACACTGCGCCATTCTGGTCGGTTATCACGCGCGGTGTCCCAAGGTGGTCAGGTGTTGTGTATTCTATAGCTGCCGTCCCGGGCTGTCGGGAGGGTCATACATATTCAACAGCTTTGGCGATTTTGCCGACGGCAAACCAACTTCTTTTACATAGGCGTTTGTAGGCAATCATAAAAATCTGAAACCCGCCTTCGACTTCGCACACTTACGAAGCACTTGCCGGAATCGTTGTCATTGGCTGAAGCTATCTTGAACTACAACCCTCGGAGGTCGTGATGGAATCTTTTTCACAGGACATTCGCTATAGTCTGCGACTGCTAATAAAAAATCCCACATATTCGGTAATCGCAGTCATTACTCTGGCGCTGGGTATTGGCGCCAACACCGCCATTTTCAGTGTTGTTTATGGAGTCTTGTTAAAGCCGTTGCTCTATAAAAATCCAGAACAACTGGTCAGGATTTATTCAAGCTTTGTAGGCCTGCACGGACCAGATCAACAGCGGGCCTGGCTTTCGCCGCCTGAACTGGTGGACTTGCAACGCGATAGTCATTCCTGGCAATCACTTGACGGCTGGGCAAACGGTGGTGCGAATCTTACTGGAGGAACGCAGCCGATCAGAGTTACCGTATCAAATGTAACCGGCGGTATCTTTCAGAACCTTGGAGTTTCGCCTTTGATGGGTCGCGTAATTAGTTCGTCGGATGATGTTCCGGGAGCGCCAAACGTCGCGTTGATTTCACAAGGCCTTTGGACGCGAGCATTCGGCGGGGACAGAAACATAATTGGAAAAGACGTTGAGCTCAACGGAGCGAAATATACCGTCGTAGGGATAATGAGGCAAAGCTTCGAATTTCCTCCGGGGGAACTGGATTCACCCGAGATGTGGGTGCCTCTGCAGATAGATCCGGCCAATCCCGGAAAGCGCGGTAATCATTTCCTTTCAATCTTAGGCCGATTAAAGCCTGGATTGACACTCGCGCAAGCCCGAGATGAGATGTCCCGTCTGGTAAAGCATTACGGTGAGACCGCGCCGTCAAACGCACACTCTTTCAGTGCCGATCATCATCCTTTAGAGATGTTTTCGTTTCAAGACGAAGTAGTCGGCAACATTCGCCGCGCTTTGGTAATGCTGTCTGGAGCTGTGTTATTTGTTTTACTGATTGCCTGTGTGAATGTGGCCAATTTATTGCTCGCGCGAGCTGAAGCGCGCCAGCGCGAGATTGCATTGCGAACTGCTCTTGGAGCAAGCCGCGGCAGGCTGGCTCGCCAATTCATTATCGAAGGAACGGTACTTTCGTTGACCGGTGCAGTCGCGGGACTTATGCTCGCCTATGGTGGTTTGCGCCTGATAGTCCTTACCAATGCCGGTTTGATACCGCGCATCAGCGAAATTTCTTTGGACAGCAGGTCTCTTTTGTTTACTTTGGGAGTGAGTCTGTTTACCGGTATCTTTTTCGGATTATCACCGCTAATCCATATTGGATCGCGCAATATACATGACCCGCTAAAGGCTTCGGCGGGACGTTCAACAGCATCGAGCACTTCACAGGTATTTCGGCGGGTCCTCGTATCTGCTGAAGTCGCGTTAGCGATGGTGCTTCTTGTCGGATCGGGCCTGATGGTGCGCGCCTTCTGGAAACTACTGCAGGTTAACCCCGGTTTCAATTCAAACCACGTTGTAACGATGCGGGTAGCGCTCACGCGCTCATCCCATCCCGATGGCCCGAGTATGGCCGGTTTCTGGTCGCGCTTACACGAACGGATGAGCAGCCTGCCCGGTGTTCAGGCTGTGAGCTTTGTTTCCGGGTTGCCTCCTGTTCGCCAGATAAATTCTGACGACACGGATATGGAAGGAGTGCCGCAGGGGCCTGACGCGCCAGCGCAGAATGTAGATTTTCGGGAAATCGTCACGCCGGATTATTTTGAAACGATGGGTATTCAGTTGCTTGACGGGCGATTGCTGGATAAACGTGATGGCGATGGGACCACGCCTGTCGTTGTTATAAACCAGGCATTAGCCCGTAGGTTTTATGGAAATCAAAGTCCGCTCGGGCGGCGGATTCGTCCGGGTCAGGCAAATCCCTGGCGAACGATTGTCGGTGTTGTGGCCGATGTTAAGAATGCCGGGCTGGACCGTCCTGCTGGCACCGAGGTCTTCATACCTTATTCGCAGAATACTGCCAGTGGCTTCGGTTTAAATGCTTTCAATATCATGCTGCGCACGAACGGAGATCCGGCATCCGTTATCCGTTCCGCTACTGAAACGATTCACAGCATTGACCCTGGTTTGCCAATCTCAGGGACGCAAACGATGGACGGAGTTATCAGTTCCGCGCAATCGCGGCCGCGATTTTTGACGCTGCTCTTGGGGTTGTTTTCAACTCTGTCATTAACGCTTGCGGCTGTCGGTATTTATGGAGTGATGTCCTATTCGGTTAGCCAGCGAACGCAGGAACTGGGCATTCGAATGGCGCTAGGAGCCAGGTCCGTGGATGTTCTTGCAATGATCATGAAAAATGGCATGTATCTGACAACTACCGGCATTGGAATAGGATTGATAATTTCATTTGGGTTAACGAAATTTATGTCATCGCTTCTGTTTGGCATAACAACGACTGATCCGGCCACATTTTTCGGCGTTCCTTTTTTGCTTGCTGCTGTTGCACTGGTCGCCTGCTATATCCCGGCATATAGGGCAACGCGCGTCGATCCCATGGTCGCGCTGAGATACGAATAATCAAAAGCAGGGGTGTGATGGGCGTTCTCACACCTCTGCAAAATCTTGCCTATTCCGGGGGCTGATGCACGGATACGGCAGTCTACTTTCCATACGAGCAGCATATGGCAGACATCGACCGGTTTGCCGGAGGAATGACATATGAAGTGCTGGCTAGCGAAGACCTGTTGACAATAGTGCCAGCAATCCGAGACGTTGTACGTTCTATCGACGGTAAGGTTCCTATCTTGAACGTCAAAACGCAGACTGATCAGATCGATGAAGCAATGAGCGACGAACGCGTGTTTGCCAAGTTCACGTCCGCGCTTGGTTTGCTGGTTTTGATTCTGGCCGGAATAGGTCTGTATGGGCGTGATGTCATACAACGTGACGAGAAGAACCAGGGAAATCGGAATCAGGATGGCGCTGGGCGCCGGTGCCAAACAAGTTTTGGCGCAGGTAATGCGTGAGACCCTGCTGATAGTCGGTGTCGGTGTTATTTTCGGTGCCGTAGGTTCTTACCTGGCAACGAATATCATATCCGCTGCATGGTTCGGGATCAATGATCGACCGAGCATGTTATTTGGGGCTGGTCCGCACGATCCATTCAGTATTACTCTGGCGACGCTTCCTTTTAGTCGTGGCCGCAGTCGCAGGTTACTTACCGGCGCGACGTGTAGCGCGAGTCGATCCTTTGAAGCGCTCAGATACGAATAAAGTCTTTTGCTCATCCCTCAGGAGGATTAAGCAATGGCAGTAATCAGAAAGTTCGTGAACTGATGTTTATGCTGATCTTGGTAAAGATGTGCGGAGAAATTTGCGATTTAAATACAAGATTCGTATGCTGCAAGAGCAGATTACGAAAGTGACAGCGCGTTGAAAATTCGGCTATTCTCTCAGCACTTCGATTTTGCTGTCCCAGATTAAGCGCACCTCAGCCGAAAATCATAATTTCTTTATAAAATTTTTATCTTTTCTTGGCCCCCTCTTTAGCAGAATAGATAAGAGGGACCAACCAAACTACAAATCAACCGGCACAGCGTCAGATTGTGGAAATCTTCCATATGTCTTGTGAGATCAGAATGCTCCCTTTATCTAAGGCCGATAAAGGGTTTTTATGTGCGGTTATGTTCCGGCGACTGAATGAAATTCCTTCGCCGTTGTCTCTACCGGGCCAATTATTAGGACTGTTGGCCGGAGTTATTGATTGCTAAGCTCGAAACGAGATCATTAAAAACAAACATATGAAAATCTCAAAGAGGAAGGTGAGGCAAAAGCCTTTTACCTCGCAAGGGAATTTTAGAAGAGCTATCTTATTGATTCTTCGTGCTTTTTGGTTGGGTGGAATCACGGTTTTACAGGGTGTTCGGCAGGAGATTGTTCAGTAATTGTTCAGTGAACAATTACTGAACAAAACGCTGAACAATTTTAAAGCTTAGCGGCTATGAGGCCAATTTTGAACGGTTCAATATGATGCCTTGGCGTCCATTGCTTCAGAAGCTTCAGCTCTGAAAAAAGTTTCTGGCTCCGAATTGTCGGCCTTAAAAAACGCCCGATCTCTTAATGATTCAAAGCCACTCATCATCGCATACCGTATATAACTGGTCCCCAGGATCTGTTTGCTGCGCTCCATTCGAATTTGATCATTGAACAGGAATGCAACGCGGTCACTATCTTTGACAAGTTCGTACCTGCGCACCTTGCTTTGCAGTTCCTTCATTCCTTCAGTGTTCATGTCGATCTCCCACAACGTGCTTACGAGACCGCCATCCTGAGCAAAGAACGTAACGGAAAGATCAGGATTTAGATTCTTGTAGCCCTGGTTCGTGTTGAGAAAGAAACTCACATCGGCTATCGCGTATCCAGACAAAATGATCTTTGTATAGACATCTCTGACTGCCAGATCATGCGACGTAATAGGAAGAGCGCGACCGACATAATAGATCGTACTCAGGTCAAACTTGGCCTCTTTGACTTTCTTATCTGAAAGCATGCCTGAAATATGTTTGATCAATGCGGTCCTTTGGGAGCTCGCTTTCAAGTGGCCATAGCAGAGTCGCCTGATTTGTTCGCCACTAAGATATTTGGCCTGATTTAGAAAGAACAACATCTTTTCCTGAATACTACCAAACGACTGCACCGGGGCCTCTACTGGCATTCGCAGCAAGATCGGAATATTTGATGGGTTAGAACGGCTTAGATCTGATTGCTCGCTTTCAGGATCGGGCGATGCAGCGCTATATTTAGCGGCGCCGTACGTCGCAATAGTATGCGCAATAATTTCCTCTTTATTCCTGTCCTCAGGCTGGGCTGGCGGTGGCAGCATTGTTAGATTGAAGGTATCACGCGCTTTGGTGATAGGCCGGCACAATGCTTCGTGTTCGCCTGGATCCAAATTCAAAATGTCCTCCAACTGATAGTCCCCGAGCGAATGCTGTAGGTATCGTGCGTCTTTTTGGTCGATGGGAAGAACGATAATTGTTCCTACGTTACCTAGAATTGCTTGTGTTGTGCGCTCATCAAGCTGGCCAAGATACTGGTGAGCCAGTGTGAGATTGAGCGCGTATTTTCTCGCCTCCGATAAAATCCGTTCAAAGGCCGAACTGGGAAAGTTTTGGAACTCATCAATGTAAAGGTAAAACGGCACCCGCTCGCTAGCTGGAAGCTTGGCGCGGCGCATAGCTGCCAGTTGAATCTGCGAAACGATCAGTGAACCCAAGAGCTTGCTGTTGTCCTCGCCGAGCTCACCGCTTGATAGATTGCACAACAGTATTTTCCGTTCCTGCATAACGCGGCTGAAGTTCAGTTTGCTTTGCGGCTGAGATAACATTCCATACAGAGCGGTGCTTTCAGAGAACTTCATCATCCGGTGGAGAATCGGAGCAGCGGCATTTTTTAATTTTGGGTAATCGAATTCCCAGAACTCTTGAAGCGGAGGATAGTCAATCTGCTCGACAACATCTTTCCGGTAGCGTTCATTACGTAGGAGTTTCTGAATATCAAAAAAGGTTGGGTTTTTCGATCTCAGCAGGATTCCAATCGTTGCCCTAAGCACGCTATCCATTTGCTCGCCCCAATTCTCTGAAAGCCTGCGAAACGTCACCACCAGGTCATCGACAAGCACGTTCAAGTTGTCGTCACTTTCGACATTGAGAATATTGAGAGGGATAGCGAGCTTTGCATCGGTTGGATCAAAGTAGATTGTGTCGGCAACACGCTCTGATGGAATATAATCGGCAATGGTATCGACTAAGTCTCCGTGCGGATCAATGACACATAAACCGTGACCTTGCTCAATATTTTGCACGATCATGTTGAGGAGTAGCGTTGATTTACCTGAGCCGGATTTACCGATTATGTATACGTGCTTATCGCGCACGCTTTCAGGCAGAGTAACATTGACCTGCTGGCCTCTGACCTCGCAGACGCCAATTGGATTCCCGCTATCCGTATATAATGGCGGTGGTAACTTGCTTTTCATCGATGACATTTCCAATCGGTCGAATTGAATGGTTGTAACTGGCAAATGTGCCAGGCTCGCCACTTCGGCTGATGACATTAAAGTCCATCGCTCCATGTCGTGAAGACTTATCCCGGTAGAACCGAATTCAAAGGTCCACTTATTCTGTTGCCAGTCTTCTTTAGCACCGGCTTGAAACTGCTCCAGAAAAGCAGTTTTCAGGTCCTTTAAAAGCGGTTCGCTAGAGCAGAATAAATTAACGGTCACCTGCCATAGTGGTAGCCGTTTAGCCAAGCCATAGAATTCATATTGTTTAACCTCCTCGAGTAACTCTGAAGCAAATGGGTTTAGCAGGACTTGTAAGATTGTGGTCCGCTCAGCATCAAGAGTACTTATCATTGAGAACAGTTGACACAATGGGTCTAATGTGAATTCCGAAAGCTTGCGCGATTCGTCGTATAACTCAGCCGGAAGCGCCCGAATGTAGCTCATCGTTTGATCAGTTAGACAATTGGGTTGCTCAACGATGCTGCAGCCAGACAAATAAAGCTGTAACTGGCGTTCAATAAGCTGCCGGTCTCGGCCTGAGAAACTAAGCTGGAAATACGCTGACGGTTCCTTGTCAATAAACTCAAAAGCTAGCGGATGAGTGACATAATGGAGACTTTTGATGAAGTCAATGGCAATGCTTGTCTTGACCGGCGCCGCTGGAATAATCTTTACAGTCTCCAGCGATTCGCAGAACGCCGGTTCCGGTACCGTCATAGAAAAGAAGCTCGCATGTGGCATTAAGTTACTAGGCCGGGAGACTCGCTCCCAAGGGATCGTTTCATTTACTGTTGGGGTTAAGTAATCTGCGGGTTCCCTGTTATAAGCTGTGATCCAGCGATTGAAATACTTAACCCTTTTCTGAATCATGCGCAGGTCTTGTGGCGTAAATCCCTCAACTTTTGTGAGGAACTTCGGCTTCAACGGGGTAGGATCTGTGTAGTTAATTTCGGCACTTTGCTCAGTCAGAACACGCAAATTGGCAAGGACTGAAAAGTCGCTCTCGCGGCTTGAAGAATCACCTAAATGATATCCTGTATGACCTATGCGGCCGTCCGGGTTGCTGTTAATAAGCTGGTAGAACTGATATGGATCACGATTCAGCCAAATACCGTTAGGGAAGTCTTCTAAAAATCTCGCAGCACCTTCAGTATCCAAAATCGAACAGGCCTTTGAAACCGTGGCCTGATCGGCGAAAAAACAGTAATATCTAATTCCGGGATGAGGCGAATATTTTGTTGGATCTTTAGGAATGACTGTAATGTACGCTATATAAGCTGGTATCCCTATCCTTGGCAGAATGAGCTTTGGCCAATCTTTGCCAGATTGGTATTCATAATGAAGATCGCTGACAATTTGTGGAACTGGAATACCAAGGGCCGTAAGCAAGGCTGCTTCTTGGTGGAAGCGTTCATCAAATTGTCTCTTAATAGAATTAAGATTGTGATCCAGGATTTCGGATTTCTGGCGTTTCGCTACTTCTTCGCGGGACGGCGGCTCGGGTGCGTGAAATAAGTTCTTCAGCCAAGACACAGAGAGGTACTCCTTTGCTAAGGGGGTGCCAAGGGATGGTAATTATAACCTGGAAGCTTCAAGTATAATCACCAAAAATATAGCGGATTTGTTGTTGATTTATCGATTTTATTCTTGGAGCTACCCAGCGAACTTTCATCTTGCTATAACCCTATGTAAAAGCTTTGAGAGACTCAGATGCCGCTTTTAACTGGAAAATTCTGGCTTATATATGAGAGTTATTGATCAAATCGACCTTTATGAGGACTGAGGCACAAAATGAAACAGTATCTCAACCCTGGCCATGTTGGCGGATCCGGGGAATCTTGTCAATTTAGCGGCCGGACATCAGTTCGGACTACAGTACCTGAACCGACTGTCTTGGTTTGCGATATCAGAAACATTTGATTTTTCCTTTATCTTTTCTTTAGAACTTCTGGAGCGCAATCCGTTATGCTTAGTAAAGGCATCTAGTGCCTCAAGTCGACATAAAGAGGAAACGGACCTAAGGTTTTTCGGTTAATCCACAATTAAGTTTTCGCTTTGCACTTAAGAACAATTTTCCCTTTATCAATCCCGATAAAAGGGTCTTTTTTATCGCTCCGTCAAAGTCGATTATTGGCCGGAGTCGCCAAGAAATCCTCACTGCCAGAATTCTTTGCGCATTGTTAGGCTAAAAACAAATCATTAACAAAAAGAAATATGAGAAACAAGAACACAAAACGTAAGAGAGTGCCAACTAATCAACGCGAGAAGACAAAACGACCTAACTATCATCTCTGGCAAGCAAGGAAACGTCGAGGACTGCGCCTCAAACAAGTCGCGCTTTTGCTCGGCCACAGAACCTACGATCAAATCTGTCGTTATGAGCGAAACTTTCGCACGCCGAGTCTCAGCAGCGCCATTAAACTCGAATTGATTTACGGCGTCCCTGTCAGACGATTGTTTTCTGACATTACCAAGAAGGCCGCCAATCACCTTCAGCAACAAATAAACGCTGGCAGTTGTTTAAGCGTTAGACACGCTGGACTCGCCGTCGGCCTCAGGCATGCAACTGAATACTGTACCTACGAAGAAAAGCTGAAACGGCAAAAGTTAACTGCTTTAAGTGAAGAGAAGATTCGACGGCACATCGTTTCTCTGGCAAAGAAACTTCATGGTCTCGATCACTAGACAAAATCAGAAATCAATCTATGCGACCTGAGTCACAATATCTTAAGAACCTGCAAGAGCAACAAAAGGACTGGTGGGCGGCTGTCTGGCGCGGGCTGGTCTTTGACAGCAATGGAACGCATTACAAGAATCTTCGCAGCGCCCTTTGGCTCTATCTGTATTTGATCATTCACGCCAAAAGAGAAACCGGGCGACTCAGTCGCCTCTATAGCAGCATTGCAGACGATATGGGTATCCCAGAACGAACGATTCGCAACTGGATGAAGTGTCTGAAGCGATATGAGTATATCGAAATCGAAATGACCGGCCGGGCAATGGTTATCCACATCTGTAAGTGGAAAACTTGGAAAAGGAATTCCCCATCCGGAAAAAATATGTCGTCGACTGGCAAGACTCTGCCAGTCTGACCGGCAAGATTTTACAAACTCAGAAATTATCCACAGGCAAAACTTCTTATAGCAATGCCGAAAGCTTCCTGAGTGTCGAATGCTTACTAAAGTATTCTAACAATATTTATTAACAACATGGTGCAAGCTAATCGAATATCCACAACCAGGCCGCAAACCAAGCAGGAACTCCTCGCGTACTGTGTTGGTTCAGCGTGAAATGGAATTTCCGGTCTTCATTCGTAGTCACTAAAAAATAAAAAAAAAGGATGCAAAATTCTCCTCACCCCCCGCATTAACCCTTCGCGGCGGATACTACGCTTCGACTCCTGAATGTCAAGGGCTGCGCAAGTCGCCTCTCAGGCGTTTTTGACTCGATCTGCGTTAGACCGGCGACCCTTGACATTCATTCGTCTCCGCTCCGTCTGCCGCTATCGGGTTAATGCTCCATTCTAATCTTCGATTTGTTTCCTTTTGCTGCTGACGTTTCTGTTTTCGTTGCTCGCGAGCCTGCTCCAGTTTTCTCTCACGCTCTGCCAGTATCATCTTCGCTCGCCCCTCGAGCTTGTCCCGCGGAGTCACATAGCCAATCGCGCTGTGCAGCCTCTGGTGATTGTAATGCTCGACAAACTCTGTTACTGCCCTTCTGGCATCCTCAAGGTCGAGCGGCGTCTTCGGACGGATGCAGCTTACCTTTACCGTCTTGTGCCAGCGCTCGATCTTGCCATTACTCTGCGGATAATAGGGACTGGTCCGTACGTGCGTCATCCCCCGGATTCTGACAAACTCCTTGAAATCACGGGCGATAAACTGCGGGCCGTTGTCTGAGATGATCCTCGGTCTGGCAGTGGGAAACCTCTCCGCTGCCCGCTGCACTATCACCTCCACATCCGACTCCTTCATCTGCTCTCTTATCTCCCAGTGGACCAGATAACGCGAGCACCCGTCAAGCACACCACACAGGTAATAAAACGTCCCTCGAAGGTTGATATAAGAAATGTCGATATGCCAGTGCTGGTGAGGCTGCTCGGGCTGATCAAATCCGTTCCCTTTACGCGATTTCTCCCGATTATTCTGACCCGTAAGACCTGCCTGACGCACTACCCGATAGACCGTTGCCGGACTCACCGCCACCTTGTCCTGGTCGATCATCATATAAGCGCACCGCCGATAGCCGTCCTCCTGATGCTCTGATACAAACTTCACGATCTCCTCCTTCTCACACTGAGCCAGCCAATGATCTCGGGGGATTAGTGCGTTATGCTCGTTCACTCGACCGTAACGCTCTTTCCACTGGTAATACTTGCTCGTTCCCAGACCAATCCATTGCAGCAGACGCCTGGAGACGATCCCGGTCTGGTTTTGCCAGTGAGCCACGAAGTCGACCACCTGATCCCGAACATCAGGCTCTATCCAGCATCCTTTCAGATCTCCCCAAGTTCTTTTTTTACCTTGATATGTTCCTCCATCAGCTCGACCAGAACCTCGTCTTTTCTCGCCAGCTTTTGTTCAAGGTAAGCTATTCGCTGTTCGTTCTTGCTCTCATCCTTACGAGCAGGCGAGGCAAAGGCAGCCGCTCCGTTTTCGAAGAACTGCTTTTGCCAGCGATAAAAGAGCGTCGGTTGAAGTTTGTATTCGTCGCACAGTTGCGAGACCGGAATCTGGTCCACCAGGTGACGGCGCAGGATAGCTACTTTCTGTTCGGCGCTGTAGTTGAATCGATCTTTTCTCGGCATAGTCTTCTCCTGTCTGGTTGTAGACTACGTCGAAGACCTCCAAATTCCAATTCCGTCTGAGGCAGCACAGTTTGCCTGTTTATCAAGTTCACGCTACAGGCGTGATCTGTTTTAAATTTGGAGGTCGTAAATGCGTAATTTGAAAACCAAGCTCCTGACGTTGTTGCTGCTCCTTACATTGGGCAGCACCTTTATGCCACTTCAAGTAACAAGAGCGGACGATGGCGGCACACAAGGATCAACTGATTCTCAAAGAAAAAGCTCTACAACTTCTAGCGGTTCATCGCTAGATCTTCAAACTCTGATCGCAATTCTGTCGGCTCTTTCGTCTTTAGGACATTAAGGAGTCACTGATTGCCAGTCGGTTGATGCCCTCTGGGCCGAGGGAGGGCATCAATACGATTCACAATAAATCTTTATATTGCAACCCTCCTGCTACTGATGGTAGGAAAATGCGAATCAGAATCTTTATTTCGACAATCGTACTTTTTCATTCAATCTTGCTTGGAAGATCTTTTGGTCAGTCTCCGATCAATTCTGAAGAACAGCTTTTAACCGCTGTAATTTCTTTAAACAGCAATGAAACAGATAGGGGTATTGAACTGATAAAGGCACATGCGTCTTTAATTTCAAAAGAATTCTGCGTCAGACTCATTGCATTCGCTGACAAGTCATCGGACCAATCGAAGCAGCTTTCAACTTATAAACTGGCCAACGAATCGGCGGCACTTCTTCAAGACACAACACTTCAGGCACTTACATTTTATAAATTAGGTTTTCAGTCGTTCCTGATGGATGACATATCATCGGCGGAAAGAGATTTGCTCGAAAGCGCGCGATTGTTTGAAACGCTTCATAATTCTGCAAGTCTTGTGAATGTTCTCGCCGAGCTTGGGAACGTTTATATATATGAAGATAATTATAAAGCCGCCAAAGAATGTTCGCTGGAAAGCGTGGCTATTGCCCAGCGAGAAAAAGACGCTACTGACAGCATCACGGGCTCCATATCGTACGGCTATGCTGTATCGCTATTAAATCTTGGCGATGTCTCCAAATCCGATGGAGATTATAAGGAGGCATTAAATTATTTCGAGCAGGCTCAGGCCATTTTCCAGACACTCAGCAACCTGGATCCGAAATTCGAGGCCGACTTGGCTGATGCATACGGCGAAATTGGCCGGTTGTATCGAGTAATAGGAGATAACCGACAAGCTTTGTTAAATCTAAATCGAGCGGTCGATATTTGTCGGAAGCTTCCATCCAGGGACAAATTAGCGGGTGTGCTCAACAGCATTGGTGTCCTCTATAGCGAACAGAATGATTATGACAAAGCTAGCGAGTATTACGATGAAAGTTTGGCTATCAGACAAAGTTACAGAGAGAGCCTAGAAATCGCCCGAGTTTTAATCAACAAAGGGGTTGTGGCGCAACGATCTCATCGGTATGAAGAAGCAATAAAAGATTTTCAGGATGCCATCAGCAGGACTGACTCCGTCAGTGTTCCAGACCTCAGGATCGCTGCCTTAGAAGGGGTAGGTGCGGTTTACGAAGAACAAGGCAATGCGGTTCAATCAATCGAATGGCTCGAAAAGGCTTTGGGTCTGGCAAAGTCAACCGGGAATAAGACTCGTATTGCTGAAATTGAGTGGCGGTTAGGCGAGTCGTATTACCTTAAAAACGAATTGGAATTGGCCATCTCTTTCACTCAAAACGCCATCGACATATCAACAGAGCTTAATCTCCCTGTCATCTCCTTTCTGGCCCTTACTGCACAAGGACGGTATTACTTACAAATAAACAAAATCGAACTCGCGTCCGTAGCCCTTTCTAAAGCCATTCAGAACGTCGAAATGATGAGAATTGCCGCTTCAGGGGCCGAGCGGGAACGCCAAATAATACTTGAGAATCGGATATCCCCTTTCGATTTAATGGTGGAGTTGCTGCTTAAACAGGGTGACTCGATGGGCGCTTTGCGCTACGCAGAAATGTCCAAAGCCCGGGTCTTAGATGAAGTTTTATCCAATGGCAAAGTCGATTTGACCAAGGCAATGAGTGAAAGTGAGAAGCAGATCGAGAACGGTTTGAATCGTGAGTTAAACGACATTAATCGAAAACTCAGAAACGAGAACCTTAAGAGAAACCCGGATAAAGCTACATTGAATCAGCTTACGATGCAGGCTGCCTCAACACGAGTTCAGTATGAATCATTCCTGGATACGCTTTATGCGTCTCATCCTGAATTAAGAATAGAACGTGGTCAACCTGAAGCTGTAACACTTAACGTTCTTTCGGACTCCGTTCCGGACGACGTTACCATCCTTGAATATGTTGTAACTGACAATCAACTCATTCTTTTTGCAGTATCGAAGACGAAGCCATCAGGAACTGTTGCCGTCGATGTAATCCCAATCACCATTTCGAGGCAGGATTTGAATTCGAAGATCGATCATCTTCGGGCCGCAATTTCTGAACGAAGGCCTAACTATGCGAGCGTAGCACGAGAAGTGTACGACTTATTGATCGCTCCGGTGGCTAATCAGATTGCGCCGACGAAAACGATTTGTATTATTCCGGACAGTAACCTGTGGGACGTGCCTTTCCAGGCGCTTCGGAATAACTCAGGCCGATTTCTGCTGGAAGATCATGTCGTCTATTACGCGCCGTCTATAGTCGCGCTGAATACTCTCTCAAAAATGAAACTCGGACGAAACTCTGGATTGCGTCTTCTGGCCATTGGAAACCCCGACGATGGATTCGCCGATGCAACGGCCTCTTCTCAGGAACAAAGCAAAATTCCGTCGGAAATGCTTCGCGATACTGAGGTAGAGGTTAGAGATGTTGAAAAGGCGCTTGGGGCTCAGCAAAACAAATTATTAGTCGGGGCTGAAGCAAGCGAAACGCATTTTAAAGACCTGTCTTCCTCGTACAACATTATCCATATTGCCACTCATGGAGTCATTGATAGTGATCATCCTCTGTATTCGTATTTGTTACTATCGAGAGACGACAAGCAGAATGACGGGTATTTAGAGGCACGTGAGATCATCAATATGGATCTTCGCGCCGACTTGGTCGTGCTGTCCGCGTGCGAAACCGCCCGTGGCAAGGTTGGAGCGGGAGAAGGCGTAATAGGATTGTCCTGGGCATTCTTTATTGCCGGAAGCCGAACCACAGTCGTTAGCGGGTGGAAAGTAAGTTCGGCAAGTACTTCAATTCTTATGCGAAAGTTTTATGAGCATTTAAATGATGAGAGGTCTTCAGGATCATTAAAAAAGGCTGAGGCTCTAAGAGCAGCAGAATTGGAAATCATGAAAGACCCTCGATATAGCCATCCGTTTTATTGGGCCGCTTTCGTCGCGGTCGGAAGCAATCAATAATATTTAGCGCCAGGAACGAATCGTTTTGAGCAGTCGCAAAGCGAGAACAGAATGCGGGTTATCGCTAGCCAAAGCCTGGAATTCCTGCTCAGCCTCACTAATCATTCCGGAATTAGCGTAAAACAATCCGGTGACGAGATGTGATTTGGGCTGATTATGAAGTCTCGCTAAAGCTTCAAATTTTTCGTTAGAAAGAACGTTGAATCTCGCTTCGCGCGCGGATGCTGCTGGCGCAACAATCTCTTTGCCGTTTACATCTGCTATGACTGCCCAGGAATATGACTGTCCCCTGGGCAGCTTATCAATCGTCTTCCATTTTGTTTGATTCGCTTTTAGCTTTGGGCTTCTCGTTATTTCGCGCCCTGTCAAATCTGCGACAACAACCTCATAAGAAGAAGCATTCTGTACCGCCTCCCAAGAGAACGTCGGATGATCATCGGCAATTACAGTCGCAATCGGATAAACCAGTTGAAACGACCCTCCGCTATCTTGAGTACCTCGAAGGGCGCTTTCATCTCCGCTGATTTCGTTAATGATTTCAGGCTTCTTGATTGGATTATTCGCCAATACCTCTTTGATCAAACCCCTGTCTTGCGACCCAAGCATTAAGCCGGAAACGTTGCCATTCTTATGGACGGTAACTACGTTTTGGCCATCACGGATCTTAAGATCGTTTCGTGCATCCCACGATGGTTCGAGGTTTGACGCCTTTAATCCAGAATGCTTTCCTCCCAAAGACGGACTTGGTGAGCTATGGCCGTTGTCTTGGCCGCCCTTGGACTGCGATCCCGGATAGTCGGGCTTATCGCTTGAGTGCCTATCTACAACGCTAACGGACGGTGAATCCTGCGGCGTCCCCTTTCGCTTATAAAAAAGCAACAGTGACACAGATATCCCTAAAACCACAACAGCAAGAGCCGCAGCTATACCTGTCCGATTATTTGTAATCCACCAGCTTTGATAAGAAGGACGCAGACTTTCTGCGACTGGTGCATAGGTAATATGTTTCACAGTCTCGGACAGCTTCCGATATTCAACGAAACTGCGCACGTCCTCGCGACAACTCGCACAGCCTCCCAGATGGATATCGAGCATTTCCCTGTCTATTTCATCCAGTTTATTGTCAACATAGGCGACTAACTGTTCGTATTCCAAATGCTCGTCCTTGAGCCATGCGTATGAGAGAACAATTGATTTTGGATAAGGACCGGTGCGCTCTTCTAAAACCTCATGAAAAAGCGCTCTGCACTGAGGGCAACGATCCATGTGCTCGGCGATTTCTGCTAAATCGGGAACCTCCAGAGACTTAGCGCAGAACTCTGCCATGCGCATTCGTGATATATGCTCTATTGATTCCACGGTTGGTCTCATCTGAGAGTTAATTAACAGCCTGCCTTCATAAGTAATAGACGGAGGTTTTGACCGCCAATTCCAATTTGCTGGAATTATTTTTTCCTATTTAAATCTGTCAGGTTCTTTTCAAGCTGCCTTAATGCCCGAAAACGCCATTTATTAACCTGTTCCCTGGTCGTGTTAAGTTTCGCGGCAATGGCGTCGTTATCCATTGGCATCAATTTCCACAGCGATATAGCTCGGTACAAAGGCATCTTCAGATCAGCCGCAATCTGTGCGAGGGTCGAAACTTCATAATCCAGGAGTAGCCTGAACAGGTCCTTCCCTTTATCCAGTTGAAAACTAAGATACAGAGCCTCCTGCTGCTTGTCGGGCAGGAGTTTGATTTCATTCCAGAGTCGTTGAACGCCTTGTCGCATTTCGGCCTTAGAGACGTTTTGGTAGCCAGTATCAATCAGGTACTGCGCCCAGTATTGTTCGTCGTCATCGAGTGATTCAATCGATTGTTCTCGAATATCCAGAATCTGAACTACTATATTAACGAGAGCATCGAATCCAATTGGTGAGTCAAGCCATTTAAAGATCGCCGCAAGAAGCTCTTCCAACGGAACGCGCTGAATGTCTATTCCCGCAAAGGCTGTAGCCTTGAATGTTTCCCAATTGTCTTCCAATTGAGAGACACGGCCCCGCACCGGTAGCGCTCCTTGAGAACGCCATAAAGTGAACCCTGCGACGAATCCTTGTGATCCGGCTTGCCAAAGTGAAAAATCTGAACGAGTGTCGATCAAATCACGCAGCGTATTTTTGAATCTATGCCGGACCGGTGATTTCTCACGAAGGTAATCGTTGCAGACGTTGGTGGCAATGCGCGAAACATAATTCTCAAAATTTCGGATCGCCTTCTGATCCGGTTTTGATCTGAGGTTATGTAACCACTGAATAACTTTTGTTACCGCGTCTTGATATACATCCTCGGCCGAAGGGTAATTAGGACTCGCTCCAAACTGGCCGATATAGATTCCCAGCCTTTGTCGAAGTGTCAATCGGATTTGTGGACAAGCATGGCCGACAATGATTTCTTCGAGCAAACGTTCGCGTTCTAACTCTTCGCATGACTGGATATATGCCAAAAGCAGCGAATCCATGAGTGAACGCCAAGTCTGCAGTTATTTGGGGAGTGTAGATCGTTATGATACCGGCCGCACCAGCAAAAAGCCCGCAATTAGCGAACTGTGCCGAGAGCAGCAACTTGTCAGTAAGTATACTGGTTTCAGCGAGTTCAAGGCAAGAGTTTCGATCCAAATCTGAACAATTTTGTCTCTAGTTGGTTTGATCTATAGGACGTTAAGTTTTGGATTCAGTAAGAAGTTTTTGCAGGGCTGAAACTGTCGACTTTAGTCCTTGCTCCAGCAATGTCTGAAGGAATTCCTCTTGAGACTTCGGCGGCCTGCGTAAAGTTAATCGCTGCCGCTCGGCCGCGCTCACGACTAACTTGGCATCCAAATCGATCAACTGGCAAACGAATTCGTCTGGGTGTTGTGCCCTTACCTTAAATGGAGCGAGAACGGCTTTCGGGAAATCGGTTAGATTGAAGGTGACGATGATGCTCGCCCCTGAATGGATTGCAGCGGCCAGTACGTGTCGATCATCTTCATCCGGTAGACTTAGCTTGTCAATGTGCGACTCATAACCTTCAACCAGGCAATCCCTGACGGCGGTGTTCATAGCTTCACGAGTGCGCTGCAATTGTTCGAGCCTCAGGTCTGGCCTATTCTTGAGGACACTTCGTATCCATTCGTGATGGATTTCTTCCGTCCATTTCGCTTGAAATAGCCCAGTCAGTGCTAGATGGATAAGGAGATCTCTCAGCGGAGCCGGGTACAAGACACACGAATCGTAAACAACAACTGGATTGTCCATCAGTTCAGTACCCAAAATTCAGGTCCTGAGCTTGGTCGGCCAATTCCTGAAGCGCTGAGTCTCTTTTCGCTTCGTCTTTTCGCTTGTAAGCAAGCAGATCGGCAACCTTTACCCTTCTCCAGCTTCCGACTGTGCGAAACGGAATTTCGTTATTTTCAAGGAGCTTAATTAGAAATGGCCGAGAAACATTGAGAAGGTCCGCTGCCTGCTGGGTTGATAGCTCCTCTTCAAGCGGCAGCACAACCACAGACTTTCCTTCGGCAATCTGTAAGACCACACCCGCTAGAAGCGGATACTCGTCTGCAGTAAGCAAGATTCTCTTCTCCTTGCCGTTTCCGGATAGGACAATGCTAACCGAGAAATCTCCTTCCCCAAAGGCCTCCCTAAGTTCTTTGGCGGCTTTGATGTCTTGAGATGACGGTATGATTGATTCAGTGGTAGGGGTTATCATAATCTTCGGACAACTCTCTTCATTAAAGTATCTCTATAAATTGTATCATTATCCGCAATAAACGCAATATTTGCAGAATTCGCAACGATTTCTAATCAATGCGCATTGAGAATATGCAAGCAATCGTTTCTTGAAATAAGTGTTTAGCCGGCCCACTCTGGACAAGCACACCGAAAAAGTTTCCCTAGACGTGAAGTTCTCTGTCAACCATCGAATAACATTTAAACAGAAGAGATTCACTCACATTTTCCCGTGCTCGATAAGTGTCGTCGCGTTGACTTAATATGGTATATTTCGGCCTGTGATTCGACGTCGCCACTTTGTGTGTCTCAAGGCACGACGAAATTGTCCAGCGAGATTCTGTGTGGGTAGGCGTCTTAAAATATTTAACCTGTAGAAAATCATGGAGGAAGAAACTCATAACATTGTGTAGGAAACGCCTTATCGAGCCTGCCGGGAGTTTGACCATTGCGTTCATAGTTTGGCCGGCTCAAATTGAGACAGACAACTTGTTACGGTACTCAAAAACAGAAATTGTAAGTTTCCTAGGGTAATGACCCAGTTCTTCCTGGATTCTGGAACGACGAGACCGAAACATGTCAGAATCGTTTGAACAATATGCGGAGCGGTTACACGCGGTTGCGCGTGAGGCATCGAAGTCGCCATCGATCATATCAACTAGCGCCGAAATAGATGCTGCGCTCGACGGTGGGCCGGCCGAAACGCTACGGAGGGTTGTTGGAATTGGCGAGCGAAAAGCATCGGGCGCCTTTTTTACAGGTTCGGACCTTAGGACGAAGGCTGCAAAACTCCTCGTTCGAAAGCCTTCTGGAGAAGAGGTTTTCCTCGACCCAGCATGTGGTGCAGGTGATCTTCTTCTTGGAGTCTCGCAACACCTGCCTGTATCTCTAGATTTGCAAGAGACACTGAACTTGTGGGGGCAAAGGCTCGCTGGCTTCGATTTGAGAGGGGATTTTGTAAGAGCAGCAAAGGCTCGCCTGTTCCTAATGGCGCTGAAACGGGGAGCGAGGCCAGGGCGCCGATTTTCAATAGACCAACGTCGGCTATTCCCTTTGATTAAAAAATCCGACGCGCTTCAATTGGATAAACCCTTCAAAAATGCGTCCCATATAATTGTCAATCCGCCATTTTGCACTGTGGATGCAGCAGAGGACTGTACTTGGGGAAGTGGCAAGGTGTCGCAGGCCGCGCTGTTTATACATCACATCCTCGAAAATGCTAAGCAAGCCACAAGGATAGTAGGTATTCTCCCGGATGTCTTGCGAACCGGTAGTTCGTACAAGAGTTGGAGGGAACAAGCCACGGGAAAGGCTCGGATATGGAGCACTTCGATCATTGGGAGATTCGACACTTTCACAGATATCGATGTTTTCTTGTTGAACCTTGAGCGCCGCGAAAATCCAAAGACCTCCCAAGCTTCAGACTGGTGGGATTCTGCTAGTGCGGGCGTGCGCGTCGGTGACTTATTTGAGATTAATGTTGGTCCCGTTGTTCCGCATCGGGACCCCACTGAGGGACCCGAGTACCAGTATATTCATTCAAAGGCACTTCCGCCTTTCGGTCGGACCTGCGGATCGCGTGAACGACGACGGTTTAAAGGAACAACATACAAACCGCCGTTCTTAGCTATTCGAAGGACCTCCGGACCTCGGGACAAGTTCCGAGCGGTTGGTACGATCGTAACAGGTAATGAGCCAATGGCTGTTGAGAATCATGTTTTGATAGCAACTCCTCGAGACCACACGATTGATTCTTGCAGCAGATTAATGGACCTGCTACGAAAAGAGTTCGCTAATGACTGGCTGAATCAACGAATCCGGTGTAGGCATCTAACTGTTTCATCGCTGGAAGAAATACCCTGGAGACTTTGAAGTATGTCCAAAGCTAATCTTCGTTTCTCGACCGAAATCCTCAAGAGATTCGGGGAGGAACTTAACCCAAATCCTGACCAAGGGATACTAGAGCTTGTTAAAAACGCATACGACGCTAACGCGCTAGCCTGTACCGTGGAGCTTCTGAATACCAATACAGAGGGCGGGATTGTGCGCGTCACAGATACCGGGGATGGCATGGACGAGGATGATATCATAAACGGATGGCTCATACTTGGGGAATCCTCTAAGTCACCGAACGCCGTTACGAGATTAGGGCGGTCTCCAGTTGGGAACAAGGGACTCGGTCGTCTTGCCGCTCTTCGAATGGGCACTAAAGCATCTTTGATAACACGGCCTCTCGACATCACCGAGACAATGTCTGACTCTCACGGAAAGGGTCGATCCGAGCGGCCAGCAAGTTCACATTCAGTCAATCATAGTTTGCCTGAGCATACTCTTGTTATTGACTGGACAGAGTTTGACCACGCAAAGGTCGTCGAAGATGTATCATTGGATTTGCAGACTGTTTATTTGGAAACTGAAGCGAAGGCTGGTACCATAATAGAGATTGCTGGTCTCAAGGCAGCGCTTTCACCTATTGACGTCAAGCGATTAGCGCGCGGAATTTTGCTTCTAACGGACCCGTTTGAGGACAACCCACTAGGATTCAAAGTAGAACTCAAGGTACCAGAATTCGCAGATCTGGAACAACTTGTTAGGCAGCGTTATTTCAACGAGGCAGAGTTCCATCTGGTGGCTGAGGTCAATGATCAAGGAATCGGCAATGCGACGGTTTATGATTTCAAAGGTGAGGAACTCTACAGCACAGATCATGAGGGACTGAGAAAGAATCGCAATGTCAATTATAAGTGCCCAGCGGCGAAATTCGATCTTTGGGTGTTCTTGCTGAGCGGCGATAAGTTCACTGCGAAAACTGCCGGACTGACAGAAGTCAAGGAATGGCTGAAGCATTTTGGCGGTGTGCATCTTTATATTCGCGGGTTTCGGGTTTCACCTTACGGCGACCCCGCGAATGACTGGCTTGATATGAACGTAAGTAGGACAAGCAGCCCAGAACTGCGTCCCAGCACGATAACCTCAATCGGCAGGTTATCAGTCAGTGACGAGCACGGTGTATTACAGCAGAAGACGGACCGATCAGGAATAATTGAAGGCGAGGCCTTTCACGAACTTCAACTCTTCGCGAAGGAAGCATTGGCATGGCTTGCAAGACGCCGACTCGATGAGCGAGATCGACAGCACGCTGAACAACGCGTGGAAGCGCCCAAGGACGTCGATAAAGCGAAGGAGGGTCTCGATGCCGCTATCAAATCACTGCCTCCGAAAGCGCGAAGCGTCATCGCGGAAAAAATGGCAGTTTATGATCGCGCCAGGACCCGGGAGGCCAGCGCGTTACGAAAAGAGGTACAGCTTTATCGGACTTTAAGTACTGCAGGGATCACCTCTTCCGTCTTCGCCCACGAATCTACTCATCCTGTGCGTGTAATCAAAGACAGCATTAACCAGATTGAGAGACGCGCACGACAATTATTGGGTGACAATTTCGGTTCCAAACTAGAAAGTCCAGTAAATAGAATAAAGCGTCAAGTCGCTACACTGCACGCTTTCGGTATCGTTACCTTGGGCGTTGTGGATCACGATAAAAGGCGACTTGGACGCGTCGAAATACACACGACAATTCAAAACGTGCTGTCGACGTTCGCTCCTGTCTTGGAAGACCGCCAGGTGGAAGTTACGCTAAGACTTTATTCTGGCAACCCTTATCTGCGCGCAAGCGAAGCTGCGATCGAGTCGATTGTTACAAACCTTTTGGTCAACGGACTTAAAGCTCTTGAAGAAGGACCAACGGGAAAAAAGAAAATCGAAATCAGTACAGAGGTTTTGGCGAATAGAATCTCGTTGCGTGTGCAAGACAATGGCCCCGGCATCAAAGATATCAGCTTGAAAGATATTTGGTTGCCTGGTGAGAGTACGCGAGAAAATGGGACTGGGCTGGGACTCTCAATTGTTAGAGACTCAGCGAGAGATCTCGGCGGAAAAGTTAGCGCAAAAGTAACCAGCGATTTGGGAGGAGCAGAGTTTATTGTCGAGGTGCCTATATTAGGAGCGTAGGTATGAGTGTCGAAATATTGGGCAAGCGAATAGATACTGTGGGTATAGTTGATGATAGTGAAGACATGAGGAATACGATTAGCGATGATTTACAGGACGCTGACTTTATTCCACGTCCTTTTGAGGGACAATATTCAAATATTCAATCACTTATGGGCGAAGTTGTAGGGAGCGCCGACGCAGTAATATGTGATCATCATTTGAAACCACGGAATTATGCAAGTTTTTCCGGGGCCGAACTTGCCGCAAATCTGTATCAAGTAAAATTCCCTTTTGTGCTCGTCACAAGATGGACATCGGCCGTAATAGAGCAAATAAGATTTTATAGACGACACATCCCGGCTCTGGTGTCTCCCGACAATGTTTCCACAGAAACAATAATCGATAGTTTTCAGATGTGCCTTGAAGAATTTGGTGATTCTTTCCGACCAACTCGAAAACCGTGGAGCGCTGTTGTTCGTGTTGAAGATATAACCGACGCTAAGCCTGACAAGCTAGTTAGCATCACCATATCCGCCTGGAACCCCAATCAGGTTATTAACATCAGGCTGGATACGATACCTTCTAGCCTACAGGACAAGGTACATCCTGGCGCAAGATTCTTCGCGAAAGTGAATATCGGTGCGGAAACCCAAGAAGAATTATACTTAGAAGACTTTGAGTACCGTTAAAAGGAGCCGCTTGCCACAACTCAAACCCAGCCTGTCGATCATTGATGTTGGTCATGGAAACTGCGCCGTCTTGGAAGATGGCGCACAGGTGGTTATCATCGACGCCGGTCCAGGTTCAAGTGTTATCGAGTATTTGAAACGGGAGCAAATTACAACTATTGATATAGTGTTACTATCGCATTCAGATAGCGATCACATTGCTGGTTTGGTAGCGTTGATAGGATCCGGCGAATTTCAAATCAGATGTGTGAGGTTAAATTCTGACGCGTTAAAAGGATCTCAGCTATGGGAAGATCTGGTGTACACCCTGGATAAATGTCATAACGCGGGCACCACTGATTTCGATGTTTCGTTGACCTCCAGGCTTGGCAACTTAATGAATCGAGGGTCTGTCGGGGTCGAAGTACTGGGGCCAAGTTTGTATCTTGCTGGAATTGGCCCAGGAGGAGTGACTCGCGCAGGCCGCCGGCTGACGTCCAATTCTCTTAGCGCGGTGATTAGAATCTCATACGATAAGCAACCGATAATCCTGTTTCCCGGAGATTTAGACAGCACCGGGCTTGAAGACTTACTTGAACACCAGCTTAAATGCGAGTCTTCAATTCTCGTCTTTCCTCATCACGGCGGAAGAGCAGGATCAGGATCTATGACTTCATTTGTGGAACGAATATGCAAAGCCGTCAATCCGAAAACAATTGTGTTTTCCATCGGCAGGGGCGTTCACGGCACGCCGCAACCTGAGGTCATCGAGACGATCCGCAAAGTTTTACCCGGTGTTCATATTTTATGCACCCAGCTTTCCGAACATTGTGCGCCTAAGGTTCCGAGTGCAATTGGCACTCACGTTAGCAAGAAATATGCACGTGGACATGAACATAAACGATGCTGTGCAGGAACGATAGTCATCACATTCGGAGACAGTATCTCTCTACTCCCACAGCCTGACGAGCATCATGAATTTATCAAAATAAATGCGCCCACCTCTCTCTGCCAAAAAACGAAATAGGCGAAGGATAGCCCTTGGCATTGGGCAGTGACGAAAAAGAAGGTCACAAGGTCTCATGCTGGCTGAATAATCTGCCGTCGCCTTATCTTCTTTGAAGAATGAGCCTCTTCGATTTTTCGCTCATGGACCAAAGATTGAAGGAATCAAAAACGGTCAGGGATCATCTACCAATATAATTCAAAATTGTCACCGACAGGCGTATAAACGCGTCCAGAATCAGTAGAAAGCCGGCTGGAGATGTTAGGAATGGCCTCGAACGCCATTTGCTTGTCAACTTGTCGGTCGAGTGCACTGGCAATATCCTCCCCTGAATCCGTGTAAATGATCACTTCGTCCCTGGCTCGTGACACCGCCACATAAGCCATGCGGTCGTTGAGAGCCGGTCCAGCCTCTTTTGAATTTGCGTTGATGAGTACA
>Ga0070741_10000434_pt1 | contig 154957 bp, 141 predicted proteins | sample Coa_R1_4_FD_66440 | JGI IMG/M metagenome (GOLD analysis project Ga0070741, IMG submission 66440) | Surface soil microbial communities from Centralia Pennsylvania, which are recovering from an underground coalmine fire - Coalmine... | ecosystem: Environmental > Terrestrial > Soil >... | reverse complement strand
AGCCACGACGTACCCCTTCCCTTCGTCTTCCTGGACTCGGGGATGAGGATGCGCGTGGCTCCTCTTCTTTGCAGGAAGGGGTTCGGAGTGTCTACCTTCAACGTGGGCTCTACGGTCTAGGGATGCCATCACGGAAGGACGGGCGGCGTGCGGATCGCGGTGTACCAGACGCCGACCGCGAGCGCGATGAGCAGCGCGGCGAGGGCGAGGTACTGCGGCGAGCGTCCGCGCTTCACGATGACCACGAGCAGCAGGACGGCCGCACCGGCGACGAGTGCGAGATCGAGTCCGAGGAAGATGAGCAGCGCGTTCATATGACGTTGTGCTCGCGGATGAGGTCGCCGCGCTGGAACCGTTCGTACGCGAGCCGCGAGATGTCGAGCGTCGTGCGTCCGTCGACGATCAGCTCCGCGATGGCCTCCCCCGCCGCGGGCGCGTGCATGAGGCCGTGGCCGCTGAACCCCGCGGCGCACACGAAGCCCGGCACGCTCTTCACGTGCCCGAGGATCGGGTGCTTGTCCGGCGTGTCCTCGTAGAAGCCGGCCCATCCGGTCTTCACGTTCGCCTTCTCGAGGATCGGGACGCGATCCAGCGCGCGCTCCACGACGGTCGGCAGGAAGTCCCAGTTCACCGAATCGTCGAAGCCCGGTCCGTCCGCCGGGTCGGCCATGCCCATGAGCACGCCGCCGGACTCGCGGTGGCAATAGAACGATGTGGCCATCTCGACCGTGAGCGGGAAGTCGCGATCGAGGCCGGGGACCGGGTCGGTGACGAAGATCTGACGGCGGAGCGGCTGGATCGGCAGGTCGAGGCCGACGAGCGCGCCGACCTGCGCCGCCCACGGCCCGGCCGCGTTCACCACCGTGCCGCACGCGAGCCTGCCCGCGGGCGTGCGGACCGCCGCGACGCGGCCCTCCTCGCGCTCGATCGCGGTCACCGGCTCGCCCTCGCGGAAGCGCACGCCCTCGTCGCGCGCCCTGGCGACGTATCCGTGGAGCAGCGACGTCGGGTCGAGGTATCCGTCCTTCGCGCAGAAGGTGGCGAAGCGCACGTCGTCGACCCTGAGATGCGGGAAGAGCTCGCGCGCCCCCGACGCGTCGATGCGGCGCGCGGGCACGCCGAGACGCGACCAGAGCTCCAGCGAGCGATCGAACGCGGCCGCGTCGCGATCCGACGTGACCAGGAACAGGTAGCCGACCTGACGGAAATCGGGATCGACGCCCATCTCCTCCGCGAACCGCTCCCAATGCGGAAGCGACCGCTGCGAGAGCCGCACGTTGATCTCGCTCGAGAACTGGAGGCGTACGCCGCCGGCGTTGCGCGACGTCGAGCCGCTGCCGAGGCGATCGCGCTCGAGGACGACGACGTCGCGCACGCCCTTGCACGCGAGGTGCCATGCGATCGACGCACCGAGGACTCCTCCTCCGACGATGACGACCTCAGCGCGGTCCACGCTCGCGGCCCGCCTCCCGGTCAGGATTGCTCGGGCGGGACCGCGGACGGCGCGATCCGCACCATCGCGAGCATCGCCTTGTACACCTCGAGATAGTCACGCGCGCCGTACGCGACCGACCGCGCGCCGGCGCGGCGCGTCCCGGGAATGAGCTCAGCCATGTCCGCCATCGCCGAGGTGAGGAACGTGAGCTCGACCTCGCTCTTGCCCTTTGGCACGAGCGGCTTGAGCGACCGCGCGCCCGTCACCGCGCGCGTCGCGCCGTCGCGCAGCGCCTCGCAGACCTTCGAGGGGTGCAGCATCTTCGCCGCGAACCGTCCGGCGGCGTCCTTCGTGCGGACCGCGACCACGTCCGGGCCGAGGAGCTGCCGGGCTTCGCGACACGTGGCGTCGTCACCGGCCACGAGCGAGACGGTGGACCCGAAATAGCCGGCGAGGTACGCGTTGAGCGTGGTCTCGCCGACGGGCTTCCCGTCGAGGCGGAGCTCGAAGATGGCGCGGCTCGCATAGGTGTGGTCGAGCACTCCCCTGGGATGGCCGGCACGCGCGTGATAGCCGACGAAGAAGCAGGTGTCGTAGTCGCCGTCGATGCCCTGTCCCATGCTCCAGGGCTTCGCGGTCCCGACGAGCAGCTCGGCGCGCGGGTCGAGCTCGTCCGCGTAGATGTTGTGCATCGAGCCGTGCGAGTCGTTGACGCAGAAGCGCCGCGCGCCGGCCGATGCCGCCCCGTCGATGCAGGCATTCGCCTCGTCGGTCATCCAACGGCGCGCGCGCTCGTACTCGACGCCCTGCATCATCACGTGGCTGTACGCTGCGACACCGCCGATGCCTTCCATATCGATCGAGATCCACACGCTGGAGGCGTGTCGCTTCGGCATGTGCGCGATGGTAGGAGGTTCATCGCCGTGCTGCGTCGCGGTAGAATGGTGTCCCCGGCACGCCGCAGTGGTGAAACTTGGTATACACGCCGTCTTCAGGGGGCGGTGCCCGCAAGGGCATGAGGGTTCAAATCCCTCCTGCGGCACAGTCAGCTCAGGTCATCGCCAGCGAGTGACGGCGCGCGTGCTCCGCTCCAGATGGGACCGGCTCGCGGAGTTGAAGCACACCCAGAGGCGCTCGTAGTCATAGATCGGGTACGTCGCGACCGTCGGACGGTGGACGAAGCTGGCGATGTAGCCATCGCCATCCAGCAGCCGCAGCGGAGGCAGATTGCCATCGGGAACGTCGATCGCACCGCGGATGAGGCTCTTCCGCGGCATGAGGCCGACGCTTGCGAGCCACCGATACAGCCGGACATCACCGAACTGGGCTTGACAGCGGACCCCGCCCGTCCTCGTTGGGAGCGCGGGGTAGACCATCGCGCGGCCCAGGCATTCGAGGAATGTGCGTACCAGCTGTCCAATCGCCAGAGTCGAAGGACAGGTGGCGTTCACCGCGTGCGACCAGGCATCCGTCGGTCGCCATCAGCCCGACGACATACGCCAAGCGGTCCGGCCACTCGAGGGCCAGCGTTGGTCGGCGATCTCGCTCGAGTGGAAGAGCGCGTACGGATCCGGGTCGCCGCTGCCGGTGATCCCGATGAGCAAAGCGTCGTAGCCGCGCTGCGCCACGGTGCTCTCGAGGAGAGTGCTGAACGACTGCGCGCGGGGGTCGGCGAGGATGCCGATCTGGCGCAGGTCGTCGACGATCTGGAGCGCCGCGGCGACCGGCGCGGGTGATTGCTCTTCCGATGGAGCGCGCGCGCCCGTCGTCGGCGCGCGAGACAGGCCGCCGGTACACGAGTCCTCGGCGCGACGCAGCGTTCCGCCCTTCGCCTCCCGCCACGAAGGACAGCTCCGCACGTCCAGCGCGGAATGTCTGCCCCTCGCCGGTCACACAGATCAGTGACGAGCCGCCACGTCTTTCGGGGACCGGCCGCGATCGCCTGTCGCACGTCCGTGCGACGCGAGCGCTACCGCTTGATCGCGGTCTTCACGTACCAGTCCTGCGCGTTCCAGAGCCGGTCGCTCGGCGCAATGATCGGCATGATGCGGATGCCCTGCACCTGCTTGCTCTGCGCGTACAGGTAATCGGAGAAATACAAGAAGACCACCGGCACCTCGGTCGCGATCGCCTGGAACACGGGCGCGATGAGCTCGAGCCGCTTCGCCTGATCGGAGGTGCGCCGTGAATTCTCGAGCGCGCGATCGAGCGGAAGGGTGAAGTACCCGGAGAGGTTGTGGCCCGGGTCGTCGATCTCGCTCGAATGGAACAGCGGATACGGATCGGGATCGCCGCTGCCGGTGATGCCGGTGAGCAGCGCGTCGTAGCCGCGCTCGCGCACCACTTTCTCCACCAAGACGCTGAACGGCTGCGCGCGCAGCTCCGCGGCGATCCCGACCTGGCGCAGATCGTCGATGATCTGGAGCGCCGCCGCGACGCGCGCCGGCTCGTCGGACGTGCTGATGCCGAACGCGAGCTTGACCCCACCCTTGTCGCGCACGCCGTCGTTGTCGTGGTCCTTCCAGTCCGCCGCGTCGAGCATGGCGCGGGCGTCGGCGAAGGAATGGTCGTAGCGCTTGACGTCCTTCACATAGGCCCACGACGTCGGCGGCACGAGCTCGTCGGCGACGCGGCCGCGGCCGTCGGCCGCGAGATCCAGCACGCGGCCCTTGTCGATGGCCGTGGCGATCGCCTGGCGCACCACGCGGTCGCGGAAGACCGCCTTCTCCGGGCGGACGTTGAGGAAGAGCGCCGTGTAGTCGGAGGTCGGGAAGCTGTAGAGATCGACGTTCTTGTACGTGCGGGCGCGCTCCGCGTCGGACGTCGAGAGCCCGCCGGCGCCGTCGATCTCGCCTCTGCCGAGCGCCGTGAGCGCGGCCGACGCATCCGGATAGGAGCGCAGGATGATGCGGTCAAGGTACGGCCGCTGGCGGTCGGGGTGAACCCTGTAGTAGTCGTCGCTCCGCGCGAGCACGACCTGCCGCGCGTCGGCCTCGACGACGCGGAACGGCCCGCTGCCGATGGGTCGCTGATTGAACGGCTGCCGCGGAAGGTCGTTGTAGGTGATGCCGGCGAGGCGATGCGCCGGCAGCAGCGGCAGCGTCGTGTTCGCGGCGAACGATCCGAAGGCCTCGGGGAGCGTGAAGCGCACGACGCGGTCGGTTACCGCCTCGGTCTTCACGCCACGGAAGGCGTCGCTGTAGGGGCCGACGTACGCCTTGTCCTGCACCAGCGACACCGTGTACACGACGTCCGCGGAGGTGACCGGCTCGCCATCCTGCCACCGCGCGTCGCTCCGGATCGTGAACGTCCAGACCTTGCCGTCGCCTTCCGTCGCGAACGTCGCGAGATCCGGCACCACGGAGCCGTCGCGATCGAACCGCGTCAGTCCCGTGAAGACGAGGCGAACGACGTCGGCGTCGAGATCGGTCGCGGCGAGCACGGGCTGGAGGTATTGCGGCTGGCCGACCACGCCTTCGATGTACGTGCCGCCGTAGGCGGGGACCACGCCGGTGCGCTCGGCCTGGTCGAGGAAGACGGCGCCCGCACTGACCACCGCCATGAGCGCGACGAGCGCCACGACGACGAACTTATCGCGCGCGGTCACCTAGGCGGCGTTCGCGCCTCGCGCGCTGAAGAGCGAGATCGCGACGTAGACGACGATGAGCACGACCGTCAGGCGGAAGAGCGTGCGCTCGAGGCCACGGCGGCTGCGGTACGCGGTCGACTCGCCGCCGAAGGTCGACGACAGGCCCGTCCCCCGCGCCTGCAGGAGGATCGAGCTGCTCACGGCCACGGCGATGACGATCTGGGCGATCTGAAGGAGATCCATGGGGTCTCTCGATTCTAGCCGCTCGCGGCGCGCGGACGCATAGAGCGGGCCGCGCGCGGTGCCCGCGCCGTGCGAGCGCAGGCCGCGTCACGCGCGTTCGCTGAGGAGCGAGCGGCCCGTCATGCGCTCGGGCACGGGAAGACCCATGAGGCCGAGCAGCGTGGGCGCGACATCGCGGAGCCCGCCGTCCCGCATCGCGTAGCGATGGGCGTCCCGCGCGGCGAGCGCGACGGGGACCGGATTCAGGGAATGCTGCGTGTTGCGGCTGCCGTCCGGGAAGAGCATCTCCTCGGCGTTGCCGTGGTCGGCGGTGACGAGCACGCATCCGCCGGCCGCGAGCGCGGCGTCCACCACGCGCCCCACCGCCGCGTCGGTCGCGGCCATCGCCTTCTCCGTCGCGACGATGTCGCCGGTGTGCCCGACCATGTCTGGGTTCGCGAAGTTGACGATCGCGAAGTCGTACGCTCCGGTCGCGATCGCCCGCGCGAGCGTCTCCGCGACCGCCGCGGCGCTCATCTCCGGCTGCTGGTCGTACGTCGCGACCTTCGGCGATGGCACGAGCGCCCGGTCCTCGCCCGGGAACGGCGCCTCGCGACCGCCGTTGAAGAAGTAGGTCACGTGCGCGTATTTCTCCGTCTCGGCCGTGTGGAACTGACGGAGGCCGGCGTCGGCGAGGATCTGCGCCATCGGGATGACCTCCTGGGGCGGGAACGCGACGAGCACCTTAGGGAGCTCGACCTTGTACTCCGTCATCGTCACGAACGTCAGGTCCCGCGGTCGGCGCGCGCGCGGGAAGCCCTCGAAGTCGTCCCGCATGAACGCCCAGGTGAGCTGGCGGGCGCGGTCCGGCCGGAAGTTGATGAACACGACCGCGTCGCCGTCCTCCACCCGCGCGCCGCCGCCGACGATCCGCGGCTCCATGAGCTCGTCGCCGCAGCCGTCCTTCGCGTAGCACTCGAGCACCGCGTCGCGCGCGGTCGGCGCGGACGGCGCGGCCGCGTCCACGATCGCGTCCCACGCGCGCTTCGTGCGCTCCCAGCGCTTGTCGCGGTCCATCGCCCAGTACCGGCCCTGGATCGTCGCGATCGGCGGGACGACGCGCGGCAGCAGCTCGAGCGCGCTGCGCGGCGGCATGTCACGGCCGTCGAGGAAGCAGTGATAGACGGCGCGACGCACGCGCTCCCGCTTCGCGAGCTCAGCCGCGGCGTTCAAATGCGCGAGGTCCGCGTGCACGCCACCGCTGGAGAGCAGTCCCAGCAGGTGCAGCGTCCCGCGCTCGCGGACCGCGGCGCATGCCGCGCGCAGCGCGGGGTTCTCGAAGAACGCGCCGTCGGCGATCGCGTCGTTGATGCGGACGAGCTCCTGGTACTGCACGTAGCCGGCGCCCATCGTGAGATGGCCCACCTCGCTGTTCCCCATGACGCCGTCCGGAAGTCCGACCGCCCGGCCGCTCGCCTCGAGCCGCGCGTGCGGGTAGCGCGCGAGGAGCTCGTCGAGCCGCGGCGTCTCGGCGCGGGCTACCGCGTTGCCCGGACCGCCGGGGGCGATCCCCCATCCGTCGAGGACGCAGAGGACCACCGGCCGGTAACGAGCGCTCACGCGAAGGCGCGCACGATGTTCGCGAACTCGTCGGCCTTGAGCGACGCACCGCCGACGAGCGCGCCGTCGATGCCCTCGGCGCCCGCGAACTCGGCCGCGTTGGCCGCGGTGACGCTGCCGCCGTAGAGGATCGGGACGTCGGCCGAAGGTAGCCCGGCACGATCGAGCGCCCCGCGGATGACGCGCGCCGCCGAGGCCGCGTGCGCCGCCGTCGCCGGCCGTCCCGTTCCGATCGCCCAGATGGGCTCGTACGCGATCACGAGCGCCGATGCCTTGTCGCGCGCGGCCTGGAGCGGCGCGGTGCCGGCCGCGATCTGCCGCGCGATGACCGCGTCGGTCTCGCCACCGAGGAACTGCGACTCGCTCTCGCCGACGCAGAGGACGACGCGAAGGCCGCTCGAGATCGCGCGCGCGAGCTTGCGCGACACGCGTGCGTCGTCGTCGCCGAGATCGCGGCGCACCTCGGAATGGCCGACGATGGAACCGATCGCGTAGCCCGCGAGCATCGAGGCCGCGACCTGTCCGGTGTAGGCGCCCTTCTCCTCCCAGTGGACATCCTGCGCGTAGACCGCGACGTGCGTGCCGCGCAGCGCGTCGGCGACGCCCACGAGGGCGATCGCCGGTGGCGCCACGCCGACGATCGCGCCGCCCGCCGGCGCCGACGCCGCGACGGACCGCGAGAGCTCCACCGCGGCGGCGACCGTCGCGGGGTTCATCTTCCAGTTGCCGATCACCACACACGCGCGCGTCATCGTGCCGCCTCCTCGACGATCCTGCGGAGCCGCTGGCGCATCGACCACTTCGTCGTGGCGACGCGCGCCGCGAGCTCCGCGAGCGTGGCCTCCGGCGCGCGCAGCCGCGCCCGCGCGGCTTCGCGCACCCGCGCGGGGAGCGCGGCGAGCCGTCCCGAACCGGCGAGCGCCCGGATCGCCTCCGCCTGCGCCCGGGCCGCGATCACCGCGCGGGCGAGGTTCGCGGCTTCCGCGTTCACCTGCGCGTTCGTGCGACCGCGGACCTCACGAGAGACCCGGCGTGCCTCGAACCGCAGCAGCGTCTCCGTCGCGCCCGCGAGACGAAGGAATGCCGCGATCGCGTCGGCGTCGCGCAGCAGATGGATCGTGCGCCCGCGACGGGTCCGCGTGCGCGGCCGAAGACCGGCCCCGATGAGGATCTGGCGCGACCGCCGGGACTCGCCACGCGGAGGCCGCAGCTCGAGGAGGTTGCCCGAGGGACCCGATGACAGCGAGCCACCGGCGAGGAAGAGACCGCGGAGGTACGCGCGGCGACAGCACGCCTTCCGGAGCGAGGACGGCATCGTCGTCTCGGTCGAGTGCGCGAGCCGCCGCGCCGGCCGGCCAAGGTGTCCGGCACGCGGCAGGAGCGCGGCGAGCACGCGCGCGTCGCACGCCGACGGTCTCACCCGCGCCAGCTCGGCCTTCACCTCCTCGGAGAGCGGCGAGCGGTCGGCGGCGCGCACGCCCCGCGTCACGTCCGCACCTCGGCCCGATCGATATCGCGGTGCTCGACGGTGATCTCGCCCGGCCACGCATCACGCAAGCGGCGCGCGACCTCGTCGGCGAGCACGACCGAGCGGTGCCGTCCGCCGGTGCAGCCGAGCGCGATGGCGAGCCGCGCCTTCTTCTCCTCCTCGTAGCGCGGCAGCGCGAACTGGAGGAACGGCATGAGATGCGCGAGGAACTCCTTCGTCGCGGGGTGGTCGAGCACGAACGCGCGCACGCGCGCGTCGCGGCCATCGAGGTCGCGGAGCGCCGGGATGTAGAACGGGTTCTCCATGAACCGCACGTCGATGACGAGGTCGGAGGCGGGCGGCAGTCCGAACTTGAATCCGAAGCTCACGACGTGGACCAGCATCGCGGGGGTCCCGGATCCGTAGAGCGAATGCAGGGTGTCGCGCAGGTCCTTGACGCTCAGGTGGGTCGTGTCGATCACCTTGTCCGCGCGCGCACGCAGCTCGACGAGCATCGTTCGCTCCTCGTCGATCGACGGCTGCACGCCGCCGGTGCCCTCGAGGGGATGGCGGTGACGAGTCTCACTGTACCGGCGCAGGAGCACCTCGTCGGACGCGTCGAAGAAGAGCAGGTGCGGCTTGTCGCCGGCCGCCGCGAGCGCGTCCAGCGCCGCGGTCGCCTCCGCGAAGAGCGCGCCGCTGCGCGCGTCGATGACGAAAGCGACGAGGTCGTGCCCGCCGCGGCGGCAGACCTCGAGCGCGGAGGCCATGAGCGCGGGCGGCAGGTTGTCGAGGATGTAGTAGCCGAGGTCCTCGAACACCTTGACGGCCTGCGTCTTCCCCGATCCGGAGAGCCCTGTGACGACGACGAAGCGCGGCGCGCCGGAATGGTCGCGGCGCGAGGTGTCGCTCAGCGGACCACCTTCGAGAGCACGGCGCTCACGATCGAGATGAGGATCGAGCCGACGAGCGCCGAGATGAAGCCGTCGACGCTGAAGCCGAGCTGCGGGATCGCCGAGACGATGAGCAGCATCGACGCGTTGATCACGAAGATGAACAGGCCGAGCGTCGCGCAGGTGAGCGGCAACGACACGATCAGGAGGATCGGCCGGACGAACGCGTTCACCAGCCCCAGCACGACCGCCGTCAGGAGCAGCGAAAGGTAGCGGCCCGGCTCGCCGAGCCCGTAATCGACGAGGCCCCAATGGATGCCGGGAACGAAGAACGCGGCCACGGCGATCGCGATCGCGGTGACGACGCCTCGCAGCAGGATGCCCATCGGGGTACAGCCTAATGCGTCAGTACTGGCTGAGCGTTCCGCGGACGCGCATGTGGCGCTCCGCGCGATCGAACGACCACCGCCCGAGCGGGAACATCACGATCGTGGTCACGATGAGGGCGGCGTACTCGAGGACCGGATCGACGAGCGGGCGCGTTCCGAGGGCGTGCTGACGGAGGATGTCCATGGCGTACGTCGTCGGGAGCGCGTAGGCGATCGGCTGCAGGACGCCGGGCAGCAGGGTCACCGGGAAGGCGGCACCGGACGCCGTCGCGAATAGGAAATTCGTGCAGTCGATGAAGAGGTTCGCGTCGCGGATCGTCAGGACGATGCCGGCGAGCAGGTGCGCGAAGCCGACGAGCGCGATCGTGGCGATGACGAGCGCCGGGAGCGCGTAGACCATCTCGAGACGCAGGCGCAGTCCGAAGAACACGATGCCGATCGCGAAGATGGCGATCTGGCTGAACACGAACCAGAAGAGGCCGCCGAGCGCGCGGCCGAGGACCAGCACTTCCTTCGACGTGGGCGCCAGCCATGTCGGCTCGAGCGTCCCCATCTCCATCTCGTTCCGGAAGCTCATGCCCATCGCCCAGAACGCCGTCGCGACGAGTCCGCTCACCACGCCGCCGAGGAAGATGAAGCCGGCGAGATCGTCGGTGCCGATCATCTTCTCGAGTCCGACGACCTTCCCGCCGACCGCGAACGACGCGCCGAAGAGCAGCGCGGGCAGCACGCCCTGATAGAGCGGCGTGAAGATCTGCGACGCCACGATGAAGCGGTAGCGAGACTGGTTCCGGACGTCCTTGCGCGCGAGCGCGAGCGCGGCGCGGAGCTCGTCCATCAGTACCGTCCGAGCATCCCGGTCCGCCGCGCCGACGCCTCGAGCACGTTGAAGAGAAGCACGCCGAGCGCGCCGAAGGCGATCGCGAGGATCAGGAGCACGCCGGCGGCGGGCGCGACGTCCAGCGGCGTCGCTCCCCTGAGGAGCGCGTCGCGCATCGCCGCGACGATGTAGGTCGGCGGCATGACCGTGGACGTCGCCTGCGCCCAGGCCGGCAGCATCACGATCGGGAAAGTGATCCCGCACAGCAGCGAGAGCGCCCCGCGCGTGAACTGCACGGCCGGCCCGACCTCGCCGAAGCGCAGGACCGCGGCGCTGAAGAACGAGCCCATCGCGTACATCGCTGGCAGGCCGGCGAGAACGATGAGCAACGTGAGCAGGGCTCCGCCGAGCGGCAGCACCACCCCGAACAGGAGCCACACCGAGATGCCCATGACCAGCAGCTGGAACGCCGTCCACACGACGTTCGCCAGCGTCGGACCGAACAGCGGGACGACCCGCGAGACCGGCGTGAGGAACACGGCCTCGAGCGTCCCGGTCACCTGGTCGCGCCGCAGCGCCGTTCCGGGACCCCACAGCAAGGTCGAGATCCACATGTACATCGCATAGCCGACGAAGATGAAGAGCGTGATCCCGGTGGTACCGGAGCGAGACGCGAACGCGTCCAGCGCCTGCCGATCGCCGCCGCCGGAGTAGGCCTGCCCCATGAGGACCCAGACCGACGGGAGCAGGACCGGCCAGAAGACCTGACCGATGACGTTGGCGGGATAGCGCCGGAGCAGCCGCGCCTCACGCCGACCCGCGGCGACAAGGGCGCGCAGGTCCGCGGCGAACGTGCCGCTCATTCCCGCAGCGCGCGCCCGGTGAGGGACAGGAACACGTCCTCGAGGCTCACGGGCACGACCTCGACGTGCTGGATCGTCGCGCCCAGGCTGCGCGCCGCGTCGAACGCCGCGGGGACGAAGTCGCGTGCGGACGCACAGTGCGCGGTGACCGCGAGCGTGCCGCTGTGGCGCTCGCTCCGCGCGATCGACGCGCCCGAGGCGAGACGCGAGAGCAGCACGGCGTCATCGCCGGTGAGACCGATCTCGAGGCGCACGACCTCCTCGGCGCGGATCCGGCGCTTCAGCCGCGCCGGCGTGTCGAGCGCGACGATCTGGCCGTGGTCGATGATCGCGATGCGGTCGCAGAGCTGATCCGCTTCCTCCATGTAATGCGTCGTGAGGAGCACGGTGCGGCCCTGCCGCTTCAGCTCGCGCACCCGGTCGCGAAGATCGCGCGCCGCCTGCGGATCGAGGCCGACGGTCGGCTCGTCGAGGATCACGAGCGGCGGATCGGGCAGCAGCGCGCGCGCCAGCGCGAGCCGCTGACGCATGCCGGTGGAGTACCGCTCCACGTAGTCGTCGGCGCGGTCGGAGAGCTTCACCGCCGCGAGGCTGCGCGCGATGCGCTCCTTCGTCTCCTTCGGCGGGACGTGGTAGAGGGCCGCGAAGTACTCGAGGTTCTCGCGGCCCGTCAGCTTCCAGTACAGGCTGCGCTCGCCGGAGAGCATCGCGCCGAGGCGCGCCCGCACCGTGCGCGGATCCTTCGCGACGTCGATGCCGAGCACGGTGATCGTGCCCGCGGTCGGCTCAAGCAGCGTCGCGAGCATCTTCATCGTCGTCGTCTTCCCGGCCCCGTTCGGGCCGAGGAGGCCGAAGATCTCGCCGCGCTCGACGGTGAGGTCGATGCCGTCTACCGCGCGGAAGGTGGTGCGCCGGTCCGGCCGGCGCCCGAGGCGCTGCCAGATGGTCCGACGACCCTTCTCGAATTCCTTGACGAGCCCGCGCGCCTCGACGGCCCACGCTCGCTCCGCCCGCCGAACGGGGGCTCCCTCCCCCGCACTCGTCATTCGACGAAGATCTCTACCCGATCCTCGTCGTCGGCGACGTCGACGACACGGCCCGGGAAGTCGATGGACCGAAGCAGCTCGTCCAGATCGATCCCGAACTTCGAAAGATGGCCGCGCACGAGGCCGCTCGACCCGAGCTTCATCTTGCCGATGCGCGCGATCGCGAGCGGGATCGCGACGTTGACCTTCTGCTCGCCACCTTCGGTCACGCGGATGCGCAGGATCCGCCCGCGCGAGCCGGGCACGCTGGTACCGGCCCGCGGAGGCGGCGGGGGAGGCGGCGCGTGCCTCGCGCCGTCGTCGATGTCGCCAAGGGCCCGGAGGAGCCGGTAGGCCTGCTCGCTGTCGATCTTCCCTTCGGCGAGAAGCCGGAGGACCTGCTTCCCTTCCTCGCTCGGCATCAGCGGTCCGTGCGCGCGGCGTCGAGCGCCGCGGCGGCGTCATCGACGTTGAGCTCGCCCCTGGCGACACGCTCGAGGACGCCGCGGACCGCCTCGCGCGCGGCGGTGTCCATGGGCTCGGTACGTTCGACATCGGCCGCGGACCCGCGCTCGCGCTCGGCCTGGACGTCGGCGCCCCCCGCGCCACGCGGCTCTTCGGTCGACGCCTCGCCGGGCACCTCGACCACGCTGCCGCCGATGGTGAGGTCGCCGCTCACGGTCTTCACGATCGCGTGGCCCCGCGCGTCGCCGAGGGCGACGGAGTATTCCTTGCGACTCTGCCGCGTGACCCGCGACGGGATCTCCGATTCGAGATCGCCGCTCGCGGTGCGAAACTCGACGAGCAGGTCCGGGTCGACGAGGCGCAGGTCGACGTCGCCGCTGATGGTGCGGACCCGGTGCTCGCGCGCGGCCTCGAGCACACCGGTGAGCTCGATGTCGCCGCTCACGGTGTGGAGCTGCATCGACCGCACCCGCGCCGCGTCGAACGTCACGTCGCCGCTCACCGTGTTGCCCTCGACGTGGCCGACGTAGCGGCGGACGTTCACGTCGCCGCTCACGCTCTTCAGCCGGAGCGGCCCCTGCGCGTCGACGAGCGCGACGTCGCCGGACACGCTCTGGATCTCGATCGGGCCGCGGGTGCCGGTGATGGAGAGATCGCCGCTCACGGTCTGCGCGTCGACGGCGCACTCCACGGGCACGGCGATCTCGAAGTCGACGCGGAAGCGCTTGCCGCGGAAGAGGTCGATCCAGCCGCGCTCCTGCTCGTACAGGTGCGGCTCGACGTGCAGCTCGTCGCCGTGCTTCTCCATGCGGATCTCGAGGTTCTGGAGGAGCCGCTTCGCGCGGTCTTGGCTGCCCGCGGTGACGTGCTTCGTCGCGACGACGGTGATCTTGCCCGGCTCGCCGACGGTGACGGTGGTCTCGCCGGAGATGTTCCGGACGCGCAGGCGCGGCATCCGGTCGAAGAGGAACTCGCCGTTCACGGTCTCGTCGTAGGTCTCGCCCACGGCATCGCTCACGAAGTCCTTCATGAAGCCCTTCGCGAAGTCGCCAAAGGGCATCCCCTCGATGTCCACGCCGCGCAGGTGAAGACCCTCACCCGACACGTGGATGCGCCGGCTCCGGCGCTCCTCGCGCCCGGCCTCCCGCGCCATCCGCTCCGCCTCACGCGCCTGATCGCGTGCCGCTCGCTCCTGATCGCGGGCCGCGTCGCGGGCATCGCGCTCGGCGCGGCGCGCCTCGCGCTCGGCCTCGTGCGGATCGAAAGTGGACCAGTCGGGATCGCGGGGCTCGCCGCTCAATGGATGGTCTCCGCTTCCAGCAGGCTGGCCGCGTCATCCGGCGCGATGCGTCCCTCGGCGAGCTCCCGCAGGATCTCCTTGCGCCGCTCGGCCTCGCGGTCGGCCTCGGCCTGCGACGGGAACCCGAGCGCGCGGATGACCGCGTCGAGCCGCGAGCGGACCGTGGGATACGAGATGCCGAGCTCGCGCTCGACGTCCTTGAAGCTGCCCCGTGCGCGGATGAATACCTCGAGGAATTCGAGCTGCTCCGGCGCGAGAGCGTGGAAGCGACCGAGCGAGAAAGAGCCTTCGAGCCGCGTTCCGCAGCCCTCGCATTCCAGCCGCACGACGTTGAGCTGCTCCGAGCAGATCGGGCATCGCGCGACGACCGGATTCGCCATGACTCGGTTATGCGCGGCGACCTCATCGAAAGTCAAGCCGACATGAGAGTTCTGTAGCCGAGATATCGAAACGATGAGGTGCGCACTATCGCGGGTTGTTGTGTTGCCAACGACAGTTGCTTTGCCCTAGTCCCCTGCCGCCGAAGCTGGTAGCGATGAGCCGTGCCTTCACGCGGCACACTGTCCGTTGTGACCGACCGTCGCGACGCGCCGTACGAGCGGGTGCGCGTCGTCTGTCTGCGCGGGAACCTGCTGCTGCTCGTGCAGCACCGCTGGCACGACGGTTCGTTCTTCTGGTTGTTGCCCGGTGGCGGCATCAAGGACGGTGAAACGATCGAGGACACCGCCGTACGCGAGGTCTGGGAGGAGGCCGGCGTGCGCATCCGTGTCCTTCGCCAACTCGAGCGGCCTGCCGCCGTCACTGGTGCAGGTCCCGAGCACGCATTTGTCCTCGCCGAGCCGCTCAACGACGAGACGCTCGGACCGCAGCCTGCGGTCGACGGTGATGCCGTGTTCGCTGTCGAGTGGCACGCCATCAGCCCGAGTTCGCCGATCGGTGGATTGACCCCGGAGTTCTGGGCACCTCTCGGACCGCTGCTGCTGCGTGTCGCGCGTGATGCATCGTGAAGCTCAAGACGTTCGCGCGCTACGGCTGAGCGTGATGCCTACCCAGCTCATCCTCGTTCGGATCTAGGGGCCTCGGCACGGCCGGACAGCCTAGCCACCGGTCGGTCGGTTAGCAACACGACAACCCGCGACAGGGTGCGCAGGGGCCCGGGCGTGCGGGCTACGCTTCGAGCGCTTCCTTGATGCGCCTGGCGAGCGCGGGACCGACACCCGCGACGGCGGCGAGATCGTCGACGCCGGCCTCTCGCATACCGCGAACGGATCCGAACTTCCGGAGCAGCGCGCGCTTCTTCGCCGGGCCGACGCCCGCGACGTCGTCGAGGAGCGAGCGGACGGCGCGCTTCGCGCGCACCTGCTGGTGGTACGTGACGGCGAAGCGGTGCGCCTCGTCCCTGATGCGCTGAACGAGATACAGGCCCTGCGAGGTCCGCGGGAGCACGACGGGGTCCGGCCGTCCGGGCAGGAAGAGCTCCTCGCGCTCCTTCGCGAGCGCGACGATGGGGATCTGCAGCCGGCCGGCGTCGGCGAGCGCGTCGAGCCCCGCGGAGAGCTGCCCCTTTCCGCCGTCGAGGATGACGAGGTCCGGGAGCGTCCACCCCTCCGCCCGCGCCTGCGAGCTCCGCGCGAATCGGCGCTTCAGCGTCTCGCGCATGTTCGCGAAGTCGTCGTTCCGATCGGAGATGCGCGCGCGGAAGCGGCGGTACTGCGACTTCGCCGGGCGGCCGTCCTCGAACACGACCATCGACGACACGACGCTCGTGCCCTGCACGTGGCTCACGTCGTAGCACTCGATCCGCTTCGGCGGACCCTCCAGGCCGAGCGCCTCCTGCAGCTCCGTGAGCGCCGTGTCGGTCTTCCCGCGATCCGCGAGCCAGCGCACCCGCTCCTGCTCCAGCGCATCCGCGGCGTTGCGCGCCGCGAGCTCGGCGAGGTGGCGCTTCCGCCCCCGCTGCGGGACGTGGATGCGCACCGGGCCGCCACGACGCTCGACGAGGAACGCCTCGAGCGCCTCGCCGTCTGGTAGCGGCGTCGGCGTCACGATCTCCGGCGGCAGCGCGCCCGCCGCGCCGTAGTGCAGGCGCAGGAAGGATGCGACGACCTCGGCCGGGCTCGCGCCCTCGGAGCCCTCGAGCGCGAAATGGTCGCGACCGACGACGGTGCCGTCGCGGACGCGGAAGACCTGCACGACCGCGTCGTTCTCGGAGAGCGACGCCGCGAGGACGTCGAAATCGTCGCCCTTGTACGCGTGGACCTCCTGGCGCTCGAGGGTGCGATCGATCGCGACGAGCCGATCGCGCAGCAACGCGGCGCGCTCGAACTCGAGCGCCGCCGACGCGGCCTCCATCTCGCGGCGCGTCTCGCGCGCGAGGGCCTCGTAGCGTCCTTCGAGGAACAGCACGCTGCGGTCGATGGTCGCGCGGTACTCGTCCTTCGTGGTGTGACCCACGCACGGCGCGGTGCACCGCTTCAGGTGATAGAGGAGGCAGGGGCGTCCGCCCGGCAGCGCGCTCGGCGGGACCGTCCGTCCGCGCCCGTCGTCGCCGGCGACGATGGTGAGCTTGCAGGTGCGGTACGGGAACAGCTTCTGCAAGAGGTCGAGGGACTGATCGACCGATTTCGCGTTCGCGAAGGGACCGAAGTAGCGCGCGCTGCGATCACCGAGCGTGCGCGTGCGGAGGATCCGCGGGAAGTCCTCGCCGAGCGTGACCTTCACGTACGGATAGGACTTGTCGTCCTTGAGGCGGATGTTGTAGCGCGGCCGGTGCTGCTTGATGAGGTTGTTCTCGAGGAGATAGGCCTCCGCGATCGAGCCGGTGACGACGTACTCGAGTCGCTCGGCGCGCTCCACCATGCGGATGTGCCGGACCTCGAGGTCGCTACGCGCCCAGGGTCCCCCACCCCTGGGCCCGAAGTAGGAGCGGATGCGGTCGCGGAGCGCGTCCGCCTTTCCCACGTACAGCACGCGTCCACGCGCGTCCTTGAAGAGGTACACGCCGGGCGCTTCGGGGAAGGAGGCCGCCTGTGCCTCGAGCGAGGCGCGGCGATCGTCGCGATCCACGGTCCGAGTATCCGTACAGAACGAGCGCTATGCTTTCGCGAAGCAAAAGGGGAGGTTGCGCGGCGTGAAAGAAGCGGTCGTCGCACCCAAGCGGGCACGGCGGTCCGTGCAGTCGGTCGATCGGGCGCTCGACCTGGTCGAAGCGCTCGCGGCCGCCGACGGCGAGGTGAGCATCACCGCGCTCGCGACGCGGACCGGCCTGCACGTCTCCACGGTGCATCGGCTGCTCTCGACCCTGCTCCGCAGGGGCTACGTGCGCCAGAACCCCGAGACCAGCCGCTACTACGCCGGGCCCAAGCTCGCGATGCTCGCCGAAGGGCGCTCGCGGTTCGGCGACATGCGGATGCGCGCGCGGCCGATCCTCCACGCGATCACCGAATCGACGCGCGAGACCGCGAACCTCGTCGTGCTCGACGACACGGCGGCCGTGTACATCGAGACGGTGCCGAGCCCGCAGGTGGTCCGTCTCTTCACGGCCGTCGGGAACCGTGTCCCGCTGCACGCGACGGGCGCGGGAAAGTGCCTGCTCGCGGCGCTCCCCGCGGCCGCGCGCGACGCTCTCATCGACCGCCTCGAGCTCCGACCGTACACGCCGCACACCATCGTCGACCCCGCCGCGCTGCGGCGCGCGCTCGACGAGGCACGCGAGCGCGGCTTCACCATCGACGACGAGGAGTACGACGACGGCGTGCGCTGCGTCGCCGTGCCCGTCGGCGGGACCGGCGACGCGATCGCCGCGATCTCGGTGTCGGCGCCCGCCAGCCGGCTCACGCGGCAACGCTGCCTCGAGCTCGTCCCGATGCTGCGCCGCTCGGCGTCGGAGCTCGCCGCGGCGGTGCGCGACCGGCACGACGCCGCGTCATGAGCCGGGGCGCGGGCCCCGGTCCGGCGAGTGGGGACGAGCGCACCGTCCGCGCGGGACTGCGCGGACGCGAGCTCGTCCAGGCCCTCGAGCGGCTTCTCGGCACGAGCAAGGTGCTCGGGACGCGCGAGGATCTCATCCTCTACGAGTACGACGGCGCGGTGGACACCGCCACGCCGGACGCCGTCGTCCTCCCCAACGACACCGCGGACGTCGCCGCGCTCGCGCGCTTCTGCCACGAGCACTCCGTGCCGATCGTCCCGCGCGGCGCGGGGACGGGCCTCTCCGGCGGCGCGATCGCGGTGGAGGGCGGGGTCGTCGTGTCCTTCGCGCGCATGGCGCGCATCCTCGAGATCGACGTCGCGAACCGGCGCGCCGTCGTGCAGCCCGGTCTCATCAACCTGCATCTCTCGACGGCCGTCGCGCCGCACGGCCTCTACTTCGTACCTGATCCCTCGAGCCAGAAGGCCTGCACGCTCGGCGGGAACGTCGCCGAGAACAGCGGCGGACCGCACACCCTCGCGTACGGCGTGACCACCAACCACGTCACCGGACTCGAGATCGTCCTCTCGGACGGCACCGTCGTGCGTCTCGGCGGAAAGGCCGAGGAGGCCGAGGGCTACGACCTCATCGGCGCGTTCGTCGGATCGGAGGGCACGCTCGGGCTCGTCACCGAGATCACGGTGAAGCTCACGCCGCTCCCCGAGGATCGGCGCACCATCCTCGCCGCCTTCCCGACGATGGACCGCGCCTCGGAGTCCGTCTCGGCGATCATCGCCGCGGGCATCGTGCCGGCGGCCATCGAGATGATGGACAACCTCGCGACGCAGGCGGTCGAGGCCGCGGTCGGCGCGGGCTACCCGCTCGACGCCGGCGGCATCCTCCTCGTCGAGGTCGACGGCCTCGCGGCAGGGCTCGACGACGCGGCCGCGCGCATCGAGGCGATCTGCCGCGAGCGCGGCGCGACGACGCTCCGGCGGGCCGCCAGCGCGCTCGAGCGCGAGAAGCTCTGGGCCGGGCGCAAGGGCGCGTTCGCCGCGATGGGCCGCCTCGCTCCCGCGTACTACGTGCAGGACGGCGTGATCCCGCGTACGCGGTTGCCCGAGGTCCTCCGCGCGGTCGAGGAGATCGGGGCGCGCCACCACGTTCGCGTGGCGAACGTGTTCCACGCCGGCGACGGCAACCTGCATCCGCTGGTGCTCTTCGCCGACGCCTCCGAGCTCGAGCGCGTGCACGAGGCCGGTCGAGAGATCCTCACCGCCTGCGTCGAGGCGGGCGGTTCGATCACCGGCGAGCATGGCGTCGGGATGGAGAAGAACTGCTACATGCCGCTGCAGTTCACGGGAGCCGACCTTGCCGCGATGCGCCGCCTCAAGGACGCGTTTGATCCCGCCGGACTCGCGAACCCCGGCAAGATCTTCCCCACGCCGGGGCGCTGCCGCGAGTTCCAGCTCGCCGCGTCGCGGTGACCGCGACCACGGTCGCGACCCGACCGGCGACCGCCCCCGAGCTCGCGCGCGTGCTTCGCGACGCGAGCGAGTCGCATCGGACCGTACGCGTCCGCGGCACCGGGACGAAAGACTACCTCGGCGACCTGCTGCCCACGGACGCGATCGTCGAGACGGCGGCGCTCGCCGGGATCGTCGCGCACGTGCCCGCCGATCTCACCGTCACCGTGCGCGCGGGCACGCGCCTCGCGGACCTGCGGCAGGCGCTCGCGGAGGCCGGCCAGATGCTCGCGCTCGACCCGCCGCATGGCGACGGCGCCACGATCGGCGGTATCGTCTCGGCCAACAGCAGCGGCTTCCTGCGCGCGCGGTACGGCGGCATCCGCGATCAGCTCATCGGCACGGAGCTCGCGCTCGCGGACGGCACCGTCGCGCGCTCGGGTGGCCGCGTCGTGAAGAACGTCGCGGGCTACGACCTCAACAAGCTGCTCCTCGGGGCGCTCGGCACCCTCGGCGTGATCACCGAGTGCACCTTCAAGGTCCTGCCGCTGCCGAAGGCCTCGCGCGGTCTGGTCGGGCGCTTCCGGCGGGCGGCCGACGCGTTCGGCGCCGCCGACACGCTCGCCCGCACCTCCGCTCGCCCCGCCGCCCTCGTCGCGCACACCACGGCGCGCGACCACTGGCAGCTACACGTCCAGGCCGACGGCGAGCCGAGCGCGGTCGCGCGGACGATCGAGCTCGCCGCGGACGCGGCGCGCGGCGACGGGACCGCCGAGGCCGTCGACGACATCGCGCGCGCCCTCGCGCCGCTGCGCGAGCTCGTGGAGCAGCCCGAGGGGGCGATCGTCCGCGCCGCGCTCCCCCCGGCCGCGCAGTCGTCCTTCGCCGAGGTCGCGATCGGCCTCGACGGCTTCGCGCGGCTCGTCGCCGACGCGGCGTCGGGCATCGTGCGGGTGCAGCTGCGTGGCGGGGACGACGAGCTCGTCGCCGGCACGGACGCGCTGCTCGCGGCCGCGCGCGTGTGCGGCGGGAGCGCGCGCGTCGAGCGGCGCCCCGAGCACCTCCGCTCGCGGATCGGCGCATGGGGCGACGTCGACCTTCCCGGCCTCTTCCTGATGCGGCGCCTCAAGGCCGCCTTCGACCCGAACGGCGTCCTCGAGCCCGGACGCGGGCCGGTGCGATGAGCTCCTACCCGAGCGCCGTCGACGCGCCCGCCCGCGAGCTGCTCGACCGCTGCGTGCACTGCGGCTTCTGCCTTCCGACCTGCCCGACCTACGCGGTCCTCGGCCTCGAGATGGATTCACCGCGCGGGCGCATCCGCCTCATGCAGACCGTGTGGGACGGACGGGTCGACGTGTCGGGCGACGAGTTCGCGAAGCACATCGGACAGTGCCTCGACTGCCGCGCCTGCGAGACGGCGTGCCCCTCGGGCGTCGAGTACGGGAAGCTGGTCGAAGGCGCGCGCTCGCAGATCGAGCTGTCGCGCCGGCGCTCGCCGCTCTCCGCGGCCGTGCGGTCGCTCGCGTTCCGCGTCCTCCTCGTGCGCCCCGGAATGCTGGCGCTGTTCGCGCGCGCCTCCGTCCTGGCGAAGCGTCTCGGCGCGGGACGCGTGCTGCGCGCCGTCGGCGCGCGGCGTCTCGCGGACATGCTCGCCCTCGTCCCTGACCGGGCGTCGTCGACGTCGCTCGAGCGGACGTACGCCGCCGCGGGCGCACGGCGCGGACGCGTCGCGCTCTTCCAGGGCTGCGTCATGCGTGCCGCCTTCGCCGGCACGAACGCCGCGACCGCGCGCGTCTTCGCGCGCAACGGCATCGAGGTCGTCGTTCCCGAGAGGCAGACCTGCTGCGGCGCGCTGCACGCGCACGCGGGCGCGCGCGGCGACGCGCGAGAGCTCGCGAAGCGGAACGTCGCGGCGCTCGAACGGCTCGACGTCGACGCGTTCGTCGTGAACGCCGCCGGCTGCGGCGCGCACCTGAAGGAGTACGGCTGGCTGCTGAAGGACGATCCGGCGTGGCGCGAGCGCGCCCTGCGGTTCGCCGCGCGGGTGCGCGACGCGTCGGAGCACCTCACCGCCGTCGGCCTCGTGGCGCGCCCCGGCGCGCTCCGCGCCCGTGCCGTGTACGACGATCCCTGCCATCTCCTGCACGGCCAGCGCGTGAAGGACCAGCCGCGCGCCCTCCTCGCCGCGATCCCCGGCCTCGAGCTCCTGCCGCTGGTGGAGGCGGACATGTGCTGCGGCAGCGCCGGCACGTACAACGTCACCCAGCCCGAGCTCTCGCGCGCGCTGCTCGAGCGCAAGGTCGGGCACGTGCGCGCCAGCGGCGCCAACATGGTCGTCACGGCGAACCCGGGGTGCCAGATGCAGATCGCGGCGGGCCTGCGCGCCGCGGGCGCGCCGGTGAACGTCGTCCACCTCATGGACGTCCTCGATCGGGCCTACGCGACGGCCGAATGAACAGGTCGAGCGCGACCACATGATGAACAGGTCGAGCGACGAGCGGCTTTGCCGCGAGGAGCGAGTCGACACGCGAGCGCTGCGAGGCGGCGAGGCGCAGGCCGCGAAGCGGGCCGAGCCGAGCGCGACCACATGACCTCGTCCAAGACGGAGTTCCATCGCCGGCTGGACCGCGCGCTCTCCTCCGATCGGCTGCGCGTCGCGCTCGAGCGGGCCCTGCCGTCGCTCGGGCAGCGCCGCGACGCGCGTATGCGCGAGGTCGACTGGCCGGTCCTGCGCGAGGACCTCACCGAACGGAAGCGCCGCGCGATCGACGACCTGCCGGCGCTCATCGAGCGCTTCACGCACGAGGCCGAGGCCGTCGGCGCGAAGGTGTACCGCGCGGCGGACGCCGAGGAGGCACGGCGCGTCGTGGCCGCGATCTGCCGGGCGAAGAGGGCGAAGCTCGTCGTGAAGTCGAAGTCCATGGCCACCGAGGAGATCCATCTCAACGAGCACCTCGAGGGACAGGGCCTCACCGTCGTGGAGACGGACCTCGGCGAATGGATCCTTCAGCTCGCGCACGAGCGCCCCTCGCACCTCATCGCGCCCGCCGTCCACAAGACGCGCGAGGAGATCGCCGCGCTCTTCTCGAAGGTGGTCGGCCATCCTGTCGGCAGCGATCCCGCGACGCTCGTCGCGGTGGCGCGCGAGAAGCTGCGCGACTCGTTCATCCGCGCGGACGTGGGGATCACCGGCGGGAACGTCCTCATCGCCGACACCGGCACGCTCGTGCTCGTCACGAACGAGGGCAACGCCGATCTCGCGACGACGCTCCCGGCCGTGCACATCGCGGTCGTGGGTATCGAGAAGATCGTGCCCAGCCTGGACGACGCAGCGGCGGTGCTGAAGCTCCTCGCGCGGAGCGCGACCGGTCAGAAGCTCAGCACGTACACGCAGTTCATCACCGGGCCCTCGCGCTCGGCGGACATCGAGCTCAAGACGCAGATCGGCGTCCATGGCCCGAAGGAGCTGCACTTCGTCCTCATCGACAACGGCCGCACCAAGATGCGCGACGACGCGGCCTTCCGCGAAGCGCTGCGCTGCATCCGCTGCGGCGCGTGCAGCAACGTGTGCCCGTCGTACCAGGTGGTCGGCGGCCACATCTTCGGTCACGTGTACACGGGGCCCATCGGGCTCGTCGTGTCGCCGTTCCATCACGGCGTCGAGAGCGTCGCGTACGAGCAGCAGATGTGCATGGGCTGCAACGCCTGCGACACGGTCTGCCCGGTCGAGATCCCGCTCGCGGCGCTCATCAGCGACGTGCGCGCGAAGGCCGTCGAGCGCACCGGGATCTCCTGGACGAAGCGCGTCGCGCTCGGGCAATGGAGCGACCCCGAGCGCATCGACCGCGCGACGGCGCTCATCTCCACGCTGCAGCGGCCGCTGCGCCGTGGATCGCTCGTCCGGCTCCCCATGGTCGAGCTCGGACGCGAGAAGAGCCTGCCCGCGATCGCCGATCGTCCGCTGCATTACCGCGCGCGCGAGGTGACGCAGACGAATCCCGCCGAGCCGCGCACGCGCATCGCGCTCTTTCCCTCCTGCATCGTCGATCGCTTCCTGCCGAACGCCGGCTACGCCGCGGCGCGCGTGCTGCAGCGCCTCGGCGCGGACGTCCACATCGTCGAGGGACGCCGCTGCTGCGGCCTCCCCCACCTCAACAGCGGCGACCGCGCCCACGCGCGGACGATGGCGATGGACGCGATCGCCGCGCTCGAGAAGGTGCAGGCCGACCGCATCGTCGCGCCGTCGTCGTCGTGCGCCATCACGATGTCGGACGACTACGTGCGGCTGCTCGCCGACGACCGCGACTGGGCGCCGCGCGCGGAGCGCCTGGCCGCGCGGCTGCGCCCGTTCACGAGCATCGCGTACGAGCTCGCGCGCGGCTGCGACGTCCGCGGGCGTGCCCTCGGCATCCGCGCGACGTACCACGACGCCTGCCAATCGGCGAACGTCCTCGGGCTACGCGACGAGCCGCGCGAGCTGCTGCGCCGCATCGCCGGCGTGGACCTGGTCGAGATGGCCGACTCGGCGGTGTGCTGCGGCTTCGGCGGCACGTTCTCGTTCGAGTACCCGGAGGTCGCGATCCACGTCCTCGACAAGAAGCTCGCGAGCATCGCCGCGAGCGGCGCCGATGTCGTCATCACGGACAACCCCGGTTGCCTCACGCACTTGAAGGGCGGCATCGACGCGCGCGGGCGCACGACCAAGGTGCGTCACCTCGCCGAGGTGCTCTGGGAGTCGCTCGCGCCCGAGGGCGTCTAGGCCGGACCGAGCTCCCGCGTCAGGTTCGCGAAGAAGTCCTCGAGGACCTTGTCGCCCTTCCTGCGGATGGCGCCCGCGCCCAGCGTCGCGATCTTGCCGGTGATCTCGTAGCGTCCGTTCACGACGACGTCGCTCGCATCCCCCTGCGGCACGATCGCGAGATCGAGGGTGGCCGAGATGCGGGACGCGACCTGGCGGTCCTCGCCCGATCCGCTCACGTGCAGCCGCCGCGCGGTCTCGTCCGCCGCGACGTCGATCGCGAGGTCGGCGCGCATGGCGAACGGTCCGACGCGATCCTCGAGGACGGTCGTGTAGCGCCGACGCGGCTCGACCTCGCGGAGGTCCCGCACGACCGAGAGCCACGACGCCACGCGCTGGAAATCGAGCAGCACGGTCCACGCGGCGTCGGGACGTGCGGCCACGCGTACGGTCCGGGCGACGTCTTGGAACAACACCGGCCTCCTTCAGGGGCGCCGAACGCAGTATCCCATCGCACCGAAAGGAGATACAAATTCCCCCGTCTCGCGTACGATTGTGGCCTCGCCACGCAGGCCTCTCTATTGATAGGAGTGATGCACGATGAGTGAGAACACGCCCGCGACCGCGAAAGAGCAGCAGCGTCCGTCCTTCTGGGGACGGGGAGCCTACGAGCTCTTCATCGAGTCCGAGGGGATCCCGATCCACACCGGAATGGCGGTCGACGACCTGCGCACGGCGCAGCTCGGCAAATGGGCGCGGCTCGACGCGAAGGGTGCCTACCTCCGGCTCTACGGCGCGGAGGACACCGACAACGCGTATCTCATCGAGCTCGATCCCGGCACGTCGAGCGCACCGGAGAAGCATCTCTTCGAGGAGTACTTCTTCGTGCTCACCGGACGCGGGACCTGCGAGGTGTGGAACGAGGGCGAGACGCCGACGAGCTTCGAGTGGCAGGAGGGGAGCCTCTTCTCCGTCCCGCTGAACACGCGGCACCGGCTGCACAACGGGTCGGGCTCGCTGTCGGCGCGGCTCCTCGCCGTGACGACGATGCCGATCATGATGAACCTCCTCCACAACACCGAGTTCATGTTCGGATGCCCGTACGTCTTCCGCGATCGCTACGACGGGCGCAAGGAGTACTTCGACGGCGCCGGCACGCTCTACACGGGCCGCGTGTGGGAGACGAACTTCGTCGCCGACGTGCGCCGCTTCCAGCTCAAGGACTGGCTCGAGCGCGGCGCGGGCGGCAAGAACATCCGCTTCGAGTTCGCCAACAACACCATGGTGTCGCACGTCTCCGAGTTCCCGGTCGGCACGTACAAGAAGGGCCACCGCCACGGCCCCGGCTACCACGTCATCCTCCTGAACGGCACGGGCTACTCGTACATGTGGCGCGACGGCGACAAGGACTGGACCGAGGTCAATTGGAAGGCCGGCTCGCTCTTCGTCCCGCCCGGACAGTGGTGGCATCAGCACTTCAACACCGGCAGCGACCCCGCCCGTTACCTCGCCATCCGCTGGGGCGGCAACAAGTGGAAGCTCGCGGCGTACCTGGACAACCAGGGCGTCGACAAGGACGTGAACGAGGGCGGGAACCAGATCGAGTACGAAGACCAGGATCCGAAGATCCACCGCACCTACCTCGAGCGCTGCGCGGCGAACGGGGTGCAGGTGAAGATGGACGCCTTCAAGATCCGGGTCTAGCGCGAAGATCCGCTGACCCGCCCGCACGCGCATCACACGCCGCACGCGCACGACGCCGGTGGCGACGGGATCGTCGCCACCGAGCGCCTGCGGTTACGCACCGTCGGGATCGACATCGGCACGACGACGTCCCATCTGATCTTCTCGGAGCTCGTCCTCGAGCGGCAGGGCATCCGGCTCTCGAGCGCGTACACCGTCGTCGAGCGGACGGTCATCCACCGATCCGAGGTCTCCCTCACGCCGTACTCGTCCGCGCGCCGCATCGACACCGACGCGCTCGGCGCGTTCATCGACGCGGCCTACGCGACCGCGGGCTGGACGCCGGAGATGGTCGACACGGGCGCGGTGATCGCGACCGGCGAGGCGGCACGCAAGGAGAACGCCGCCGCGATCGTGGCGCTCTTCAGCGGCGAGGCCGGACGCTTCGTCTGCGCCACCGCGGGGCATCACCTCGAGGCGCTGCTCGCGGCGCACGGCTCGGGCGCCGTGGCGCGCTCGCGCTCGGAAGAGACACCGCTCGTCCTGAACGTCGACATCGGCGGCGGCACGACGAAGCTCGCCGTCTGCCGGCACGGCCACGTGGACGAGACCGCGGCCATCGACGTCGGCGCGCGTCTCGTGGCGTGGGACAGCGACGGCGCGGTGCGCGCCGTCACCAGCGCGGGGCAGCGCGTGGCCGCGGACGCGGGCGTGCGCATCGCGGCGGGGGACCACCCGGACCGCGCGACGCTCGAGACGCTCGCCGACCGCATCGCCGAGGTCGCGCTGCGGGTCCCCGAGGGCGCGCCCATCGGCGACGAGGAGCTCTGGCTCACCGAGCCGCTCCACACGCGCGGCCCGTTCCCCGCCCTCGTGTTCTCGGGCGGCGTCGGGGAGTACGTGAACGGTCACGAGACGCGCGAGTTCGGCGACCTCGGCAAGCTCGTGGGCGCGGCGATCGCGCGCCGCGTCGGCGGGCGCACCGTGCTGCGCGCGGTCGAGAGCATCCGCGCGACGTGCATCGGCGCGTCGCAGTACACGATCCAGGTGAGCGGCGACACGCTCTTCCTCAGCGACCCGTCGATGCTCCCGCTACGCGACCTCGCCGCGGTCGCGATCCGTCCGGCCGCGCCGCGCGCCGCAGACATCGCGCGCGCCGTGCGCGCGGGCATCGCGCGGCTCGACCGCGAGGACGGCGCGTTCGCCATCGCCGTCCGCTGGCGGCACGGCCCCGCCTACGCCGCGCTGCGCGAGCTCTGCGCCGGGATCAGCGAAGGTGTGGGCGCGGTCCTTCCAGCAGGTCGCCCGCTCGTCGTCGTGCTGGACGCCGACGTCGCCGGCATCGTCGGGCAGGTGCTCCAGGACGAGCTCGCGATGCGCTCGCCGATCGTGTGCGTCGACCAGATCCAGCTCTCGGACCTGGACTTCATCGACATCGGCGAGGTCGTCCCCGAACGGGCCGTCGTTCCGGTGGTCGTGAAGAGCTTGGTGTTCTCGCAGCGGTAGGGTTCGCGGGCGGATACCAGGGCGGGCGGCCACCTGACTCTGGATCAGCTCGCCGCTGCCGCGATCGCCTCGAGGCGCTCCAGGTGCTCGACGTCCGCGGAGCAGGGCCGCAGGATGAGCTCGTCGACCCCCATGTCCGCCTGACGCGAGATCAGCTCGCGCACGGCGGCCTCGGTCGTCGGCAGCGTCCGGCGGCGGCGCTCGGCGACGGCGGGATCGAAGCCGTAGCTCGCCTGGATATACGAGGTCGCCGCGTTATCGGCGTTCGCGCCCAGCGCGTAGTAGCTCGCGCCGACCCAGCGCGGCCGGCCGGCGCGGCCCGCGGCCTCCCAGGCTCCCTCGATGTCCCTCCAGAGGGCGCGCATCGCGGCGGGATCGCCGCCGCCGGGCGCCATGAAGCCGTCGCCCCACGCGGCGATGCGCCGCGCGACCGCGGGCACGTAGCCGCCGATGAGGAGCTCGGGTCCGCCGGTCCGCGCGGGCGACGGTCCGATGACGCCGGCGCCGTCGGCGAACGGTGCGCCCGACCAGATGCGGCGCAGGAGCGGCAGCTGCTCGTCGAGCCGCCGTCCGCGGCGGTGGAAGCGCTGGCCGGTCGCGGCGTAGTCGTCCTCGCGGACGCCGATCCCCACGCCGAGGGTGAAGCGCCCGCCGGAGAGCGCGTCGAGCGAGGCGGCCTGTCGCGCGAGGAGCGTCGTCTCGCGCGTCGGCGCGATGACCACGCTCGTCACGAGCCGGATGCGACGCGTCACCCCGGCCGCCGCGGCGAGCGCGACGAACGGCTCCTGCGCGTCGAACACGACGCGGTCGGTGACCGCGAGCGACGAGAACGGTCCGCGATCCGCACGCGCCGCCCATTCGAGCAGCAGCTCGGGCGACGCGCCGGCCACGCGCGTGGGAAGGCCGATGCCGATGCGCATGGTCACACCGGCGGCCCGTACACCCCCGCGCGAAGCACGGCGTCCCGCAGGAAGTACCCGCCGATCTCGATCGCGGCGATCGCGCCGAGCAGCGCGACGCCGCCTAGGCCCCCGCCCGCGAGCGCGCCGAGCATCCAGAGGCCGCCGATCGCCGCGGGGATGAGCAGACCGAACGTCACGACGCCGGTGACGAAGCGCGGGCGGAGCGGACCGCGCACGAGCATGGCGACGGACGCGCGCGCCGGCGGCGTGGCGGTGCTCATGCCGTAGACGTACAGCCCGAGCAGGATGGCGTCCGCGGCGAGCAGCGCGAGGACGGCCGGCCACACCGCGGCGCCCACCGCCTCCATCGCCAGGGCGCCGCTCGCGAGCCACGCGATCGCGGGAAGCGCGGCGAGCCCGCCGAGGAGCGAGAAGGCGGTGAAGAGGACTGGCAGGAGCGGCGTATTCCAGAAGGCGATGGCGTTCCACGAGGAGATCACGAGGCCGGTATAGACCATGAACGCGAGCGCGACCACGAGCACGAGCGCGCGGAGCGCGTCGCCGAGCGCCGTGCCCTCGGTCCACGGGAGCGCATCGAGGCCGGGCAGGCTCGGCACCGCGAGGACGAGGCGGAGGACGAGGAGCGCGACGAGCATCGTGACGCCGCGGCTGATCCAGCTGGTGCGGATCCGCCGGAACGCGAAGTACGCGCTCCACCGGGAGACCGGGCCGAGGTGATCGAAGATCGCGAGCGCCGACAGCACCGCGAGCGCGAGCCCGATCCACATGCCGATCGCCGCCGTGCGCGCGTCGATGATCCCCCACCAGCGGAGCAGGAGCTCGACGAAGACGAATCCCGCACCGGTGCCGCCGAGGTACAGGTAGAACGCGACCTTCGCGCCCCAGTGCTGCTGCACCGGGAAGGAGAAGTCGAAGGGCCGTCCGAGGTTGCCGTGGCTATGGCGGTCGGGCCGCCATCCGGCCCACGCGCGCTCGAGCGTCCGCGCGGCGCCGTCCGGCAGCGGCCTCATACCCCGCCGCCACCCTTCCCGACGAGGTAGTACACGGAGGGATCGGTGCCGAGCTCCTCACGCGGCCGGAAATGACGCCGCCGGTGGAGGAGCTGATTGATCTCGCTCTCCGGGTCGTCGAGGTCGCCGTAGCTCAAGGCGTCCGCGGGACACGCCTCGACGCAGGCCGGCGGTCGCCCCGCGTCGATGCGGTGCACGCAGAACGTGCACTTCTGCGCCGTGCCTTCGCGGAAGCGCGCCGAGGTCTCCTCCTCGTACGGTGTGAGCGTCTCGCCGAAGTACCCGTCGCCGCCGTCGTAGCGGACCGGGATGTAGTACGGGCACGCCGTGAGACACGCCATCGTGCCGACGCAGACCCGATCGTTCACCAGCACGATGCCGTCGGGCCGCTTCACGATCGCGCCCGTCGGGCACGCCTCGATGCACGGCGCGTTCGCGCAGTGGTTGCAGCGGACCGGGGTGAAGGTGCGGCGGACGTTCGGGAACGTTCCCACCTCCCGCTCGAGGACGCGCATCCAGTGCACGCCGCGCGGCGTGCCGTGCTCGGCCTTGCACGCGATGACGCAGCCCTGACAGCCGACGCATCGCTCGAGATCGACGACGAATCCCAGCCGCGTCACGCGCTTCTCCTCATGCCTTCCGCACCGTGAGCGGCGCGCACATGTCGATGGCCGACGTGAAGGTGTCCAGGTGCGCCGTGTCGTACGGCAAGAGCGAGTTGAAGTTCACGCCCTTGCCGCGCGACCGGGACTTCCCCTTCGCCCAGTGGCCGGAGTGCCCGGCGATGCCGAGCACCTCGGGGTGGACGCACTCGGTGACGTGCGCGCGCACGCGCGCGTTGCGCACCGGGGACGTGAGCCAGACCCAGTCGCCGTCGCGGACGCCGATCCGCGTCGCGAGGCGGGTGTTGAGCAGGACGCCGTACGAGTGCGGCAGCTTCTCGCACAGCTCGTCGATCCACGGGTTGGCGTTGCCCTGCCCGCCGTAGACATAGGGCAGCTTGTAGTGCACGCCGATCGCGTGGATCTCGCCGCGCTCGAGCTGACCGTACGACTCGCAGGGCATCCATTTCGGCAGCGGGTCGTAGTCGCCGAGATCCCATTCGACGCCGAGCTCCTCGAGCACGACCGCGAGCTCGCGCGCGCGGTCGAGATAGTTCTCCATGTACACCGGGATGCGCCCCTCGATGAACGCGCCCGGGTACCGCTCCTTCACACCGCGCTCCCACACGAGGATGCCGTGCTCGGTGAACCATTCCCAGCCGTGCTCCGGTCCGTACAGGCTCTTCGCCTGGCGATCCATGACCTCCTCCTGCGTGTAGCGCGCTCCGCGCTCGAGGAGATACGGGGGCTTGAGCTTGAGGATCGTGTTCAGCGCCTGCTGGACGTCGTCGAGGATCCCGACGCGCTCGTAGATCTCCATCATCACGTGCGCCGGGGCGCGCACCCCTTCGGGCGGCGGGACGACCTGTTGCTGCACCGCGTGGAACGCGACGGCCTCGCCGCAGACGGCGTCGTGCGTGCCGAAGGTGCTCTCCTCGAGGTACGTCGGCATGGGCAGGACGATGTCGTCCAGCTCGTGCGTCTCGTTGATCTCGATCGCGAAGCCGACCACGAGTCCGATGCTCTTGTACCAGTCGGCGACCTTGTTCACGTCGCCCCAGCCGCCGGCGATCTGGTTCCCGGCGGTGTGGATGAGCATCTCGATCTTGTCCTTGACGCCGTACTTCCCGGGGTCGCTCGCCGCCTCGGGCACGAGGGTCCGGGTGTGCGCGGCCGCGGGGAACAGCTCGAAGAGGTCGAGGCGCGTGGGGCGGGCCGGCGCGCGGCCGGGGAACGCGAGCGCGTGCTTCGTGCCGTGACCGCCGGCCGGCACCATCATGCCGTCGGGACCCGCGACCGGCCACGACACGACCGGGAAGTCCATCGCGGTGGACCGGCTCTGGTAGCCGCCCGGCACGTTGATGTTGCCGACGACGACGTTCACCAGCTGCAGCGCCCAGCTGTGGTGCCAGCCGTGCTTGTGCCCCTGCGGGCCACGGCACCAGTTGAGACACGCCGGGCGGTACGGCAGCTCGACGCCGTCGATCGTGATGGTGCTGCCGATCTGCGCGGCCTCGCCGAACTCGCGCGCGATGCGCCGCAGCCGCGCGGCCGGGATCGTCGTGATGCGCTCGACGGCCTCCGGCGGATAGCCGGCGGCACGCTCCTCGAGAAGGTGGAACGCGGGCTTCACCCGCTCGCTGCCCACGGTGAACTCGCCTTCGAGCGCCGGGGTCGCGAGCGTCGCGTCGTCGTACGCCTTCACGGTGCCGGTCGCGGTGTCGTACAGGCACGGCTTTCCCGCGCCGTCGCGCAGGTAGCGGCCGTCGGCGCGGACGAGGTAGGGCGCGTTCGTGCGCGCGCGCAGGAACTCCGCGTCGTAGATGCGAGCCTCGTTGAGGAGGACGTGCAGCATCCCGAGGCCGAACGCCGCGTCGGTTCCCGGACGGATAGGCAGCCACTCGTCGGCCTTCGCCGCCGCGTTGTTGCCGACCGGATCGACCACGACGAGCTTCATGCCGCGGTCGACGCGCGCCGTCGCGCAGTCCGGGACGCTGTGATTGAAGCCCTCGCGCGTCGCGACGCCCTGCTGCGTGCCCACGTCGATGAGGTAGTTGCAGTGCGCGAAGTCGACCTCGTCCCACCACCCGCCGGCCGTCAGGTACTGGATGGTGTGGATCGTCTTGCCGCAGGTGCCCGAGATGCCCGTCTGGTGATAGGGCGTTCCGAGCACCGGCGTGAGCGCGCCCAGCCACGCGGCGAAGTCGCCGTCGGCCCAGGTCTGCAGGTACAGCTTGCGCGCGTCGTCGTCGATGACGCGCCGCAGACCGGTGGCGATCGTGTCGATCGCGACATCCCAGGAGATCTCCTCCCAGCGCGGATCGATGCCGATGCCCTTCTCGGGATTCGTCCGCCGCACCGGATGCAGCAGGCGCTCGCGGTTGTAGTGGTTCATGATCCCGGACTTGCCCTTCGCGCACATGCGGCCGCGGTTGCGTGGCGCGTCGGGGTTCCCGATGACGTTGAGCACGCGCCCGTCCTTCACGCGAACGAGCACCTGGCAGGCGACGAGGCACATGCGGCAGGTGGTCGGGATCCAGTCCTCATCCGGAGCGGGCCGGCGCTCGGCGCCGGGGCGGTGCACGATCGCGTCCTTGGTGTCCCGTCCCCGCACGAACGTCGGCATCTTGTATCCCTCCGAGCGGCTTGTGGATACCGCTGAGGGCATCCTCAGGGGAGATCGTGTCTACATCGTGTTCGCGGGGCGGCCGGTCAGCGCCGGACGGACGTCACCGACGCGGCGATGTCGCGATTGATGTGCGCCCCGAGCGGCACCGCCGCCTCGCGGGCCTGGCCGCAGAGGTCCATCGCGATGCGGGCGTACACCACCGCCGCGTCGGTGAGGTCCTTGACCTTGAACGACTTCGTCGCGGCATGGCTCTCGGCGCGCGGCGCGTAGCTCACCGCCGGGATGCCGAGCTCGTTGAAGGCGTTCGTGTCGCGCCACATGCTCGTCACCGGCTCCCCCACGATCGCCGGCGGCGTCGGGAACGTCTGCGCGTGGCAGCGCCGGATCGTCTCGACGAGCCGCTCCGCGCCCTTCGCCTCGAAGCCGGGGCGATAGAGATAGAGCTCGACCTCGCCGGACACGCCGAGCGCGCGCAGCACCCCGCGGAGCTCGTCCCGGACGTCCATGGGATTCGCGCCGGGCAGGATGCGGGTATCGACGTAGAAGGAACAGACCTGCGGCGCGCTCGTGACGTTGAAGGGATACCCGCTCCGGATCGCGTTGACGCTCGCCTTGGGGACGATCGTCCCCATCGCGCCGCGGTACGTGTTGCGCGTCTGGTAGTCGTACGCCCACTCCTCGAACTTCGCGATGACCGCGGCCGCGCGCACGATCGCGTTCGGCGCGTCGGCGAGCCCGGTCGGCCGCGGGAGGTAGGGCGTGTAGTAGCGCGGCCCGTCGCTGAACACGGTGACCTTGAAGTGCGCCTTCCCCGGCTCGATGCCGACGATGCCGAAGCCGGTGCCCTCGGCGACGAGCGCGTAGTCGGCGACGACGCCGTGCGTGACCATGAAGCGCACGCCGAGGTCCTTCGAGAGGTACAGCGGCCCCTGCCATTCCTCGATCGGCTCGCGCGAGATCTCGCCCGCGACGGCGCTCACGATGAGGTCGCCCTTGAGCGGGTAGCCGCTCTCGCGGATGGCCTTCGCGGCGACGAGGAACGCCGCCATGGGCCCCTTGTCGTTCACCACGCCGTCGCCGTAGATACTGTCGCCCTCGACCCAGGCAGAGTGGTACAGTGGGTCCTTCGGGTCGCGCGCCGACCAGACGGCATCGGGACGGAGCGTCGTGTCGAGATGTGAGTTGTACACGAGGCTGTAGCCGCCGCCCGAGCCGGGGATCCACGCGGCGACGTTGAAGCGCTCGGGGATGAGCGCGTACTTCTTCGGCGCGAAGCCGTTCGCGCCGAGCCAGTCGTACACGAACTGGCCCGCGGGGCCCTCGCTCCCCGTCGGGCTGTCGATGTTGCCCAGCGCGAGCGCGAGCTCGACGACCTCCTTCGGATCGATGCGGGCGAGGACATCGTCAATCCGCATGAGACCCTCCCTCCGCGCCGACGAGCGCACCCGCGCCGGCCGGCGCACGATCGTCGACGCGTGCGGGAACGCCGGCGAACGCCGCGAGCGCGGCGCTGACGAGCAGCGCCGCCGCCAGCGCGATCGACGCCTGCGCGTTCGCGAGATCCATCACCGCCGCGAGGACGACGGGCCCGAGGAACGCGCCGAGATCCGAGGAGAACCGGTAGCCCGCGAGCACCTTGGTGCGGTGCAGCGACGGCACGATCTCCGACAGCAGCGCGGTCTGGGAGCTCGAGAAGAAGTCCCCGAAGCCGATGAGGGCGCTGCAGAGGAGGAACGTGACGAGGTCGTGCGTCAGCAGGAACACGAGGTCGCCCGCGGCGATCGCGACGAGACCGCTCATGATCACCCGGCGGCGGCCGAGCCGGTCACCGATCATCCCGCCGGGGGTAGCGACCATGAGCCCGGTGATGGACATGAGCGCGATCGCCGTCGCGATCGACACGCCGCCGAGCCCGAGCGACGCGGCCGCGTACAGCGGGAGGACGGTATTGCGGAAGCCGTGGCGGTTGATCATGTTCGCGACGACGCCGTAGTTCACGGCGCCGAGCGCGATCCGCTGCTCGCGGCCGTGAAGGACGCGCTCGTCGCGCGCGCCGGCCCGGCCCGCGGCGGAGTCGCGCAGGCGGAGGCGCAGGAGGACGGGCACGAGGATGACGCCCGCGACGACCGCGAGCGCGACGGTGACCGCGAACGTCGCGCGCCAGCCGAAGGCGGCGCCCACGAATCCGCCGACGAGCGGGTAGAGCGCGATGCCGGTGTTGTTCGCGACGTGGAAGAGGCTCATCACCTTGCCGCGATTCGCCGTCGTCGCGCTCGCGCCGAGCGCGGCGAGCCCCACCGTCGTGACGAGCGCCACCGCGACGCCCGAGCCCAGCCGCGCGATCACGAGCATCGGCACGCTCGTGGCGTTGAGGCCGACGAGCGAGGCGATCACGAGCAGGGCGAGGCCGGCGAGCGTGACGCGCCGGTGTCCGAGCGCGTCGATCACGAAGCCGGCGGGCAGGTCGGTGACGAGGCGGGCGAGGCCGTACGAGCCCACGATCACGCCGGCCGTCGAGATGCTCACGCCGAAGTCGCTCCGGATGTCGGGGAGGAGCGGGGTCATGATGTTCGTCGCCGCGATCACGAGGAAGACGGCGACGCCGACGAGGAACGACTCGCGCGGGATGCCGGAGCGGACGTGTTCCGCGCTCACGCGCGCGCTCCGTTCGTCTCGTCGCGCAGCGCGGCGGCGACGTCCTCGATCCGCAGCCGCTCGGGCGCGAGCGCGAGATCCCGCCGCGAGGCGATGGCGCGCAATGCGAGCTTCCGCACGCGCCGCGCGTCGAGACGCGCGGCCACGCACGCCTCGGCGAGCGCGCCCAGCGCGGGCTCGTCCGCCGTCTCCGATCCGACGACCTCGGCGATGGTGTCCGCGAGGATCCGCCTCACGCCGATCGCGTCGGGCAGGCCCATCTCCTCCACCAGATCGGCACGCGAGAGGAACGCCGCGTCGACGCCCGCGCGGTGATTCGTCGTGGCGATGAAGGTCACGTTCGGGCAACGCCGCGCGACCTCGTCGACGCCCTCGAGCACGGCGTCGGTCGCGCGATGCACGTCCACCGGATTCGTCTCGAGCGACGCGCCGCTCCGGCTGACGGCCATCGACTCGACCTCGTCGAGCAGGACGACCGTGGGCCGCCCGCGCGCGGCGAGATCGGGCAGCGTCCGTTCGAAGAGGCGCGCGACGCCGCGCTGGCTCTCGCCGAGCAGCTGGCTCGGGAACGCGTGCGCGTCGATCTCGACGAAGAGCAGGCCGCCCAGCTCCCGCGCGGCCTGATCGGCGAGCCCGCCCGCCAGCGTCGTCTTCCCCGTGCCCGGCGGCCCGGCGAGGACGACGAGACCGTGGATCGGAAGCCGCACCGCATCGAGACGGCCGCGATGGCTCAGCGAGAAGAGCGTGAAGTTGAGGAGGCGCTCCTTGAGCCCGTCGGGCGCCACGATGCGCGTCCAACGGCTCTCCCAGGCCGGATCCGGCAGCTCGACGAGCGACACGATGCCCTCGACCCCCGGAGGCACCACAAGCGCCGGCATCACTAGGCCTGCGGTCGTCCCTCGAAGTGATCGGGCCAGACGACGCCCGTGAGGTCGGGCGCGTCGAGCTCGGGCAGCTCCTCGAAGAGGTTCAGCGGATCGAGGAGGATGCGGATCATGTCGTAGAGAGCGTCGAAGTTGTGGACGCGGATGAGGCGCGCGGTCTTGTCCTTGGAGTCGTTGAAGTGCTGGTGCCACGCCCAATGGTCGACGACGATGAGGTCGCCCGCCTCCCACGGGTAGCTCTTGCCGTCTATCTCGCTGTGCCCCCGTCCGGACACGACGTACAGCCACGCCTCGCCGCCGTGGCGGTGGCGTGACTGGTACAGGCCGGGCGCGAGCTCGTGCATCACCGCGGAAAGGCCGGCGGTGTGATAGCCGATGGACTTGTCGACGAGGAAGAGGCTGCGAGCGCCGCGCTTCGTGACGAGCCCGCGCACGTCGTCGAACCGCGTGATGAGCCGCGCGCTCTCCGTACCCGCGTACTGCTGGGCCAGGCGCTGCGTGCGGCGCGCGTAGGGATCGTCGCCGGCGATCGGCTGGATCTGACGCGGCCGCGGCGCGAGCTTCTCGACCGGCGTATCGCCGCCGTCTTCGAGGAGCGCGACGCCGAACTGCTCGAGCATAGGCTGCACGCTCCAGGTGTGGAACACGGCCGGCGTGTCGCCCTCGTTGCCGTGGCGGTGCCACGCCCAGCTCGGCAGGTGCAGCGTGTCCCACGGCTTCCAGTCGACGCGCTGCCCGTCGATCTCGGTCCATCCGCGGCCGGACTCGATGAACTGGATCGCGTCCCAGGAGTGGCGGTGGATGGTGGTCGTCGTGTGCGCCGGCACCTCGTGCACCGTCGCGTCCAGATTCTTCGTCGGACGATCGCCGTCCCAGCCCGCGAAGACGCCGCGGCGCATCCGGCGGCTGGGCACGTCGTGCATCACGACGTCCTTCCGCTTCAGGACGGTCTTGTGGTAGCCCTTCCACTCGTCGAGGAGCGACTCGCGACGCTTCTTCTGGATCTCGTAGTGCGTGACCTTCGTGGTCGTGACCGTCTTCATCGCGCGGCGGCACCCGCGGGCGCGGCCTGCACGCGCGGCAGGACTTCCTTCGCGAAGATCTCGATCTGCTGCAGGTAGTCCGGAAAGCGCATGCGGAAGTCGATCACCAGCAGGTCGCAGCCGAGCTCCTGGTACCGCCGGATCCCCCGGACGATGTCGTCGGGCGTGCCCGCGAGGATCGATCCGTCGAGCTCCTCGATCTTCGTGAACTCGCCGGACTTCGGCTTCACCCAGAACTTCTGCGCGTTGGCGTTCTTGATGAGGCCCGGCACGTTCAGCCGCTCCACCGCCGACTGGGTCGTGTCGTCGATGCTCGTCACCGGCACCGCCCCGGTCATGATCATCGGTTTGCCCTGCTCCGCGCACATCTCTCTGATCTTCTTCATGCGCTGCTGGTAGGTCGGGAAGGTGATGCGCCCCGGGAGCCAGCCCTCGCAGAAGTCGACGGCGAGCCGCGCCGCCGCCGGCGTGGCGCCGCCCCACCACACGGGGACCGGATGGACCGGCTGGGGCTTGAGGTCCACGTCCGTGAACTTGTAGCGGTCGCTGTCCCATTCGACGGACTCGCCCGACCAGAGCCGGCGCGCGATGAGCACCTGCTCCCTCATCATCTGCACGCGATCCTCGTCGGCCTGCCCGATCACCGCGAACTCGTGGTCGAACGTCCCGGCGCCGATCCCGAGGTCGAACTTCCGGCGCGTCATCCAGGACATCGACGCGACGCTGTAGGCCAGGTGGATGGGATGCCGGAACGGGATGATCGTCGCGGCGCCGAGCCCGATGCGCTCGGTCACACCCGCGAGATACGTCAGCGTGACGAACGGCTCGATGAAGGTCCGGTCGGTCCCCTCCATCCCGTGGGGGTGAAAGACGAGGTGGTCGCGCACCCACAGCGAGTCGAAGCCGTGGCGCTCCGCGAGGCGTGCTCCTTCGACGAGCAGGTCTTGGTCCGCCTCGAGCCCGAAGTGAGGGACGAGCACCCCGAAGCGAGTAGTCATCAACCGGTCTCCTTCTTCCGAACTAACCAAACGGATGCCCCCGCAACGATGAACGTCGCGGGGGCATCCGTGGAATCTACGACGGTTCCACTAGTTCGTCGGCGCGCCGATCTTCTTGTAGAAGCCGATATCTTGCAGCTTCTTGAGGAAGCTCAGGTCGTATGCCTTCGTCACGTCGACATCTTTCACCGCCGGGTTCACGGTCGCGAGCACGTCCCGCGGGGCAGCGAAGGCGTCCTGCGAGAAGCTCATGGAGCGTGAGCCGTATGCCTGGAAGCCCGTGACAAGGTTCGCCGCATCGTCCGGCTTCTTCTGCGAGAACTCCGCGAACTTCGCGGATGCGTTCTTCGCGTCGGTCCACATCAGGTTCTGGGCCTCGAGCACGGATGCGACGACGACCAGCACCGTGTTCGGGTTCTTCTGCAGGAAGTCCGTCCGCGCCATGAGGCCGCTCCGGCCCCACTGAAGCGGCGACTTGGAGAGGTCGTAGAGCGCGTTGAATCCGGTGCTCGTGAGCGCCGGAACGTTGTCGAAGCCGACGACCGCGCATGCGATAGAGCCGCCCTTCAGGGCCGCGACGCGCGTGCCCTCACCGCCGACCTCCTTGAGGACGACGTCCTTCGCCGTGAGGCCGATGCCCTTGAGCATCAACAGCGCCGATCCGTGCGAGGTCCCGCCGAACGTGCTGATCGCGAGGGTCTTGCCCTTCACGTCCGCGGGAGTCTTGATCTCCTTCTGGCAAACGAGCTCGTCGTTCAGGATCACGCTGTTCATCGACACGACCTTCAGCGGTGTGTCTGTGATGACGGAGTTGATGGCGGTCGACGCGCCGCCGACGAACATGTCGAGCTGGCCGGACACCACCGCCTGCAGCGCCTTCCCATCGCCCTCGAAGCCGATGATGGTCACGTCGGTGATCCCGTTCTTCTGGTAGATGCCCATCATGTCGGCGAGCTTCTCCGCGAACTGGACCGGTTCGCTCGGGGCGCTCAGCCCGATGCGGATCTTGGTCAGCTCCGGCTTGGGCAGCTGACCCGCCGCAGCGGCGGAGGCTGTCGCCTGCGTGCTGGCCGCGCTGGACGGGGCGGCTGAAGGCGTGGAGCCTCCCCCGCCACATGCCGCCGCGAGTAGACCGGCGGACGTCACCAGCGCGAGCAGCTTCGATCGGCTGAAGTGGTACGACATCGGCCTCTTCCTCCCACGTAGCGATGGGCCCTCTGGACCCGCGCGCGGAATGTAATCGTTCCGGCCCAGATCGTCTACAATTTGCGCCCGATCAGATGCGCTCCATCCAGTCCGCCGGCGTGTCGAACGCACGTTCCCCAGCTGCGCTCGAGGCGAACGGCCACCGGATAGCCTACGAGCTCCGCGGGACCGGCGTCCCCCTCGTCCTCGTCGCCGGCACCGGCTATCCAGGCGCGACGTGGCCGCCAGAATTCGTGGCGCCGCTCGCCGAGCACCATGCCGTGCTCACGTTCGACCACCGCGGGACCGGCGCGACGCCGCCGTCGCCCGAGCGCTACTCCACACGGCTCTTCGCCGCCGACGCGCTCGCGCTCATGGACGGCCTCGGCCTCGAGCGCGCGCACGTGCTCGGCCACTCCATGGGCGGACGCGTCGCGCAGTGGATGGCGCTGGATCGCCCCGACCGGGTCCGGAGCCTCGTCCTCGCGGCGACGGGTCCCGGCCAATTCCGGGACGACCGTCCCGTGACGCGCGGCATCCCCGTACACGCCGCGAAGGACCTCATCGAGCTGGGCTACGAGCGCTACATGCGCGATCACATCGCGGCGACGTTCTTCACACCCGAGTTCGCGAAGGCGCATCCCGATCGCGTCCGCTGGCTGCACGAGACGTTCTGGGCGCACCGTCCCGATCTCGAGAACTACCTGCGCCACGTGGTCGCACGACAGGAGCACCAGACCGCGGAGCGCATCGGCGAGATCCGGCTCCCGACCCTCGTGCTCATCGGCGACCGCGACACGGCCGCCATGGGGACCGGCGTGCACACCGAGCAATCCGACTTCCTCGTGAAGCACCTGCCGGACGCGACGCTGCGCGTCATCCCGGGCGTCGCGCACGGCTACTTCTGGCAGGAGCCGCGACGGACCGCTGAGATCGTCCTGGACTGGACCGCCGCGCACTAGGCTTGGTGACGGCACCGCAGGCGCGGCTCGGGTGACGGCGCGGCGTCCGCCGTGAGGAGCCGTTAGGAAGAGAGCGGTGCGGTGCGGCGCTCGAAGCGGACCGGGTAGTGCAGCCAGCGGGTGAAGCGCTCGGTCCGCAGATCGCGCTCGGGTGGCCGCTCGGGGTCGGGCCGCACGCCGCGGCGCGCGACCGCCTGCACCTCGAGCGCGACGAGCCCGTACACGTGGTCCTCGTCGACCACGAAGCTCGAAGGGATCGGGAACCCGCCGCCGACCGAACGACCGGGACACTGATGCGCGCCCGCGCCGAATGACAGCCCCCAGCGGGGGACGTGCGCGGGGACGGCACGATCGGGATCGAAGTCATCGGCCGTCGCGCCGAACACCTCGCGGTCGCGGTTGCCGCTCGCGAGGTCGAGCACCACCAGCGCATCCTTGGGGATGCGCCGGCCGGCGACCTCGGTGTCGGCCTCCGCACGCCGCTTCGCCTTCGGTGTCGTGGGGCGGAGCCGCAGCGTCTCCTGGACGACGCGCTGCGCGAACAGCGTGTCGAGCGCGACGCGCTCGAGGAGCCGGTCCGAGTGCGCCTGCGCGAACATGAGGTCGAGCGAATTCACCAGGGTCTGCGCACTGGTGTGCGTCCCGCCCTGGAGGTACGTCGCGACCTCGCGCACCACGCGGCCGTCGTCCGCGAGCCCGAGGGTCGCGTCGGCGCGGTGGAGCAGCAGGACGGTGAGGATGTCCTGCGGCAGCTCCGCCTCCGGCATCTCGCCGCGCCGAACGGAATCGATGAGCGCGGCGCGGCGGTCCCACGCCGGACGGACGAAATCGCGCTCGAACTCGGCGTACGCCTCACGCACCAGCGACCGCACCGCATCGGGATCCCTGGCATCGAGGATCGCGCTCCCCTGGGAGAAGGCATCGACGAGCCGCACGAGCGTGCGGAGCTGGTCGATCGAGCGCGCGTCGTGGTCGATGCCGGCGCGGCGGGCGGCGAGCACGACGGACAGCATCTCGCCGATCGGGAACAGGTCGACGCGGTCCGTCGTGATGACCGTGTCGAGCAGCTCGTTCATGACCTTGGGGAAGAGCTCGCGCTCGTACAGCCGCAGGACCTCGGCACGGAACCGCGTGTTCTCGATGCGCCGCCGCGCGCGGTGCGTCGCGCCATGCGCGATGCTCACGATCCCGTCGCGGATGTTCCCCTCGTGGTACGAGCGCTTGTCGAACGTTCGTGACAGATTCGCGTCGAAGAGCGCGGCGCGGATGTCCTCGTAGCGGTCGAACGTCACGGTGGCGGTATAGGTCGTGAGCAGGCCGTCGTCGGTCACTCGTCACCGCCGACGGTGATGGCACGTGTCGGGCAGTTGAACGCGGCTTCCTCGAGCAGCGCGCGCTCGGCGGTCCCCGCCCCCGGCTGCGGCACGGAGACGCCGCGGGCCTCGTCGATACGGAACGCGTCGGGCGCGAGGCGCACGCAATCGCCCGTGCCGATGCAGAGGTCCGGATCGACGCGGACGCGAATCGCGCCGCCCACCGCCCTAGACCGACTCCACGATCGCCGGCACCGGCCCGGCCTCACGATCGAGGCCGCGCCAGGCGGAACGCACCGCGACGAGTCCGATCGGCGCGAGGATCACGCCGGCGAGGCACGCGCTCGTCGGCCCGAACGCGGCGGCGATCGCGCCGGCGGCGAGCGCGGCGAACGGCCGGTTGCCGAGATGCGCCATCTGATGCAGCGCCAGGAGCCGACCGCGCACCGCGTCGGGCACCTCCGTCTGCAGCACCCCGGTCAGGACGGGGAAACAGAGCGAGAACCCGACGCCGACGAAGGCGCCCCCGACCGCCGCGACGAGCATCTGGGGCGCGGTCGCGACGACGACGAGGCCGACGGACTGGAACACGAACCCCACCGGCGCGATCGCGCGCGCGAGGCCGCGGCGCGCGAACGGAACGGAGGCGAAGATCCCGACGACCATCCCGACGCTCTGGGCGGCGACGAAGGCACCGGTGTCGCTCGAGGGCGCGCCGAGGTGCGTGACGATCACCGGGGAGAGCGTGCGGATCATCTCCGCCACCGCGCTCGTCGAGATCACGCCGACCATCACCCCGGCGATCCATGGCTGCGAGCGCACGTAATCCACGATCCCGGTCGAAGCGCCGGCCGCCAGGCGCCTCGACGGCGCCGACAGGCGCCCGCCGAGCCCGCGCGTGTACAGGTAGGCCATCGACAGGATCGGCGCCACGAAGGACGCGGCGTTGATCGCGAAGGCCCACGCGTAGCCGGACGTCGTGAGCAGCACCGTCGCGAGCACCGGCCCGGCGAGCTGGGCGATCTGGAACTGCAGCGTGTTCAGCCCGACCGCCTCGGTCAGCTGCTCGCGCTCGACGAGGGCCGGCAGCATCGCCGTCACCGACGGCTTCGCGATCGTCCACGACGTCTGCAGCAGGAACGCGGTGATCGCGACGTGGTACTCGTTCGCGTTCCCGCCGATCGCCAGGATCGCCAGGGCCGCGCTGACGACGAGCGAGACGGCCTGGGTGGCGATGGCGATGAGCCGCCGGTCGAACCGATCGGAGATCATGCCGCCGTGGACCGAGAAGAGCAGCATCGGCGCCCACGACGCGAAATTCAGCAGGCCGACGGCGAGCGCGGAGCCCGTGCGGTCGTAGACGAACACGGACGCGACGACGTTCTGCAGCCAGGTCCCGGTGTTGGAGACGAGCCCGCCCGCCCAGTACACGGTGAAGGCCGTCTGCGCGAAGGGGCCGAGCCGAGACCTCATGGACGTACATTGTCTGCATACGCAGCGATCCCGTCGAACCCTTGGGCCATCCTGAATACAATCCGCAGGGACGTGGACAATTGGCGCTGACGCGCCGCTCCGCGAAGAGACTGAAGGGAAACGGCATGAGCGCGAGCAGGTCCGACGGCCACGACGGCGATCTCAAGGCGCGTTTCGACCGGATCATCGCGGACGCGGCGGCGAGGAAGCTGACGGCGCAGGACCTCGTGCTGACCTCGATGCGGGAGGCGATCCTCACCGCGGCGCTACCGCCCGGTACGCGGCTGCGCCAGGAAAAGCTCGCCGAGGTGTTCGGCACGAGCCGCATCCCCGTGCGCGAGGCGCTCCGGGCCCTGGAGTACGAAGGGCTCGTGAGCTCGCTCCCCTACCGCGGCTTCACCGTCACCGAGCTCGACGCCGACGACATCGAGGAGGTCTACGACCTACGCATCGTGCTCGAGAGCCACGCGGTCCGGCTCGCCGTGCCGCTCATGACCGACGAGGACCTGCAGACGCTCGAGGAGCTGTACGCCGAGATGACCGCGGCCGAGCCCGGCGACGCGCAGCTCGCCGCGCGCGAGCGCTTCTACATCAAGCTGTACTCGATGACCGGCCGGCACCGGCTGGTCGCGCTCATCTCGCGTCTTCGCCAGGAGGTCGCGCGGTCGCTCCGATGGCCGACGCTCCAGCACGCGCCGGAGCACCACGAGCAGTTCTTCGAGGCCATCCGCGCGGGGGACGTGGACCGCGCGGCGTCACAGCTCGCGAGCCACTACCGGCGCGTCGCGATCCTCATCCGCCGATACCTCCGCGACGCGTCCGCGACGCAGCGCGACGCGCAGCGGCCGGCGAGCGCGCACACGGACAGCGACGGCACGACACGCATCTCGAGAACGGCGACTAAGAGGAGGAAGGGTGACCATGCGGTTGGCGGATAAGGCGATCGTCGTCACGGGCGCGGCGCACGGGATCGGACGCGCGTACAGCGAGCGGCTCGCGTCCGAGGGCGCGGCTGTCGCGCTGCTCGACATCGACGCGCGGCGGAATGAAGAGGTCGCCGACGGCATCCGCACGAACGGCGGGAGGGCCGTCGCGATCGCCACGGACGTCCGCGATTTCGGGCGGTTCAAGAGCGCCGTCGACGAGGCCGTGGAAGCGTTCGGCAAGCTCACGGGCATCGTGAACAACGCGGGCATGCTCAACGTCGTGCCGATCACTCGCTGCAACTTCGAGGACATCCCCGACGCCGAGTGGGACGAGTCGTTCCGGCTCAACACCAAGAGCGCCTGGTACGGCTGCAAGGCCGCGGCGCCGCACCTCCGCGCGAACAAGGGCGGGAGCATCGTGAACATCGGCTCAAGCACGATCTTCCGCGGTGTCACGACACGCGCGCACTACGTCGCCGCGAAGTCGGCGCTCATCGGCTTCAACCGCACCATCGCGAGGGAGCTCGGTCCCGACTACATCCGCGTGAACCTCGTGTGCCCGGGCAGCACGCTCTCCGAGGAGAACCCCAGCGCGGACACGATCGCGATGCGCGAGGCCGTCGTGAGGACGCGCTGCCTGCCGCGCCTCGAGCGTCCCGCGGACCTCGTCGGCACGATCGCGTTCCTGCAGTCGGACGACTCCGCGTTCATCACCGGTCAGACGTTCTTGGTGGACGGCGGGAGCGCGTTTCACTAGAGCCGTCACGGTGTCATCGGACGGCGGCCACCCGGTGGCGGCCGAGCGGACCCGTACTCGTTCGGCCGCCCGGGCGACGGGGTCAGCTCAGCGCACCTCGGGCCGCCACACCTCGTAGCGCTTCTCGATCCGTCGCACCAGCTCGCCGAGCACGACGCCGAACACCCCGAGCAGGACGACGCCGAGCATGACCCGCGACGTGTTCAGGAGCGTGCCATAGAACTCGATGTAGTGACCGATCCCCTCGTTCGACGCCAGCTCCTCCGCGACGATGACCCCCACGAGAGCGCGGCCGGTCGCGATGCGGACGCCGGTGAGAATGAAGGGAAACGTGCTTGGGAGGATCACGGACCGAAACCGCAGCGAACGAGAGGCGCCGAAGCTCTGCGCGATGTCCAGATGCCGCTCGGCGACCGCGCGCACACCCGCGACGGTGCTGACGATGACGGAGAAGAACGTCAGCAGGAACACCAGGATCACCTTCGACTCGAGGCCAATGCCCGCGACCATGATGATGAGCGGCGCGATCGCCGCCTTCGGCGTCGAGTAGATGCCGAAGAGCAGCAGGCTCGCGAAGTGGTCGACGCGGCGGAACATACCGATGACGAGGCCCAGCGGTATCCCGATCGCGAGCGCCGCGACGAATCCGATGGTGAATTCCGTGAGGCTCACCGTCAGGTCCGGCCAGATCGCGCCGGAGCTGAAATCCGCGACCGCGGCGGCCCAGACGAGCGACGGAGTGCTCAGTAGCGACTTGCGATAGAGGCCGAGGTCGCCCGCCGCCTCCCAGACCAGCGCGACCGCGACGAAGCCGACGATGCCGTAGAAGAGACGCTCGTTCGCGCGGATCACCCGTTGGACCGCGCGCACGCCGACCTGACTGACCGGCGTCGAACCGATGGACACAGTGGTCACCTTCAGGCCTCCTGCAACGCCGAGCCGACCGCGCGCTGAGTGGCGAGGAGCTTCCAGATCTGATCCGAATAGCTCGCGAACTCCACGCTGCGCTTCACCTCGAGAGCACGCGGTCGCGGAAGATCGATCCGGATGTCCGCCAGGATGCGACCAGGCCGAGCGGACATGACGACGACTCGGTCGGACAGGTACACCGCCTCCTCGATCTGATGCGTGACGAAGACCACGGTCTTCTCCGCGGCGTGCCAGATGCGCAGCAGCTCCGCCTGCATCACCTCTCGGGTCTGGGCGTCGAGCGATGCGAATGGCTCGTCCATGAGCAGGATCGTCGCGTCGACGGCGAGCGCGCGCGCGAGGTTGGCGCGCTGCTGCATACCGCCGGAGAGCTGGTAGGGGTACTTGGACTCGAAGCCGTGAAGCCCGACGAGCTCGACGAGCGGCGCCGCGCGCTTACGGGCCTCCACGTTCGACACCCCCGCGCAGACCAGACCGTACGCCACGTTGTCGAGCACCGAGTACCAGGGGAAGAGCGCGGCGTCCTGGAACACCATCGCGTCCTCGCGTCCCTTCGCGTTGCGCCGCAGCCGGATCTCGCCCGCTGTCGCCTTGAGCAGTCCGTTCACGATCTTGAGGAACGTCGACTTCCCGCAGCCGCTCGGCCCAAGCAAGCTCACGAATTCCCCCTCCCCGACGTCGAGGTCCATCGCCTCGATGGCGACGAGCCTCGCGTCGGAGCTGCGATCGCGGTACTCCATGCGCACGCCACGGGCGCTCAACGCGAGATCCACACCTGTCACCTACACCACCTCCTCGAGATCGAGGTTCGCGCTCGGCCGCCAGCGCTGGAAGTACCGCTCGATCCGAACGGCCGCCTCGGTCGTGATCACACCCATGAGCGTGAAGAGCAGGACGCCGAACAGCATCCGCGCGCCGTCGAGGACGTCGGCGGCGCGCTCGATCATCACGCCGATGCCTTCGGTCTGTGCGTAGAGCTCCGCGACGACGGCGCCGATCAGCAGACGGCCGAGGGCGAGTCTCACGCCGGTCGCGATGAACGGAACGGTCGCGGGGATCACGACCGACGTGAACAGGCGCCGCTGCGATGCGCGGAAGCTGTGCGCGACGTCGAGGAGGGATTGGTCGACCGTGCGGACGCCCTCGACGGTCGGCAGGATGATCGAGAAGAACCCGCCAAGGAAGACGATGACCGTCTTCATCTCGATCCCGAGGCCGACCCACAGCACGACGAGCGGTATCAGTGCGGGCCGCGGGAGGGCGTTGAGGAAGTTGAGCCACGGATCGAAGGCGAACGACACGCGCCGGTACCAGCCGATCGCGAGGCCGATGGGCACGGCGAGCACGAGCGACGCGACGAATCCGATCGTGACCTCGGTCAGGCTGTAACGGACATCGTTCCAGAAGCGCGGCACCTGGACCTCGTGCACGGCCGCCTCGACGATCGACGTGGGCGAGCTGAAGAACAGCGGATCGATCGCGCCCGCCACCGCACCGATCTGCCACAGCGCGAAGAACGAGACGAGTCCCACGAGCCCCAGCACGGCTCGCTCGTTGCGGCGGTACCAGCGCACGAGCGGCGGCCGGCGTCGCCGGACCCGCGGGTAGATGACCCTATACGACGCGGATTCGACCGACATCCATCCCCTCTCCCGTGCGGGCCGGCACCCGCGTATTTATCGACGGCGACGTAGACAAAGTCAACCGTTTTGTGGCCACTCGCATCAGCCGAACCGCACCCGCAGCTTCGGAAGCACGAGCGATGAGAACTGTTCAAGGAATCGCATCTGGTCGGGACCCGGCGCGTGGAAGACGAGATGCGTGAAGCCGTACTGAACGTACTGCGCTATCTGTTCGACATGCTCGTCGGGGTCGTCGGACACGAGCCAGCGGCTCGCCGCCTTCTCGAGCGGCAGCGCCGCGGCGCGCCGCTCCATCTCGCGCGGGTCGTCGACGCCGACCTTGTCCTCGGCAGGCAGCGCGAGCGCGGCCCAATGCCGCGTGTCCTCGAGCGCGCGCGTGCGGTCGCGATCGAACGAGACCTTGACCTCGATCATCTTCTCGAGCTTCGACTCGTCGCGCCCCGCCTTCTTCGCGCCGTCGGCGAAGGCCGGGAGGATCGTCTCGGTGTAGAGGGACTTCGCCTTGCCGCTCGTGACGATCAGCCCGTCCGCGAGCCGCCCCGCAAGGCGCGCCGCGGACTCGCCCGAGGCCGCGATGTAGAGCGGGATCGGCTGCTCCGGCCGGTCGTACACGGTCGCGGAGCGCGTGTGGAAGTAGTCGCCGTCGTGGGTGACCATCTCCTCGGACCAGAGGCGCTTCATCAGGATCACGGCTTCCTTGAGACGCGCGAAGCGCTCCTTCGAGTCCGGCCACTCGATGCCGAGCACCGGCACCTCGTTGAGGGACTCGCCCGTGCCGACGCCCAGCAGCACGCGGCCCGGATAGAGCAGGCCGAGGGTCCCCATCGCCTGCGCGACGATGGCGGGGTTGTACCGGAAGGTCGGCGTCACGACGCTCGTGCCGAGGGTGACGCGCGTGGTGCGCTCGCCGAGCGCCGCGAGCCACGCGAACGAGAAGGGCGCGTGGCCGTCGGTGTGCTTCCACGGCTGGAAGTGATCGCTCACGACGACGCTGTCGAAGCCCTTCTCCTCGGCGGCGATCGAGAAATCGAGGAGCGGCCGCGGCGCGAATTGCTCGGCGGACGCCTTGTACCCGAAGCGCATCTTCATCGCGCGGCCGCCGCGGCGGCGACGCGGGTGGCCTGCCGGCCGAAGCCTTCGCGCAGCACGACCTTCCCGTCGTCGTAGATCGCCTCGCCGCGCAGGAACGTATGCGTGGGAATGCCCTGCACCTCGCGCCCGGCATACGGCGTCCATCCGCACTTCGACAGCACGTCCTCGTCGCGGATGGTGGTCTTCTTCTTCGGGTCGACGAGCACGATGTCCGCGTCGGCGCCGACGCGGAGCGCGCCCTTCCGCGGGTAGAGGCCGAAGAGCTTCGCCGGGCGTGTCGCCGTCGCGTCCGCGACGCGCTCGAGGCCGATCTTTCCCGCGGCGACGTCGCTCATGAGCAGCGACAGATAGAACTGCTCCGACGGCGTGCCGGTGTGTGCCTTCCAGCCGTCGGTCCAGCCCGGCTCCTTCTCCTCGCGCAGATGCGGCGCGTGGTCGGTGGCCATGATGTCGACGGTGCCGTCGAGGAACGCCGCGTACACCGCGGCGGAGTGATGCGGCTGCACGTAGTACGAGAGCGCGTACGAGCCGAGCCGCTCGATGTTGGCCCAATCGTTGTCCAGCCAGAAGCACCAGGGGTTCACCTCGGCCGACACGGTCTGGCCGGCGGCCTTCGCCGCTCGGAGCATCTCGACGACGCGCCGCGTCTGCGTGTGCAGGAGATGGAGTCGCACGCCCGTCGCGGCCTGCAGGCGCAGGAGCACTCCCACCGCGGTGTCCCAGATGACCCCGTCGTCGTGCGCGTACGCGCGCGCGTACGCGCGGAAGTCGCGCTCGCCGCGCGCCCAGTACTCGCGCTCGATCGCGTCCATGAGCGACTGGTCGTGCGGATGGACCATCAGCGGCAGGCCGGTCTTCTTCACCGCCTGCATCCGCTTGTACAGCTCGCCGTGCTCGTGCAGGCCGATGCCGGGCATGTGCGGATACGAGCGGCCCGTGTCGACGACCATGAAGATCTTGAACGCGAGGATCCCGCGCTGCGCGAGCTTCGGGATCTCGTCGAGCTGCACCCCGGAGGCGTTCACGTTGTAGTCGAACGACGCGCGCCTCCTGTAGAGCTCGAGCATCGCGTCGAGGTTCTCGGCGGTCGTCGGCGGCGGGCTCACGTTCGGCATCGCGACGGAGGTGGTGACGCCTCCGGCGGCGCACTGGCGGCCCATCGTGACGAGGTCTTCCTTGTGCGTGAAGCCGGGCTCGCGGTGATGCGAGTGCATGTCGATCATGCCGGGCAGCGCCACGAGGTCCGCTGCGTCCACCACGCGCGTCCCCTTGGGGAGGCTGCCCGCCTCGCCGATCGCCGCGATGCGGCCGCCGGCGATCGCGATGTCGGCCCTGCGCACCCCGTCCTCGAGGACCGCCGTCGCGCCGCGGATGACGATGTCGCTGCTCATGTCTTCCCTCCGCCCGCCTGCCCTGCGCCGATGAACCGCACGCTGCCGCCGGCGCCGCTCTCGGTCCGCACCTCGATGTCGTCGTCGCGCAGCACCAGCGTCCGCAGCCAGTCGACCATCAGCGGGATGACCTCGCTCGCGTACTGCGTGTACGCGGTGTAGTGCGACGTGTTGCGCTGGAGGACCAGCTGCTTCGGCGGCGCCGCCGCCTCGTAGAGCCGCTCGGCGTGGTCGGTCGGGGTCACGGCGTCGTCGGCGACGCCGATGACCATCAGGCCACGGAGGCGGTGCGCGACGTCGATCGGCCGGTACTCGAGGATGGCCTGCGCCGCGGCGAGCGGCACCGCCGTCGGGATGCGCGAGTCCACGTCCGACTTCACGGCGGTCGCGCGGCGCTCGGGCGTCGCGACCATGATCCCCTCACGCGGATGCACGGCGGTGCCTTCGCCGCCCGCCGCGCGGGCCCTGCGGTCCGCCTCGACGCTCGCGAGGAACGCGATCCACTCGTGCTCCTGCCGCATGCGGTGCAGCCAGTCGCGCCCGTCGGCGACGGGCACCTGACTGATCGTCGCGCGCAGCGCCGGCTCGTACGCGCCGACGAGCACGGCGTTCCCGCCGCCGGTCCCGCCGCTGCCGAAGACCGCGCCGCGGGCGCCGTCGATGTCGTGCCGCCCGCGCATGTAGGCGATCGCGTTGCGCCAGTCCTCGAGCTGCCATGCCGGCGAGAGCGTCCCGCGATCGCCCTCGCTGCTCCCGAATCCCCGATAGTCGAAGATCAGGACGGCGAATCCGGCGTCGGCGAACGCCTCGTGATACGGGCGGTAGAGCTTCGCGTCGGCGAGCCCCAGCCACCCGGGTCCCTGCACGATGAAGGGCAGGCGTCCGGACGGCGCGTCGGGCCGGTGGAGGAAGCCATGGAGCTTGACGCCCTCGCTGTAGAACGTGACCTCGTCGGTCTTCACGGCTTCGCCTCCCGCTGCAACACCTCGACGAGGTCGTCGCACGCGTGGCGCAGGTGGTCGCGCAGCAGTCGCGCGCCGCGCTCGGGGTCCCTCGTGCGGATGCTCTCGCGGAGCTCGGCGTGCGCGTGGCGGGCCTCGCTCTGGTCGTGCATGACGTGATAGCGCTGCACGTCGTCGCGCAAGGCGAGGATCAGCCGGTGGGTGCGGGGCCGTCCGGCGTGGCGATAGAGCTCGCTGTAGAAGCTCCGGCGGGCGCGCCTCCCGGCGCCGGGATCGTCGATGCGGTCGTCCATGTGCTCGGACATGTCGACGAGCGTGGCGATGTCCGCCGGCGTGAGCGCGGTGATCGCGTCGCGCACCAGCTCCGGCTCGAGCGCGATGCGGATCGCGTAGATCTCCTTGACGTCGGCGGGCGTGAGCGACGACACCTCCGCGCCGCGGCGCGGCCCGATGCGGACGAGACCCTCGGCCTCGAGCCGCCGCAGGGCGTCGCGCAGCGGGATGCGGCTCACGCGAAGCTGCTCGGCGAGCGGTTCTTGGAGGAGGCGATCGCCCGGGCGGAGCTCGCCCGAGAGGATCGCGTCGCGGAGGGCCGTGGTGACGAGCTCCTCCACGCTGGGTACGTCGGGGCGATCGAGACGTGTCGGAAGGGACAAGGCCGGTAACGTATCCCGTATACATAGCCGTGGTCAAGGACGCGGAGGCGCGCGTCCCAGGATGGAGGGCACGATGTCCGACTTCTACGGTGCCTGGCTCAAGCGGAGCGCCGCGCTCGACGACGCCATGCGGCGGACCCCGATCGTCGCGCGCGGCGACGCGCTCCGCTGGCTCGAGACCGCCCAGGACGCGCGAACCGCGATGGTCATCGGCGAGGCGGCCGGCTTCGAGACCTCTGGGACGGCCCTCGTGAAGTCCGAGATCCCCGCGGGCTGGCGGACCGGGCGGCACGTGCACGGCGAGGAGGCCATCCACATCCTCGCCGGTACCGGCTTCGCCGTGATCGACGGCGCGCGCTACGACTGGAAGCCCGGCACCACGCTCCACATCCCCTATCGCGCCGAGCACCAGCTCGTGAACACCGGCGCGTCGACCGCGGTGTACCTGTCCGCGCACACGCAGGACCTCGATCTCGCCGTGAAGCTCGGCCGACTCGTCCAGCTCGAGGAGAAGGCGCGGGGCGACGGCGGCCTCGCGGCGCGCTATCCCGCGGAGACGTCGCAGCTCGCGCCCGATGGCCGCCGCATCGCGCTGCACATCGAGGACGCGATGGACGAGAACGCGCGCCGCGTGGCCGGCCACGCGCACCCGAACGCGAACGCCGACAAGGGCGCGCACCGGCATGCCGGGATCTGGATCCTCATGGGCGGGAGCGAGAGCCCGACCGACGAGACGAACGGCTTCCGCGCGAAGGCCGTCGCGATGTCCACGATCTTCGAGGAATCACCGCACTCGGCCAGCCACAGCCACACCCACACCGAAGCGATGCTGTACGTGCTCGAGGGCCGCGGCTACTCGCTCATCGACGGCGAGCGCCACGACTGGAAGGCCGGCGACGCGGTGCACGTCCCGCCGCGGATGACGCACCACGGCCACTTCAACGACTCGGACGAGCGCGCGCGCACGCTGCGTATCGAGTTCGGGATCCGCTACTTCTACGAATCCCTCTGGTCGGGGTACGGAAAGATCAAGGACAAGAGCGGCTCGCACCGCGAGCGCGAGCACGGCGCGCGCGAACACAGGGAGCACACCGAGCACACGTAGCCGGCCCTCGCACGCGGCGAGGTCGTCGGACGCGCGGGGCGCACCCTAGCGGCGCGCGCGCGGGTCGCGGTCGCGGAGCAGCCGCCATACGCGCTCGGGGCTGGCGGGCAGCTCGTGCGGGAACACGCCGATGGCGCGCGCGATCGCGGATGACACGGCGCTGCCCATCGCGTTCCCCGCGCCCTCGCCCGCGCCCTTCGCGCCGAACGGGCCGGCGCCGTCGCGACGCTCGGCGAGGATGAGGTCGATCTCGCGCGGCTGATCGCTGAAGCGCGGCACGCGGTAATCGACGACGTTCGCGTTCGCGAGCTGGTCGCCTTCGTAGACGAGCTCCTCGCGGAGCGCCGCACCGAGCCCCATCATCGCGGCCCCGAGATCCTGTCCGTGCACGAGCGCGGGATTGATCGCGAAGCCGACGTCGCCGACGGTGACGAGCTTTTCGATGCGCACCACGCCGGTCTCGCGATCGACGGTGAGCGCGACGCCGCTGCAGCCGATCTCCCAGAAGGGCGGCATCTGCGCGAAGCCGTCGGCCTTGCGCACCGCGCCGTGACCGAGGACCTCACCGCCGGCGCCGAACCAGCGCTCGATGACCTCGCCGTAGCTCAGCTCGCGTCCCTCGACACGAACTCCCGCGGCCGTGTCCTGCACTGCGGCCACGTCGACCTTGAACACGTCGGCGGCCAGCGCGCGCACGCGAGCGCGCGCGTCGCGACACGCCTCCTGGACCGCACGGCCGGTCACCGTAGTCGTCCGGCTCGCGCCGGTCGTGCGCTCGTACGTGACGACGCCGGTGTCGCCCCCGACGATGCCGACGCTCTCGAGCGGCAGGCCGAGCTCCTCCGCGACGATCTGGCTCAGCACCGTGCGCGAGCCCTGACCGAGCTCGGTCGATCCGGTGAACAGCGTGACCGAGTCGTCGGAGTGGATGCGCACCGCCGCGGTGGAGGTCGGGTACGCGCCCGCGTCCGATGCCGACACCGCGAGGCCGATCGTCGCGGCGCCGCTGCCGGGCCATCCGAGCGAGGTCGCGAGGCAGCGCAGGTCGTCCTTCAGGTCGGCGTCCAACGGTCGCTTGCCGGGGATGAGCACCTCGCCGGGACCGACGAGATTGCGCAGGCGCAGCTCGATCGGATCGATGCCCAGCTTCTCGGCGCCCTCGTCCATCATCAGCTCGCCGCTGAAGTTCCCCTGCGGCGCGCCGAAGCCGCGGAGCGAGCTCCCCGGCACCGTGTTGGTGAACACGGAGCGCGAGACGACGCGCAGTGCGGGGATCTTGTACGGACCGAAGCAGCGGTTCGCGGTCTTCGCGTTCACGAGCGGGCTGTTGTCGGTGTACGCACCCGAGTTCATGACGATGTCGTACTCGCGGCCGAGGATCCTGCCGTCCTTGTCGAACGCCGTGCGGGCGCGGACGTGCGACGAGTCGGAGCGCGTGGTGAGCATGGCCTCCTCGACGGAGAGCTCGAGCTTCACCGGCCGGCCGGTGAAGTACGCGCCCATGGCGCAGGCGCCCTCGATCTTCGTGTACGACTTGGTCCCGTAGCCGCCGCCGACGTACGGCGCGCTCACGCGCACGCGCCCGAGGGGGAGACCGAACATCCGCGCGAGGTCCCGGCGGACCATGTAGACGTGCTGGGCGCTCGAGTACACGACGAGGTCGCCCTGGTCGAACAGCGCGAGCGCGTTGTACGGCTCCATCGCGTAGCCGTAGAGCATGGGGTAGCGGTACTCGCCCTCGACGATGAGGTGCGCCTTCGCGAAGGCCGCGTCGATGTCGCCCCACTCCACGCGCGCGACGGCGCAGACGTTGCCCACGAGCTCGCCCTCGCCCTGATCCATGCCTTCGTCGCCGACGCGCTGTCCGCGCTGCTCGTGCAGGATCGGCGCGTCGGCGCGGAGCGCCTCGTCGGCGTCGATGACCGCCGGCAGGTCCTCGTACGTCACCTCGACGAGATCGGCGGCCTCCGCCGCCGCGAGCTTCGTCTCGGCGACCACCAGCGCGACCGGCTCGCCGTGGTAGCGCACCTTGCCGATCGCGAGCACGGGATGGTCGAGCACGACGTGGCCGTAATACGGTGTGAAGCCGGCCGCGACCAGGTCGTCGCCGACGATCACCTTGAGTACGCCGGGACGGCGCTCCGCGGCGTCGCGCTCGATGCGCGTGATCCGCGCGTGCGCGCGCGTCGATCGGAGCATGACCGCGTGCGCGGTGCCCGGGACCGTGAGGTCCACCGTGTACCGCGCGGCGCCGGTTACCTTGGCGATCCCGTCGGCGCGTGTCGCCTCCGTGCCGGCGACCTTGAACTCTCTCATCTCGTGTCCGTCCCCTGGCCCGCCGCCGCGAGCACCGCGTCGACGATGGTCTGGTAGCCGGTGCAGCGGCAGATGTTCCCCTCCATCCAGCGACGGACGTCCTCCGCGCTCGGGTGGGGACGCTCGTCGAGGAGCGCCTTGGCGGCGATGATCATGCCGGGCGTGCAGTAGCCGCACTGGAACGCGAAGTGGTCGATGAAGGCCCGCTGCAGCGGATGGAGCGCGGGACCGTCCGCCAGGCCCTCGACGGTCTCCACCGCGCGGCCGTCCGCCTCGAGCGCGAGCGTCGTACACGCGCTCACGGGGCGACCGTCGAGCAGCATCGTGCACGCGCCGCACACCTGCATGTCGCAGGAGAGCTTCGCGCCCACGAATCCGAGGCCGCGGACCATGTCGAGCAGCAGGACCTGATCCTCGATCTCGACCTCGCGCTCCGTCCCGTTCAGCCGGAACGAGATCGCGCGCCTCGCCATCAGGCCGCCTCCGCGAGGAGCGCGCCGAGCGCGCGGCGCGCGAACACGCCGACGAGGTGCCTCTTGTACTCGGCGCTGCCGGCGAGGTCATCGGCCGGCTCCACCGCGGCGCGCGCGGCCTCCGCGAGCGCGTCGGCGGTACGCGCGTCGCGTGCGCTGGCACCGGCGAGCTCGGCGGTCTCGACCCGGCGCGGCACCTCGTCGGCGGCGCCCACGACGACCGCGGGCGCGGCCGCGAAGCGGCCGTCACGCAGCTCACACGCGATCGCGACACCGACGCTCGGCCGCTCGAGGATCTGGAACTTCACGTAGGACGTGCGCGTGCCCGCCTTCGGGACCGGGATCTCGATCGCGCCGACGATCTCATCGCCCGCGAGCGAGGTCGCGTACATCCCGACGATGAACTCCTCGATCGGCACGGTGCGCGCGCCGCGCGGCCCGTGCACCACGATCCGTGCGCCGAGCGCGCTCAGGAACGAGGGCGGATCGGCGTGCGGCTCGGCGAACGCGAGGTTTCCCGCGAGCGTGCCCGCCGCTCGCACGCGGATGTTGGCGACGTTCCGTTCGACGGCCGCGAGGCCCGGCAGCACGCGCGCGACGGTGGCGTCGCGCTCGAGATCCCAGTGCGTGACCGTGGCGCCGATCCGGAGCACGCCGTCCGACACCGTGATCCCGCGCAGCGACGCGATGGGCTTCACGTCGATGAGATGCGGCCATCGCGCGACGCCGAGCTTCATGGCGAGAAGGAGCTCGGTGCCGCCGGCGTACACCGCCGCGTCCTCGCCGAAACGGACCCGCATCGCGACGGCTTCCTCGACCGTCGTCGGGCGGTGGACCTCGAAGCGCCGAAGCATCAGGCGCGGTGCCGCGAGTCGGTCATTTGGGGCGACTGTACACCGTATACACCGGCCTACGGCGCGGCGAATATCTGCGTGAACATGCGGCCGTAGGCGCCCGCGGACATCACGCCGATGCCGGCGCGCGCGAACTGTGGCGACAGGATGTTCGCCCGGTGTCCCTCGCTCGCCATCAGCCCGCGGTGCGCCACGGTCACCGACTGCGCGTAGGCCAGGTTCTCTCCCGCGCGCGTGTACGTCACACCCGCGGCCCTCAGGCGGTCGAACGGCGTGCCGTTCGCCGGCGACTGGTGCGAGAAATACCGGAGCTTGAACATCTCCTCCGAGTGTGCGCGCGCGATCGGCACGAGGCGATCGTCCCAGGCGAGCGGCGCGAGGCCCGCGCTCGCGCGCTCCTCGTTCACCAGATCGAAGAGCTGCCGCTCCGCGGCGGGATCGGGGACCGGGCTGAGGTTCTCCGGGAGGGTGTTCGCCAGGCTCTCGGTGTCGTCGGCGCCCAGCTTCGTGACGAAGAGCGGGACGTTGTCGCCGAGCTGTCCCGAGAGCGCGGCGAGCCGCGGCTGCACCTGCGCCACCCGCTCGATGAGCGCACGGGCGATGCGCGACTGCTCGACCGCGGCCTTCAGGTCCGTCGAGACCGGCGAGACGACGAGCGCGGAGAGCACGATCCCGACGACGAACAGGGATCGCGCGGCGGACGGGACCACGCCGAGCACCCTGTCGCTCGTCTCGGCCCAGTGCGACGCGCGATGGACGGCGCGCACGATCGGCTTCACCGCGAAGTACCCGGCGATCGAGAACAGCGCCTCGACGATGACGAGCACGACCACGAACCCGATCGGCTGCGACGCGGCCGGAGAGGGCCCGAAGCGCTGCGCGAGCGACGAGGCCGGCGCCTGGAAGACGACCGCCGCCGCGAAGGACGCCACCCAGGTCGCGAGGCCGTACAGCGTCGCGATGCATCCCGAGCGGTACCCGTTCCAGATCGCGACGCCGATGAGGGCGATGATCCCAGCGTCGATGGGGCTGAACGGAAGGTTCACCGAGCCGGAATGCTATCCGTGGACGGGCGCGGGTCCGACGAGCGGGGTCATCTCGCCGGCACGGATCGCGACGGCGAGACGGTTCTCTTGCGGTGGGATCGGGCAGTTGTAGCAGGGCGAGAGCGCGCAGGCCGGGTTGTACGCGAGGTTGAAATCGACGACCGCGCCGCCCTCATCGCGCTCGACCGTGACGTAACGACCGACCTCGTACGAGCCGCGTCCGGTCGTGGCGTCCCGGAAGTACGCGTCGAGCTGTCCCTCGGGCACGCCCGGCTCGAGCAGCCGCGTGACCGCCAGCCGGTGGGTCGCGCCGTCCAGCGCGAACACGAACCACCCCGCGCGCTGGGCGCGCCGCGCCGGCGACGCCGTCGAGGAGATCTCCACCGGCGACCCGTCGGGCTCGAGCCGGCCGTGGGCGCGCAGCCCCGGATCCACCGGATACCAGCGCAGCTCCGCGTCGCGGCGGCGCGCCTTCCGGTCGAGCACGACGACGGCCGGATAGCCCTGATGGGAGAGCCGGAGCGCGTAGCGGCCGGCGTCGACGGCGCGCGGCGCGCTCGGCTCGCCGTCGACGAGGAACCCGTCGCGGAGTGCCTCGATCACGACGGTGCGGTCCATCTCCGCGAGGCGGATGTCGCCCGCCGGCCCCACGCGCACGCGCTCGCCGACGGGTAGCTCGTGGCGCGCGATCGCGGCGAGCACGCTCGGGAATCCGTGGAGCGCGGCCTGCTCCTTCACGCGCCACTCCTCGATCGACCGTGCGTACTCCGCGTCGGTCACGCGATGCCGCGCACCTCGCCCGTCGCGAGGAGGTCGCGCAGGTAGCGGCCGGTGAACGAGCGGCGGACGCGGGCGACCTGCTCGGGCGTGCCCTCGGCGATGATCTCGCCGCCGGCCTTGCCACCCTCGGGGCCGAGGTCGACCACCCAATCGGCGGTCTTCACGACGTCGAGGTTGTGCTCGATGACGACGACCGTGTTCCCGGCGTCGACGAGGCGATGGAGGACCTCGAGCAGCTTCTCCACGTCCGCGAAGTGCAGACCGGTCGTCGGCTCGTCGAGGATGTAGAGGGTCCGCCCGGTCGCGCGGCGCGAGAGCTCCGTCGCGAGCTTGATGCGTTGCGCCTCGCCACCGGAGAGCGTCGTCGCGGGCTGGCCGAGATGGATGTACCCGAGTCCGACGTCGTTCAGGGTCCTGAGCTTCTGCTCGCACGCCGGGACGTTCGCGAAGAACGCGAGCGCCTCCTCCACGGTCATCTCGAGCACGTCGGCGATGCTCTTGCCCTTGTAGTGGATCTCGAGCGCCTCGCGGTTGTACCGCTTCCCGCCGCAGACCTCGCACGGGACGTACACGTCCGGGAGGAACTGCATCTCGATCTTGATGATCCCGTCGCCGGCGCAGGCCTCACAGCGGCCGCCCTTGACGTTGAACGAGAAGCGTCCCGCGGTGTATCCGCGCAGGCGCGCGTCGGGCACCGCGGCGAAGAGCTCGCGGATCGGCGTGAACAGCCCGGTGTAGGTCGCGGGATTCGATCGCGGGGTGCGACCGATCGGGGATTGGTCGATGTCGATGACCTTGTCGATATGCTCGATCCCCTCGATCCTGTCGTGCGCGCCCGGCCGATCCTTCGCCTTCGAGATCACCTGGGCGAGACGCCGATAGAGGATCTCGTTGACGAGAGTGCTCTTCCCCGATCCCGACACGCCGGTGACCGCGACGAACACCCCCAGCGGGATCCGCACGTCGACCGCCTTGAGGTTGTGTTCGCGCGCGCCGCGGATGACCAGCGAGTCGCCGCGCGGCGAGCGCCGCCGGGCCGGCAGCGGGATGCGCCGGCGGCCCGAGAGGTACGCGCCGGTGAGCGAGCGCGGCTCGCGCAGGATGTCGTCGAGCGTGCCCTCCGCGACGACCTCGCCGCCGTGCTCCCCCGCTCCGGGCCCGATGTCGATGATCCAGTCGGCGGTGCGGATCGTCTCCTCGTCGTGCTCGACGACGAGGATGGTGTTGCCGAGATCGCGCATGCCGATGAGGGTGCGGATGAGCCGTGCGTTGTCGCGCTGGTGCAGGCCGATCGACGGCTCGTCGAGGATGTAGAGCACGCCCATGAGACCCGATCCGATCTGGGTCGCGAGGCGAATGCGCTGCGCCTCCCCACCCGAGAGCGTCGTCGCGGAACGGTCCACGGTGAGGTAGTCGAGGCCGACGTCGACGAGGAAGCCGAGCCGGGTGCGGATCTCCTTCAGCACCTGGCGCGCGACCTGCCGGCCGCGGCTGTCGAGGGGACTGGTCTTTTCCTTCTCGAGCGCGCTCACCCAGTCGAGCGCCTCCGAGACCGTGAGCGCCGCGACATCCATGATGCTGCGCCCGCCGATCGTGACCGCCAGCGCCTCGGGCTTGAGACGCTTGCCCTTGCAGACGGGGCAGGGGCGCTCGCTCATGTACTTCTCGATGTCCGCGCGGATGTAGTCCGAGGTCGTCTCGCGGTATTGCCGCTCGAGCCACGGGATGAGGCCCTCCCACTCGTATTCGTACGAGCGGCGCTGCCCGCTCTTGTTCTCGTACGAGAGCCGGAGCGCGTCCCCGGACCCATGCAGGATCGCGTCGACGGCCTTCTTCGGTAGCTTCCGGATCGGATCGCCGAGCGAGAACTTGTACTTCTTCGCGAGGCCCTCGAGGATCGCCATGCGGTACTGCGCCGTCCCGCCCGATCTCTGCCACGGCAGCACGGCGCCGTCGCGCAGCGAGAGGTCCGGGTTCGCGAGCACGAGCTCCGGATCCGGCTCGAGCTTCGTGCCGAGACCGGTGCATGCGGGGCACGCGCCGTGTGGCGAGTTGAACGAGAACGTGCGCGGCTCGATCTCGCCGATGGAGAAGTCGCCCTCCGGACACGCGAGCCGCTGGCTGAAGAGCCGCTCCGGCAGCTTCCCATCGGCGTCGGCCACGACGGCGAGGCCCTCGCCCAGCCGGAGCGCAGTCTCGACCGAGTCGGTGAGCCGCGCGCGATCGGCCTCGCCCGCGTCGCCCCGGCGCAGCACGAGCCGGTCCACCACCACCTCGAGCGAGTGCTTCTTCATCTTGTCGAGCATGATGTCCTCGGAGAGATCGCGGACGACGCCGTCGACGCGGACGCGCGCGAACCCGCCGCGCCGCGCCGTGACCAGGAGCTGCTGGTGCTCGCCCTTGCGGTCGCGCACGAGCGGGCCGAGGACGAGGATGCGCGTGCCGTCGGGGTACTCCCGGATCTGATCGACGATCTCCTGCACGGTCTGCGCGACGATGGGGATCTCGTGATTCGGGCAGTGCGGGATGCCGACGCGGGCGAACAGGAGCCGCAGGTGGTCGTAGATCTCGGTGACCGTTCCCACGGTGGAGCGCGGGTTCCGGGTCGCGCCCTTCTGGTCGATGGAGACCGCCGGCGACAGGCCCTCGATGAAGTCGACGTCGGGTTTTTCCATCTGACCGAGGAACTGGCGCGCGTAGGCCGAAAGCGATTCGACGTAGCGGCGCTGGCCCTCGGCGTAGATCGTGTCGAACGCGAGCGACGACTTTCCCGATCCCGAGAGCCCGGTGATCACGACGAGCTTGTCGCGCGGGATCTGGATGTCGATGTTCTTGAGGTTGTGCTCGCGCGCGCCCTTGACGTGGATCGTGGTCAGCGGCACTACACGCCTCGCCGGCGGCGCATGACCCGCTTGGTCGTGCGCGGCGGAAGCGGAGCCCCGTCGCCGCCCGCCTCGAGCGCCTCCGGGCCGCTCTGGAGCACGAGCAGGCCGCGGAGCTCGACGACCTCGTCGCGAAGCGCGGCGGCCTTCTCGAACTCGAGATCCTTCGCGGCCTGCTTCATCCGTCCCTCGAGGTCCTTGATGAGGCGCACGAGCTCGTCCTTCGGCAGCTCGCCCGCGGCGACCTGGCGCCCGCCCTTCTCGTAGACGTGCTCGACGTCGGCGATCTGCTGGAGGCGCATGCCCACGTCGCGGATGGCCTTCACGATCGTCGTGGGCTCGATGCCGTGCGCGGCGTTGTACGCGATCTGGAGCGCGCGCCGGCGCTCCGTCTCGTCGATGGCCGCCTTCATCGAGGCGGTCGTGCGGTCGGCGTACATGATCACGCGGCCCTCGACGTGGCGGGCCGCGCGTCCGATCACCTGGATGAGCGACCCCTCGGACCGCAGGTAGCCCTCCTTGTCCGCGTCGAGGATCGCGACGAGGGTGACCTCCGGGAGGTCGATGCCCTCGCGGAGCAGGTTCACGCCGACCACGACGTCGAACACGCCGAGGCGCAGATCGCGCAGGATCTCGACGCGCTCGATGGTCTCGATCTCGGAGTGCAGGTACTGGACCTTGACGCCCATCTCGCGCAGGTAGTCGGCGAGGTCCTCGGCCATCTTCTTCGTGAGCGTCGTCACGATGGAGCGCTGCCCGCGCTCGACGCGCGTGCGGATCTCGGCCAGCAGGTCGTCGATCTGTCCGTCGGTCTTGCGCACTTCGATCTCCGGATCGACGAGACCGGTCGGCCGGATGATCTGCTCCACGACCTGCTGCGCGTGCTCGTTCTCATACGGGCCGGGCGTCGCCGACACGTAGATGGTCTGGTCGAGGCGCGCCTCGAACTCGTCGAAGGTGAGCGGCCGGTTGTCGAGCGCGCTCGGCAGCCGGAAGCCGTACTCGACCAGGATCTCCTTGCGCGCGCGGTCGCCCGCGTACATGCCGCGCACCTGCGGGATCGAGATGTGCGACTCGTCGACGAACATGAGGAAGTCAGGCGGGAAGTAGTCGAGGAGCGTCCACGGCCGGCTTCCGGCGGGCCGGCGCGCGAGATGGCGCGAGTAGTTCTCGACGCCCGCGCAGGTACCGGTCTCCCGCAGCATCTCGAGGTCGAAGCGCGTGCGCTGCGAGATGCGCTGCGCCTCGAGGAGGCGTCCCTTCTCCTCGAGCTCCCTGACCCGCACCTCGAGCTCCGCCTCGATGTCCTTGATGGCCTCCAGCAGCTTCTCCCGCGGTGTCACGAAGTGGCGCGCCGGATAGATGTCGATGCGATCGCGCTCGGCGAGGACCTCGCCCGTCAGCGGGTCGAGCTCGGTGATCCGCTCGACGTCGTCGCCGAAGAACTCGACGCGGACCGCGAGCTCCTCGTAGGAGGGCTGGATCTCGAGCGTGTCGCCGAGCACCCGGAACTTTCCGCGCGACAGGTCGCTGTTCGTGCGCTCGTACTGGATGTCGACGAGGTGGCGGAGCACGGTATCGCGCCGCACGCGCTCTCCCTTGCTCAGGCGGACCGTGACGGCGCCGTAGTCGACCGGCGCGCCGAGGCCGTAGATGCACGACACCGAGGCCACGATCACGACGTCGCGGCGCTCGAACAGCGCGCGCGTCGCGGCGTGCCGCATGCGGTCGATCTCCTCGTTGCGAGAGGAGTCCTTCTCGATGTACGTGTCGCTGCGCGGGATGTACGCCTCGGGCTGGTAGTAGTCGTAGTAGGAGACGAAGTACTCGACGGCGTTGTTCGGGAAGAACTCTTTGAACTCGCCGTAGAGCTGCGCCGCCAGCGTCTTGTTGTGGGCGAGCACGAGCGAGGGCCGCCCCGCGTCGGCGATGACCTTCGCCATCGTCACCGTCTTGCCGGAGCCCGTGACGCCGTGGAGGGTCTGGTGCTTCAGGCCGCGCCTGAGTCCCTCCGAGAGCTTCTCGGCCGCGACCGGCTGGTCCCCGGCGAGCGGCCATGGCAAGGCGAGCGCGAACTCCGCGCGACCGGCGGGGCGTTCGGTGGGGACCTGCAGGATCTCTCCCCGGGGCATGGCGCCTCATTCTAGAACAGATGTTCTTACGCGGTCGGCTGCTGGACGCGGCTCACTGATGGTCGCATACCAGGCACGCGTGCCCGTGCGTTGGTGCCACAGAAGGGCTATTGACGGTCGCACAGGACCGTCCGTAGCGTCACGCGACTGGAGGAAAGGCGGCTCTGACGACGCTCGCGCGCTTCATCCGGGACGACACCGGTCAGAACCTCGTCGAGTTCGCCCTGCTGCTGCCGGTGCTCATGTACCTCCTCATGGGCATCATCCAGTTCGGCTTCATCTTCGCGGCGTATCTGACGCTCAACAATGCCGTCCGCGAAGCCGCCCGCTGGGGCTCCATCTACGTCTACGACAACAGCAGCAGCGCGGCGGCGAACGACGGAATCCGCAACGACGGCATCGTCGACCGGATCATCCAGTCGCGCGGCATCCTCAACATGGCGGCCCGCGGGTCGTCCACCTCGACGTTCGACACGACCAGCAGCGGCACGCTCGGTTCGCCGAGCACGTCGTGCCCGGAGCCGACGCCCACGCCGGTGCTCGGCTACTGGTACGGCGCCAGCGGTAGCTCGTATCCCGACGTGACGATCTGCTACGCGATCCCGGCGGGCGTCACCGCGAATGACCCCCGCCGGGGCTATTACCTCGACGTCGAGGCCTGGTACCACGTCACGGTATGGGTCCCACTGCTGGATCAGTTCCTACCGAACGACCCGTCGAAGGGCTCCGGGGCATCGCAGTGGATCCGCCTGCCCGGGCGCATCACGGTCGTCGTCAACTGACGGGTCATCATCTAGAGTCCGCTCACACAGGGACGCAGAAGAGGAGAGGGAAGACAGGTGCAGGACGGTTCTAAACGGCGCGCTCGGCTGATCCTCATCATCGGCGTCGTGCTCGCGCTCTTCGCGGGCGCGGGGACATTCTTCTACGCGTCGAGCGCGCAGACCGCGCCGGCGCCGGTCATCCAGACCACTCCCGTTCTCGTCGCGGCCCGTGAGATCCCGGCCAAGACCACCCTCACCGCCGCCGACCTCAAGGTCCAGGACTACAACGTCGACGCGAAGCCCGTCGCGGCGCTCGCCAGGCCGGAAGACGCCGTCGGCAAGGTGACGGTGCAGGCGATCAGCGTGGGCGAGCCGCTGCTCCCGACGAAGTTCGCCGACCCGAAGAGCCCGACCTTCGTCGTCATCCCGGCCTCCTTCCTCGACGCGAGCGGAGCGATCAAGAGCGACACGCCGAACCTGCGCGCGATGTCGATCACGGTCCCGGACGCGAACGCCGTCGGCGGCGCCGTCCAGCCCGGCGACATCGTCGACATCCTGTTCACGCTGCAGTTCGACCCGGTGAAGTTCATCAGCAAGCCCAAGCCGGAGCAGACCAGCGACTTCAGCGCGAAGATCATCCTCGAGCGGGTCGCGGTCCTCGCGCGGCTGAACAACGTCTACACGATCCGCGTGGACACCGTGACCGCCGAGCGCATCGCGTACCTGCAGGCGTCCGGCGGGCAGCTCGCGTTCCTGCTGCGCGCGCCCAAGGACGAGCGCGCCGCGGGCACGACGGGCACGACGTTCGGAGACATCGAGACCGCGTTCAAGCTGAAGATCCCGGAGAAGATCACGCCCTAGCCCGCGACCAGGCCTCGCGAGCTTGCTCCCTCGTCCGGTCGCGGTCGGCGTCGTTCACGATGACGACGTCGGCCGCGGACCGGAACTCCTCTTCCGTCCGCTGTCGCGCCAGACGCAGCTCGGCCTCCGCCCGCGGCAGGCCCCGCGCCTCGAGGCGCCGCAGGATCTCCTCGCGCGGCGCGACCACGACCCAGATCTCGTCACAGACGTCGCGCAGGCTGGACTCGAGGAGCTTGATCGCCTCGACGACCAGCACGTCGCCGTCTCTCAGCATCTTGCGGGCTTCGAGGATCCTCGCGATGACCCGGGGATGCATGATGCGTTCGAGCTTCGCGAGCTTCTCCGGATCGGCGAACACCTCCTCCGCGAGCTTGCGGCGGTCGATCTCCCTATCGTCGCCGAGCACCTTCGTGCCGAACGTCTGCACGATCGCGCTGTAGCCGGTCGTGCCGCGCGACTGCTCGTCGTGCACCAGCGCGTCCGCGTCGAGGACCTTGGCGCCCAGCTCGCGCAGCATGGCCGCGACGGTCGACTTCCCCGCCCCGATGGGTCCGGTGAGCCCGACGACGCGCGGCGAGCCCGTCTTCGCGTCGCTCACCGCTCCTCGCTCGCCTTCGTCCACTCGTCGTAGAGCTCGCGGAGCGACCGCTCGAGCGCGGCGTGCTCCTCGCCCACGCGTCGCGTCTCCATGTAGTTCCCGCTCTGCGCGACGCGCGCGACCTGCTCCGTCAGCTGCCGAAGCTGCAGCTCCATCGCTTCGATGCGCGCTTCAAGGGCGCGAAGCCCGCTCACACGTCGTACCGCCGACGCGCGCTGCGACGACCGGCCGAGAGCCGGCGATGGCGCGGGCGCCGAGCGAGCCCGAGGCACCGAGGGCCCCCGCGCGGCGGGGGACCCCGCGGCGCCCAAGGCGCGGGGTGCGCCGCGATGAGACGGTTTCGATGCCTCGGGCTCGCGACCGCCCGCCGCGTAGGCGACGACGGGCGGCTCGCGTCCCGCGGCGCGCTCGCGCTGGTACGCGCTCCAGTTCCCCTCGAAGCGACGGAGCACGCCGTCACCGACCAGCCACAGCTCGGTGGCGAGCTTGTCCACGAAGTAGCGGTCGTGCGATATGACCACGATCGTCCCCGCGAACTCGCGCAGCACTGATTCGAGCTGCTCGCGCGCCGCGAGATCGAGGTGGTTCGTCGGCTCGTCGAGCACCAGCAGATTCGCCTCACGGACCGAGAGCCGCGCGAGCGCGAGGCGGGATCGCTCGCCGCCGGAGAGCGCGCCGACCGCACGATCGACGTCGTCTCCGCGGAACAGGAAACGCGCGAGGAGGTCACGCGCCTCCTGGTCGGAGAGGCCGCTCGACGCGCGCATCGTCTCGAGCACCGTCGCGGTCCCGGTGATCTCGGCCTGCGCCTGCGCGAGGTACGCGACGCGCACCATCGGCGCGGCCGACACGTAGCCGTCGAGCGCCGGAATCTCGCCGAGGAGCGTCCGCACGAGCGTGGTCTTCCCCGCTCCATTCGGCCCAACGACGGCGACGCGCGCGTCGCGTCCGATCCGGATCGGCCCGGTACGCACGACGGGTTCGCCGTAGCCCGCCGCGAGCGAGGTCGTCTCGAGCACGGTCTCGCTCCCGAGATCCGCCGCGTCGAGCCGCCAGGTATGTCTCGCGTCGCCGGTCGGCGCCGCGATGCGCTCGACCCGCGCGAGCCTTTTGCCGCGCCCGCGGGCCTCCTTCGAGCGCTGCCCCGCGCCGTAGCGGCGGATGAACTCCTCGGTCCGGGCGATCTCCACCGCCTGCCGCGCCGCGGCCGTCGTCTGCGCGGCCTCGCGATCCGCGCGCTGCCGCGCGTAATGCGTGTACGACCCGCGGTACTCGACCACGGTGCGGTCCTCGATCGAGAGTGTGCGCGAGGTGACCTTGTCCAGGAACCAGCGGTCGTGCGAGCTGACCACGGCGGTCACGTCGCGCTCGACGAGGAACCGTTCGAGCCATTCCAGGGCGGCGACGTCGAGATGGTTCGTGGGCTCGTCGAGCAGCAGGATGTCCGGATCGTCGAGCAGCAGGCGCGCGAGCCCGAGCCGGGTGCGCTCGCCGCCGGAAAGCGTGGCGACCTCGCGCTGCGTGAGGTCCGCGAGGCCGAGGCCCGCGAGCACGCGCCGGAGCGTCGCCTCGAAGTCGTACCCGCCGGCGTGATCGAAGTGGTGCTGCAGGTCGGCGTAGCGCTCCAGGGCCTCCTGGTCCGCGTCGCCGAGACCGTGCTCGAGCGCACGGAGCTCGGCCTCGAGCTCGCGCAGGTGCGCCGCGGCGCCGCGCGCGTGCTCCTCGACGGTGCCGGTCGCGTCCTCGAGCAGCTCTTGCCGCAGGAACCCCACGCGCGTGCCGCGCGCGTACGCGACGATGCCTCCGTCCGGCTCGTCGAAGCCCGCGACGATGCGGAGCAGGCTCGTCTTCCCGGTGCCGTTCGGGCCGACCAGGCCGACGCGGTCGCCTTGCGCGACCCGGAAGGACACGTCGTGCAGCAGCTCGCGATCGCCGAACCAGCGTCCGACGGCCTGGACCGAAACGAGGCTCATGTCATCCTCATGATGCCGGTGCGCGCTGGCAGCGGGGGCAGTGGAACGTGCCGCGGCCGCCGACCACGGTGCGGACGATGGCCCGGCCGCAGCGCGGGCACGGCTCGCCCGCGCGGTCGTACGCGTTGAACTCCCGCTGCATCCGTCCGGCGTTCCCGCGCGCGTCACGGTAGTCGCGGCGCGACGCCCCGCCGAAGCGGATCCCCTTGCGCAGCACCCAGCGGATGGCCTCGTGCAGCCGCGCCGCCTCCGCGGGCCGCAGCGAGCCCGCCGCACGCGATGGGTGGATGCGCGCGCGCCAGAGGGCCTCGATCGCGTAGATGTTCCCGATGCCCGCGATGGCGCGCTGATCGAGCAGCAGCGGCTTGATCGCGGCGCGCGGCCGGTGGCGGAACAGCTCCGCGAGCCAGGACGCGGTGAAGCGCCGCGACAGCGGCTCGATCCCGAGCGCGCGGTGCAGCGGCATCTTCGCGGCGCCGCGCGCGGGAGCCTTCTCGCGCAGCTCGTCGAGCGCGACGATCGCCATGCGGCCGAACTTACGGGTATCGGCGAAGCGAAGGAGCGTGCCGTCGCGGAAGCGCAGCAGCGCGCGCGTGTGGGGATCGTCCGGTGCGTCGCCCGTTCGGAAGAGCAGCTTGCCGGTCATGCGCAGCGAGACGATGAGCGCCTCCGCGCTGTCGAGCTCCAGCACGACGAACTTGCCACGGCGTCCGACCGACGCGATGCGTCGGCCGGCGAGACGCGCGGCCACGTGCGCGGGGGGCATCGGTTCGGTGAGGCGATGCCAGTACGACTCGAAGTCCGCGATGCGCCGGCCGACGACGAGACGGCGGAGCTGCCGCGCGATGGTCTCGACCTCCGGAAGCTCAGGCATGCGACGTGGGCGACGAGCGGTCAGGCAGGGGCGGGGACCTGCATCCGGGTCATCTCGTCCCAGTTCGCGCCGCTGCGCACGTCCACGACGAGCGGTACGTCGAGCTCGTAGGCGCGCGACATCTCGTCGCACAGGATGCAGGCGACCTCGTCGACCTCTGTCTTGGGCACCTCGGCCACGAGCTCGTCGTGCACCTGCAGCAGCACGCGCGCCCGCAAACCGCCGGCCGCGAGCCGGTCGTACACGCGGCGCATCGCGATCTTCATGATGTCCGCCGCGGTGCCCTGGATCGGCATGTTGATCGCCATGCGCTCGGCGGCGTTGCGGATCGCGCTGTTCGGGCTGGCCATGTCGGCGATGTACCGGCGCCGGCCGAGCAGCGTCTCGACGTATCCGCGCTCCATGCAGAACGCCTTCGTCTCGATGACGTAGCGCCGGACCTGCGCGTAGCGCTTGAAGTACTCGTCGATGAAGCGCTGCGCCTCCTCGCGCGGCATCTTCATGCGCCACGCGAGTCCGAAGTCGCTCATCCCGTAGACGATCCCGAAGTTGAGCATCTTCGCGACGTCGCGCTGCTCGCGCGTGACCTTGTCCTCGGGCACGCCGAATCCCGCCGCCGCCGTGCGTCGATGGACGTCGGCGCCCTCGCGGAACGCCTTGGTGAGCTCGGGGTCGCCGGAGACGTGCGCGAGGACGCGCAGCTCGATCTGCGAGTAGTCCGCGGCCACGAGCGCGAGGTCCGGCCCGCCCGCGACGAACGCGCGGCGGATGCGGCGGCCCAGCGGCGTGCGGATCGGGATGTTCTGGAGGTTGGGGTTCTTGCTCGAGAGCCGTCCTGTCGCGGCCACGGCCTGATCGAACGTGGTATGGATGCGGCGGGTCTCGGGGTCGATGAGCGCGCCGAGCCCCTCGGCGTACGTCGACCGGAGCTTCTCGATCTCGCGGTACTCGAGGATCTTTTCGACGACCGGATGCACGCCCCGGAGCTCCTCGAGGACCGTCGCGTCCGTCGAGTACCCGGTCGCGGTCCGCCGTCCGCGCGGCAGCCTCAGCTCCTCGAAGAGGAGCGACGCGAGCTGCTTGGTCGAGTTGATGGCGAACTCGTGGCCGACCGAGTCGTACGCCTCGCGCTCGATGCGCGCGACCTCGCGCGCGAACTCCTCGCCGAGCGAGCGCAGGTACTGCACGTCGACGGCGATGCCCGCCTCTTCCATCTCGACGAGCACGTCGACCAGCGGCAGCTCCACGGTCTCGAAGAGCCGCCGCATCTCGAGCTGGTCGAGGTCCCGGTCGAAGAGCGTGCCGAGCCGCGCCGCCGCGACCGCGCCCGCTCCGGCGCGCGCGAGACGCTCTTCGAGCGTGGCGACGCGATTCGGGTCCTTGCGGTCCGCCACCGGCAGCGCGGGCACCTCGAGCTTCAGCCGTTCGGCGGCGAGATCCTCGAGCGCGTGGTAGCGGCGGCTCGCGTTCACGAGGTACGAGGCGAGCATCGTGTCCATAGTCACGCCGCGAAGCTCGGCGCCCGCGCGCCGCAGCGCGCGCCGCGCGGTCTTCGCGTCGTGCACGGTCTTCCGCACGCGCGCGTCGGACGCGAGCGCGGCGATGGCCGGCGGGAGCCCGCCCGAGGCGGGCAGGTACCACGCGCGCTCGCCGACCGCGATACCGAGACCGACGAGGTCGGGATGCCGGTGGATCTCGACGTCGGCGTGCAGCGCGACGGAGCCGGCGTCGCGCGCGATCTTCGCGACCTCTTCGCCTTCGGCCGCGCCGAGCAGCGCGGTGTCCACCGGCGGCGGAGTCGACGGCGCGGGATCGAGGCCGAGCGCCAGCTGTCCGGGCCTCGCCGGCGCGGTCACGATCGGACCCCCGGCGAGGTTCGCGTCGGCGGGCGGCAGGCGCGGGATCAGGCTGCGGAACTCCAGTTCGCGGAAGAGCTCGAGCACCGCGGCGCGGTCGTAGCCGCGCCATTTCGTGCGATCGATCTCGAGAGTGACCGGCAGATCGGTGACGATCGTGGCCATCTCACGGCTCTCGAAGACCTGCTCGCGATGCGCGGCGAGCGCCTCGCGCAGCTTCGGCGTGAAGCGCGACAGATCCGCGTACACGCCTTCGAGGCTCCCGTTCTCGGCGATGAGCTTGGCCGCGGTCTTTTCGCCCACGCCCGGGACGCCCGGGATGTTGTCGCTCGTGTCGCCCTTGAGCGCCTTGAAGTCGACCATCTGCGCTGGCCGGAGTCCGTAGCGCTCCGCGATCTTCGCCTCGTCGTAGACGACCGTGTTCTGGAAGCCCATGCGCGTCGTGAAGAGCTTCACGTGCGGCGTGACGAGCTGGAGCGGGTCCAGGTCGCCCGACACGATGATCGCCTCCAGGCCGGCCTCCTCGGCCTGGCGCGCGAGCGCGCCGATGACGTCGTCGGCCTCGAACCCGGGCAGCGAGTAGATCGGGACGCCGAAGCGGTCGAGGATCTCCTTGCAGCGCTCGATCTGCGGGCGCAGCTCGTCGGGCATGGGCTTGCGCGTGGCCTTGTAGGTCGCGTCCCTTTCGTGTCTGAAGGTCTTGCCGGGCAGGTCGACGGCCGCTGCGATGTGCTGCGGCTTGATCTCCTCGATCGCCTTCAGGAAGATCGACGCGAAGCCGAACGTGGCGTTCGACAGCTCCCCCTTCGTCGTCGTCAGCGGCGGGATCGCGAAGAACCCGCGGTAGATGAGGGAGTTGGAGTCGATGAGGATGAGGCGCTCGCGCATCGTTCGAGTATGAACGCCGCGCTACAAGGGTGAGCGAAGCCTCCGCTGCAGCACGATCGCGATCGCTCCCGTCACGAGCGCGAGCGCGAGCCAGAGCCACGGGCTCGGACCGAGCGCCGGCGACCTCGCGGCGTGCGCGGCTTCGCCGCTCTCCGTTGCGCCGCGCGCCACCGCGGCCGTCGGCGCGGGCGCGGCGGCGGCATTGGGACCAGGCGGCACCGCCGTCTTCAGCTCGGGCGGCCGACTCGGCGCATCCGCGCGACCGTCCGCCGGCGCCGCGGCGGGCGCGCTCAGCGCCGCCGGCGCCGAGAGCTGCCCCATGTTGGCGAGCAGCGCGCTGGCGATGAAGAGGAAGACCGAGAGCCCGCTCGCGAGCGTGGCGAGCGTCCGGACCGGCGCGAGCCATGCCGGCCGCCCGGCGAGACGCGGCGTGAGCCGTCGCCGCGGGGCGATGTCGGGAAGCGCTCCGAGGAGCGCCGCCGTGGCGCGCAGCTCGGAGAGCCGCCGGCGGCAGTCCGCGCAGGCGGCGAGGTGCGACTCGACCGCGGCGCGCTCGTTCGGGGCGAGCGCGTCGTCGAGATACGCGGACAGCCGGGCGCGTGGGTGGTCGATCACGTCCTCACCCTTGTGACGGCGCGGGCCGCCGATGGTTCCCTCATCCGGCCGATCCTCGCCAGCCACGGGCCACGAGCGCGTTCCGCACGGCGACGCGGGCGCGGTGGATGCGCGACTTCACCGTACCGATCTCGACGCTCGTCATGAGCGCGATCTCCTCGTAGGCGAATCCTTCGACGTCGCGCAGCAGCAGAGCGGCACGCTGCTCCTCGGGCACGTCGCGGAGCGCCTCCTCGACGATGACCTGGGCCTCGCGGGAAGACGCGATGTCGGCGAGCTCGGGTCCCGGCGCCGCGGGCTCCGCCCAGATGACGTCCGCGTCCTCCGGCGGATCGAGCGGCAGCTCGGGACGGCGCCGGCGCGCGCGGATCCGGTCCAGTGCCCGATTCGTGACGATGCGGAAGAGCCAGGCGCGGAACGACGTGCCTTCGAACGATCGGATCGACCGCCACGCCGAGAGGAGCGAGTCCTGGACGACGTCCTCGGCGTCGGGGCCCGGTCCGACGATCCGCGCCGCATGGCGGTAGAGCGCGCGCTCTTCCCCGCGCGCGAGGTCTTCGAACGCGCGCGCGTCGCCGTCGCGTGCCCGCACGACCAGCGGCGCGCGCTCGCTCTCTCCGTCGCTCGATTTCATACGAGCGCGCTCGTTCGGCTACCCTCGCTGGCGGTGGAGCGGCGGAAACGGGTCGTGGTGATCGGCGAGGACGACGAGCCGATCGCTCGTCTCCTGCGGGATGCCATCAATGACGAGCCAGCCTATCAAGCGGTGATCGTTCCTGATGGAGCGCTCGTGCTGGAGACGGTGCGGCAGGTCCGCGCCGACCTGTTGATCCTGGACGTCATGATGCCCGGGCTGAACGGTCTCGAGGTGTGGGACCGCGTCCGCGCGGATCCCGACGTCCGCGACATGCCCGTGCTCTTCGTCACCGCCGCCTCGCGCGAGATGGGCGGTCAATTCACGCGGCGCCAGATCACGGACGTCATCGCGAAGCCGTTCGATCTGAACGATCTCCTCGCACGGGTCCGCACCCTCTGTCCGGCATGACCGGCGGCGCGTCCCGGCGCTACGCGCGCCTCGCGCGGCTCGCCGCGAAGACGGCGACCGCGGTCGGCGAAGCGATCGTCACGAGCGACATCGATATCGTCACGCGCAAGCGAGGCCGCGCGAACTTCGCGACCGCGGCCGATCACGCGGCGGAGCGCGCGGTCATCGAACGCCTCTCGGCCGACGATCCGGCGGTGCCGGTGCTCGCCGAGGAGAGCGCGCGGCGCTCCGTGCGCCGCGCCGAGCGGCTCTGGGTCGTCGATCCGATCGATGGAACGCTCAACTTCAGCCGCGGCATCCCGTTCTACTGCGTCGTCATCGCGTACGTGGAGGGCGGACGGACCCGCGCGGCGGCGCTGCACGCGCCACGCACGCGTGAGACGTTCGTGGCGTCGGAAGGCGCAGGCGCGACGCGGAACGGCGAGCGCATCGCGATAGGACGGGTCGGGCGGCTGGCGGACGCGTTCGCCGTCGCGAGCCTGCGATACGGCGAGACGAAGAGGCGGGACTCGCGATTCGTCGCGCTCAATTCGACATGCGCGCGGCTACGCGTGCTCGGCTCCGCCGCGCTCGAGATCGCCTACGTCGCGATGGGACGCTTCGACCTCTTCGCCCACGAGGCCCTCTCGCCGTGGGACATCGCCGCGCCCGCGCTCATCGCGCGCGAGGCCGGCGCAGCGGTCCTGTCGCTGAAGACCGGTGCGGACGCCGCATGGGATGAGGCCCGCGTCGTGATCGCGAGCAAGACGCTCGCACGCGCGGCGTTCGAGCTCCTGAGGCGGTAGACGACGCCCTCACGCGGCGGCAGGGTCAGGAGCCAGACGGTGCCGGAGGTGGGATTCGAACCCACACTGTGCTCATTTTGAGTGAGCTCCCTCTGCCGGTTGGGGTACTCCGGCGACTCCGTCGAGTCTAGTCGGGGCGAAGGGTCATGCGGGTAACCGCACCCGCACCGTCGTTCCGCGGTCCTCGCCCTTGCTCTCGAGCTCGAGCGAACCGCCGTGCGCGTCGGCGAGCAGCTTCGCGACGTGCAGGCCGATGCCCATCCCCGCGAACGTCGCGGCCTTGCCGCTCCCGCGCGTGAACGCGGCGCCGAGGCGCGGCATGTCGGCGGCGCTGATGCCGATGCCCTCATCCGCGATGACGATCTGGGCGATCCCGTCCTCGCACGCGAGCGATACACGGACCTCGCCACCACGCGGCGAGTACTTCACGGCATTCCCGATGAGGTTCATGAGCATCTGCTCGACACGAGACTGATCCGCGGTCACCAGAAGCTGCGCCGGAGCGTCCACGACGAAGCGATGGCGGCCTTCCTCGCGTGTCGCTTCCACGTAGCGCTCGACGGTGTCGCGCAGGCTCGTGGCGAGGTCGAAGGGTCGGCGGTCCATCTCGAGCCGCCCACGGCCCGCGCGCGAGACCGAGAGAAGGTCGCTCACGAGTCCGTTCATCCGATCGACCTGACGCTCGATCGACGCGAGATTGCGCTCGAGGGACTCCGTGTCGAGGGGCGCGTCGCGCTCGCGCGAGCGCCGGATCCGCGAGATCAGCAGCTGCACGAGGGCCTTCAGCGGCGTGAGGGGCGTGCGCAGCTCGTGCGAGACGATCGACAGGAACTGCTCCTTCTCCTCCTCCAGCCGACGCAGAGCGGTGAGGTCGTGCAATGTCATGACGGCCGCGATGACCTCGCCGTCGGCACCGCGCACCGGCCGCACGATGACGTCGGCGACATGCTCGACGCCGCTCGTTCGGTGCGGGATCACGACCTCCGCACGCCACTCACGTCCCTCGAGACCTTCCTCGAGCGGCGACCGCGTGAGCACCTCGCCCGTGTCCGCGCGCCGCGCGCCGAGGGCGACGAGGAGCGTGCGGACGTGCGCGCCCGGCTCGGGATCGAGGCCCGTGATGTCGCGCGCCGCGCGGTTGATGCCGGCGACGACGCCGGGTGGACGGGCGACGAGCACGGGCGTGCCGAGAGAATCGAGGAGCGCACGTTCGAACTCGCGTCCGCGCAGCGCCTGCTCATAGAGCTGCGCGTTCGCGATCGCGACGCCGGCCTCTGCCGCGAGCACGTGCGCCAGATCGATGCTGTCCTCGCGAAAACGTGTCTGTGGATCCTTCGTGTACGCGTTGAGCACCCCGACGATCTCGCCGTCCTTCGTCAGCGGGATCACGAGCGCCCGAACGAGACCCTCGCGCTCGATGAGCGACGCATCGCCGAGCGGCGCGTGCCGCAGATCGACGATGAGGTGCTCGTCCGCCGTCCGGTATGCCGCGCGCACTCGCCCGATCGGCAGCCGCTGCGCGCGCGCGTACTCGTCGGAAAGGCCCTGGTGCGCGCGCACGGCGAGCTGCGCGCCGTCCCCGTCGCTCTCGGGCAGCATGACGGCCGCCGCGTCCGCGCCGACGATGTCGCGAAGGGCCGAGACGACGGCCTGCTCGACCTGCGCGAGGTCGAGGCTGCGAAGGAGCTCGGCGCTCGCGCGATGGAGACGGCGTGCGCGCTCGGGCACGACCCGAGTATGAATGCGCGCGCGTCAAGGAGCGGGCAGCCGAGCGAGCGGGCTACCGCCGCGGGAGCACGACCTCGACGACGTCGGGACCGACCTCGCGCAGGACGGCGTCCGCGACGTCCGTCGAGACCCGCGTCTTGAAGGACGTCGGCACGCGCCGCGCGCCACCCGAGGCGCGCGGAAGCTCGAGGACGACCGTCGCCTGTCCCGAGAACTCCTTCAATACCTGCTGGATGCGCTGGAAGATCGCGATCGACCGCTCGTAATCGAGCGCCTCGCGGAAGCGGATCACGAGCTCCGTCGGCCCGGCCGGAACGGAGGACGGCGACGACATCGAGGGCCCCGCGGCAGGACCCGCTGCCAGGGTGCCGGCTCCTTCGCCGTTCCCACTCCCGTTCCCGCTGCCGCCGGGCCGAACGAAGCGAGCCCGCTTCGCGAGCCGCTCCCTCGTCTCGTCGAAGACGCGCTTGATCTCGCGGAGCCCGTCGTCATTGAAGCGGACCGCGTGCTCGACCAGGAGCTTCGGCGCGTCGTCGCGCTTCTCGACGCGGCCGAGGACCAGCAGGATCTCGTCGGTGTTCCAGACCGCGGCAGTCGCGTCGTACGTGCGCGGGAAGATCGTGGCCTCGACCGATCCGGTGAGATCCTCGACCTGCGCGAACATCATGAGCTTCTTCTCCTTGCTCGTGATGTGCTTGCGCGCGCTCGTCACCACGCAGGCGACGATGACGAGTCCCTGATCCTCTTCCTCTTTGAGCGCTACCAGAGGCTGGATGTCGAGATCGATCTTCTTGTCCAGCACCTCTTGCAGCGGGTGCTCCGAGAGATAGATGCCGAGCATCTCCTTCTCCCACGAGAGGAGCTCCTTGCGAGGCGCTTCCACGCCGCAGAGCGTCGGCGCGGCCGCTATCTCGCTCGTGAGTCCAAGCCCGTCGAAGAGACCGACCTGGCCGCTCGCGCGGTCCTTCTGCTCGCGCTGCGCGGTCGCGAGGACGGCATCCAGGCGATCGAGCTGCGCCTGCCGCGGACCGAACGCCGCGGTCGCGCCGCACTTGATGAGCGACTCGAGCACGCGCTTGTTGCAGCGCTGGAGATCGATGCGTCCGCAGAAATCGTCGAGCGAGCGGAACGGGCCGCCCCGCGCGCGGGCGTCGATGACGCTCTCGACCGCGCCCTCGCCGACGTTCTTCACGGCGCCGAGCCCGAAGCGGATGCCGTCCTTCGTGATCGCGAATCCGAAGGCCGATTCGTTCACGTCCGGCGGCAGCACGGGGATGCCCATCCGGCGGCACTCCGCGACCGCGATTGCCACGCGCTCGGGCACGCCCATTTCCGCGGAGAGCACCGCGCTCATGTATTCGACCGGGTAGTTCGCCTTGAGGTACGCCGTGTGGTAGGCGATGAGCCCGTAGATCGCGGCGTGCGCGCGGTTGAAGCCGTAGCGCGCGAACGGCTCGAAGTCCTTCCAGACCTGCTCGACGACGCCGGCGTGGACGCCCTGACGGATGGCGCCCTCGACGAACTTCACCTTCTGCTGGTCGAGCTTTTCCTTGACCTTCTTGCGGATCGTGTAGCAGAGGACGTCGGCCTCGGCCATCGTGAACCCGGCGAGCGCCTGGGTCACGGCCATCACGTCCTCCTGATAGACCATGACGCCGTACGTCGAGTTGAGTACCGGCTCGAGGCTCGGGTGCGCGTACGTGACCGCCTCCTGGCCGTGCTTGCGCCGGATGTACGTCGGGATGTAGTCCATCGGACCGGGCCGGAACAGCGCGACCATGGCCATGACGTCCTCGACGCGGTCCGGCTTCAGATCGCGGATGTGCCGTCGCATACCGGCCGACTCCAGCTGGAACAGGCCCGTGGTCTCGCCGGAGCCGAGCAGCTCGAATGTCTTCCTGTCGTCGAGCGGGATCCGCGAGCGGTCGATCTCGATGCCGCGCGTCTCCTTGATGAGCCGCATCGCCTCGTGGAGGATCGTGAGGTTGCCGAGCCCGAGGAAGTCGAACTTCAGGACGCCGAGCTTGTCGAGCGACTTGTCCTCGAACTGGCTCTGCAGCGCCTCGGCCTTGCCCTTCGATCGCTCGAGGGGCACCAGATTCGTGAGCGGCTCGCGCGTGATGACCACACCGGCGGCGTGCGTTCCCGTCGAGCGCACCAGGCCCTCGACCTTTTCCGCGAGGTCGAGCAGTCGCTGCACGTGCGGCTCCTGCTCCATCTCGCGCAGCTCCGCGACCATCCGCCGCGCCTCCCGCAGATCGACGCCGAACGGGATCACCTTCGCGACGCGGTCGGCCTCGCCGTACGGCATGCCGAGGACGCGCGCGACGTCCCGCACGGCCGCGCGCGCGAGCATCGTGTTGAACGTCGCGATCTGCGCCACGCGGTCCGCGCCGTACTTCCTCGTGACGTACGCGATGACCTCGTCGCGACGGTTGTCCATGAAGTCGACGTCGATGTCCGGCGGGGTGTAGCGCTCGAGGTTCAGGAAGCGATCGAAGATGAGCCCGTACTTGATGGGATCGATGTCGGTGAGGCCGATCGCGTAGTTCACGAGGGATCCGCCGGCGCTGCCGCGGACGGCGGTGAGGATCCCGTTCTCCTGCGCGTAACGGATGAAGTCCTGCACGATGAGGATGTAGCCGGCGTATCCGGCCTTGCCGATGACGTCGATCTCCTTGTCGAGCCGCGCGCGCAGCTCCGGCGTGATCCCGCCGTACTTCTTCTTCACGCCCTCCTCGGCCATCTTCAGCAGCTGCTGCTCCGGCGTGAGACCCGCGGCCACCTCGAAGTGCGGCATCTTGACCTCGCCGAGCGGCAGCTTCAGGTCGACGAGCGACGCGACGCGGAGCGTGTTCTCGAGCGCCTCCCGGTCCTCGGGGAAGCGCGCGTACATCTCCTCCGCGCTCTTCATGTACAGCTCGGGGTGGTCGATCATCTTCAGCCGGTCGGTCGCGTCGATGGTCTTGCCCTGCTGGATGCACACCATCACGTCCTGCGCCTCGGCGTCCTCGGCACGCACGTAGTGGAGGTCGTTCGTGACGACCAGCGGGATCTTCGTGCGGCGCGCGACCTCGCGCACGCCTTCCCGCTGCCGCTCCTGCTCGGGAATGCCGTGATCCATCAGCTCGAGGAAGTAGCTGCCCTTCCCGAAGATCTCCTGATGCTCGAGCGCGACGCGACAGGCGGCATCGACCCCCTCCTCGAAGATCGCCCGCGCGACCTCGCCCTGCAGGCACGACGAGAGCGCGATGAGCCCCTTCGAGCGCTCGCGGAGGAGGTCCTTGTCCATGCGCGGCCGGTAGTAGTAGCCCTCGAGGTGCGCCGCGGTCACGAGCGCGACGAGGTTCTGGTACCCGGTGAAATCCTTGGCGAGCAGGACGAGGTGGAACGGCTTCCCGTGTCCCTCGATGCGCGGGTCGCGCTCGAAGCGATTCGTCCGCGCGATGTACGCCTCGACCCCGATGATCGGCTTGATGCCGGCCTGGCTGGCCTGTACGTAGAAGTCGACCGCGCCGTACAGCGCCCCGTGGTCGGTGAGCGCGAGCGCGGGCATGCCGAGCTCCTTCGCCCTGCTCACGAGGTCGCTGACGCGGGACAGCCCGTCGAGGAGGCTGTACTCGCTGTGCGTGTGGAGATGGACGAACTGCTGGACGGCTGATCCTCACGGCGCCGCTGGTGGAAGCTCCGCGGCAGAGGTCCAGTCTACCCGGCGGGCTTTTCCCGCGTGGTCTCCCGCAACGACGCGATGACCGCGTGTCCGAGGGTGAAGACCGGCCAGAGCGGCGCGGTCGTGGACCGGATGTGCGGGAGCGCGGTCGTGGGCGCGAGCCCGAGGTCCGCGGGGTCCGACGCGAGCAGCGTCGCGCGCAGGTCGGGCCGCGCCGTCACTTCGTGATCGTGATGTTCACGATGAGCCCGCGGTGGTCGCTCGCGCGCATCGTCACGTCGAGCGGCAGGGTGTGGGCCTGCCCGCCCACGACGCCCTTGCCGAAGACGTAGTCGATGCGCTTGGGCGGAGCATCCATCGTGGTCGTGTCGCCGGCGGACGCGCCGAGATCGTCCAGCCCTGCCTCGTTGAAGAGGCGGATCTCGATCGTGTCGGGCGTCGCGTTCAGGTCGCCCGCGATCACGATGGGCGTCGTGTCGATCCAGTTGCGGAAGATCGTGCGCACCTGCTCCTGCCGGACCTGCGTGCCGTCGGAGAGCTCGTCGAGGTGCGTGCAGACGACCGTGACGCCCGAGGTCTTCACCGCGAGTGCGCCGCGCGGTTGATGCTTCACGCTCGGCTCGATCGCGTAGTGGACGCGCTGCACGTCGGTCATGTCGAAGCGCGACAGGATGGCGTCGCCGTACAGGTCGCCGATCGCGGGGAGCCACGTGTACCGCATCCCGAGCCGCTCCGCGAGCACCGAGAGCGCGTCGTGATCCTCGTCGATCATCCAACCGCGCGCGACCTCCTGGAGGCACAGCACGTCCGGGGACTCCGCAGCGATGACCTCGACGAGGGGATCGAGGGATGGGATCTGCCCGGCGTCGAAACCCTGATGGATGTTGTAGGTCATGAGGCGGAAGGTGTTGCGGGCGGCTTCGGGCGCGGGCGCCTCTCGCGTGGACGTGAGCGCCGCGACCGGCAGGCCGACGGCGGCGATGCTCGCGGCGACCGCGACGACGAGGCCGGGTGCGACGCGCGGCCTCGGCGCGAGGAGCGTGGCGAGCACCACGAGCGCGGTGGCTCCCCAGAGCGCCGGGTAGTACGCCCAGAACGCGTAGAACCCGAACGCGGCACCCGCGAACGCGAGCCATCCGACGGAGAGCGCGACGACGGCGACGATCGGCGCTCGCGACGGCCGGAGCGGACCGCCGAGCAGCGCGACGGCCGCCAGCACCGCGCCTGTCGCGAGGAGCGCCCCACCGGCGAGCGATGCGTAGGGCAGATGCGCCCACAGCACGATCGCGCCGATGGCGACCGCGGCGGCGGCGATCGCGCCGCGCGGCGCGAGTCGCCACGAGACGACCAGGCCCACGGCGATGCCGACGCCGAGCGCGACCTGGCCGATCTGCGTGGCACCCGCCGCCTCCGGGCCGAGCCCCAGACCCGCGGCGAGCGCCGCCTGCGCGCCGTTCGTCGCGCCGGTCTCCGCGACGAAGAGGAGGCACGGCGCCGCGAGAAGACCGATCGCTCCGCGCAGGTCGGGCGCCGTCCAGGTGCGGACGGGCGCGATGGTCACGAGGCCGGCCGCCCCGAAGAGCACGACGCCGACGAGCGCCAGCCCGACGGCCGCGGGCCACGGAAGGTCGGGGATGGCGACCGTTCGGAACGCCGCGCGCAGGGCCAGGTCGCACGCGAAGGCCACCGGCAGCGCGATCGGGAGCGGCGAGCGGCTCTCCGCGACGCGCGCGGCGTGCAGGAATGCGAGCCACCAGAATCCCGCGGCCAGCGCGATGACCGTGAGCGCCAGGTCGATCCAGTTGTTGCGCGACGCCACGGCGAGGAACGTCGCGAGCGCGAAGACTGCGGCGCTCGTACCGAGCGCGCGCGCCGGTCGCATGCGCCACGCCACGAGGATCGCGAGGAACGACGTGGCGAAGACCGCGGTCGCCATGATCGCCTGGCTCGTGGTCGGCGCCCCGAAGAACGTCTGCTGGAAGGTGGACGCGAACGTGCGGATGTCCGCGAGGAGGAAGAGCAGGCCGATGACGCCGAACGTCACCTCGCCGATCACGCGAACGTCACCTCGCCGATCACGCGGGCGAGTCTATGAGCCTAGGAGCCGGCGTCCGCGGGCTTGCCCGCGGCGCCCCAGAGCTCGGCCAGCTCCTTCGCCGCGTCGTCGACATAGCCGCGCACGGCCTCGATCGCGAAGAACGTCGGGTCTTCGGCCATGGGGCCGAGCACGAGCGCGCCCGCCGCCTCGCCGGAGACGATGAGCGGGAGCGTCACGGAGCGCCCTCCATGCGTGAGCTTCTCGATCGACTGCGCCCCCTCGTAATCGGTCGCCGGCCGCGTGATCTCGTACGCCGTGGGCGCCGGCACGATACGCGCCTCGCGGACCGCTCGCGCGATGGCGTTGTACCGATCGTCGAGCGGGATGCTGAACGTTCCGCTCGAGATGCCGAGCGCGTAGTCGACCTCCCGCGCTGCCTCGCCGTCCGACACGAGCTCGCCGCGCAGCGCGCCGGCGCCCGGATCGACGCCGACGAGGAATGCCGTCGCGAAGCCCGCGCCGGCGCAGCGCCGCAGGAGATCGCGCAGCACACCTTCCGCGCTGCGCACCGCTGCGGACGGCGGCGCGGCGGCCGCGGGCTGCGAGGCGGGCCCCTCCACCGCGGGTCGGGGCGCGGCGGTCGGCGCGATCGGCTGGGGCCCGCCGGCGGCGGCTGCCGGCTGGAAGCGTCCCAACGCGCGCACCTGCGCGAAATGCGGCGTCGCCGCCTCGACGATCGTCGCGATGAGCCGCAGCTCTTGATCGGTGAAGCCTTCGGCGCGGAACGTCTGCACGGTGACGATGCCGAAGACCTCGCCGCCGTTCGACATCGGCAGCTGCAGCACGATGACCTCGCGCACGCGGACGTCGAGCTCCTCGCGGATCGCGAGGTCGCGCGCGAATACGTGCCAGCGGCGATCGCGGCGCGCCGCGTAGCAGGCCGGCCCGTCGTCGACGTGCTGCCTCCCGAGCTCGGCCGAATCGCGGTCCGGGCCGACGACTTTGTACCGGTACGCGACCTCGGGCCGCGAGCTGTGGAACAGCGCGACCGCGAACGCGGACGCGTCGGAGACGGTGCTCAGCGCGTCCCGCAGCACGCGGCCGAGACTGCGCGCGTCGGTCGCGGCGGCCAGAGCGCCGCGCACCTCGTCGACCACCACGTCGCTCGCGACGGTCACGCGACGCTCGGGCTCCCCGTGCGGCGCGGCGGGCGCGGCCTCGTCCCCGCGCTGCTCCGCCTCGGGCAGCGGCGGAGGCGTCGCGGCCACGGACGCCGACTCGCCGGCGACGGCCGAGGCGATGAGCTCGCACGAGAGGTCGAGCGCCTCACGCGTCTGCTGGCTCATCGGCAGCCGCGTGATGAGCGTGCCGAGCAGCACGCCGACGGTACGTCCCTGGAAGACGAGGCGCGAGATCAGGAGGCGCGGGGGCGCGCCGACCCACTCGGCCTGGAAGGGCACGGGCCAGTCGAGGGCCACGGCACGGTTCGCCGGCAGCGTGTCGTCCGGCAGCTGGAGCGTGGTGAGCCGTCGATCGTGGAGCCACGGCATGCGGCCGACGGACGCGACGACGCCGTCGCTCGCCGGAGGCTGGCGGACGACCGCCGCGCCCATGAGGAACGGGACGCTGCTCAACAGGATGCGGAGCGTGGCCTCGACCGGCGGCGTGATCGGCACGACGTTCGGTGCCGCACCGCGTGCGGATTCGGCCCCACTCACAGGATCAGTGATCGCCAACTGCTCGGCCTCCTGCCGTCGCGGTCAGTGGTCGTCGCTCCTAGTTCTATCTCGCGGAAGCATGCTCCAGTCAGCCGCCGGCGGGGGATGCCTGGCTTGGGGGAGTACGGACGTACGGGTCGGGTGACGGTCAATGCGCGGACGTGCCGCCGTCGACGAGGAGCGTCTGTCCGGTGATGAACCCTGCCGCGGGCGAGGCGAAGAAGACGACCGCGGCGGCCACGTCCTCAGGCGTCGCAAGGCGCCCGAGCGGCGTGCGCGACAGCTCCTCCTCGCGGTATCCCGGAACGGCGCGCATGCGCTCGCGCGTGAGATCCGTCTCGACCAGGCTGGGGCCCACCGCGTTCACAGTGATCCCGTGCGGCGCGAGCTCGAGCGCGAGGGACCGCGTGACGTTCACCACCGCGCCTTTGGCGGCGCTATATGCCACGCGCTCGCGCCGCCCGGTCACGCCGTAGACCGACGCGACGTTGACCACGCGGCCGCCCGTGCCAGCCGCCGCCATCCGCGCCGCGGCGGCCTGCGTCACGAACACCAGCCCCTTGAGATCCGTGTCGACCACCGTGTCCCACGACGGCTCGTCGAGGTCGAAGATGTCCTGCGGGATATTCGTCCCCGCGTTGTTCACGAGGATGTCGAGGCCGCCCCACTCGCGGTCTAGCCGCTCGAAGCAGACGCGGATCGATTGCGCATGGCGAACATCGAGCAGCAGCGCGATCGAGCGGCGCCCTTTGGCGCGTATTTCGCGCGCGATCGGCTCGGCGTCGTCGCCATTTCGCGATGTGACAGCGACGTCGGCGCCGTTGCCCGCGAGCGCGAGTGCGATCGCACGGCCGATACCGCGCGAACCGCCCGTGACGAGCGCTCGCTTCCCCTCCGACCCGAATGCTCCAGCCATCAGCGCTATGCGAGCATACGGGCGATGGGCGTGAGCGCCGGAGAAGTGCGCATCCCGCGGAACGCGTCGGACACGCGGGGCATCGCGGAGGAGCTCCTCACACGGGAGGCCATCGACTTCCTCGCGCGTCTGCATCGCGAGGTCGAGCCGACGCGGCTCGGCCTGATGGACGCGCGGCGGCAACGCTGGCAGGAGCTCCGCGCGGGCGGAACGCTCGGCTTCCCCGCGGAGACGGTGGCGCAGCGCAAGGCCGAGTGGCGGGTGGCCGAGGTCCCCTCCGACCTGCAGGTCCGAAAGGTCGAGATCACCGGTCCGACGGACCGCAAGATGATCATCAACGCGCTGAACTCCGGCGCTTCCGTGTACATGGCGGACTTCGAGGACGCGAACACGCCGACCTGGCGCAACATGATCGAAGGGCAGCGCAATCTGATCGACGCGATCGAGCGGACGATCGAGTTCAGGAACCCCGACGGGCGCGTCTACCGGCTCGACGACCGCACCGCGACGCTCGTCGTCCGTCCGCGCGGCTGGCACCTACCGGAGCGGCATTTCCTCGTCGACGGAGCGCCGATCTCCGGTCCGGTGTTCGACTTCGGCCTGTACTTCTTCCACAACGCGGCGCGGCTTCTCGAACGCGGAAGCGGACCGTACTTCTACCTGCCGAAGACGGAGAGCTACCGCGAGGCGCGTCTATGGAACGAGATCTTCCGCTGGTCCGAGGACGATCTGCACATCCCGCGCGGCTCGATCAAGGCGACCGTGCTCGTCGAGGTGATCACGCTCGCGTTCGAGATGGACGAGGTGCTGTACGAGCTGCGCGACCATTCGGGCGGCCTCAACGCCGGGCGCTGGGACTACATGTTCAGCCTCATCAAGAAGTTCGCCGGCCGGCCGGAGTTCATCCTCCCGGACCGCGCGCAGGTCACGATGACCGTCCCCTTCATGCGCGCGTACACCGAGCTCCTCGTGCAGACCTGCCATCGCCGCGGCGCGTTCGCGCTCGGCGGCATGGCGGCGTTCATCCCGAACCGCCGCGATCCGAAGGTCACCGAGACGGCGCTCGCGAAAGTACGCGAAGACAAGCAGCGTGAGGCGACGGACGGCTTCGACGGCACGTGGGTCGCGCACCCCGATCTCGTCGGGACGGCGATGAGCGAGTTCGACCGCGTGCTCGGACGCAGGAAGAACCAGCTCGACCGCGTGCGTCCCGACGTCACCACGACGGCGGCGCAGCTGCTCGACGTGAAGATCCCGGGCTCGACGATCACCGACGCGGGACTGCGGACGAACGTGAGCGTCGGCATCCAGTACATCGCCTCGTGGCTGCGCGGCACGGGCGCCGCGGCGATCAACAACCTCATGGAGGACGCCGCCACCGCCGAGATCTCCCGCTCGCAGGTCTGGCAATGGGTCCACCACGGAGTCGAGCTCGCGGAGGGTCGGACCGTCACGCGCGAGCTCGTTCGCTCGGTGCGCGATGAGGAGCTCGGGAAGATCAGGGCGGTCCTCGGCGACGCGAGCTACGCGCAGGGCCGCTTCGACGAGGCCGCATCGCTCTTCGACGAGGTGGCCCTCTCGGACGACTTCGTCGAGTTCCTCACGCTCCCCGGCTACGCTCGACTGGACTAGCGAGGCTGGCCATCGGCACGCGCGCTTTCAAGCGGCGCGAACGCCCGCCGAACGCGAGACTCTGCGTTCACCCGGCTCGCTGGCCGGAGCGCTCCGGACCCGCGACGCGCGTGAGGTCAGAGCTCATCGCGAACGTCGGCGACGAGCCAATGGCACGCCGGCGCAGCCCCTCGCTCAGCGCGCGACGCGCTCCACGAGCACCTTGTTGATGACCGCGGGGTTGGCCTTGCCGCCCATGCGCTTCATCACCGCGCCGACGAGCGCACCGAGCGCGCGCTCGTTGCCCGCCTTGTAGTCCGCGACGGCCTTCGGGTTCTCCGCGAGCACCGCGTCGACCGCGGCCGCGATGGCCGCCTCGTCCGAGACCTGGGCCAGCCCCTTCGTCTTCACGACCGCGGCCGGCTCCTCACCCGATCGCCAGACCTCTGCGAACACGTCCTTCGCCGCCGTCGTCGAGAGCTCACCGCTCTTCACGAGCCGCACCAGCGAGCCGATGTGCCGCGGCCGGAGCTTCGTGGACGCGATCGATCCGCCATCAGTCTTCACGTACCGGAGGACCTCGCCGGTCATCCAGTTCGCGACGGCCTTCGCGTCGCCGCCGGCGGCCTTCACGGCCTCCTCGAAGAAATCGGCGAGCGCGCGATCCGACACGAGCACGCGCGCGTCGTACTCGGAGAGGCCGTACGCGGACACGAACCGGGCGCGGCGCTGCGGCGGCATCTCGGGGATCGCGGCACGGAGCCGCGTCACGAGGTCGCGCGGGATCTCGAAGCGCACGAGGTCGGGCTCGGGGAAGTAGCGGTAGTCCTGGACGTCCTCCTTCGAGCGCTGCAGGAACGTCTGCTTCCGCTCCGGGCTCCAGCCGACGGTGATCTTGCCCTTCCGCGTTCGGATCTCTCCGCCGTCCCGCCACTCGCGCCACAGCCGGTCGGCCTCGTACGGGATCGCCTCGCGGATGGCCTGGTAGCTGTTCAGGTTCTTGATCTCGCTCTGCGGGGGCCAGCGCGTCTCCCCACCCTCGGTGAAGCGGATCGAGACGTTCACGTCGAAGCGTCCCGCGCCCTCCTCGAGGCGCATCTCGCTCACGCCGGCCCCCACGATGACCTCTCGCAGCGCGGTGACGTACGCGACCGCCTCGTCCACCGACGACATGTCGGGCTCGCTCACGATCTCGAGGAGCGGCACGCCCGAGCGGTTGAAGTCGATGAGCGCGTACCCCTCGCCGTGCTTGGTGTTCGCGGTGTCCTCCTCCAGATGCGCGCGGTGGATGCGCACGCGCTTGGTGCCGTCGCCGCTCGGGATCTCGAGCCAGCCGTTCACGTTGAACGGGAGGTCGTACTGCGAGATCTGGTAGCCCTTCGGCAGGTCGGGGTACATGTAATTCTTGCGGTCGAACTTCGTGTGCTCGGGCACCTCGCAGTTGAGCGCGAGGCCCGCGGTGATCGCGAGCTCGATCGCGCGCCGGTTCGGGACCGGGAGCGCGCCCGGCAGACCCAGGCAGACCGGGCACACGAGCGAGTTCGCCGGCGCCCCGAACCACTTCGCGCTGCAGGCGCAGAACATCTTCGACGCGGTCCCGAGCTCGACGTGCGTCTCGATGCCGATGACGAGCTCGTACGGTGTCGTCATGGTGTCTGCCGCGGCCGCGGGATGCCTGTCGGCACGGGCCCGAGCGTCCTTTCGTCGGCCTGGATGACGCGGCTCAGGTTGACGATGACCCGATCTCCGCTCACCGAGACAAGATACTGGTCGAGATCGCGCGCGCCGGAGTCGATCGCTCGGCCGCGACCGTTGAAGGTCGGCGCGGCGCCCCCGCCGCACTCCGCGATGAAAGTGCGGTCATCGAGCGACGACCCGCTCATGGCCTCGACGGTACAGGCCGGCGAGCTCGCCGGGCGCGGTGCGTAGGTCGTGCGCACCGCGACGTACCGGCCCTTCGCGGGCTGCGCGATGAGGAACTCCTCGTCGGACCGCACGATGGGGATGCCGATGCGCTTCGCCGGCGCGCCGACGGCGGGGAGATCCGAGACCGCGAGCACGAGGCGATCCCCGGGCACGAGGGCCGGCGGTGTCGCGAGCTGCGGCGCGAGCGCCGCGATCGCCACCACGACCACGACGACGAGCCCCGCGAACAGCAGGAGCGCGACGAGCAGGTACTGCTTCCAGACCGGCGTCGGGTCGAGCGATTCCGGCCCGGCCCAGTGTTCGGCCGGCTGATCGTCATAGCGCGTCCCCATCTACGACAGGCGCGCGATGAACCGCTCGATGCGGTCGCAGGCCTCGCCGATATTCTCGAGCGACGCGGCGTAGCAGGCGCGCACGTGACCTCTGCCGCGCTCGCCGAAGGCGTTGCCCGGCACGACGACGACCTTCTCCTCTTCGAGCAGCCGCTCGCAGAACTCGTCGTCGGAGAGGCCCGTCGAGGAGATGTTCGGGAAGCAGTAGAACGCGCCGCGCGGCTCGAAGCACCGCAGGCCCATCCCGTTGAAGCGCCGCCACATGAGCTGACGGCGCTCGTCGTACGCCTTCACCATGCGCAGCACCTCGGCCTCGCCGTTCCGCAGGGCCTCGAGCGCCGCGTACTGCGCGGCGGTGGGCACGCACATGACGGTGTACTGGTGGATCTTCATCATCTGCTCGACGATCTCGGCCGGCGCGCAGGCGTATCCGACGCGCCAGCCGGTCATCGCGTACGACTTCGAGAAGCCCGCGAGGTAGACCGTGCGCTCCTTCATCTCCGGGACCTGTGCGATCGAGTGGTGCTCGATCCCGTAGACGAGCCGATCGTAGATCTCGTCGGCGTACACGAGGAGGTCGTGCTGCCGGGCCAGGCGCGCGATGCCCTCGACGTCCTCCTTCAGGAGGACTCCGCCGGTGGGGTTGTTCGGGAAGCCCAGGAGGATGGCGCGCGTCCGCGGGGTGATCGCCTTGGCGACGGCCGACGCCGTGAGCCGGAACCCCTGCGACTCCTCGGTCGGGATCGGCACGGGCACGCCGCCGGCGAGCACGATGCCGGGCACGTAGGCGACGTACGACGGGTCCGCCAGGATGACCTCGTCGCCGTCGTTGAGCGTCGCGCGCAGCGCGAGGTCGACCGCCTCGGAGACGCCGACCGTGACGAGGACCTCGCGGTCGGGGTCGTAGCGCACGCCGCGCAGCTTCGCGGTGTGCTCGCTTATGGCGACGCGCAGCGGCTTGATGCCGTAGTTCGAGGTGTACTTCGTCTTCCCCTCTTTGATCGAGCGGATCGCGGCGTCGCGGAACGGCTCGGGCGTGATGAAGTCGGGCTCCCCCACGCCGAGCGAGATGGCCCCCTCGACGCCGGCGATGAGATCGAAGAATCGGCGGATGCCGCTCGCGGGGATCTTCGACACGCGTGAGCTCGTGAGCGGTCGCATCGTCTTCATGCCGCCACCTCCGGTCTGAGCTCGTGATGCTGCGTCGCGCGCTCGTAGGCGGCGGCGACGCGGAACATCGTGGCCTCCTGGAATGAGTTCGCCATGATCTGCAGGCCGACCGGCAGGCCTTCGGAGAGGCCGCAGGGGATGCTCATGCCCGGCAGTCCCGCGATGTTGCCCGGCAGGGTGAACACGTCGTTCAGGTACATCGCGAGCGGGTCGTTCACCTTCTGACCGATCTTGAACGCGACCGTCGGCGAGGTCGGCGTGACGATGGCGTCGCATGTCTCGAAGGCGCGGTCGAATTCCGCCTTGATGAGCGTCCGGACCTTCTGCGCCTTCACGTAGTAGGCGTCGTAGTAGCCCGCCGAGAGCGCGTACGTCCCGAGGATCATGCGCCGCTTCACCTCGGCGCCGAAGCCCTCGCCTCGCGTCCGCCGGTACGTGTCGAGAAGATCCTTTCCCTCCACGCGCGCGCCGTAGCGCATGCCGTCGTAGCGCGCGAGGTTCGACGACGCTTCCGCCGGCTGGATGATGTAGTAGACGGCGAGGCCGTGGTCGGTGAGCGAGAGCGACACGTCGACGAGCTCCGCGCCCTGACGCTCGAGCTCGCGCAGCGCGTCGCGGACGGCGCGCTCGACGCCCTTCTCCATCCCCTCGATGAAGAACTCCTTGGGGACGCCGATGCGCAGGCCCTTCACGCCCTTCTCGAGATCGCGGCGCAGGTCCTCGGAGGCCAGGGGCATCGTCGTCGCGTCGTTCGCGTCCTCGCCGAAGAGGGCCTGGCACACGATCGCGCAGTCCTCCACGGTGTTCGTGAAGGGGCCGACCTGGTCGAGCGACGACGCGAAGGCGACCACGCCGAAGCGCGACACGCGGCCGTACGTCGGCTTCACGCCGACGACCCCCGTGAGCGCGGCCGGCTGACGGATCGAGCCGCCGGTGTCCGTGCCGAGCGCGAAGAGCGCCTCGCCCGCCGCGACCGCGACCGCGCTCCCGCCCGACGAGCCGCCGGGCACGCGCGCGACGTCCCAGGGATTCCGCACCGGACCGTACGCGGAGTTCTCGTTCGACGAGCCCATCGCGAACTCGTCGAGGTTCGTCTTGCCGAGCATGACCGCGCCTTCGGCGTCGAGGCGTTCGACGACGGTCGCCGAGTAGGGCGGGATGTAGCCCTTCAGGATCTTCGACGCCGCGGTCGTCTGGATGCCCTTCGTGCCGATGATGTCCTTGCAGGCCCACGGGATCCCGGTGAGCGGCGGCGCGTCGCCACGGCGCAACCGCTCGTCCGCGGCCCTCGCCTGGGCGCGGGCGTGGCCGTCCGCGACGAGCAGCCAGGCGTTGTGCGTGTCCACGTGCGCGCGCGAGAGCGCGAGCTCCGCGAGCTCGGCGGCGCTCGTCTCGCGCCGGCGGAGCATCGCGGCGGCCTCGGTGATCGAACGCGGCAGCGCGCTCATCGCTCTTCCAGCACCTCTTGCACGCGGAAGAACTCGCCGTCCCGGCCGCCCTTCGGCGCGTTCGCCAGGGCCTGCTCGTTCGTGAGGCCGGGCCTCGGCTCGTCCTCGCGCTGCACGTCCTTGAGCGGCAGGACCGACGCGCTCGGGAGGACGGCGCTCGTGTCGACCTCGCCAAGGCGCGCGACGGCATCGAGCACGACCGAGAGCTGGTCGGTGAAGCGCGCGATCTCGGCCTCGTCGAGGCGGATGCGCGCGAGATCGGCGACGTGAACGACGGTCTCGCGGTCGATGGGCATACGATGAGTCTAGGTCGGCCGCACGCTCCGCTGTGTCGCGACTACGTGCCGCGTACCTCACGCTTCAGCGTCCGGCCACCGGGGTCGCGAGCGCGCGCGAGGTAGCTCCGCGAGCGGCGGCACCGTGGAGCCGGCTCAGCCGATGCGGAAGAGGCGAGAGCCGAACAGCAGGACGCCGACGACGACGGACAGGATCGCCGCGACCAGGACCGCGGCCGCGGAGACGTCCTTCGCCGCGCGCGCCGTCGGGTCGAGCTCCGGGCTGGCGAGCGTGACGGCGTCTTCGACGGCCGTATTGACGGCCTCGAGGATGAGAACGAGCGCGATCGTCAACCCGAGCACGGCCCATTCGAGGCGCTCGAGCCCGAGCCAGACGCCCGCGATCACCGCGAGCGCGGCCACGGCCACCTCGAGGCGGAAGTTGCGCTCGGTCCCGAGCAGCGTGCGGAGCCCGGCCAGCGCGTACGAGAAGGAGCGCAGCAGCTCCACACCGGGAGTGTGACCGACCTCGGCATCCTCGCGCGAGTACGAGGCGCGCGTGCGGGAGGCCGTGCGCGAAGCCGCCGTCAGGCCGGCGTGAGCGTGACGAGCATCGCTTCGTGCGGTCCGACCGTCGCGTCGTAGGCGTCGTCGAGCACTCCCACGTCGGCGCGCTCCCACAGATCGCGCACGCGCATCGCCGCGAGCGCGTCGAGCCCCGCTTCGTCCCAGGTGACCGTGACGCGGCGCGGCGCGTCACCGCGGTTGAAGAGGAGCACGGCGCGCGACCCGTTCGCGAGCTCCCGCGCCCACACCTCCGCCCCGCCGTCGGACCGGACGCGCCGTCCCTGCCGGCCGAGCGGATCCTGATCCACGGACACCACCTCCGGCGCGGTGAGGATGGCGCGGGTCGCCCCGGGCATCGCGCGCACGTCGTTCCCGGCCATGAGCGGCGCGGCGAGCATCGCCCACAGCGAGAAGTGCGCGCGGTACTCGGCATCGCTCATGCCGCCGTTGCCCACCTCGAGCATGTCCGGATCGTTCCAGTGGTCTGGTCCCGCGTACGGGTAGAGGTCGGCCTGGCCGTCGGCGATCGACACGATGCTCTCCCAGGTGTCTGCGATGTCGGGCCCCGTGCGCCACATGTGGCCGACCGTCCCCGCCCATTCCCACGGCCGGTCGCGCGCCCATTCCGATATCGCTAGGACCATGGGCCGTCCCGTGGCGCGGATCGCCTCGGTCCATCTCGGGTACGTGGTGCGTCCGCGCAGACCCTGCGTGTGGCACCAGTCCACCTTCATGAGATCCACGCCCCACTCCGCGAAGCGTCTCGCGTCACGCATCTCGCAGCCGCGGCTCGCGGGGTAGCCCTGGCAGGTGCGCGAGCCCGCGCAGGTGTAGAGGCCGAAGCGGAGGCCGCGGCGGTGGATCTCGTCCGCGAGCCAGCGCATCCCGTGCGGGAACGCCCAGCGGTTCTCCACGAGCTCGCCGTCGTCGTCACGCACGCTCGCGTGCCACGCGTCGTCGACGACCACATAGCGGTAGCCGGCGTCGCGCATGCCGCTCTCGATGAGCGCGTCGGCGGTCTCGAGGACGAGCCTCTCGGAGATGAACGGACCGAAGCGGTTCCAGGAGTTCCAGCCCATCGGCGGCGTCGGCGCGAGACCGTCGCTCAGCACGCCGAGACCCATCGCGAGCGGCTAGGACTCCTTCGGCGCGCCCGACGGGTCGAGCGAGACGAAGTACGAGTCGCACGCCATCTCGATGAGCTGCGGCGTGAGCACGGGCTGCTGACCGAGGAAGCGCGAGGTGTCGATGAGCTGCTCGAGGATGTCGCGGGGATGGCACGAGCGCAGCCCGAGGTTCTTCCTGCGGTAGATCGCGAGGATCTGGCTCATCGCCTCGGCACGGTATTCGATGTTCTTGCGCGCGCACATGCGCTTGAAGATCTCCTCGTACTGCTCGACCGTCGGGGCCTCGATGCCGATCTTGTAGCGGATGCGGCGGAGGAACGCCTCGTCGACGAGGTCCGCGGGGTCGAGGTTCGTGGAGAAGATGATGAGCATGTCGAAGGGGATCTCGATCTTCTTGCCCGTGTGCAGCGTCAGGTAGTCGACGCGCTTCTCGAGCGGGACGATCCAGCGGTTCAGGAGGTCCTTCGGCGAGACGCGCTGGCGGCCGAAGTCGTCGACCATGAAGATGCCGCCGTTCGCCTTCATCTGGAACGGGGCCTCGTAGAACTTCGAGGTCTCGTCGTAGATGAGGTCCAGCGTCTCGAGCGTGAGCTCGCCACCGGTCATCACGATGGGCCGCTTGCTGATGACCCAGCGGTGGTCGTAACGAATGCGATCGGCCTGCGCCGGATCGAGCGCGGGCCGGTGATAGACCTGGTCGAAGACCTTGACGACCTGCTGGTCGACCTCGATCGCGTACGGAAGCACGACCTCGCCCTTGAGCAGGGAGACCAGGACCTCCGCGATCGTCGTCTTCCCGTTGCCCGGAGGGCCGAACAGGAAGATCGACTTGCCGGAGTTCACGGCGGGCCCGAGCTGCGCGAGCGTCTCGCGCGGGATGACCATGTGGGAGAACGCCTTCGTGAGGTCCTCGGGCGTCACGTGGATGTTGGAGATCGACTGGCGCTGCACGGCCGCGATGTACGTCGCGAGCGGCACCGGTGCCTTTCCGACGTACTGGCTGCGCGCGAGCGCTTCCTGCGCCTTCTCGGACCCACGGTCGACGATCACGAACTGGTACGACGCGGACGAGATGCCGGCGCCGCCACGGATCTCGACGAGGCGCTCGCTCTTCAGGAACTCCATCACGCGATCGGTGACGCCCGTGATCGCGAGCCCGAGGGACCCGGCGATCTCGGCCATCGTCATCTGCCCGCGCAGGTAGAGGGTCTTGAGGGCGAGGTCGGCGAGGAACCCGACCGTGAGACCGGTCTGCTCGACGGTCTGCGGCTCGGGCGGCAGCGGGATGGCGGGCATGTCGGACGTGGCCGTCGCGCCCGCGGGTGCGGCGGGGCGCGGCGAGGTCTGCGGTTGGTACAAGTCCTCTTTACCCTTCCGTTCTGCTAACGGAGCATAGCGTCGAAGGTCTCCTCGTCCACCACTTTGACACCGAGCTGACGCGCCTTGTCGAGCTTGCTGCCCGCACTCGGCCCCGCGATGACGAGATCCGTCTTCGCGCTCACCGAGCCGGTGACCTTCGCCCCGAGTGACCTCGCGAGCGCCTCCGCCTCTTCGCGCGAGCGTCGTGCGAGGGTGCCCGTGAACACGACCGTCTTTCCCGCGAGCGGGCTGTCCGCGCTCGTCTCGCGCGGCGCGGGGAGGATCGGATGGAGGTCGGCGGCGGCGAGCGCGGTGAGGAAGGCCTGCTCCTCGGGCCGGGCGAAGAATTCGGTGATGCCGCGCGCCACCACCTCGCCGATGCCCTGGATCGACTGCAGCTCCTCGGCCGACGCCCGCCGCAGCTCGTCGAGCACCTGGCCGAAGGTCGCGTCCTTCGGGACGCGACGGGCGAGCCAGCGCGCGAGATCCTCGGCGGTCGACTCGCCGACGTTCGGGATCCCGAGCGCATTGATCATCCGCGCGAGCGGCCGCCGCCGCGCGTTCGCGATCCGCTCGACGATGTTGCTCGCGCTCTTCTCCGCGAACCGATCGAGCTCGAGGAGCTGCTCCTTCTTGAGGCGGAACACGTCGGCGGGATTCGACACGAGACCGCGCTCCTGAAGCCGCGTGATGAGCGCCCAGCCCATCCCCTCGATGTCGAAGCCGCCTCGCCCGACGAAATGGCCGATGCGCTGCCCCGTCTTCGCGGGGCACGCGGGATTCGCGCAGCGGTAGGCGACCTCGCCCTCGGCATGCTCGACGGCGCCGCCGCAGACGGGACAGCGCTCCGGCATCCGGAACTCCGGATACCGCTTCCCCTTCTCGCGCGCGTCGCGCTCGACGCGGACGACTTCGGGGATCACGTCGCCGGCGCGCTGGATGATCACGCGGTCCCCCTTGCGGACGTCGAGACGGCGCACCTCGTCGAGGTTGTGCAGCGTCGCGCGGCGGACGGTCGTGCCGCCGACGAGCACCGGGGTGAGCGCGGCGACCGGTGTGAGCACGCCCGTGCGCCCGACGTACACGAGGATGTCCTCGACCACCGTCGTGGCCTGCTCCGCCGGGAACTTGTACGCGGCCGCCCACCGCGGGCTGCGCGCGACGAATCCGAGCTTGTCCTGGTCGGCGACCCGATCGACCTTCACGACGACGCCGTCGATCCCGTAGTCGAGCTCGTGCCGCCTGTCCTTCCATTCGCTCACGAACGCGAGGACGGCGTCCACGTCCGCGGCCTTGCGCCAGTGCGGATTCGTCCGGATGCCGAGCGCCTGGAGCCGCGTGAGGAGCGCGGCCTGGGAATCGACATCGAGTCCCGCCGCGGAGTACGCGAACATCGCGAGATTCCGTTTCGCCGTCGCCGCGGGATCGAGCTGGCGCACCGCCCCCGCGGCGGCGTTGCGCGGATTCGCGAAGAGCGGCTCTCCGCGCTCGGCCCGCTCGCGGTTGGTCGCCTCGAACGACGCCGTCGGCAGATAGACCTCGCCGCGCACGTCGACACGCCCGGGCACCCGCTCGCGCAGGTGGAGCGGGATCGACGCGATCGTTCGAAGGTTCGCGGTGACGTCCTCGCCGGTGAAGCCGTCGCCGCGCGTCGCGCCCTGCACGAAGATGCCGTCCCGATACGTGAGATTGACGGCGAGGCCGTCGATCTTCAGCTCGCAGACGTAGCCGACGTCGTCGCGGCCCAGGGTCTTCCGCACGCGTTGGTCGAACGCGCGCAGCTCGGTCTCGTCGAACACGTTCGAGAGGCTGAGCATCGGTCGGGCGTGCTCGACCGGCGCGAACCGCGCGGACGGCGCCGCGCCCACGCGCTGCGTCGGCGATTCGGGAGTGACGAGCTCGGGATGCCGCGCTTCGAGATCCTGGAGCTCGCGCATGAGCGCGTCGTACGACTCGTCCGAGATCGTCGGCCGATCGAGCACGTGGTACTCGTAGTTCGCCTTCTCGATCAGCTCCCGGAGCTCGGCCACGCGCTTCCGCACGGAGGACGACGGCGCCATCGTCGTCATTCTCGCGCGACGGTGTCGGCGACGGTGCTACGGCGTCTGCGGCTTCGGCGCTCTCTTTCGCAGCTCGGGCCGCCATTTCGAATGCTCCTTCCCAGGCCGCGCGCCGGTCCGAGGATCCGGCATCGTCTCGCTCCCCTGCTTTCGCTTTCGCGCGCGGCTCGTCACGCCGACCTCGGGATCGCGGCGAGCGACGGGGCCGCCTCCGCGGACCGATCGTTTCGTCGGCACCGTGCCGCGGTCCTTCTCGCGCTCGGCTCGTGTCTTCGGCATCGCGACCTCCCACCGGACGGTGCGTCCGCCCCGCCGGGTCCCACTCATACCACGTCGTTGACCACGCCCGCCGGTGCCCGCGTGGTGCGCGTCGGGCGGGACCGGACGGCCCTCCCCGACCTCGTCACGCGCGCGGTCGCCCAGGACAGAGCCGTCAGCCATCGCGACGAGTGGCGCGGCCACCGCGACCCGCTCTGGGGCGGGCCGCTCCGCTCACACGACGGGTCTACTGTCGGCTGCGATGGACGCGAACGCGATCGAGACGACCCTGGCGGCGGCCGATCGCGAGCTCGCGGCCGGCCGTCTCCCCGAGCTGCGGGCTCTCGGGTTCTGGCGCGCGGTGGCGGCGGTGAAGCGCGACCGGCGGCTCGTCGCCCGCTACGCCGATCGGATCGCCCACATCGATCGCGCCACGTTCGTCCGCGCCGTGCCGCTTCACACCAGCGCCGCCGTCGGCATCGTGCTCCTCTTCCTCGGCTTCGCGCTCGGGATCCTGCTCCTCGGCGTCGCGGAGCCGTTCGATCGTCCGTGGCGCGAGCTCGTCCTCCTCGCCGCGGCGGGCGCGCTCGACGCGACGACGCACGGCCTCGCGCACTTCCTCGTCGGAACGGCCGTCGGCATCCGGTACACCGACGCCTTCGTGGACCTGCCGAAGAAGCCGCAGCCCGGATTGAAGATCGATTACGCGAGCTACCTGCGCGCGTCAGCGACGGGGCGCGCCTGGATGCACGCGTCGGGCGCCATCGCGACGAAGCTCACGCCGTTCGTGGTCATCCCCTACGCGCTCGCGATCCGTTGCGACGCCTGGGCGATCGTCGTGCTGCTCGCGATCGGCGTGCTGCAGATCGCCACCGACGTGCTGTTCTCCGTGAAGGCATCGGACTGGAAGAAGTTCCGCCGCGAGATGCGGCTCGCCCGCCGATCGACGGCATGGGTGGACGATCGCTGATCAGCCCTTCGCGAGCTTCGCGAAGGACGCCATGAGCTTCTTCACTCCCTTGTCCGGGAACGCCACGGTGACCTCCTCGTCGTCGCTGCGCCGCATGCTCGAGACGACGACGCCGCTCCCCAGCGAGGGATGGCGCACGTGGTCGCCGGGACGGAAGCGCGTCCCGCTCGGTCCCGGTCGCTTCCTGGCCGCCTCGCTCCGCCCCGTCCACGCTCCCGGCAGTCCGGCGAGCGCGGTCTCGCGACGCGCCTCCTTGCGCTCCTCGTAGCGATCGCGGCCGCGATCCCAGTCGAGCTCGGCCCACTGATCGCGCTCCTCGGTCTCGATCGTCCCACGCACCTCGACGCCGTCCGAGGGAAGCTCGCGCAGGAAGCGCGACGGCGGGTTCTCGTTGGTGCGGCCGAAGAGCATGCGGCGGCGCGTGTACGAGAGGAAGCATCGATCCATCGCGCGCGTGATGCCGACGTAGCAGAGACGGCGCTCCTCCTCGAGCCGCGATTCGCCGTCGAGCGACCGCGCGTGCGGGAAGACGCCTTCCTCCATCCCGGTGAGGAACACGATCGGGAACTCGAGGCCCTTCACCGCGTGCAGCGTGATGAGCGTCGCCGCGGGCGCCGCCTCCATCCATTCGTCCTGGTCGGAGACGAGCGCGACCTGCTCGAGGAAGGCGGGCAGCTGCTCGTCGAGCGGCAGCCCGACGAACTCCTCCGCGAGGCTGCGCAGCTCGAGGACGTTGGCCTGCCGCTCCTCGCCCTCCTCGGTTCCGTCCTTCAGGTAGGTGGCGTAGCTCGTTCCGCCGATCACCTGGTCGATGAGCTGCGGCAGCTCGCGCTCGACGACCTCGGCGCGAAGGCGCTCGAGCAACCGCCCGAACGCCGCGAGCGCGGACCGCTGGCGGGCGGGCACGTCCGCGATCTCCTCCGCCCGGAGGAGAGCCTGCGCCGCCGTGAGGCTCCACTCGCGCGCGAACGCGCGAAGGCTCGACCGCGTCTTGTCGCCGATGCCGCGCGGCGGCACGTTGAGCACGCGCGCGAGGGCGACGGAGTCCTGCGGGTTGCGGATGAGCCGCAGGTACGCGAGGACGTCCTTCACCTCACGCCGCTGATAGAAGGACACGCCTCCGACGACCTGATACGCGAGCCCGAACGAGCGGAACACGTCCTCGATCGGCCGGGACTGCGCGTTCGTCCGGTACAGCACGGCGACGTCGCGCGCGCTCTTCACCTCGCCCTGACGCTGCAGGCGCTCGATCTCGCGAGCGATGAGCTCCGCCTCGTGGTGCTCGTCGTACGCCTGGAGGACGACGACGTCCGGGCCGCCGACGCGCTCGGTCCAGAGCTTCTTCTCCTTGCGCGCCGCGTTGTTGCGCACGACCGACCACGCCGCGTCGAGGATGCGCTGGGTGCTGCGGTAGTTCTGCTCGAGCTTCACGACCTTCGCGTTCGGATAGTCGCGCTCGAAGTCGAGGATGTTGCGCACGTCCGCGCCGCGCCACGAGAACACGCTCTGATCGTCGTCGCCGACGACGGCGAGGTTCTGCTTGAAGCCGGCGAGATGGCGAAGGAGCTCGTACTGCGCGCGGTTCGTGTCCTGGTATTCGTCGACCAGGACGTACTGATAGCGGTCCTGCCACCGCTCGAGCGCGCGGTCGCTCGTGGCGAACAGCCGGCATGCCAGCAGCAGCAGATCGTCGAAGTCGACCGCGTTGTTCTCACGGAGCAGCGATTCGTAACGCGGCCACACCCGCGCGATGACGCGCTCGAGCTGGCCCTTGGGCTGCTGCCCGAGATCCGCCGGCCCCTTCAGCTCGTTCTTCGCTCCCGAGATCGCCGCGCCGATCGCGCCGGGCGCGAAGAGCTTCTCGCTGACACCCTCCTCGGCCATCGCCTGCCGCAGGAGCGCGCGCTGGTCGCCCTCGTCGTAGATCGCGAAGCCGCGGTCGAGCCCCACGAGCGGCCCGTCGTGCCGCAGGAGCCGCGCGCAGAACGCGTGGAAGGTGCCCACGGTGAGCTCGTCGAGCCGTTCGCGACCGACCAGGCGATCGAGCCGTTGGCGCATCTCGCGCGCCGCCTTGTTCGTGAAGGTCACGGCGAGGATCGAGCGCGCCGGTACGCCCTCGCGGATGAGGTAGGCGATGCGATGCGTGAGCACGCGGGTCTTGCCGGAGCCGGCGCCGGCGAGGATGAGCAGCGGACCGTCCTTGTGAGTCACGGCCGTGCGCTGCTCCGGATTGAGGGGGTCGAGGATGGGGTCTGGGGCCACCACGCCAATTGTGGACGTGAATGTGGATAAAGGCCTTTCCTCGCGGCCGCCCGCGGGGCACTCTTCGCGGCCTATCCCGAGAAGCTGTCGTGGGGCGAGCGATCGGCCCACGCCGGAGTCTCGGGATTCGCTTTTCCGCCCCGGCGTGGACCGCGCCCGCCGCTCGCGTCGCTCGGCCGCGTCGGCGCGTGTTCACGCCCGGTGGAAAACTCGCCACGTTTGGTGGATGACCGTCGCGCGAGTCGTGGATAAGAGGATTGAGCGCCGCGCAAGCGAGCCGTATGTTCTCCCCGTCCCGAGGGGTCTGCTAAAGGGACCGGGCCTAAGATTCCATCAAGGGCGGCGGTCCCCGGGAGCGCAACCGGAGATAGCATCAAAGGCGGTCCGAGAGGAAATCGAGGATCGGCTCCACGGCCAGGCCGCTGACCATCGATGCAGCGGTCGGGCACGGAGGCAGGTCGCTCGGGACGCTTCTTTCGGTGAGTATCCCGTCGGAGCAGGGGGCGTCCCTGGACCGGCGGGATTTCCTTTTTCCTGTGTGGTTCCGAGGTGGCGACTACGTGAGGCCGTACTTCTCGATCAGTGCCGCAAGGCCCTTCTTGCCAATCCCCGTTTGTCGCGGGCCAAGAATTGCGCCGAGGGTTCCGTCCGGGATCGGCTTCTTCTTGTCTGGCACCACCGTTGGATAGTGCCCAGGCTTTTGGAGGGCGATGCCATGCGTGCTGCGGCCCTTTTCGACCCAACCGTCCTTCTGGAGCAGTCGAATCAGTTGCTTGCCGGTGACGGCCGGTATCTCGCCCACCGGCCGAGCATGTTAAGCCGAAACCGGAACCGCGTAAGTGGTAGAGAACGCGGCGCCACCGCCGAGCGCCACCACGGGCGCGTCAGTCTTGACCTGTGCGGGCACGTTCGCGCCCGCGGGGTAGAGCTTGATCCCATGCTCCTTGAAGAACTTCGCACGCTGTCCTGTCTGCTCAAGCGTGCTCAGGTGAAGCTCGATCAGTTCCGCGATCTCAGCCTGAACATCCTCAAACGAGTCGGCGTACGTCGCCGTGCCGAGCTCCACGCACTCGGCCAACCACTGGTCACCGTCCTGCGTGAAGCGAACAGTGAGAACGACCTTGCTGACTGCCTTCGCCTTGCCTAGCGCCACCATGTCTACCGCCCCCACTTCGCACCCCCACCCGTCACCCACCGTCCTGTGCGAGTCCATGTTGTATATACGACCGGCAGACGATTCGTGACCGGTCACTTCCTCAACATACGCAGGATTCCGGCCATTCCCTCGTGTGCTTGACAGAAGCCTTACGTAATCCTTACGATACGCGGGTGAATTACGGCGCGGCCTGGGATGCGGTCGTGGCGCTAGCCCGTGCGAGGCGGGGTGAGGATTTCACCACGGCCGATCTAGCGAAGTTCCTTGCTATTAGTCGGCAGTCCGCGCACGCATGGCTTAAGCGGTTTGTCGAGGACAAGCGCCTCGTCCCCGTTGGACACGGGCGCGCGACGCGCTACCGCGTAGCTCCTTACGACCCGCCCAGAATCGCGCTCACACGGCCAGCCCCCCAAATCGCTACGAGTACGTCAACGGCCCGCGCTTCGGTGTGGGGCGGCGGTGTACCAACGCTGACCGACGCCGGAACTGCCTCCGCAACTGATGTGGCGAAGCGCGAGCCGGAGCGCGACTGAGACGTATGGCGAAGATGGAGCGCTACACACGCAAGGATTTTGAGCGGGACTTCCCAGATGACGACGCGTGCCTGAACTGGCTGTTCGCAGTCGCAAACCCTGACCCAATCACCTGCGCGGGATGCGGCAAGGTGACGAAGTTCTACCGCGTAAAGCGCCGCAAGGCGTTCGCGTGTGGCGACTGCGGAGACTTGCTTTACCCAATGGCAGGCACGATCTACGAGAAGTCACGTACGCCACTCAAGACGTGGTTCCTCGCCGTCTACCTCATGAGTAGCACGCGAACGGGCGTGTCCGCGAAGTGGCTTGAGCGCTCCGTGGGTGTGACCTACAAGACGGCGTGGCGCATGTTTCGGCAGATTCGATCCATGCTCGATGAGGGCGAGCCTGCGCCACTGCGCGGCATGGTCGAGATTGACGAGACCTATATCGGCGGCAAGAAGCATGGCATGGGGCGTGGCGCGGTCGGCAAGGCCGTTGTGCTGGGCATGTACGAGCGCGGCGGACGTGTCGTGGCCGAGGTCGTTCAGGACACCAAGCGCAAGAGCATCGAGCCTGTCGTGCTAAAGCGCGTCGCCCAGGGTGCCGCGATCTTCACCGACGAGCTGAACACGTACGACAGCCTGCCGAAGCGCGGCATGGTCCATATGCGGGTCAATCACAAGGCGAAGCGTTGGGTCACCGAGGGCATCGCGCCTGAGTTATCCCGTCGGAGCAGGGAGACCTCCTGTACGGTCCCACCCCACACCGACTCCTGACCGTTCCCTAACGGCCCGCCGCAGGCGGCCGCTACATGACCGAAGGGGCCCGGGCGGGAGTCTGGGTCCGCGGAGGACGGGGCGATGCGACACCTGGTGAGCGGGGCTCACCGCGGCGTTCACGGCACTCATCCTGGGCACGCTCATCGCCGGCGCGGCGGACGCGGCGCGCGCCGCGGACGCGGCCAAACGGCAGCAGGCGGCGCGGGCGATCGTCGCCGACACCTCCATCGACGAGACGACGGCCGACGCGGCCGCCTACCGCGCCCAGCTCGAGGCGGCGCTCGCACAGCTCAATGCCGCGCACGCGCAGCTCCAGTCTCGCGACGCCGCCTACCGCGATCTGCTCGCGACCTCGCAGGGCAACGTCGATCGTCTCCGGACCGCGAACGCCCAGTTGCAGCAACAGCTCGCGCAGGCCGCCGCGCGCATCCAGCAGGCCGAGGCCCTCGCCGCGCAGGCCCGGGCCGCGACGACACCCGTGCGCCGTGAAGCGCACGACGACGACTAGCAATGAACACGAAGGAGCTCGGCTCGACCCTTCGTCGCGGCGTCGTCGCCGGCACGATCGCCGGATCGGTGTCCGGGTGGGCCGCGTTCGCCGCGCACGCGGCGATCGTGCCGTCGCGCTGCCGGAGCCGACGCCCGTCGTTCCCCCGCGGCTGCCGCCGCTTCCCGCGGCGCCGTCGCTCGCGCCCTTGCCGGACGTGAAGAGCGTGCCGGCCGCCTCGACGGCCGTGCTCCCGCCGGTGCACGCGACCAGCGTCGCGCCCGCGACGACCACCCGCAGATCCTGATGGCGGGTCGCGAAGCCGCGAACGCGTCGACCGCGCCGCGCGGGCTCGGGATCGTCACGCTCGTCGGCGGCGGGCTCGCCGGCGGTGCGGTGGCGTTCTCGGTGGCGACGTCCGGCGAGGTCGCGGCGATGCCGGAGGAGCTCACGATGCTCATCTGGTACGCGATCCGCGTCACGGGCGTCACCGCGTACATCGCGCTGTGGCTCACGACGGTCGCCGGCCTGTGCATCTCGGGACAGCTCGGCGGCAAGTGGCTTCCCGGCGCGCTCCTCTACCCGCTGCATCAGCTCGGCGACCTCGCGCTGTCGCTCATGGTCCTGCACGCGGCGCTGCTGCTCGGCGACCACTACGCGCAGTTCACGCCCGCTTCGCTCGTCGTGCCGTTCACGGCGGTCTATCGACCGGAGTGGACCGGCCTCGGCATCATCGCGCTCTACCTCTCGGCGATCGTGTTCTGGAGCGTCCACCCGCGCTCGCGCATCGGCTATCGCGCGTGGCACGCGATCCACCTCGTCTCGTTCGCGGCGTTCGCGCTCGCGCTGGCGCACGGCTTCGCCTCGGGCAGCGACTCCGGCTCCGCCGCGATGCGGCTCATGTATCTCGTGACGGGTCAGATCGCGATCGTGCTGGTCAGCCTGCGCATCTGGCGCCAGAGGCCGAAGACGAAGGCGGGCGAGCGTCCCCGCCCCGCGGCCGCGCGGGGCTGATCCCGGAGCGGTACATCCGCCGCTGGACGGCATTCGTACATTCGTCGAGATGACCGACGAGGTCCCCAGGCGCGACGCGGCCGTGCCCTCGGACGACACCTTGATCACCGCCCTCGCGGGGCGCGATCTGGGCGCGCTCGCGGCCTTGTACGACCGCTATGGGCGCATCGCCTACGCGCTCGCGTACCGGATCCTCGGCGAGCCGGAGGCCGCGGAGGACGTCGTGCACGACGGCTTCATCTCGGCGTGGCGCGGCGCGACGAGCTACCGCTCGGAGCGCGGCAACGTACGCGGCTGGCTGCTCTCGATCGTCCATCACCGCGCGGTCGACGTGCTGCGCCGCAAGACCACCTTCCGACCGGCACCGCTCGAGGCCGCGGAGCACCGCGCCGCCGACGACGACACCGCCGAGGAAGCGACCCGCAACGTCGAGCACGCGAGCGTGCGCGCCGCCCTCGAGGCGCTCCCGCCCGCGCAGCGCCGAACCATCGAGCTCGCCTACTTCGGCGGCTACACGCATGTCGAGCTCGCGGACCTCATGGGCGTGCCGCTCGGGACGGTGAAGGGGCGCATGCGCATCGGCCTGCAGAAGCTGCGGCGCGCGCTCGAGCTGCAACACCGGACCGAAGAGGTGACGCGATGACGCACGTGGTCGACGACCTCGAGCTGTACGCGCTCGACGCGCTGCCGGCCGCGGACCGCGCACGCATCACCGCGCATCTCGCCGAGTGCCCGGCGTGCCGCGAGCAGGCGCGACTCCTGGAGGAGGTCGCCGTCGAGCTGCCCGACACGCTGCCGCAGCAGGAGGTCCCCGCGCGTCTGCGCAGCCGCATCCTCGCGTCGGCGCGCGCCGACCTCGCCGCGCCGGCCGCCCGCCGCGGCACCGCATGGACCGCGTGGCTCAGCCCGACGCGGCTCGCGCTCGCCGGCCTCGTCGCCGCGGTGCTCGTCCTCGGGACGGTCGATCTCGCCCTGATGCGCCAGCGCGACGAGGCGCTCGCGCAGCGCGACTCGTACGGCGCCGTCGTCGCCCGCGTCGCGCACGGCGGGAAGAGCTGGTACATGGCCGGCCTCGACCGCTGGGCCGGCTCCGGCGGGACGCTCTTCGCGCCCGCGAAGCCGGACCTGTCTCCGTACATCGTCTTTCACGACCTGCGTCCGCTCGACGCGGGGACGGTCTACGCGCTGTGGCTCGTCGACCCCGACGGGCACTGGGTGCGCGCCGCGAACTTCCGACCGACCGGCGACACGGCGCAAGCCGTGATCCTCGACGAGCCGGTGAGCGGATACACCCAGTGCGCCGTGACCGTGGAGACCGCGCGCGAGGGCCGCCGCGCGGGTCCGCTGGTCATGCAGTCGCGCATCGGTCCGCCGGCGCAGTAGCGGAGGCGCCGAGCCCACGCAGCCACGCGCGAAGCCGGCGGTGCAGCTCGGTCGCGCCAACGACCGGTCCGTCCAGAGGCCACTCCGCGGGATGCAGGATGAACGCGTCCTCCTGCCAGCCACCGAGCCCGCCATGCGAGCCGATCTGGTCCTCGAACCCGATGGCCTCTCCGGTCGCGGGATCGTAGCGGCCGAGGACGACGAGATCGCCACAGTTGCGCATCGCGTCCAGGCGCTCGAGCCCTGCCGCCGCGTGCGGTCCGTAGGGCGCGAGCGGATCGCTGCCCAGGGTCCGGCCGCCGCGCAGCGTGCGCGTTCCGCCGCGCGCGAGCACGATGGTGTCGCCGTCGCGCGTGCGCACCATCACGAAGCCGACCCCCGGATGCGCGACCAGTCCCGCGATGAGCCGGGGATAGCGCGCGTCGATGTCCTCACGCGTGGCGCGGCCGGGAAGACGCGGCAGCGAGACGTGCGCGAGGTTGCCGGAGGCCGCGACGACGAGCTCGGGCGGATCGCCGTCGCCGTGCGCGCCGCCCGCCCGCGGCCGTAGCGGACGCAGTGCCCCGCCGAGGGCCGAGAAGGCCTCGAGATGGAGAGTGAACAGCCGCCCGCCGTGCTCGGACGACGCGGCCGCGTGGGTCTCGATGCCCTCGCCCATGAGCGATCCGATCACGTCCGCGAGCTTCTCCTTGAACCGCGCGTGGAACATCGGTCCCGGCGTCTGTCCGTGGTCGGAGAGCACCACGAAGCGGTACCGCCGGGGCGCGTCGAGCGCGGCCTTCTCGAGCAGACCGACGATGCGGTCGATGCCGCGGAGCGCCTGGCGCGCCTCGACGCGATCGACGCCGGCGTGATGCGCGATCTCGTCGTAGTCGACGAGGTCGGCGTAGATCACCGGCACGCCGCGATACATCTCCTCGATGACGAGAGACGCGACGAGATGCCGGAGGACGACGTTCGTGGCGGCGCGCGCGAACGGATACGGGAACGCGCGCGCGCCCCGTGGCTCCGCACCGCGCGCGCTCTCCAACCGCGCCTGCACGACCTCCTTCACGATCTCGCCGACGGACAGCACGAGCCAGCGTAGATAGGCGTACGGACTCACGAAGAACCAGTCGATGACGTGGCTGCGTCGAAGCTCGCGCGCCGGATCGTCGACGGTCGCCGCCGTCAAGAAGCTCCGCCGCGCGTCGCCCGAGAGCAGGTTGCCCACCGATGCGCCGTCCGCGAGCAGGCCGTCGCCGTCGGAGATCCGTCGCATGATGTCGCGCGCGTCACGCGGATGGTTCGATACGAAGAGGCGGCCGTCCTCCTTCTCGAACCAGCGGAAGCCCGGTATCCCGTCGTTGTTGCCGTGGAGGATCCCTGCCTGGCTCGCGGAGGTCTGCGTCGGGAGGAGCGGCGTCCACACGTCGAGCGTCACGTTCCCCGTCGCGAGCCAGCGCGCGAGCGTCGGCGTAAGGCCATCGTGGATCGCGCGCTCGAGCGCCGGATGCGCCAGTCCGTCGATCTGCACGAATACCACGCCCGGGCCGGCCACGCGCTCGCGCGGGCTGCGTGCCGCGAGCTGGCGCACGAGGGTGCCGAAGAATGAGTCGTCGTTCGCGATGGACAGTCCCGCCGCAAGCAGCGTATGGGTGACCGCGTAGATCGCCGCGCCGCCGATCGCGCTCCGCGTGCCGTCGATCCCGATGCCGGCCGACAGCCGCGCGACCGCGAGCAGCGCGAGCGCCTGGAGCACGAGCGTGCCCGCGCCGACGAGCATCACCGACACGCCCGAGAGGAGCGCGATGAGCACCGGACGCGTCACGATCGCCACGAGCGCGAGCGCGAGCGCCGCGACGACCGCTACGGGCGCGTCGCGGACGGCGATCCCGGGGACGAGCCACGCGGTCACGCCGAAGGCCGCGACGGACGTGGCGAAGATCAAGGCGCCGTGCCACGCGACCGTGTGCCATCCGCCGCTCCATCGCCAGAGGAGGTGCAGCTGCCTGCGGTAGAAGCCCGTGATACCGAGCGGATCCACGACGTCGGCACGGTATACGCATACGCTGGGTCGATGGGTGCCGCCCGCGCCGCGCTCCACTTCCTCGGCCATTCGACCGCGCTCGTCGACATCGACGGCACGCGCATCCTGACCGATCCCCTGCTCGTGAGCGGTCTCGGCCCGATCCGTCGCCGGCCGCACGCCACCCACGACGGGCTCCAGGGGATCACGCCGGATGCAGTCGTCATTTCCCATGCCCACCACGATCACCTGCACCTTCCGTCCCTGCGCCGCTTGGTCGGACGACCGCCGCTCATCGTTCCCGCCGGGCTCGGACGGCTCGTCGCGCGCGACGGCCACGACGTCACCGAGATCTCGCCGGGCGAGCGGCTGCGCGTCGGCGGCCTCACGATCGAGGCGACCCAGGCGCTCCACCATCCCGGGCGCGGGCCGCTCGGGCCGGCGGCGATCGCCATCGGGTTCCGCATCGCCGGCTCGACGCGCGTGTACTTCGCCGGCGACACCGACCTCTTCCCGGGCATGCGCGACCTCGCCGGATCGGTGGACGTCGCGCTCCTGCCCGTGTGGGGCTGGGGACCGACGATCGGTGCCGGCCATCTCGATCCGCTGCGCGCCGCGCAGGCCGTGACGTGCATACGACCGCGCTTGGCGGTCCCGATCCACTGGGGCACGTTCTATCCGCTCGGGCTCGCGCGCTTCTGCCCGCGTCCGCTCGAGCGTCCGCCGCTCGACTTCGCGGAGGAGGTCGCGAGGATCGCGCCGGCCACCGACGTGCGCGTCCTCGCGCCCGGCGACCGGATCGAGCTCTCGGCCTCGTGACCTCGCGCTACGACGTCGCCGTGATCGGCGCGGGCATCCTCGGCCTCGCGACCGCGCGCGAGCTCGTCCTGCGCGATCCCGCGCGCCGCGTCGTCGTCCTCGAGAAGGAGCCGGGCCCGGCCGCGCATCAGACCGGACACAACAGCGGCGTGATCCATTCCGGGCTGTACTACGCGCCGGGGTCGGAAAAGGCGCGACTCTGCGTCACGGGGCGCACGCTCATGCTCGAGTACTGCACCGCGCACGGCGTGCCGTTCGACGTGTGCGGGAAGCTCGTCGTGGCGAGCGACGAGACCGAGCTCGGTCCGCTCGCGCGGCTGCACGAGCGCGGCGTGGCCAACGGCCTTTCGGGTCTCCGGTTCGTGGAGGGCGACGAGATACCCGCGATCGAGCCGGCGGTCCGCGGTGTGCGCGCGCTCCTCGTCCCCGAGGCGGCGATCGTCGACTACGCGCTCGTCGCGCGGACCCTCGCGGACGAGCTCCGCTCCCGCTCGGTCACGCTGCGGTACGGCTCCCTGGTCACGGGGCTGCGCGCCGTTCCCGGCGCCGTCGAGGTCGCCACCCCGCAGGGCGCGATCACCGCCCGCCACGTCATCGCCTGCGCGGGCCTGCATTCGGACCGCGTCGCGCGGATGGCCGGCGCGGCCGCGACGCCGAAGATCGTGCCCTTCCGCGGCGACTACTACGTCCTGCGGCCCGAGAGGCGCGCGCTCATCCGCGGCCTCGTGTATCCCGTGCCCGATCCTCGCTTCCCGTTCCTCGGCATCCACTTCACGCGGCGCATCGACGGCGAGGTCTGGGTCGGGCCCAACGCCGTGCTCGCGCTCGCGCGTGAGGGCTACCGGCGGACCGACATCGACCTCCGCGATCTCGTCGAATCGCTCGGCTATTCGGGCTTCCGGCGGCTCGCGGCGAGGTACTGGCGCACCGGGTCCGTCGAGATGGCGCGCGACTACGTGAAGGCGCTGTTCGTCTCCGCCCTCCGGCGCTACGTCCCCGAGCTGACCGCGGCCGACCTGCTCCCCGGACCATCCGGGGTGAGAGCGCAGGCGCTCGACGAGGACGGACGTCTGCTCGACGACTTCGCGTTCGACACGGTGGGCAGGATCCTCAACGTGCGCAACGCGCCGTCGCCCGCGGCCACATCCTCGCTCGCGCTGGCCCGCGAGTTCGTCGATCGGCTCGAGCGCGCCGCCTGACGTCCCGCCGCACGCACCCGCGAGCGCGACGAGGAAGAGGCCCGCCTTTCGGCGGGCCTCTTCGCGTGTGCCTGTGCGGCGGTCTGGACTGGCTAGTAGTCCATCCCACCACCCGGGGGCATCGCGGGAGCCTTCTCCTTCTCGGGAAGGTCCGTGACGAGCGCCTCGGTGGTGAGGATCATCGACGCGATCGAGACCGCGTTCTCGACGGCCGAGCGAACGACCTTCGCCGGGTCGATGATGCCGGCCTTCGTCAGGTCGACGATCTCGTTCTTGATGACCTCGTAGCCCCAGGCGTTGGACTTCATCTCGTCCTGCTTGCGGCGGATCTGAGCGAGCATCACCGCGCCGTCCTGGCCGGCGTTCGCGCAGAGCTGGCGGAAGGGCTCCTCGAGCGCGCGGCGGAGGATCATCACGCCGGTCTTCTCGTCGCCCTCGGCCTTGACGTTGTCGAGCGCCTTGACCGCGTTGAGCAGGGTGACCTCACCGCCCGGCACCATGCCCTCCTCGACACCCGCACGGGCAGCGGAGAGCGCGTCCTCGACGCGGTGCTTCTTCTCCTTGAGCTCCACCTCGGTGGCCGCGCCGACCTTGACGACGGCGACGCCGCCGGCGAGCTTCGCGAGACGCTCCTGGAGCTTCTCCTTGTCGAAGTCGCTGGTGGTCTCCTCGATCTGCGCCTTGATCTGCTTGACCCGGGCCATGATCTTTTCCTGCGAGCCGTGGCCCTCGACGAACGTGGTCTCGTCCTTGTCGGACGTCACGCGCCGAGCGCGGCCGAGGTCCTGGACCGTGGTCGAGTCGAGCTTGCGGCCCGCCTCTTCGGTGATCACGTTGCCGCCGGTGAGGATCGCGATGTCCTCGAGCATGGCCTTGCGGCGGTCGCCGAAGCCCGGCGCCTTCACGCCGAGGATGTTCAGCGTGCCGCGGAGCTTGTTCACGACGAGCGTGGCGAGCGCCTCGCCGTCGATGTCCTCCGCGACGATGACGAGGTTCTTGCTCACCTGCACGAGCTTCTCGAGCACCGGCAGGATGTCGGTGATCGCGGAGATCTTCTTGTCGGTGATGAGGATGTAGGGGTCCTCGATGACCGCTTCCATGCGGTCCGCGTTGGTGACGAAGTACGCCGAGATGTAGCCGCGGTCGATCTGCATGCCCTCGACGAACTCGGTCTCGAACTGCAGACCCTTCGACTCTTCGACGGTGATGACGCCCTCGCGTCCGACCTTGTCCATGACGTCCGCGATCAGCTGCCCGATCTGCTCGTCGGCCGCGGAGATCGTCGCGATCTGCGCGATCTCCTCCTTGCCCTTCACTTCCTTCGCGTCGGCCTTGATCGCCTCGACGACGGCCTGGCCGCCCTTCTCGAGGCCGCGCTTCAGGAGCATCGGGTTCGCGCCCGCCGCGATGTTGCGCAGGCCCTCGTGGACGATCGCCTGGGCGAGGACCACCGAGGTGGTCGTGCCGTCACCAGCGATGTCGTTCGTCTTGGTCGCGGCCTCCTTGAGGAGCTGCGCGCCCATGTTCTCGAACGGGTCCTCGAGCTCGACCTCGCGCGCGACGGTGACGCCGTCGTGCGTGACGGTCGGCGCGCCGAACTTCTTGTCGAGCGCGACGTTGCGGCCCTTCGGGCCGAGCGTGGTCTTGACCGCGTTGGCCATGACGTCGACGCCCTGCTTCAGCTTCTTGCGGGCGTCGTCCGTGAAGACGAGCTGCTTCGGCATCCTTTCTCCTACCCTTCGACGATCGCGAGCACGTCGTCCTGGTTGAGAACGAGCAGCTCCTCGCCGTCCATCTTGAATTCGGTCCCCGAGTACTTCTGGTACAGCACGCGGTCGCCGACCGCGAGGGTCATCTCGACCTTGTTGCCGTGCTTGTCGGTCCCGCCGGGACCGACCGCCAGGACCCTGCCTTCCTGCGGCTTTTCCTTCGCCGTGTCCGGAAGAACGATCCCGCTCTTGGTGACTTCCTCGCGTTCGAGGGCCTTCACCACGACGCGGGCGCCGAGCGGCTTGAGCTTCAGCTTTTCTGCGACAGCTGGCACCTGTTTCCCCCTCTTTCTCGCCCATGCCGATAGATGGCCGGGGCCGAAACTTGGATTAGCACTCGCCCTGTGAGACTGCCAACACTCTAGGACAGGCGGAAAAACGCTGTCAAGAAGCCCCCGGCGCGCTGCCGGCGATGGGCGCGGGAGCCTCGACCAGGACGCGGTCCTTCCCGGCACGTTTTGCGGCGTACAGCATCGCATCGGCGACCTCGAGGACCTGCTCGGCCGTCCGTCCGGGCCGCCACGCGGCCACACCGGCGCTCACGGTGATCGCGGTCTGCGGCTCGGCGCGACCCTGCGCCTCGACGGCATCGCGCACGCGCTCGGCCGCGATCCTCGCCTCGTTCAGGTCGCCGTGCGGGACGAGGACCAGGAACTCGTCGCCGCCGGTCCGGAACGACACGTCGGAGGTGCGCAGCGTGCGCTTCAGCGTGTTCGCGAATCCGCGGAGCGCGAGGTCGCCCATCTCGTGTCCGAAGGTGTCGTTCACCTGCTTCAGACCGTCCACGTCGAGCGCGACGACCGCGTACGGACGGCCGTGGCGCGTCGCGAGCGACTGCACCACCCGTAGCTGCTCCTGCAGGAAGTGCCGGTTGAAGAGACCGGTGAGGCCATCGGTCACCGCCTGCCGCTGCGCGGTCTCGAGCACGCGCCGGTTGGCGAGCGCGAGCGCGACCCGGTCCGCGGCCGCACGGATGAAGGTGTCCTCCACCACCGACCCCACGGTGGGCTGCAGGAAGAGGGCGCCCATCGGCTCGCCGCCGGCCATGAGCGGGGCGCACACGTATCCCTGGCTTCCCTCCGCGAACGGCATGTGCGGGCACACGACCGGATCGCTCGCCGACGCCACCTGGAACACGCGACCGCTGCGGATCGCCGGGCAGCTCGTGGGGCCGCTCACGACGGGGTGCGCGGTCGCGGCACCCGCGGTGCCGGCGGGCTCCAGGAGCGCGAGCGACGGATCGACGAAGAGCGTCGTGGCCGCGAGGAGTCGGAAGCCCTGCGCCACCGACCGTGCCGCGACCTGCGCGGTCGAGGCCTCGTCGCCGGCGAGCGACAGCGCCTCGACGAGCTGATTCATCCCCTCGAGCACCTTCATGCGGCCGGCCAGGGTCTCGCGCTCACGGCGCACCTCCTCGAGCGCGAGGTACGACGCGATCGCGGGCGCCGCGGATTCGGCGAGCACCTCGCCGAGACGCACTTCGCGTCCGGTCCAGTCGCGCGGCGCGGCGGTCGACAGGACGAGCTGGCCGATGAGCTCGCCACGGTGGATGAGCGGGACGAAGAGTCCCGCGCCGACGTGGTACTGGCCGCGCAGGAGAGGGTTCACCATCGTCTCGGTCGCGATGTCCTTGACGATCACGGACCGGCGCGTGCGCATCGCGCGCTGGCGCGGCGAGTCGCGCCTGCGGCGGTCGGCGACGAATGGCTCGATCGTCCCGTCGACCCCGATCGTGTACCCGGTCTGGTCGGCTTCCGGGCCGCTGAAGAAGAACACCCGGTCGATGCCGAGCGCGCTCCGCGCGGACTCGTGCACGGCGCGCAGCAGCTCGCCGAGGTCGCGGGCGCGTGCGATCGCGAGCGCGGTCGAGCGCGAGATCTCCAGCTCCTCGTTCTGAAGGCCCAGCTCGTTGGATCGCTGACGGAGCGCGGCGCGGGTCTCCTGCATGGTCCGCGTGATGAGCGTGGTCATCGCGACGAGCGCGACGAAGGCGGAGAGGCTGATGGCGCCAAGCCCCCAGAGGCTGGTGTTCCCCCGCGAGAGAAGCCCGTCGCTGATGAGGATGGTCACGTAGAGGACGAGACCGATGGCGCCGACGACGATCGTGCTCGAGATGCGCATCGCGAACGTCGTCGCGAGCGTCGGGAAGAGGAAGAAGACGAAGTACGGCGACGCCGCGCCCCCCGTGAGCACGAGCAGCACCGCGCCGATGACCTGCGTGATGCTCGTCCCGATCGTGAAGCGCAGGCGCCCGAAGATCGCCTTGGGGATCGCGTGGAACCAGAGGATGGCGAAGACGCCGAGCAGCGCCGCGCTGAAGAGCAGCCCGACGCGCGCGATGGGGCCGGTCGTCGGCAGCGCCGCGGATCCGACGAGGAGGCCCGCGATGCCCCAGGTCGCCACCTCGGACGCGAGCCGGATGCGGCGCTCGTAGCCGCTCTCGACGTGCTCCCGCGTCGACACTCGGGCAATGGTGCGATAACTCGGTTAGCCTGTCGCGGTCGAGCGGAGGTGAACTTTCTGAAGATCGCGAAGCTCGCCACCCACGTGCTCGAGGGCAAGGCGGAGCGCGCCATCCAGTTCGGCGCGGGGTCCTACGGCACGTTCACCGCGACGCTCGTCGAGATCACGACCGACGACGGGATCACCGGCGTCGGCGAGTGCATCGCGCGGCGCGCGCCGCGCGTCGTCGACACGGTCGTGCGCGATCTGCTCTGGCCGGTCATCGAAGGACGCGATCCGCGCGACGTCGCCGGGCTCTGGGACGGCATGTTCGCGCGCCTCCGGCCCTGGGGGCACGACCGCGGCTTCGTGCACGAAGGCATCTCGGGCGTCGACCAGGCGCTCTGGGACATCCTCGCGCAAGCCGAGGGCGTGCCGCTCTACAAGGCGCTGCGGGGCGCGGGCCGCGACCGCGTCCCGGTCTACGGATCCAAGGTCTACACGGCCGATCTCCCCGCGATGGCGAGGGAGGCCGAGGCCGCGGTGAAGCGCGGGCACAAGGCCCTCAAGGTGCAGCTCGGACGCTCGGCGGAGCTCGGCGGTCCCAATGCCGACGTCGAGGTCTGCCGCGTCATCCGTGAAGCGATCGGACCGGACATCGAGATGGGCGCCGACGTGAACAGCGCGTACGACGCGGGGACGGCCATCCGCGTCTGCGAGCGCATCGCGAAGTACGACCTGTGGTTCCTCGAAGAGCCGGTCTTCCCCGACGACCTCGACGGCTACGAGCGCATCCGGCGCGTGTCGAGCGTGCCGCTCGCGTGCGGCGAATCGGAATTCGGGACGTTCGGATTCCGCGAGCTGTTCCGCCGCGGATTGATCGACATCGCGCAGCCGGACGTCGCGCGCGTGGGCGGCTTCACCGCGGCGCTGCGCGTCGGCGCGCTCGTGCAGGCGCACAACCTGCGCTACGCGCCGCACACCGGCTTCTCGTGCGGCGTCGCGCAGGTCGCGTCGCTGCACCTCTCCGCGGCGGTGCCGAACCTCTCGCGCTGCGAATGGATGTGGATCGACAATCCGCTCGCGGAGATCTTCGAGGAGCCGCTGCCACAGCCGAAGGACGGCGCGATCGCGATGCCGACGAAGCCGGGCCTGGGACTGCGGCTCGACCGCAAGAAGCTGGAGCGCTTCCGCATCGACTGACGCGGCCGTGGAGGACGCTCGCGCGTCGCGTCGCGTACTCCGCCCGGCCGTGGCTCGAGGTATCGGAGCCAGCGGATGTTCGCTCTCAGGACGAGCGAGTGCGCGATGGACCGACCCCGGCACGGCGATACGCGAGCTGGTCCAGCCACGCGCGCGACCGGCCGGTGATGACGACCGGAACGCGCCGCAGCTCCGACGCGCGCGCGATACCGCAGAGGAAGACGGCGGTGCGCAGCTCGAGCTCGAAGGCGGCGAGCCATTCCATGCACGCCGACTCGCCCTTGAGCGCCGCCTGCAACAGCGGCCGGCCGACGCCGACCGCGGTCGCGCCGAGCGCGAGCGCCTTCGCCGCGTCGAGTCCGCTGCGCACGCCACCGGTCGCGATGACCGGCAGCCGCACCGCCGACGCGCCGACCACCGCGACCGCGGTGGGGAGGCCCCAGTCACGGAAGCGCTCGCCCAGGCTCATGCGCAGCACGTCGCCCGCGGACGCGGCGCGGAGCGCTTCGATCGCCGCGAACGACGTGCCGCCGACGCCGCCGACGTCGATGGCGGAGACGCCGAGGCGGCGCAGGCGCAGCGCGACAGCGCGCGAGATCCCCGCGCCCGTCTCCTTCGCGATCACCGGCACCGGCGATGCCTTCGTGAGCGCGCGCACCGCCGCCTCCGAGCCCCGCGCGCGCGTCTGCCCCTCGGGCTGCACCGATTCCTCGAGGTAGTTGAGGTGGAGCGCCAGGGCGTCGGCGCGCACCATCTTCACGATGTGGCGAACGTCGTCCGCCGCGAGCGCGGGCTCGCGCTCCTGCTTCACGAGCTGCGAGATGCCGACGTTCGCGATCACGAACGCGTGCGGCGCCGCGTCACGGACGACCGAGTACGTCGGGATGAGCGACGGGTCACGGAGCGCGGCGCGCTGGCTGCCCACACCGATCGCGATGCCGGCCTTCTCCGCGACGCGCGCGAGCAGCTCGTTCACCGCGATCGCGCGGCCGTGCCCGCCCGTCATGCCGGAGATGACGAGCGGCAGGCGCAGCGTGTGGCCGAGGAGCGTCGTCGTCAGGTCGATCGAAGCCGCGTCGACCGTTGGGAGCGCGTCGTGCACGAAGTGCACGTCCTCCCATCCGGGAGAGGCGCGCGTCTCGACGTCACCTTCGGCCGCGAGCTGCAGATGCTCGCCCTTCCGCCGCGCGATCTCCTCTGCGCCGCCAGCTACCGGAACACCCCCGCAGCCTCCAGCGCGGCGTATTCGGCCGCGTCGAGACCGACGATGCCACGGAACACCTCTTCGGTGTGCTCGCCCAGGAGCGGCCCGGGCCGCGCCGGGCCCTGCTCGGCGTCCGAGAGCAGGAACGGCGGGGCCATGAGCCGCATTTCCCCGATCACCGGGTGCGCGGCCTTCCGCCAGGCCTTGCGCTCGGCGAGCTGCGCGTCGCGGAAGAGCTCGCTCACCGACTCGACCGGCGCGGCGCGCAGGCCGTGCGACCGAAGGCGCGCGACGGCGCGCTCCCGCGGCTGCCGGCGCGACCATTCGGCGATCCGCTCGTCGATCCACGCCTCGCGCTCGCGGCGGCCTGCCGCGGCGCCGAGCGAGGTCTCGCGCGCCCACTCCGGATCGCCGAGCGCCGTGACCAGACGCCTCCACTCCGCGTCGTCCCAGACCGAGAGCGCGATCCAGCTGTCCGGATCGCTCGTCGGATACACGCCGTGCGGGACCGCGACGCGGTCCCGGTTGGCGGCGCGCGTCGGGATCGTGCCGTTGGCGTCGTGCTCGAGCAGCGCCGGCGCGACGAACTGCAGGCCCGCCTCGTACTGCGACAGGTCGATGACGCAGCCCTCGCCGGTGCGCGCCCGCCGATCGAGAGCGGCGAGGATCGCGATGACGCCGTAGCCCACCGCGATGTAGTCGATGTACGGGCCGTACAGGATCACCGGCGTGCGGGCTGGATCGCCGAGGAGCTGCGTGAAGCCGGCGAGCGCGGTGAGCTGGCTGCCGTATCCCGGATGCCGCGCGTGCGGACCGCTCTGGCCCTGGTTGCAGCTCGAGAGGACGACGAGGTCGACCTTGGCCGCGCGCATCGCGTCGACGCCGAGGCCCCGTCGCGCGAGCGTCCCCGCGGGGAAGGACTCGATGACGACGTCGGCGGTCGAGATGAGCCTGAGGGCGAGCGGGACCGCGGCCGGCTGCTTCAGGTCGAGCGCGACCCCGCGTTTGCCCGCGTTGTAGAAGGAGAACATCGCCGCGCGGTCCGGTCCGGGCTGGTTGTCCTTGAACGGAGGGTAGGTCGAGCGGAACGGGTCGAGCGCGGTCGACGACTCGAGGTGGATGACGTCGGCCCCGTGTGCGGCGAGGTAGGTGCCGACGAGCGGCCCCGCCGCGGCCCAGCCGAGCTCGACGACGCGAATGCCTTCCAGCGGCGCGGTCATGCGGTCACGCGTCCGAGCACCTCGTGCTGGTGCTCGCCGAGGCGCGGCGGCGCGCGGCGGACGGAGGGCCGCTCGCCGTCGAATAGCGCGAAGCCGCCGGGGAACGTGAGCCGTTCGCCGTCGATCGCGACGTCCTGCCAGAACGCGCGAGAGCCGAGCTGCGCGTCGGCGTAGATGTCGGCCGCGGTCGCGACCGGATAGCCGAGCATGTCGCGCGCGAGGACGCCGTCGAAGAACTCGCGCTTCGTGAGGGTCGCGAGGAAGGCGGCGACCTCCGCCTCGAGCGCGTCGACGTCCGCCTGCGAGAGCGTCCGGTTGTCGAAGGTGTCCCAATCGATGGCGGCCAACCGCGGCGCGGAGACGCCCCGCTCGGCCATCCACGACACGAGCATCCGTCCGGTGTGGCGTCCGATCGGTCCGCCCTGGATCGCGAACGACACGTGTCCGTCCGCGCAGGGCCAGATGTTGCGGAAGCGCGCCCCGACGATGCTGCGGCCGAGGAGGTTCGGGCCGAGGCGCGTGTGATCCTCGCCCGCGACGTCCGCGAACACCGCGGCCGGCGCATGCACGGTCACCATGCTCTGCTGTCCGGACACGTCGACGTGCTGGCCGCGCCCGGTCCGGCGTCGCGCGAAGACCGCGAGCAGCGCGCCCGCCGCCGCGTACATCCCCGTCCAGAACGGCGATTGCGGGAGGCTCGTGCGCACCGGCGCGCCGCCGGGCTCGCCCGCGAGCCACAGGCAGCCGCTCGACGCGGTGACCTCGAGGTCCGACGCGGGCACGTCGGCGAGAGGACCGGAGGCGCCGTACGGCGTGATCGTGACGACGACGAGGCGTGGATCGGCGCGCGCGGGATCGACGACGATCGCCGGCTGGAGCACGACGTCCGCGCCGCGCACGAGCGCGTCGCGCGTCGCGGCGTCGCCGGGCGCGAGGACGACGCTCCGCTTGTTCGCGTTCAGCGCGATCCACAGAAGACCGCGGTCGCGGTCCGCGCGATCGCCCACGTACGGCGGCACGCGCCGGACCGGATCGCCCTCCGGGGGCTCGGCCTTCACGACGTCGGCGCCGAGGTCGGCGAGGGTCCGACCGCAGTGCGCCACCGCGGCCGCGCCCCACACGTCGTTCCCGACGAGCTCGACGACGCGAAGGTCCGGGGGGAGGGGCCCCCGTTCGGCGAGCGAAGCGAGCGTAGGCACGGCGGCGCTCTTAGCGGCCGCTCTTCGCCAGCACCTCGGCCCACGACTGCGTCTTCATGAGCGCCTTGCCCTTGACGATCTGGTCCGCGTCGAACCAGCCCGCCGGATCGACCCTGTCGATCGGGTAGACGGGACGCATGAAGTCGTTCTCGTAGCCGAAGGGCACCGTGGCGTCGATCGCCATGCCGCCCTCGAAGCGCGTGTTCATCGCGGTCCACTGCGCGCTGCCGGCGGTGAGCCGCTCCGACGGGATGAAGGTCTGTCCGGCGCCGCCCGGCGTCGGGCTCCAGACGTCGTCGCGCGGGTTCACGCGCGTGGTGAGCGCCCAGATGATGTCGTCCATCGAGTAGATGTCGACGTCCTGGTCGACCGCGATGCACAGGCGCAGACCCGAGCTGCACGCGAACGCCGCCGCGAGGAAGTTGCGCACGAACCCGTCGTCGGTCTTGAGGCGCTTCTTCACCTGAAGGATCGCGCCGGCCCAGTCGGTCATCGGGAACGGGATGTTCACGTCGTTGATGAGACCGGGCTGGATGCGTTCGCAGAGCTCGTAGAACGCGGCCTCGCGCACCGTCGTGTCGATGTTGTTGCAGTCGTACATGTGCACGCCCATCGGGTAGATGAAGGGACGCTCGGAGCGCTTGCGCATCGTGATCGCGGTGACGTGGAAGGTCGGCGCCTTGTAGGCCTTCCCCATGTAGCCGGCCCACTCCGGGTGGAAGTGGTAGCGGCCCTGCACGTCGGCCTTCTCGGCCTCGGCGGTCTCGTAGCGCTTGTCGCGCGGATGCAGGTAGCCCTCGAGCGAGTACTCCGCGTCCGCGACCGCGTATGCGTCGACGGTCGCGGCCTTCACGATGCGGATCGGATAGCCCTGCACGGCGCCCGCGGCGCCGAGCTCGTCGCCGCCGCGCGGCAGCACGACGTAATCGAACCCGCCGCCGGCGAGGAGGGTGGCCGCGGCCGGCAGGCCGAAGTTCACCGTGAGCGGCACCGGCTCGTCCTTGTAGTACTTCGTCATGACCTGCCACATGTGCGACCCGGGCGAGATCTGGAACGTGCCGACGTTGCCCCAGCGGAAGTTCATGCGGTTGTAGCCGATGTGGCTGCCGCCCCAGAACTTGTCGCCCACGACGACGCTGTTGCCGGAGCCGATCGTGATCTCGGACTCGAGGTGCGTGTGGCGGATGGGCAGGATGTACTTGTTGACGTCGAGGTCGTCGGTGATGACCTCCTGCATGACCGGCGCGTCACCCTGCTTCACGATCTCGCTCGGGATCGGATGCGTGAGGGCGTGCGCGAGCCTGCGGGTCCGCTCGGTGCGGTCCTCCCAGCCGAACATGCGATCGACGATGTCCATGTTCGCGAAGAAGTTCGTGATCGCGCGGACGCTGGGGTACCCCTTGACCTTGTTGAAGAGGATCGGGTAGCTGCCGTCGAACTGCTTCTGGATGCCGGTGAGCTGGAGGTCGCCGGAGACCTCGGTGTCGGTCTCCATGAGGAGGCCCTCCCTGCGGAGCCATTCGACGGTCGCGGGCAACGAGCGCAGCGCCTCCTTCGGCGCGGGCGGGCCCTTCGGGTCCCTGAGCTGGGTGCGTGCGCGCTTCTGGTCCGCGGGCGCCGTGGCGGCCATTCGTGTGCCTCCTCGTTCGCTGGCAGTGGGATTGGATAATGGTATGACCATTCGGGTCCGGTCAACCCCGCGCTCAATCCTCGTCGCCGATGCGGTCCGTCAGGGCGCGGGGACGCCAGCCGTCGTCGCGCACCGCCACGCACTCCTGCGGCGGGAGCTCGACCCAGACCTGCTGCTCGCGACGCAGGTCCATGCCCGGGTGCGCGCGCGCGCGAACGAGGACCCCGCCGACCTGGACGAGGCAGTCGAGGTGGTCGCCGAGGAAGGCCGCCACGCGGAGCTGCCCCGCAAAGACGTTCGGTACGTCGGGCGCGACCGGGTGCACACGCACGCTCTCGGGCCGCACGACGATGAGCGCGGGGGCGCCGGGCGCCAGCTCCGGCGGCAGCGCACAGCGGACGACCGAGCCCAGGGTGCGCACGCCCCCGACCGTCGCCTCGCCCTCGAGGAAGGTCCCGAGCCCGACGAAGTCGGCGACGAACGGCGACGAGGGCTGCGCGTAGATGTCGCGCGGCGCGGCCTCCTGCACGATGCGACCCGCGTGCATGACCGCGACACGGTGCGACAGGAACAGCGCCTCACCCTGATCGTGCGTGACGTAGACGGTGGTGATGCGCAGGCGGCGCTGCAGCTCGCGCAGCTCGATGCGCATCCGCTCGCGGAGCTTCGCGTCGAGATTCGAGAGCGGCTCGTCGAGCAGGAGGAGCTTGGGGCTCCGCACCAGGGCGCGCGCCAGCGCCAGCCGCTGCTGCTGCCCGCCGGAGAGCTGCGGCGCCGGCCGGTCCTCGAGGCCCTCGAGCCCGACGAGCGCGAGCGCCTCCTCCACGAGGCGCTTCACCTCGCCCGAGCTCGGTCGCACCTTCCCCACCCGGAGCGGGAACGCGACGTTCTCGAACACGCTCATGTGCGGCCAGATCGCGTAGGACTGGAAGACCATCCCGAGATCGCGCTCGTAGGGCGGGACGAAGCGCCCCTCTCCCGAGAGCACCGCGCCGTCGAGGCGGATCACCCCGCCCTCGGGGCGCTCGAGGCCCGCGATGGATCGGAGCGTCGTGGTCTTGCCGCAACCGGAGGGGCCCAGCAGCGTGTAGAAGCGACCGTCCTCGACGGTGAAGGACACGTCCTCGACGGCAAGCACGCCGCCGCGATCCGTCGTGTACGTCTTGCGCAGCGATTCGACGGTCAGCACGGCCATCCCTATCCCTCCCGAACGCCCACGCGACGGCTCACGCCCTGGGTCAGACCGACGATGACGACCAGCGCGACCACCAGCACGACCGAGAGTGCGGCGACCGCGGTGGATTGCCCGGAGACCTGCAGGTCGAAGATGACGAACGAGATGACGACGCTCTGCGGCGAGACCAGTAACACGGACGACGAGAGCTCTCGCACGGACACCACGAAGACGTAGATCCATCCGGCGACGAGCGACGGCCACAGGAGCGGCACGACGATCCGCCGGAATGTGATCCACCACGACGCGCCCGCGGCCGCGGCAGCTTCCTCGAGCTCGCGATGGAGCTGCAGCATCGCCGCGGAGTTCGTGCGCATGCCATAGGGCAGGTAGCGCGTGACGTAGGCGATCACCAGGATCGCCAGGGTGCCGTAGATCGGGATCGGGAAGTTGACGAGCTCGAACACGATCGCGACCGCGAGCACGAGGCCGGGGATGCCGATCGGCAGGAACGCGAGGAGGTCGAGGAAACGGCGGCCCGGCAGCCGCGTGCGGATGACGATCCACGCGATCACCGCGGTCAGCGCCATCGTGATGCTCGCGCTCGCGATCGCGAGGATGAGGCTGTTGCGCGCCGCGAGGAGCGTGTCCGGGTGCTCGAGCACCGTCACGTAGTTCTTCAGCGTGAGGCGCTGCAGCATGTCGAAGCTCGGGATGTAGAACGGGAGCAGCGAGACGAACAGCAGGACGAGGAACGGCAGCACCACGACCACGAGGACGTACGCCACCATGAAGGTCAGCGCGACCCATCGCCATTTCCCAAGGTCGATCCGCCGCGGCCGGTATCCCTTTCCGGTGATCGTCGCGAATCGCTCGGCGCGTCGCGTGAGCCGTCCGTAGGTCCAGACGCCCACCGCGCTCACCAGGAGCAGCCCCATCCCGAGGGCGCCGGCGACGCCGTAATCCTGCGGATACTGGCGGAGCGCGAGGTAGATCTCACTCGTGAACACGGGGATGCGCGCCGGGATGCCGAGGAGCGCCGGTACCTCGAACGACTCGAGGCCGCGCACGAACATGATGAGCATCGATGCCGCGAGCGCCGGCACGAGCATCGGCAGGGTGATCATCCGGAGCGTCCGGAGCGGCCGGGCGCCACTCGTGACGGCCGCCTCTTCGAGCGACGGATCCATCGCGCGCATCGAACCGACCATGACGAGGAACACCAGCGGCGAGAGGTGCAGACCCTCCGTCCAGATCATGCCGAGCATGCCGTACACGTCGAACGGCGGGGTCTGCAGGCCGAACAGCGCCATGAACAGCTTGTTCAGCACGCCGATCTTCCCGCTCGCGAGATAGATCCACGCGATGGTGCTCACGATGCCGGGAACGATGAGCGGCACGAGCGTCACGGCGAAGACGGCGCGGCGCATCGGGACGTTCGTGCGCTCGACGATGTAGGCGAGCGACGTGCCGAGGAGGATCGCGACCGCCGACGTCCCGAGCGCGTACAGGAACGAGTTCTGGAGGAGCCGGTAGGTGCGTGGGTCGCCGTAGACGCCGAGGTAGTTCGCGAGCGTGAGGCCCTGGGTGCCCTCGGTCTGGAGGCTGCCGATCGCGAGCATCCCGAGCGGCAACGCGGTGAGCAGGATCAAGAGGAGCGCCGCCAGCGCGGGTACGACCACGCCGGAACTCGGCAGCGCGGGGAGCGCGAACGGCGCCCCCCGCGCCGCGAGCGCTACTTCTTGACGGTCTTGGTCCAAATCTCCTGGTACGTCGCGAATTTCTCGGCCAGCGTCGGGCCGGTGTAATAGATGGTCTTGGGCAGCAGCCGCGGGTTCGCGGCCCCCGGCTTCGCCGGGACGCGGAACAGGTCGGCGAGCACCTTCTGACCGTCAGAGAGGTACCAATTGATGAAGACGCGCGCCGCGTTCGGATGCGCCGCGCCCTTCACCAGACCGGGCCCGTCGATCGTCACGACGCCCTCGGCCTGCATGTAATCCACGGGCGCCTTGTCGTTGCGCTTCTGCTCGGTGCTGTGCGCGTGGCCGCCCCAGAAGATCGCGCCCTCACCGGCGATGAGCTTGTCGAGCGTCTCGGTGTGGCCGTTCGACGGCGTGCAGTTCGCCATGAGCTTGGTGACCAGGTCCTGCGCCTTGGCGCTGTCGCCCTTGTACTTGCGCTCGCCGATACCGAGGAGGACCTCGATGTCCGTCGCCTCGATGAGGCACTTGCCCTTCCACTTCGCGTCGGTGGCGTCCTCGAACGTCTTCGGGGCGTCCGCGTCCTTCACTGCGGAGGTGTTGTACGAGATCGTCTCCACCCCGAGGCGCGCGGCGTGCCACATGCCGTTCGCGTCCTTGAGGTCGGCCGGGAAGTCGGCCGCGGCCGGCACCTTCCAGGGCTCGATGTAGCCCGCCTTGATCGCCTGGAACAGGTCGAGCCCGCCCGTCTCGAGGACGTCGGCGAGGACCTTGCCGGCCTTCACCTCGGTCATGAACTGCGTGACCAGCGATTCGCTCGACTTGCGGTTGACCGTGATCTTGACGCCATAGCTCTTCGCGCTCGCGGCGAACGCGTCGCCGACCTTCTTGGCGTCCGACGACGACAGCGAGGTGTAGAGGACGATCTCGCCCTCCACCTTCGCCTTCGCGATCGTCGCATCGTCGAGCTCACCCGGCTTCGCCGTCGGCGCGACGCTCGCGGCGGCCGCGCTCGTCGCGGCCGGGGTCGTCGGTGTCGGGCTCGCGGCGGTCGGCGCGCCGCCGCATGCCATCGCCACCAGTCCGAGGATGCCGAGCAACGTGGAGATTCGCTGCTTACCCACCGATGCCTCCCTGCCTCCGTCCAGATGTCGAATTGTTATACCTTTCGACCTGAGCGCGAGCCTAGTGAGGCACGGCGGGCGGGTCAAGGAGGTACGGGCGATGCGCGCTGCGGGGCCGTGACGTTGGTCCTTTCGAACGACGAGTCGCAGCCCTCCTCACCATGCCCGAATGCATCGACGTGCTCGGAGGCGCGTTCCGGGATCTCGCCGATGGCGGCGGCACGGACAGGCGTCGCTCGGACAGCTTCGTCCCGGCCACGCAGCCGGGTGCGTTGTAATCCGCTGGCCCGCCAGGGGCGGGACAGCGCGCCGCGAGAAGGTCCAGCCGCACCCGGCACACGCTGGGTCGGGTTCGTGCCGCTCTTCAACGTCGAGACCGGTGAGCCGCTCGCGATCTTCCCCGACGGCGTACCGCACACGCAGACGGTGCATCCGTGAAGGCCGAGCGAGGAGATTGATCCGGTGACGCTGCTGCTCTCGAACGAGGACGTGCTCGGCGTCATGGACCTGGATGCCTGCATCGACGCGCTGGAGCACGCGTTCCGTGACCTCGCGAGCGGCGAGGCCGTGAACCGGCCTCGCTCGCACACCTACACCGCGCTCGGCGACGGCCATCACTACCTGTTCAAGTCGATGGACGGATCGGTGCCGCGTCTCGGCGTGCATGCGATACGCATGAGCAGCGACCACACGCACGAATTCGCGAAGGGCGGCGTGCGCAGGCGCGAGAAGCAGGCACTCGCGCCCGGCGGCCGCTACGTCGGCCTGGTGATCCTCTTTGACATCGCCACGCTCGTGCCGCTCGCGATCCTCCAGGACGGCGAGCTGCAGCGCGCCCGCGTCGGATGCACGAGCGCGGTCGCCGCGAAACACCTCGCACGAGCGGACGCGCGGCGCGTGGGGATCGTCGGTACCGGCTGGCAGGCGACGACGCAGCTACTTGCGCTCGCACGGGTGCGCACGCTCGAGCAGGTGATCGCGTACTCCACCGATCCGGCGCGCGTGCGCCGCTTCTGCGAGGACGTCGCTCCGCGTATCGGTGTGCCGGTGACGCCCGCGGCCACCGCGCGGGAGGCCGTGGCAGGCGCGGACATCATCGTGCTCGCGACGAACTCGCACGATCCCGTCATCGACGGCGCGTGGCTGGAGCGCGGCCAGCACATCGGCTCGGTGCAGAGCCACGAGCTGGACGACGTCACCCTTCACCGTGCCGACGTGATCGTCGTGCGCAGCGAGGACCCCGCGACGTTCCACTTCGCGCCAGGACGAGGTCCCATCGAGGCGACCGAGGTGCGCGACCTTCGCGAGGAACTGCGTTCCAGGGTGATCACCCTCGGCGAGGTGCTCCTCGGACGCGGTGGCCGACGCTCCCCTGCCGACATCACGCTCTTCACCGGTGGCGGCCTCGGCGCGTCCTCGGGCCTCGGCATCCAGTTCGCGGCCACCGCGCACGCGGTCTTCCAGGCGGCACGTGCCGCCGGCATCGGCCGCGAGCTGCCGACCGACTGGTTCACGGAGACCGCCAAGCCCTGAGCCGGTGGGCGCGTGATGCTTGCGCCGGATCGGATTGGTACTACCATTCGCGCCCACAGATGGGGGGTCCGGGTGCCAAGCTCGTCGCGACCAACGTCGTCGTCGAGTACTGGCTTGCCCGCTCCGAGATGCTGTTCACGGCTGTCGAGGGCGTCGACCTCGAGATCGCCGACGGCGAGTTCGTCGCGATCGTCGGACCGTCGGGCTGCGGCAAGACGACCTTCCTCAACGCCGTCGACGGCCTCATCCCGATCGCGGACGGCTCGCTGACCCTGGACGGCCGCGAGATCAGCAGCCCCGGCCGCGACCGCGCGATGGTCTTCCAGCAGCCCGGGCTGCTCCCATGGCGCACCGTCCTCGGCAACGTCATGTTCGGCGTCGAAGCGCAGGGGACCATGACCAAGAGCGAGGCGCTCGAGCGGGCCAAGCAGCAGATCGAGCTCGTGGGGCTCAGGGGGTTCGAGGACGCCTACCCGCTCGAGCTGTCGGGCGGCATGCAGCAGCGCGTCAACCTCGCCCGCGCGCTCCTGACGGACCCCGAGATGCTGCTCCTGGACGAGCCGTTCGCCGCCCTGGACGCGCAGACACGCGAGCTCATGCAGCTGGAGCTGCTCAAGATCTGGAACAAGAGCCGCAAGACGGCGCTCTTCATCACGCACGACATCAAGGAGGCGATCTATCTCGCGGACCGCGTGATCGTCTTCACCAAGCGGCCAGGTCGTGTGAAGTGCGAGATCCGGGTCGACATCCCGCGGCCGCGGAGCCTGCGCGTGAAGCGCGATCCGAAGTTCGTCGCCTACGAGGACCAGATCTGGGAGAGCATCGAGGAGGAGCTCACCGTCAAGCCCGAGCGGCTCCTGGCGGGGATGCCGGGATGAGCATCAAGGAAGTGGACACGGTCCCCCTGCCTGTGACCCGCGGGGAAGCGGCGCGGCCGCGCACGAGGCGTTCGGTCGTGAAGCCGCGGCGCTGGAAGCGGTACGAGGCCACGCTGATCGGGACCGTCAGCGTCCTCGGCGTACTCCTCACCTGGCAGGCCACCGATAGCGCGAAGATGCTCCCCTTGTTCCTGCCCGGTCCGATCGCGATCGGTCGGGCACTCGTGACGCTCTTCACCGATCCGCGCAGCGAGATCTGGCTGGATCTCTCGACGAGCGGACAGGAGCTCGCGGTCGGCTACGGCGGCGCGGTCGTCGTCGGCCTGGTCGTCGGGATCCTCATGGGCTGGTACACGCGCTTCCAATACGCCCTCGATCCCTTCGTGAACTTCTTCTACAGCACACCCCGCATCGTGCTCATCCCCGTCTTCATCATCTGGCTCGGCATCGATTGGCAGTCGAAGGTCGCGGTGATCTTCCTCGGTGCCGTGTTCCCGATCATCATCAACACGATGGCCGGCGTGCGGAACACCGACGTCGCGCTCATCCGCGTCGCGAGATCGTTCGGCGCGTCCGAGGCGCTCATCTTTCGCCGCGTCGTGCTTCCGGGTGCGGTCCCCTTCATCCTCACGGGATTTCGCCTCGGTGTGGGCCATGCCCTGACAGGCGTGATCGTCGCCGAGTACATCGCCGCGGTGAACGGCGTGGGCAAGCTCATCGCCGACGCAGGCGTCACGTTCCAGATGGCCAAGATGTTCGCGGGCGTCGTCTTCATCGCGGGCACGGGCGTGCTCCTCACATGGCTGCTGCAACGGATCGAGAACCGGTTCCAGAGCTGGCGACCACAGATCAAGAGCTAGGCGGGAGGGACACATGCGACTGAGACTCACGGTCCTAGGGACGGTCATGGCGGTCCTCGCCGCGGCGTGCGGCGGAGCGCCGGCGGCCACATCGGCGCCGGCATCGAGCCAGGCGGCCGCGACGACGGCGCCGACCGCGGCCGCGGCGACGAAGCGACCGTGCTGCACGAAGGTCATCGCGGGGTACAGCAACATCACCGCGGACAACTGGGTGCTCTGGTACGCGTTCGAGAAGGGGATCTTCAAGGAGAACGGGCTCGATGTGGACATGAAGTCCATCAGCGGCGGCGCGCAGACGAGCGCCGCTCTTCTGGCGAACCAGATCAACATCGGTCAGTTCGGCGGCTCGGAAGCGCTCTCGGCCACCGCGGCCGGCGCCGATCTCGTGGTGATCGGCGACATGGCACCGGTCTACCCGTACATCCTCTACGCGCAGAAATCGATCAAGACGGTCGCCGACCTCAAGGGCAAGAAGATCGGCGTATCCAACGTCGGTGGCTCGAGCGACATCGCGACGCGCGCCGCACTGAAGAAGGAAGGTCTGGACCCCGAGAAGGACGTCCAGATCGTGGCCGTCGGCTCGCACGCGAACCGGACGGCAGCGCTCCTCGCCGGCAGCATCGACGCCGGCGTCGACGACCCGCCCGAGGACGAGGAGCTCGTGAAGGCGGGCCTCAACGCGCTGATCGACCTCGCAGCCCTGAAGCTGCCAACGGCGAACACGGCGATCGTCGTCCAGCGTTCCTGGCTCGACGCGAACAAGGACGCCGCGCAGGCGTACATCGACTCCACCGTCATCGCCCGAGCGGCCATGCTGAAGGACAAGGCAGGCACCCTCGGGGTGCTCGACAAGTACTTCAAGAAGGCGCTCGGCGAGGCCGGCGTGCGCGCCTTCGACTTCTTCCTCGCGGGAAAGAACGCGGTGACGCCGCAGTACCCGTTCCCGGCGATCGAGCAGTTCGGCCCGGCCGTGGAGGAGCTGAGCCCGAAGAACCCGAAGATCAAGGACGTCGATCTGAAGAAGCTCATCGACGCGTCCTACGTAAAGAGCGCCCAGGACCGCAAGCTGGGCGGCTAGCGCGCCCGCGCGCCGACCAGAGGTGGAGGAGGGCGATGCCCTCCTCCACTCGTTTCTAGAAAGGCTGGATGATCGAGGGATGAGCGAGACCGAGACGACCGCGGAGCAGGCGAAGTTCCTGAGCGACCCCTACCGCGAGTGGGCGGAGCGCGAGGGCATCCCGATCCACGAGGACTTCGGCTTCGACCTGCTGGCGCTCGAGCTCGCGCCGTGGGCGCGGATGGAGGCGCGCGGCGCCTTCGCGCACTGCCTGGGCCGCGGCGACTTCGCGAACATGTACGTCTGCGAGCTCGCGCCCGGCGGGCGCACCGCGCCGCAACGCCATCTGTACGAAGAGGTCGTGTACGTGCTCTCGGGGCGCGGGAGCACCACCATCGACGCGCCCGAAGGAGAGCGTTCCTTCGAATGGCATGAAGGCAGCCTCTTCGCGCTGCCGCTGAACGCGCGCTACCGCCACTTCAACGGCAGCGGCCAGAGGCCGGCGCGCTTCGCCGCCGTCACCGATCTCCCGCTCGTGCTGAACCTCTTCCGCAACGAGTCGTTCATCTGGTCCAACGACACGGTGTTCCGCGAGCGCTTCGGCGATCCGCGCTACAACAAGGGCGAAGGCACCTTCATCCCCAAGCAGCCCGGCCGGCACATGTGGGAGACCAACTTCGTTCCCGACCTGCGCACGCTCGAGCTGCAGACCTGGGACAAGCGTGGCGGCGGCTCGCGCAACATCATGTTCGTCCTCGCGGACGGGACCATGCACGCGCATGTCTCGGAGATGCCCGTCGGCACGTACAAGAAGGGCCACCGTCACGGCGCGGATTTCCACGTCTTCACCGTGAAGGGCACCGGCTACAGCCTCTACTGGTACGACGGGGAGAAGGACTTCAAGCGGTTCGACTGGAAGCACGGCGCCGTCTTCACGCCGACCGACATGCTCTTCCATCAGCACTTCAACACGAGCGCCGAGCCCGCGCGCTATCTCGCGATCGCGTTCGGCGGGCTGCGCTACCCCACCCTCGGCGACAAGCGCAAGACCTTCGCCGGGATGGACGTGTCCGTGAAGGACGGCGGCCGCCAGATCGAGTACGAGGACGAGGACCCGCGGATCAGACGGATCTACGAAGAGGAGCTCCGCAGGAACGGCGTCGCATCGCGGATGGACGAAGTGTTCGCGGCCGCCGCGGCCCTACGCCACGGCGGCCGCGTCACGACGCCTTAGTCGGCGGCGACGGCCTGCGTGCCGGTGCGTCCCGCGCGCTCGGGCGCGTCCTCGAAGAACACGACGTTGTCGTAGCCGATGAACTTGAAGACGCGGTTCTGCGCCACGAGGAAGACGAGCGGAGTCCTCCCGGTGTTCACGATCTGGTGCACGGTGTTCGTCGGAACGTAGACGACGTCACCGGTGTTGAAGTCCCATGTCGTCGGCTCCTTCGGGATCCGCGCGTAGTACTTGTCGTCGATGTCGGCTTCCACGTCCCACTGGAGGCTCCGGCCGGCGCCCGAGATGACGTAGACCATCTCGTCGGACATGTGCCAGTGCTTCCCGCTCCGGCCGCCGGCCGGGACCTCCTGCTGGTACAGGTCGAGGCTGTGGGTGCGCGCGTCGGTGCGCTCCTTCGAGAGGATCACACGCACCTTTCCGTCCCGCGTGGTCTCCCAGCGCGTGTCGGCGGGCGTGATGACCTTCTTCTTGCTCTCCCAGCCGGGTGTCCAGAGCCGCGACCAGTCCTCGCGCGGTCCGAACTTCGACTCGTCGGCGAACGCCGCGGAGCGGCCCTGCTGCCACATGCCCAGGAGCATCCAGGTGGTCTTCGCCTTGAGGACGAGCGCCAGCGCGCGCTCCGTGGCCGAGAGGTTGTGGTGCTTGTGCTTGCTGTCGGTGTGGACGATGACGAGGTCGTCCTTCTTCCACTCGTAGCGCTTGCCGTCGTGGATCTCGTAGCCGGCGCCATCGAGGATGTAGAAGTGGGCCTCGTTCTGGTGGCCGTGCCCGTGGTTCTCGCCGCCCGGCTTCAGCTCCACGAAGTGGACCTGGAGCGACTGGCTCAAGAACGGCTCGTCGCCGGGCCCGACCATCCACCAGGTCCGCGACTTGCCCTCGTCGGAGTCGCCAGAGTGCCCGACGCTTCCGTCGTCGACCACCGTGCCGGCCCGGCGCACGCGGTCCACCCTGCGCTGCTTGTCCCGGAAGTCCTTCAGTCCGTAGGTCTCTGAGCCAAAGCCGCGCAGGAACGTGCGCTGGTCCTCACCCACTGTGGCCTCCTTCGGCGATCGGTCTTGGTCCAATGGTATGACGTTTCGCCAGTCCGGCGGCCTGGCGCGTGGCGGGGGTCGCGAGGGCGACGATCAGGAAGGCGGCGAGGCTGCCGCCGGCGACGATCTGGAACATCGGCCCGATGCCGAACGCGGTCGCGATCGCGCCGCCGACGCTCGGTCCGATGATGCTCCCGATGTCGAGACCGGCGTTGTAGACGCCCGACGCGAGGCCGACGTCGCGGCCCTCCTGGCGGAGCTCGGCGATCGTCGCGGCGCTCGTCGCGCGCAGCATCCCGCGCGTCAGGCCCATGATCACGAAGATCGGGAAGAGCGCGAACAGCGAGCTCGAGAACGGGATCGCGATGGCCGCGAGCGCGGAGGCGATGACCGCGACGAGCGTGACGCGTCGGTAGTCCATCGACCGCAGCAGCACCGCGATGCCGAAGCGGATGAAGATCGCGGCGCCGCTCTTGATCGCGCGCAGCAGGCCCACCAGAGCGAGCGATATGCCGACGCCCGGCGCGAAGACAGGGAAGAACGTGTCCTGGCTGTCCTGGACCAGGTTCAGATAGAGCACGATGACGACGGCGAGCCAGACGCGGCTGTCGAGGCGCGCCCCCGACGCGAGCAGACCGCGCAGCCCGCTGCCGCGATCGAAGACGTGCGCGCCGCCCTCCAGCGGCGGCAGCGCCATGACCGCGACCGCGGCGATGAACGGCATGACGCCGACGAGTCCGAGCGTCGCCGGCATGCCGATCCGCTCCGCGAACGTCCCGCCGATGAGCGACCCCAGCGCGTAGCCGGTCGAGACCGCCGCAGTGTACCAGGCCATGGACGCGCCCACGGAGCGCTTCCCGGTCACGTCGATCGCGAGCGCGAGGCCGAGCGTGCCGAGCGTGCCGAACGCGAAGCCCTGGAGCGCCGACAGGCCCGCGACGACGAGGCCCTGGCCATTCGCGAACGCGAAGCCGATCGTCGAGACGCCGAACGCGACGAGCGCCAGCGCGTACTGCCGCTTCGCGCGATGCGATCGGTAGGCGACGCCCGCGGGCACGCGCGACACCAGCTGCAGCACCGCGATGAGCGACGTGAGGAAGCCGATGATCGAGAGCGGGTAGCCGTACCCGGCGAGGTACGGCGGATAGATGATCTCCACGGTGCCCTTCGCCGTCGTGATCGACGCCGCGACGGCGAGCATGAGGAGATAGGAGCCGCGAGGGCTCCGGAGGACGAACGAGCTCACGTCGCGCGGGACGAGGTGGCGATGCCGCTCCATCGCTCGAACAGCGCGTGCTCCACTCCGAGCTGGTCGAGCGCCTTGCCGACGCTGTGGTCGACGAGATCCATGAGCGTCTTCGGCCGCTGGTAGAACCCGGGCACCGGCGGCAGGATGACCGCGCCGGCGAGGGTGAGCTCGTGCATGAGCCGCAGGTGGTTCGCGTTCAGCGGGGTCTCGCGGACCATGAGCACGAGCCTGCGGCGCTCCTTGAGGTGCACGTCGGCCGCGCGCACGATGAGGTTGTCGTTCAGCGCGCCCGCGACCCCGGCCATCGTGCGGATGCTGCACGGCGCCACGAGCATCGCCTGGGTCTGGAACGACCCGCTCGCGATCGTGGCGGCGAGGTCCTTCTCGTCGTGGACCACGTCGGCGAGCTTCAGCACGTCCTCGACGGAACGGTCCGTCTCGTAGGCGATCGTCGCCTTCGCGCCCGCGGACACGATGACGTGGAGCTCGATCGAGCGATCCGCGCGGATCGCCTCGAGCGCGCGGATCCCGTAGATCGCGCCCGAGGCCCCCGAGATCGCGACGACGATCCGGCGGGGCGCGCTCACCTGCGGCGCCGCGCGACGCGAGCCACTACTTGGCGCGGCGGACGAGGCGCGGCGCCGTGGGCGTGGGGGCGGCCGCGCCGTCGGAGCGCGTCGCGAGGCTGCGCCGCAGACGCTTCTCGAAGTCGGCCAGGTGATTCAGCATGATGTCGCGCGCGCCATCCGGGTCGTGCCGGCGCACCGCCTCGACGATCTCCTCGTGCGCCTTCTGCGTCATGCGGCCTGACTTGTCGTCGCGGAGGTCGCGGATCGACGGCACCAGCAGCTGGCGGTAGGCCTCGACGGTCGCCTCGAGGACCTCGTTGCGCGCGGCCCGCGCGAGTACGACGTGGAAGTCCATGCTCGCGTCGGCATGCGTGATCGGCTCGCGCAGCAGCGGCCGCGCCGACTCCACGCTCTGCTGCAGGCGGCTCACCGCGCCGGCATCGGCGCGCTGCGCCGCGAGCGATGCCGTCGCGGCCTCGACGATGGTGCGAGCCTCGGCCAGCTCGGACAGGGTCATGCGCTTCAGGCGGATCATCGTCGAGATCGATTCGGCGACCCGGTCGGTGTTCGCGTCGGCCACGAACGCGCCGCCCATCGCGCCGACCTTCACGCGGATGAGGCCGCGCGCCTCGAGGACGCGGAGCGCGTCGCGGACGGTGATGCGCGAAACGCCGAACTGCTCGGCGAGCTCGCGCTCCGATTGGAGCCGATCGCCCGCGTGCAGCTCGCCGCCGAATACCGCGCGCTCGATCTGCGAGACGATCTCCCCGCTCGCTCGCGATTGCCGTACGGGGGTGAACACGACGAGAATCGTACCCCTGGCCACTCTCTTCCCCGGGCTGAGCCCGCTCCGGCACCGCAACGCGCTCCTCTATTTCTCCGGGCTCACGGTCTCGCAGTGCGGCGACTGGATGGAGACGACGACCACGTCGTGGCTGCTCTACCAGATCACCGGCGATCCGGCGCTCCTCGGTCTCGGCGGGGCGATCCGCGCGGCGGCGATCATCCTCTTCGGCCTCATCGGCGGCGCCGTCGCCGACCGCACCGATCGCCGGCGGCTGCTCCTCATCACGCAATGCGGGTTCGCGACGACGTCGCTGGTGCTCGGCCTGCTGGTCCTGGATGGCCGCCTCAGCTTCTGGCACATCTACGCGTTCGCGGCGGCGAACGGCGCGCTCGAGTCGATCGATTCGCCCGCGCGCCGCGCGATCTTCCCGATGCTCGTCCATCGCTCCGAGATGCAGAGCGCCGTCGTGCTGAATTCGACGGTCTTCCGGCTGGCGCGGCTCGTCGGGCCCGCGATCGCCGGCGTGAGCATCGCGCTGTACGGACCGGCGGTCTCGTACTTCGTGAACGTCGTGAGCTACGTCGCGATCCTCGGCGCGCTGCTCTTCATGCGCGTCCCCACGATGCCCGAGCGCCGGACCGCGCCGCTCATGCGCGAGGTCGTCGACGGCCTCCGCTACACGCTGCGCCGCCCGCTGCTGCGCGCCGTGCTCGTGATGGAGTCCACGCACAGCCTCTTCGGCGTGAACACCGCGCTCATCACGATCCTCGCCTCGGACGTCCTCCACAGCGGTCCGCAGGGTCTGGGTCTGCTGCTCTCGGCGCAGGCGCTCGGCGCGCTCATCGGGACGATGGGCCTCGTCATGATCGGCGACATGGAGCGCAAGGGCCGCGCGATGATGATCTCGGGCGTCGCGTACTGCGTCGCGCTCGCGCTCCTGTCTTTCGCGCGGCGCTTCGAGGTGGCGGCGCTCCTGCTCGTGCTCACCACGGTGGCCGATGCGTTCTGGACCGCCATGCGCAACACCATGTTCCAGCTCCACACCGACGACGCCTATCGCGGCCGGAGCATGTCCACGCTGCTGCTCGCCGGCCGCGGCTTCACGCAGGCGGCACAGCTCGAGACCGGCATCGCGGTGTCGATCGCGGGACTCCCGTTCGCGATCCTCTCGGGCGCCGCGGTGATCGCGCTCGCGATGGGCGCGGTGAACGCGCGCACCGCGGAGGTCCGCTCGTTCCGCGGGATCCCAGACGCCGTCCCAGCGTCCGCGGCGACCGAGCTCGGCGGCGGCGGCGAGGGGTAGCGCCGGAGCTCAGGCGACGAGCCGCTCGAGGGCACGTCGCGTCCAGACCGTCGCCATGTCGCGCTTGAACGCGGCGCTCCCGCGCACGCCATCGAGCGGGTCGACCTCGTCGCGTACGAGCTCGGCGGCGTCGCGCAAGAGGGCCGGCGCCGGCCGCGCCCCGATCAGGGCGCGCTCGACCGCGCGCGCGCGTATCGGTACCGGGGCGGCGCCGCCCAGCGCCACGCGCGCGGAGGCCACGCGCCCGTCGCCATCGAGCCGGACCGCGGCCGCGACGGAGACCGTCGCGTAATCGTCGAGCGATGCCGGCAGGAACTTGACGTAGGTCGCGCGCGTGCCCGCCACGACCGGCGGGACGCTCACACCGAGGATCAGCTCGCCGTCGGCGAGCGACGTCGTGAGGTGGTCGACGAAGAGACGCTCGACGGGCACGTCGCGACGCGCGCCATCCGGTCCCGCCACGCGCGCGATCGCGTCGAGGGCGATGAGCATCGGCGGCGGGTCCTGCGCCGGGTCGGCGTGCGCGAGGTTCCCGCCGACCGTCGCCTGATGACGGATGCGGACGGTCGCGATGCGCGCGAACGCCTCGGCGAGCGCCGGATGGTGGGACCGCACCGCTTCCGACCGCTCGACCTCCCGATGTGTGGCGAGCGCCCCGCTCCAGAGAGCGTCGCCCTCGAGCCGGATCCCGCGCAGCTCCTCGCAACGCCGAAGGCCGACGACATGGCCGGGGCGGATGAGCCCCTGCCGGTAGAGGATCGCGAACGCGGCGCCGCCCGCGAGCGCGACGGCGTCGCCGCCGTGGCCGCGCAGCAGGTGCGTGGCCTCGTCGACCGTCGCGGGCTCGTGGTAGTCGAAGGTCACGACGAGCCGCGGCTCACCGCGAGGATCGCGTTCGTGATGCCCTCGTAGCCGGTGCAGCGGCAGAGGTTCCCCATCATCCAGCCGTCCACATCGGCGCGCGACGCGCGTGGGTTCTCGCGCAGGAGCGCGCTCGCGGCGACGATCTGGCCGGGCGTGCAGATCCCGCACTGGAATCCGCCGCGCGCGATGAACGCGTCCTGCAGCGGACTGAGCGCATCGCCCGACGCGAGGCCCTCGATGGTCTCGATGACGGCGCCGTCGACGAGGACGACGGGCATGAGGCACGACGACACCAGCGCGCCATCCACGATGACGGAGCACGCACCGCACACGCCGATGCCGCACGACTCCTTCGTGCCCGTGAGGTCGAGGTCGTCCCGGAGCAGGTCGATGAGGAACCGCTCGACGGGGACGTCGCGCTCGATCGCCACGCCGTTCACGGTCACCCGGATCGGCCGCGTCCTCATGCCGCCTCCCGCGCTGCGCGTCGAGACATCAGCGCGGCCGCGTCACGACGTCGCCGAGCGCGGCACGCTTCTCGTGTTTGACGACGTCGAGCGCGCGCTGGAGCGCCGGGCGGGGCGCCGGACAGCACCGGCACGCGAGAAGATCGCAATCTGGAATGATCGTTCCATGAAGTGGCGAGCATCTGCTCGTGACCGCTGACCCGTCACGCCGGCGGACCTCTCCCGCCTCCGCCTCGAATACCCGACTCACCGGCGCGTGCCCACGACCACGGGCGTTCCGCGCCGCAGTCACGCTGCGCGGCGATCGGTACTACGAGGGCGCGACGTCGTCGGAGAGGCCCGAAGTCGCTCCAGGCCTTCGGCGTCGCCGATCGCGCGGATCACATCGGCTCGCGGAGACGCGCGACGGCCGCCTGTACTCGCGCGCCGCGCGAACGATCGGCCGCTCGACGTCGCGTACTTCAACGCGGCTGCAGGTCGTCGCGTACGGGCCGGCGAGCTGACGCCGGTCGCGCGGGCTACACCCGGGGTGCGCCGAGCAGCCGCTCCAGGTTCCCGCCGAGGATCGCCTCCTTCTCGGCGTCGGTGAGGCTCGGGAGCGCGACGAGCCACTCCCGCGGCTGATAGCCCGCCCCCGCGCGGCCGGCCGCGAAGCCGGGGTAGTCGGTGCCGAACACGACACGGTCGGTGCCGACCGAGTCGAGCAGGAACCGCAGCGCGCGCTCGCTGTGCGTGATGCAGTCGTAGTGGAAGCGCGCCAGGTACTCGCTCGGCGGTCGCGTGATGTTCGCCCGGGCCTCCTCGCGCCACCGCCAGCCCCAATCCATCCGGCCGGCGGCGAACGCGGCGTAGCCGCCGCCGTGCGCGAGCGCGACCTCGAGCCGCGGAAAGGCGTCCATCACGCCGCCGAACACGAGCGCGGCGAACGACAGGGTCCGCTCGACCGGATTGCCGATCGTGTTGGACACGTGGTACCGGTCGAAGCGCGTCGAGACGAGCGTGGGCGAGGCCTGATGAACGAATACGAGCGCGCCCATCTCCTCGGCGGCGCGCCAGAACGGCCGGAACCGCGGCTCGTCGTACAGCGCGCCGTTCACGTGGTCGCCGATCATCGCTCCGCTGAATCCGAGCACGTGCATCGCGCGATCGAGCTCCGCGATGGCGCGCCCGATGTCCTGCATCGGAAGGATCGCGAGTCCCCGGAAGCGGTCGGGCCGGCCGGCGACCAGCTCGCCGATCTCGTCGTTGCACTCCCGGTGGATCGCGGCCGCCGCGGCGGCGTCGTGCTCGTAGACGTACATCTGCGGCTCCGCCGACACGACCTGCGCGTCGACCCCGAGCCGGTCCATGTCCGCAAGACGATCCGGCGCGCTGATGGCCCGGCCCTGCCCCCGGGCGATCGCCGCGGGCTCGATGCCGTGGAGCGTGAGGCCGGCGGCCTTCGCGTGGAGGAGGCTCCGGGGGGTGAGGTGGGCATGCAGGTCGATCGTTCGAGAGTGGAATGACAGTGCCACGCGGAACCTAGCATCCCCACGGCGGCCGCGGCGGTCAAGCACCGTGTTGCCTGAGGGGCGCCGCCCGACCAACGAGCGGCACGCGTTGACGCGTGCCGCGGGGGGGGGCCGTCAGCCGAGGTCGGCGAGCGCTCCCGCGACGCGCGCCTTCTCGAGCGCGTACAGCCACGTCTTCTCGATGACGAAGCGGCTGGTCAGCATCTCGCGCACGCGCCGGATCTCGTCACCGGTGTACGCCTTCACGCTCCCGAGGTTCCTGGCGAGGTAGTTCCGCTGCGCGCTCTCCTCGAGGTAGAGCGCGGCCGTGACGCATTCCGGCACGTCCCCGCCGACGACGAGCGCGCCGTGACCGCGAAGGAGCACCGCCGTGGCCGCGCCCAGGTCGCGCGCGACCGGCGCGCCGAGCTCGTCGCTCCGGATGAGCTCGGGATTGTCGTGGACCGGGATGGTGCCGCCGAAGAAGGCGCCCGCGTTCGACGCCGGCTCGAGCGGAAGGCCGGCCACCGCGAACGCCGTCGCGTAGAGCGGATGGAAATGCGCGGCGCTGCGCACCTCGGGTCGCGCGCGGTACGCGGCGAGATGCAGCGCCGTCTCCGATGGCGGCAGCGCGTCGGAGAGGCGCGCGCCGTCCGACACGCGCGCCGAGGCGATGAGCTCCGGCCCCACGGTCAGACGGCTCGCCCCACGGTCGCAGATGTAGATGACGTCACCGTCGCGGATCGAGAGGTGGCCGTGCATGTCGAAGAGCCCCGCTACCGCGAGGACGCGCGTGGCCGTCGCGCACTCGAGGCGGACGTCGCGCTCGCTCATGTCGGGTACCCCTCTGGCGACTCGTCGCTGGTCCAGTGACCGAGACGGTAGTAGCGGCGGCCGTAGCGAAGGAGCGGATCCCAGTGACGGTCGCTTACCAGGTGCTCGGCGACCTCGCCGACGAACAGGAGGTGATCGCCGGTCGGGATGGTGTTCACGACGCGGCACCAGAGCACCGCGATGCTCCCGTCGACGCCGGGCGCGTGGAAGCCGGCGGGCGGGTCCACCGTCCGGATGTCCAGCGTCGCGAACTTGTCGGGGCCCGCCGCGGACTTCCCGGCCGCCACGGCGAGATCCTGCTGCGAATCGTGCAGCAGGGAGAGGCTGAATTCGCCGCTCTCACGGATGAGGCGCGTCGTGCGCGAGCCGGTGTGCTCCGCGATCGCGATCATGGCCGGCGCGAGCGAGACGTACATCGCGGTGCCGGTCCCGCAGGAGCGCTCGTCGCCGTGCGCGGCGCCGACGATCGCGACCGCGTGCGAGATGCGCGAGAGGGCGCGCCGCGCGACCTCGTAGCGATCGGTCGTCTCGGCGGTCATCGGCTCAGCGCTGCGGGCGCCAGGCGTCGAAGTGCCGCTCGAGCCGCTGCAGGGCGAGGGTCATCAGGAGCCCGGCCGTCGCGATGATCGTGAGCCCCGCGAAGACCTGAGCGCTCTGAAACGTCTGCCCGGCGATCATCATCATCTTCCCGATCCCGTGCTGCGCGGCGACGTACTCTCCGACGACGACGCCGATGAGCGCGTGCCCGAGTCCGAGCCGCAGACCGGTGAGGATGAACGGGACCGACCCCGGGAGCGCGATGGTCCGGAAGATTTGGAGATCGCTGCCGCCCAGAGAGCGGGCCACACGGATCAGGTGGGTGTCGAGATTGCGCACGCCCGCGGTCGTGTTGATGAGAATCGCGAAGAACGCGCCGAGGAAGATCACCGCGACCTTCGACTCGACGCCGATCCCGAACCAGATGATGAACAGCGGCAGCAGCACGATGCGCGGGGTCGCGTAGAGGAACGTCACGAACGGATCGAGCGCGTACCGCACCCGCGGATACCAGCCGAGCAGCAAGCCGAGCGGGATCGCGGTGACGGCGGCGAGCGCGTAGCCCGTCACGAACTCCTGGCCGGAGATCGCGATGTCGATGCCGAGCTCGCCACCTTTCACCAGCTCGGCGAACGCGGTCACGATGTCCGTTGGACCGGGGAGGAACAGCGCGGACCAGATGCGCGCGTTCGCCACGAGCTGCCACGCGATGAGGAAGACGACCACCGCGACCGTCCCGATCACGAGGGAGTCGTTGCGCCGGAGCCAGCCCTGATCGGGCAGCGGCGTCGTGATGACGATCGAGCTGTCGCGCGGGGGCGCGACGGCGGCGCGATCGACGCGCTGCGCCTCGGCCATCAGGCGCTCGCGGCCATGGTGTCTCGGGCCGCCTCCTCCCGGATGCTCTCCCAGATGCGCGTTTCGATGGCGACGAAGCGCGGATCGTGCTTGATCCGGAGGTCACGCGGACGCTCGAGACCGATCGCGATCGTCTCCTTCAGTCGCCCCGGCCGCGCCGTGAACACGAAGACGCGGTCCGCCAGGTATACGGCCTCCGCGATGTCGTGGGTGATGAAGATCGCGGTCTTGCGCGTCTCGCTCCAGACGCGCAGCAGCTCCTGCTGCATCGTCTCGCGCGTCTGGGCGTCGAGCGCGGCGAACGGCTCGTCGAGCAGCAGGATCTCGGGGTCGACGGCGAGGGCGCGCGCGAGGTTCACGCGCTGCTGCATCCCGCCGGACAGCTCGAGCGGATACGACTCCTCGAAGCCCTTCAGGCCGACGAGCTCGACGAAGCGCTCCGCGCGCCGGCGCGACTCGTTCTTGGGCAGGCGCTGGATCTCGAGCCCGTAGGCGACGTTCCGCGTAACGGTGCGCCACGGAAGCAGGCTCGGCTGCTGGAACACCATCGCTCGGTCGCGACCAGGACGATCGATCGAACGACCGTCGAGCGTGAGCGACCCCGTCGTGAGCGGCAGCAGGCCGTCGACGGCGTTGAGGAACGTGGTCTTGCCGCAGCCGGACGGCCCGACGATCGCGACGAACTCGCCCTCGTCGACGTCGAGCGAGACGTGGTCGACAGCGAGCAGCATGTCGCCGTAGCGCTGCCGGCGATGGTGGATCACCACGTCCCGTGCTTCGAGCTTCATCGGCGCAGTCTGCGCTCCCGTCGTCCCAGTGGTCCAATGGTATTAACATTCGGCCCGGAGACCAGCCCGGACGCCGTACATTCAAGCGAATTCCACGCCGAGGGGGAACGACCCATGGCCACGACGCTCAAGACCCAGACGCAGGTGCCGACCGATCTGCGCGAATGGCTACGGAAGATCGAGGAGATCGGCGAGCTCCAGGTCGTGACCGGCGCCACCGCCGAGGACGACATCGGCATGGCGACCGAGCTCCTCGGCCGCACGCGTCCGTCCAAAGCGACCGTCTTCGACGAGATCCCCGGATACACGAAGGGCTTCCGCGTCCTCTCGAACGGCCTCGGCTCGTTCAAGCGCATCGCGATCACGCTCGGCCTGCCGGTCGACGAGTCGCCGCACGAGCTTGTCCGCCTGTGGCAGGAGCGCGTCCGCAAGGGCATCCCCTCCATCGCGGCCGAGGTCGTGAAGGACGGCCCGGTGTTCGAGAACGTCATGCGCGGCTCCGAAGTCGATCTGCTCAAGTTCCCGACGCCGAAGTGGCATGAGTTCGACGGCGGCCGCTACCTCGGCACCGGCAGCTTCGACATCACGATGGACCCGGACGAGGGCTGGGTGAACCTCGGCACGTATCGCGTCATGGTCCAGAACAAGAACACCCTCGGCTTCTACATCTCGCCCGGCAAGCACGGCCGCCAGCACCGCGACAAGTGGTTCGCGAAGGGCGAGAAGATGCCGGTCGCGTTCGTGCCGGGCGGCGACCCGCTGCTGTTCCTCTCGGCGTGCACCGAGATCCCGTACGGCATCACCGAGTACGACTGGGCGGGCGGCGTGCGCGGCGTCCCGTACCGCGTCGTCAAGGGCCCGGTCACGGGCCTGCCGATCCCGGCGGACGCCGAGATCGTCATCGAGGGGTACGCCGACGCCAACGACAAGATGGTCGAAGGGCCGTTCGGCGAGTGGACCGGCTACTACGCCTCGGGCGAGCGCGAGGAGCCGGTGATGCGCGTGTCCGCGGTCTACCACCGCAACGATCCGATCATCCTGGCCTCGCCGCCGAACGTCCCGCCGGACGAGCAGTCCTTCTATCGGGCGTTCATGCGCTCGGCGCGCCTGCGCGGCGACCTCGAGGGCGCCAGCATCCCGGGCATCACCGGCGTGTGGTGCCACGAGGTCGGAGGCTCTCGTCTCTTCAACGCGATCTCCATCAGCCAGCGCTACGCGGGCCACGCGCGGCAGGTCGGCCACGCCGCCGCGACGGTCCACACCGGCGCGTACCTCGGCCGCTACACCGTCGTCGTCGACGACGACATCGACGTGATGGATCTCGAGGAGGTCCTCTGGGCGATGTGCACGCGCTCGGATCCGTCCGAGTCGATCGACATCATCCCCCGCATGTGGTCGGGCCCGCTCGACCCGCGCATCCACCCGGACCGCAAGGGCCTCTCTTCGCGCGCCGTCATCGACGCGACGCGGCCGTGGGAGTGGCGCGACAAGTTCCCGCGTTCGCAGCTGCCGACGCCGGAGACGAAGCGCAAGGCGCTCGAGAAGTGGGGCTGGCTGGTCGGGAAGGGCGAGAAGCCGAAGGGTCGGTGACGCTGACTCCGGGCTGTAACGAGGCCGCGACGAGGGGCGCGCGCTTTCGCTGCGGATAGGGGATCGCGCGCGGCTCCTCCGGCTCGAGCTTCTCCGCGAGCGGGGCCGAGCCCGAGAGGTCCGCGAAGAGGATCGCGACCACCTCGCGCTGCTCGGTGAGCGGCCCGTGCGGCAGCGACCCGCGTGCCGCGCGCCGGCGCGGCGAAGAGCGGGCGCCGAGTGCCCTCGTCTCGTCGCGCGCGGCGCCGCGGCGGGCCGCGAATGGTATAACAATTGACCACTCAGCGCCCGGTGGGACCGGGAGCGTGGGAGGTACCGGATGCGATCGCATCGCGTGCTCGTTCTGACCCTGGCTGCGCTGCTCGTGGCGACCGCGTGTGGTGGGGGCGCGAACACGCCGAGCTCGGCGCCGGCGGCGTCGTCGGCCGCGGCCGCGGCGACGACGACACCGAAGCCCGCACCGACCAAGATCAAGTCCTCGTACGGCAACGTCACGCCGGCGAACCTCGCGCCCTTCATGGCGAAGGAGCTCGGACTCTTCGAGAAGTACAACCTCGACGTGGACCTCCAGCTCATCGACGGCGGCACCGCGTCCGCCGCGGCGCTCGTCGCCGGGCAGACGCAGATCGCTAACTTCGGCGGCACCGAGGCGATGAGCGGCTACATCGCCGGCTCGGACATGCAGGTGCTCGCGCTGTTCGTGCCGGTGACGCCGTGGCAGCTCCTCGCGAAGTCCGACTACAAGTCGCCGGCCGATCTCAAGGGCAAGGTCGTCGGCGTCGCGAGCGTGGGTGGCTCCGCGTACGTCGCCGCGCAGGAGTCGTTGAAGGCTCTCGGTCTCGATCCAGCCAAGGACGTGAACATCCAAGCATTCGGCTCGACCGCCAACCTCACGAAGGGAATGCTCGGCGGCGCCGCGTACGCGGGCCCCGGCCATCCGCCGGACACGACAGCACTGCTCGCGGGCGGCTTCAAAGTGATCCACGACCTCGCGGCGCAGAAGGTACCCGCGACCGACAACTGCACGATCGTGCTGAAGTCGTGGGCGGACAAGAACAAGGCCACGGTCCAGGGCTACATCGACGCCGAGATCGAGGCCATCGCCATCGCGAAGAAGGACAAGGCCAAGACCCTTCCGATCCTGGCAAAGCTGCTGAAGCTCGACACGACGAAGGACGCGAACGCGCTCTCGCAGACGTACGACTTCTACGTGAACACGATCATCCCGGCGTTCCCGCACCCCGACGTCAAGGCGTTCACCGCGACCCGCGACACGCTCGTCGCGACGAACGCGAAGGCCAAGGACTTCGACGTGACCAAGGTGATCGACGACAGCTACGTCGCCGACGCCGAGAAGCGTGGGGTCGGGAAATAGCGCACACCGCCCCTGACCGAAGAGCGGGGCGGGCGCCGGCGCGCTCGCCCCGCTTTGGATCCGACGTCATCGTCGACCTCATGCAGGCGTTCGGTATCGAGTACGTCGCGCTGAATCCCGGCGCGACCTATCGCGGGCTCCACGACTCGCTCGTGAACTACGGTCAGGGCAAGCCCGAGATCATCCTGTGCACCCACGAGAAGATCGCCGTCGGCGTCGCGCTCGGCTACGCGCGCGCGACCGGCCGGCCGATGGGCGCGATCGTCCACGACGTCGTCGGCCTGCTCCATTCGACGATGGGCGTGTACTACGCGTACCTCGACCACCAGCCGGTCATGGTCTTCGGCGCGACGGGACCGCTGGACCGGCGACGCCGCCGACCCGGCATCGACTGGTTCCACACCGCCCAGGTGCAGGGCGAAGCCGTGCGCTACTTCACGAAATACGACGACCAGCCGGCGTCCATCGCCGACTTCCCGAACTCGTTCGCGCGCGCCTACCGCTACGCGACCTCGGAGCCGGCGGGCCCGGTGTACGTCTGCTACGACGCGGGCCTCCAGGAGGACGAGCTCACGCAGCCCATCGTGATCGACGACGTCGTCGCGGGCGCGCGTCCCTCACCGGTGCAGGCCGATCCGGCGGCGCTCGCGAAGGCCGCGGACATGCTCGCGCGGGCGGAGCGACCGGTGATCCTCGCCGAGCACGTCGGGCGGCACCCCGACGCGGTCCCCCACCTGGTGGCCCTCGCGGAGGACCTTGCGGCGGCGGTGGTGGACCTCCACGCGCGCGTCAACATCCCGAATCGCCACCCGCTCGCGCTCGCGGGTGCGGACGTGCTGAGGGACGCGGACCTCGTGCTCGCGCTCGACGTCGGCGACCTCCATCGCGCGCTCAACGAGCTGGACCGCGACAGCCGCGAGCGCGCGAAGCGCCCGCGCATCGCGCCGGGCACGCCGGTGATCGACATCGGCCTGTCGGAGCTCCGGCAGAGCAAGTGGTCCGAGGACCTCGGCGACTTCCAGCCGGTGGCGCTCTCGGTGGTCGCGGACACGCGGCTCGCGCTGCCGGCGCTGCGCCCGCTCGTGCGCGAGCGCCTCGGCGGACGTGACCGCGGCGCCCGACGCCGCGAGCTCGCCGGGATGCACGATGCCGTGCGCAAGGGATGGGAGGAGGCCGCGCGGGCCGGCTGGGACGCGTCGCCGATGACCGCCGCGCGGCTGGCCTCGGAGGTTTGGAAGGTCATCGAGGGCGACGACTGGGTGCTGACCGGCGCGGACCTCGAGGACTGGACGATGCGCCTGTGGGACATCGACTCGCCGAAGCGGTACCCCGGACACGCGCTCGGCACCGCGACGCAGATCTCGGTGGCGCTCGGCGTCGGTCTCGCGTACCGCGGCACGGACACCCTCGTCGTGGACATCCAGCCCGACGGCGATCTCATGTTCGACCCGGGCGCGCTCTGGACGGCGGCCAACGCGCGCATCCCGATCCTCGCGGTGATGTACAACAACCGCGCGTACTACAACGACTTCGAGCACCAGATCCGCGTCGCCAAGCACCGTGGGACGCCCGTCGAGAACGCGCGGGTCGGCCAGGAGATCGACGGACCGCCACCGGACTTCGCCGCGATGGCCCGGAGCATGGGCTGGTACGCCGAGGGTCCCATCAGCGACCCCGCCGAGGCCGGGCCCGCGATCGCGCGCGCCGCGGCCTACGTGAAGGAGCGCCGGATGCCCGCGCTCGTCGACACCCTCGTGCGGCGACGCGTCCCGAGCCGTTTCCGCTAGCGGCCTCGTGGCGCGCCGATGATCCGTCGCGACGTCCCGCGCCTGGAGCGCGAGCGCCCCGGCACGCCCGAGTGGGGCTCCGATGTGGTCGCGGAGATGCTGCGCCGGCTCGGGGTCCCGTACATCGCGCTCATGCCGGGCGCGTCCTTCCGTGGCCTCCACGACAGCCTGGTGAACTACCTCGGCAACGACGCGCCGCAGCTCATCCTCACGAACCACGAGGAGGTCGCCGTCGCGATCGCGCACGGGTACGCGAAGTACGCCGGTCGCGCGATGGCCGCGGCGGTCCACAGCACCGTCGGCCTCATGCACGCGACGATGACGATCTTCTGCGCCTGGTGCGACCGCGAGCCGGTGCTCGTGCTCGGCGGCACCGGGCCGATGGACGCGACCGCGCGCCGCCCCTGGATCGACTGGATCCACACCGCGCGCTCGCAGGGCGAGCTGGTGCGCGACTTCACGAAATGGGAGGACCAGCCCGCGAGCGTCGCCGCGATGCCGGAGTCGATCGTCCGCGCGTGGCGGCTCGCGCACGCCGCGCCGCGCGGACCGGTGTACGTCTGCCTCGACGTGGGACTGCAGGAGCAGCGTCTTTCGGGCCCGATCGACCTGCCCGATCCCGCGGCCTTCGCCGCGCCGAGCGCGCCCGCGCCGGATCCCGATCTCGTCGCGCGCGCCGCGATGCTGCTGATCGACGCCGAGAGCCCGCTCATCCTCCTCGGACACACGAGCGCCGGCGACTCGGCGTGGGCGGACACCATCGCGCTCGCCGAGCTGCTCGGTGCTGCGGTCGCGACGGACCGCTCGGGACCGACGTCGTTCCCGACCGACCATCCGCTCCACCAGGGCGTCTGGCGATCGCAGTCGCACGCCGGCGCGGTCGAGGCGATCCGCGACGCCGACGTCATCCTCGCGATCGATCGCGTCGACGTCGCCGGCGCTCTGCGCGTGCGCGAGGGAAGGCCGGTGCGACTCGTGAACGTGTCGCTCGAGAGCTATGCGACGCGCTCGTGGTCCACCGACTACCAGGCGCTGCCGCGAGCGGAGATCACGCTCGCGGCCGACGCCGACCTCTGCGTGGCGGCGCTGCGCGAGGCGGTGGAGACGCTCGTCGCGGACGAGCCCGCGGCCCGCCGGCGCGCGGAGGACCGCGCGAAGGCGCTCGGCGCGCGGTCGCGCGAGCGGCGCGCGGCGCTCGTGGCCGCGAACGACGCGCGCCGCGACAGCTCCCCGATCCATCTGCCGCGCGCGCTCGCGGAGCTGCGCACGGCGCTCGGCGCGCGCGCCGGCGACGCGATCGTCGCGCAGGCGCCGCACGATCCCTGGCCCACGGCGGAATGGGGCTTCACGCGTCCGCGCGCGCACCTCGGTCACGACGGCGGCGGCGCGGTCGGCTCGGGCCCCGGCATCGCCGTGGGCGGCGCGCTCGGCGCGCACGGGAGCGGCCGGCCGGTGATCGCGGTCCTAGGCGACGGCGAGCTCCTCGCCGCGCCGACCGCGCTCTGGACCGCGGCGCATCACGCGATCCCGGTCCTCTTCGTCATCGCGAACAATCAGAGCTACTACAACGACGAGGAGCACCAGGCCCAGGTGGCGCGCGCCCGCGCGCGGCCGCCGGAGAACCGCTGGATCGGTCAGCGCATGGACACGCCCGCGGTGGACTTCGCGGGGCTCGCGCGGGACCTGGGGGTGGAGGGGATCGGCCCGGTCGGCGATCCCTCGGAGATGGCGGAGGCGATGCGTCGCGGCGTCGCGGCGATCGACGAGGGACGACCCGCGCTCGTCGACGTGCGGATCGTCCGCCGCTGAGGGCTCGGGGAGTGCGGCTGCCCGCGAAGGGTGCGTCGGGCTCGTCCTTCGCGGTGCCGGGCGCGTACGCGTCGAGCACTCGCGCATCCGCTCGGTCCGACGATCGCGATTCGTCCTGATGTTGCGGCGCCTTTCGTTCGACCTGCGATACCGCTTCGGACGCCCGCGCTGGGACACCGGCGTGACGCCGCCGGAGCTCGTGGCGTACGTGGAGCGGGAGGGCGTCGCGCCCGGTCGCGCGCTCGACCTCGGCTGCGGGACCGGCACGAATGCGGTCTATCTGGCGCGGCACGGCTGGGACGCCGTCGGCATCGACTTCGCTCCGCGCGCCATCGCGCTGGCGAAGCGCCGTGCGCGCGACGCCGGTGTCGCCGACCGTACGCGCTTCCTCGTCGGCGACGCCGCGCGTCTCCCCGATCTCGGCGCGCCCTTCGATCTCGCCCTCGACATCGGCTGCCTGCACTCGATCCCCGGCGAGCGGCGGCCCGGCTACGCGCGGGGCCTTATCGCTCGGCTCGTTCCCGGCGGTATCTATCTGCTCTACGCGTTCTGCCCGCCGGACCGCTTCGGCATCGCTCGCGACGAGGTCGAGCGGCTGCTCGCGCCGCTCCGTCTGGTGTCGTTCGTCGAAGGGACGGGACGCGCATCGGCCTGGTACCGCTTCACGGCGGCCTAGCCACACGAGCGGGAGCGAAGACTAGAGCTGCCCGCCGCGCGCGTTCGCGAATGCCGCGAGATAGGACGGATCGTCGTATCGGGTCACGAGGAAGGCCTCGGCCCACGGCGGCAGCGGCGCGCCGGTGATGTGGTCGGCGACGAGGCGGGCGGCGCCGCACGCGGCCATGATGCCGAAGCCGCCGAAGGCGCAGTCCGCGTACAGGCCGCGCGCCGCGAGCGGACCGATGAGCGGGCGGTTCTCGGGCGTGCGCGTGTAGTAGCCGCCGTCGACGACCGGCCGCGGCGTGTGCCCGACGTACGCGGCGAGACCCGGGATCATGCGCACGAGCCCGCGCAGGCAGATCTCCGCGAAGGCGGGGTCGAAGGTCGGCGGATAGGCCGGCCGCTCGCGGCGATCGTCGTACGACCAGATCAGGAGGAGCGCGTCGCTGGTCGCGCCGCCCTCGGGCCGCAGGTGCACGCCCGCGGGGAACTCGCGCGTCAGCCACTCGGGCCGCTCGCTCGCGACCGTCGCGCGCTCGTCGTCGGAGAACCACAGACGCTGCGCGTCGGCCCAGATCATGAACGGCGCCCCGCGCGGGACGACGCGCCGCTCGTCGCGGAACGCCACCTTGCCGTGCAGCTCGTTGTGCACCGGCAGCGTGACGCCGGCCATCTCCGCGACGTCCCGCGCGTACGGACCCGCGGCGTCGACGACCGTCTCGGTCGCGATCGTGCCCGACGTGGTGCGGACCGCGCTCACGCGCCCGGCGCGCGTTTCGATGCCCAGGACGCGACCGCGGACGAGCCGCGTGCCGCGGTCCCGCGCGCGCTCGAGGAGGTACATGCCGAGCTGCTGCGCGCTGAGCCAGCCACAGCGGCGCGCGTGCAGCACCGCGACGACGTCCGCGGAGAGATACGGGAAATGCCCGCGGATGAGCGCGGGGTCGAAGAGCAGGTCGGCGCCGGAGAGCGCGCGGTCCACGCCGGTCGGCTCGGATGGCCGGTACGCCGCTCCGCCCGGCGCGCCGTCGTGGACGCGCAGCGGACCGGCGCCGAGCGCCGACGCCTCCTCGGCGTCGCGCCGCAGCTCCGCGGCACGCGCGGCACTTGCGGTCGCCCACACGTAGCCGCGCCGGTTCATGTGGAACGCGTCGCCGGACTCGTCCGCGAGCGCCTCGAGCCGATCGATGGAGTCGTTCATGAGCGCAACCATCGCGTCGCCGGGTCCCGGCCACCAGTTGCGATAGCACTCGCTCGACTTGTCGGACGTGAGCGTGAGCGGCGCGCGCTCGTCGATCAGGACGACGTCGGCGATGCCGCGGCGCACCGCGAGCTCGTGCGCCGCCGCGACGCCGGCCATCCCGGCGCCGACCACGACGACGGAGGCCCGCTCGGTCACGCCGGCCGCTGGCGGAGCGCGTCGAGCACCTTGTCGGGCGTGATGGGCAGCGTCATCACGCGCGCGCCCACGGCGTCCGCGATCGCGTTCGCGATGGCCGCCGGGACGGCGGGGTTCGCGAGCTCGCCGACGGACTTCGCCCCGAACGGGCCCGGCCCGGTCGCGCTCGTGAGCAGCGTGAGCCGCAGCGGAGGCACGTCGGCGATGGTCGGGATCTTGTAGTCGCCGAGGTTCGCGGTCGTCACGCGGCCGTCCTGCAGGATGAGTTCCTCCATGACCGCCTGGCCGAAGCCGAAGGCGAAGCCGCCCTCGAGCTGCCCGCGCACCGCGACCGGGTTGATGACCGTGCCGACGTCGGCGACGAGCGCGGCGTCGGTCACGCGGTAGGCGCCGGTCTCGCGGTCGACCTCGACCTCCACGGCGTACGCGTACGTCCCGAACACGTGCTTGTTCTGCTCGGCCGTACCCGTCACGGTGATGGGCGGCGTCTCGCCCGCGTCGCGCGCCGCCCTCAGCTTGCGGCAACCGTCGATCGCCGCGTTCCCGTGCACCGGGGTGACGCGGCTGCCGCCGACGCCGGGGTCGCGGAGCGAGGTCGCGGTGTCGAGCTGCTCGACGCGTACGCGTTCGGCCGGGATGCCCAGCTCGCGCGCCACCACGCGCTGGATCATCGTGTGCGCTCCGGCGCCCTGATCGGTGACCCCGGTGCGGACGACGACGCTCTCGTCGGACTCGAGGGTGAGCCGCATGCTCGTCGTGCCGCGTCCGACGTGACGCACGCCGAGGGCCACACCGCGGCCGCGTCCCGCCGGAGCGCGCGCGTCCCAGCGCGCCTCGCTCCGAAGCGTCGACAGCACGCGTGGCGCCTCCGACTCGTGCCACTCGTTCCCCTCGACGTCGATCTGGCCGGCGTGGATCGCGTTGCGCTCGCGAAGCTCGAGCGGATCGATGCCCATCGCCTTCGCCGCGAGGTCGAGGTGCGACTCGCCGGCGAACGTGTTCTGCGGCTGGCCGGGGGCGCGGTCGTGCCCGCCGATCAGGTGGTTCGTGTACACCGTCGCGACGTCCACGCGTGCCGCCGGGACGTGGTAGCCCGCGAGCGTCAGCATCGCGTCGCCGGGCATGAGGAACGCGACCGGCTTCCCCGCCGCGTACGCGCCCCCGTCGAAGAGGACGCGCGCCTCGTGTGCGGTGATGCGTCCCTCGCGATCGAATCCGGTGCGCATGCGCATCACCGCGCCGTGCCGCGTGTTGGAGAGCTGGAGCTCGTCCGCGTAGCGCAGGACCGACCGGACCGGCCGTCCCGTGGCGCGCGCGAGGAAGACGAGCGCGTGCTCGTCGAGCGACAGCCCCTTCCCGCCGAAGTCCCCGCCGACGTGCGGCGTGTGGACGACGATCTTGTCGGTCGGCATGCCGACCGTCAGCGCGAGCTGCTCGCGGAGCGAGAACGGCGCCTTGTTCGTCGTCACGACGTGGACCGTGTCGCCCTCGAGCCACACGAGCGACGCGCGCGGCTCGATGTAGGCCTGATGCACCGGCGGCGTGCGGAACTCGTGCTCGAAGACGTGCGCCGCCCTGGCGAAGCCCGCCGCGAGGTCGCCGTGCTCGTGCAGCGCTTCGCCCTGCACGTTCGGATGGGAGCGCGCCGGTCTCGACCCGCCGATGTACGTTTCCTCCGCGGCATCGGGATGGAGGATCGGCGCATCGGCCGCGAGCGCGGATTCGGGATCGAAGACCGCCGGCAGCTCCTCGTATTCCACCTCGACGACCCGCGCGGCGTCCTCCGCTGCCTCGAGGGTGTCGGCCGCGATCGCGGCGACACGATCGCCGATGAAGCGCACGCGGTCCCACGCGAGCACCGGCCAGTCCTGCAGCCGCCTCCCGAAGCGCGCGGGCCGCACGTCGGCGCCGGTGATCACGGCGCGCACGCCGGGTACGGCGCGCGCGGCGCCGACGTCGATCCGCTTCACCAGCGCGTGGGCGTACGGGCTGCCCACGAACGCCGCGTGCAGCATGCCCTCGCGCGTGAAGTCGGCCGCGTACTTCGCGGCGCCGGTCACCTTGGCGCGGCCCTCGACGCGCCGCTCAGGCGTGTTGAGGACGTCGGTCACGTGGCGCTCCGCGCGAGGCACTGCGCGAATTGCCCGAGCAGCTGGTCGGCCTTGCGCTGGATCACCGGCTGGCCGAACTCGCCGATGCGACCGCCGATCTGCACGTCGCTCTCGATGCGCAGCTCGCAGCCACCGGGCGCGTCGCGCAGGAGGATGTCGACGGTGGCGCGGACCGTCCCACCGAGCCGCGTGTCCTTCGCGTCGGCGCGCAGCGACGCGTGCCGTGCGGCGTCGTCGCGCGACGTGATCGCGATGTCGCCGTCGAGGATCAGGCGCACGGGTCCGATCTGCACCAGCAGCGACCCCTTGTATCGCTCGGGCCCCGTCGAGGTCACCGCCGCGACCCCCGGGACGCACCGCGCCGCGACGGGGATGTCCATCACCACCGCCCAGACGCGCTCGGGTGCCACCGGGATCGTCGCGGTATGCGCCAGCTTCATGAAATCTCCACGAGCGAGCGGAGCGCGCGTTCGGTCCAGACGCGCGCCATCTCGCGCTTGTAGTCCGCCGACCCGCGCGCGTCGTCGATCGGATCGACCTCGTCGCGCGCCAGTGCCGCCGCCTCGGCGAAGCGCCGCCCGTCGGCGGGCCCGCCGATGAGCGCGCGCTCCACCGACCGCGCGCGCATCGGCGTGGGACCGACGCCTCCGAGGAACACACGCAGCGCGTTGACCGTGCCGCCGCCGAGGTCCGCGAGCGCGCCCACGGATACGGTCGCGTAGTCGTCCACGCTCCGCAGCGTGAACTTCCGGTAGACCGCGCGCGCCCCGGCCGGACGCGCGGGCACCTCGATCGAGTGGATGAGCTCGGTCGGCGCGAGCGAGGTCGTGAACGTGTCGACGAAGATCTCGTCCACCGGCACGCGGCGCTTCGTCGCACCGCTGCCCGAGACGACGACCGCCTGTGCCGCGAGCGCGGCGAGCATCACCGGCGCGTCGGACGCGGGATCGGCGTGCGCCACGCTCCCACCGAGCGTCGCCTGGTTGCGGACGCGGATGGTGGCCACCGTGGACACCGCGTCCGCGAGCTCCGGCCACGAGCGCCGAACGCGCTCCGAGGACGCGACGGCGCTGTGCGTCGCCATCGCGCCGATGGACAGGCCGCCGTGCGCGTCGGCGTCGATGCGCGCCGCGTCGGAGATGCGGCGCAGCGCGACGACGTGCCCGGGACGGATGAGCCCCTGCCGGTACAGCAGCGTGAACGCGGTGGACCCGGCGACCACCGTCGCGTCGTCGGCGTGCCGTTCGAGGAGCGCGAGCGCCTCGGACCAGGTCGCGGCGTCGTGCCATTCGTAGCTCACGCCCGCGCCGCCTTCTTGATCGCGCGCACGATGCCGTGGTAGCCGGTGCAGCGGCAGAGGTTGCCCATCATCCATTCGGAGATCAGGTCGTCGGTCGGACGCGGGTGCGCGCAGAGCAGCGCGGTCGCCGCGACGATCTGGCCCGGGGTGCAGATGCCGCACTGGAAGCCGCCCTCGGTGATGAACGCCTCCTGCAACGGGGTCAGCGTGCCCGTCGCGATCCCCTCGACGGTCGTCACCGAGGCGCCGTCGACGAAGAGCGCCGGTACGAGACATCCCGAGAGCAGCTCGCCGTCGACGAGCACGCTGCACGCGCCGCACACGCCGACCGAGCACCCCTCCTTCGTCCCGGTCAGGCCGCAGATGTCGCGCACGAGATCGATGAGCCGCGCGGTGGCGGGCACGCGTACCTCGCGCTCCTCGCCGTTCAGGCGGAAGCGGATCGTGTGGTCGCTCACGGGCGCCGGAGCTTGAAGCGCTGGACCTTTCCGGTCGACGTCTTCGGCAGCTCGGTCAGAAATTCCACCCACTTCGGATGTTTGTACGCCGAGAGCGCCTCCGACGCGAACGCGAGCAGCTCGGCCGCGAGCGCCCCGGTCGGCCGCGCCGACGGGACGACGTACGCGCAGGGCCGCACGAGACCGTTCTCGTCGGTGCGCGCGACGACGGCCGCCTCGCGGACCGCGGGGTGGCGGAGGAGCGCGGCCTCGACCTCGATGGGCGAGACCCAGAGGCCGCTCACGCGGATCATGTCGTCGGAGCGGCCGTGATACGTGAAGTAGCCGTCCGCGTCGACCGCGTAGCGATCGCCGGTGAACACCCATTCCCCGCGGAAGGTGTGCTTCGTGGCCTGGCGCTTGCGCCAGTAGAACGCCGCGGTCGACGGGCCGCGTACGAGCAGGTCTCCCACCTCGCCCGGATCCGCGGGCGAGCCGTCCTCGCGCAGGACGATCGCCTCGTAGCCGGGGATCACCTCACCCGATGTGCCCGGACGCACACGTCCGGGCATGTTGGAGATGCAGATGTAGCCGATCTCGGTCGAGCCGATGCCGTCGAGGATCTCGAGGCCGAAGCGCGCCTTCCATCGCTCGAAGATCGGCGCGGGAAGCGCCTCTCCGGCGGAGATGCAGGTCCGCACCGAGGAGAGGTCGGCCGGCGCGCCGGCTTCGACGGCGGCGAGGATCCCCGCGTATCCCGTCGGCACGTGGTAGAGGATGGTCGGCCGCTCGCGCGCGATGGTGTCAAGAACGAGTCTCGGGTCCGGGCGATCCGCCAGCAGGACCGCGCTCGCCCCGTGGCGGAGCGGGAAGACGCACGAGTTGTTCAGGCCGAACGAGAAGAAGAGCTTCGGCACGCTGAAGAGGCGGTCGTCGGGCGTGATCCCCGCGACGGTGCGGCCGTGCAGATCGGCCGGTCGATAGGCGTTGCCGTGGAGGTGGACGACGGCCTTCGGCCGGCCGGTCGTGCCGCTCGAGTACTGCCAGAACGCCATGTCGTCTTCGGTCGTCTCCACCGGCGGCAGAGCCTCGGCCGGCGTCGTCGTGAGCGTCGCGAAGGGGATCGCACGGGGTCGTGTCGCCTTGCCGCTCAACACGACGTGTCGCAGCGAGGGAAGGCAGTCGAGGAGCGGCTCCACCTTGGCGAGCACGCTCTCGTGCACGACGAGCGCGCGCGCGCGGCAGTCCGACAGCAGGTAGGCGTAGTCGTCGGTCCCGAGGAGCGTCGAGAGCGTGACGGGGACCGCGCCGACGCGCATCGCGCCGAGGAAGGACGCCACGAACTGCGGCGAATCGGGCAGGAGCAGCGCGACACGCTCCTCGACGTCGACGCCCAGCCGACGGAGGCCCACGCCGGTGCGCGCCACGAGGTCGGCGATCTCGGCGTACGTGATCGTGTCGCCCTCGTAGCGGTAGGCGGTGCGGCCGCCGCGACCCGCCTCGAGGTGCGGATCGAGCAGGGCCGCGGCGAGGTTGAACACCGGCGATCGGTCGGTTAGAGGTACTTCCTGCCCTGAAGCCGATCGGGCGCCGCGAGGCCGATCGCCGCGATCTTCGGCTCCATCTCGGCGATGTACTGGCGGCGCGCCTCTTCGTTGGTGCGCTTCTTCAGGCCCCATTCGATGTAGCGCTCCGTCCGCGCCGAGCCCGAGCGGCCGAACATGTCGAGGCCGACGACGTACCACTTGTCCACCGCCGCCTGGGCGGCGGCCTTGCCGTCGGCGCCGCTCTTCACGAGCTTCTCCAGCTGCTGCTCCCCGTACGCGACGTGCCCCTTCTCCTCACGGAGGATCACCGGGAGCGCGTCGTCCATCGGCAGGTAGGACGAGCCGACCATCTCGTCGAGCTGGTACTCGCCGACCTTGTCGATGAGGAAGCCGAACGCGGCGAAGTCCGCCCAGGTCGGCATGTCCTCCTTGAAGGCGTCCACCTCACGCTTGCTGCGCGGCCGCTCGAGGATGTCCGAGCGATCGACGTCGATGAGCTTCAGCAGGCGCAGCATCTTGCGGCAGTGATCGATCTCCTCCGCGGCGATCCGCGCGACGCGCCACTGGTCGTCGACGCTCGGCGCGCGCAGCGTCCAGTGGTCGACGTAGATGTGCGGTCCACCGATCTCGCAATCGGCCTGGATGGTGAGCAGACGGACGAGGAGGTCGCGGTATTCGTCCGGCATCTTGGGGAAGTCCTTCGGCTCGATGCGGTCGGTGAACTGCGCCATCGGTCGTCCCTCCGCGGCGTGATCGGAAAACGGTAGCACCGAGCGACGAGCGGCTCTGCCGCGAGGAGCGAGCCCGCCAGAGCGGAGCGAGGCGGCGAGGCGACGCCGCGGAGCGGGCGGAGCCGAGCGCGAAGAGCTAGTGCGGTGGAGCGAACGTCAGGATCGCGGCGCGCACCGGGCCGAGGTCGCCGGGTCGCGGCGTCAGGACGCGGACGATGGCGACGTCGAGACCGGCAGCCATCTGCGCGAACCAGTCGCGGGCGCCGTCGCCGCGACCGGCGTAGCCGAACGTCCGCAGAAGGCGCTCGGGCATGGCGCGGATCAGCTCGTCGTCGCCCGCGCCCGCGGCTCTGCGCGACCCGAGATACGCGACCTCCTCGGAGAACCCCATGCGCTCGAAGTGCTTCCGGTACCCGCTCGCGCCCGACGGACGGACGAGGAGCGCGTAGGCCAGGATCTGCAGGGCGACCGCGCGCCGCGCCGCGGCGACGTCGTCGTCGACGCACACGCGGATGTAGTCGACCAAGAGCGCGCGCGGTCCGGCCTGCTCGCGGCTCCACGCGACCTGCTCCGGCGTGCACCAGTTGAGCGCTGCGCCCTGGGTCTCGCGTCCGGCGAGCCGGAGCATCCGCGGCCCGAGCGCGCCGACGAGGATCGGGACGTCCGGCGCCAGCCTTCGCACGTCGCGTAGGTACGCGCGCACCGCGGCGATCGGCTTCTCCGTGATGCTCCCCGCGCCGATACCCAGGGTGAAGGTGCCACCCGTGAGCGCGTGCGCGGTCCGGCCCGCGAGCGCGAGCACGGCGGCCGGGTTGCGCGCGATCGGTACGACGGAGACGCCGGTCGCGAGGCCCGACGTCGCATGCCAGGCGACGCACATCGCGACGGGGTCGTAGTCGAGGCTCGCGTTCGTCCAGATGCTCTCGTAGCCGAGGTCGCGCGCGTACGGCGCGAGATCGCGCAGCTGCGCGATCGAAAGACCGAGCCGCTGATCGACGCCGACACCGATCCGCACGATGGGATGCTCCTATGTCAAGAGGGTCATGCGGCGACCCTCTCGGTGTTGGTGTCAAAGCAGGCGCGCCAGGCGTGAAAGACGCGCCGCACGATGAGCCGCGTGAGCGCGCGGCGCGCCT